>Ga0209798_10000776_pt1 | contig 19605 bp, 21 predicted proteins | sample DOMMetBare3Fresh_FD_187475 | JGI IMG/M metagenome (GOLD analysis project Ga0209798, IMG submission 187475) | Wetland sediment microbial communities from St. Louis River estuary, USA, under dissolved organic matter induced mercury methylation -... | ecosystem: Environmental > Aquatic >...
TCCAGGTTTTATAATATAAAAAGCTTCGGTGAGTAAAACGGCAAATATAGATTTTTTGGCCGTGTGCTAACTACTGTTAATTGATAATATTCATAGTTTGGTAAGCCAACAGCCATAGAAAAAGTTTAATTTTAATGGTTCAAAAAAAACTCAGTTGAAAATTGAGCCCAACGAAAACGATACTGCTTGTCCCTCTCATTTTTTTTTCAATTGGTTTAAATGCCCAACTATGCACCGGCACTCTTGGAGATCCGGTAGCTACAATTGATTTTGGAAGTGGCCAAAATCCCGGGCCCGCAAACAACAATGTTCCTTTTCCTTATCAATATACAAACCAGGATTGTCCGCAAGAAGGTTCTTATGCGATCCGTAATTCAACATTTTTTTGTTTCAGCAGCGAATGGCATGTAGTGCCGTTTGATCACTCACCAAATGATCCGAATGGATACTTTTTAATAGTAAATGCTTTGGCAGGCCCATCAGTAGTTTATCTTGATACTATCACAGGACTTTGTGCCAATACAACATTCCAGTTAGATGCATGGATACTTAACCTGATGAAGCCAACCGGCTGTAGTGGTAACGGTATAGATCCGAGTTTCATTCTTACAGTAACTGATATGTCGGGTACATTACTTGGTCAATTGGTAAATGGCCCAATGGCAGAGACCGACCCGATAGCTTGGACAATACAAAATCTTCTTTTTATTGCACCGGCAAATGGAACTGTGATCTTTAAAATAACAAGCATTGCAGCCTCAGGTTGTGGAAACGAGTTTGCGATTGATGACATAACATTTCGTCCATGCGGGCCTTCTATTTCTACTGCTTTTGCAAACACGAATGTGTTGCAACAAACAATTTGTGAAACTAGCCAGCAAAATATATTGATGACCGCCTCATATGCCGGTACATACCCAAATCCGCTCTTTCAATGGCAAATAAGCAATTCGCAAGGTTTTAGTTGGAATGATATTCCCGGAGCAACAACCCTTAATTATACAAGAACCCCAACTGGTTTAGGAGAATATTGGTACCGGTGTGTAGTTACCGATGCAAGTCTTGCAGGAAATACTTCTTGTCGTTTTGCTTCGAATCCTTTAAAAATACAAGTTGTAAGCCCGCCCTTTGCACAAGCTACCAATTATGTTTTTGGTTGTTATGGCTCCACTATTTTTCTTTTTGCCGCTGGTGGTTCTACATATGAATGGTGGGGGCCAAATGGATTTTATGCAAATGTGCAGGGACCCGCAATTCCGAATGTAACATTTAATGCAACAGGAGAATATATTGTAAAAGTCACTTCAACTCCCGGCTGCTTTGCTTATGATACTACTACACTTACAATTTACGCAGCGCCGATAGCAACATTGACTCCAACTTCAATAAGCATTTGCGAAGGCGATAGTGTGCAATTTAATGCAGGCGGCTCTGTAAGATACAAATGGTTTCCTTCTACTGGTTTGTCAAATGATACCATTCCGAATCCAATTGCAAAACCATTTAGTGATATTACATATACTGTACGAGTCTATAATGAATATACCTGCTTTGACAGTGCAAGAGTAAGTGTAACGGTTTGGAAAAAACCAAAAGCATTTGCAGGACCTGATCAATATTTCAGAAAAGGAAAACCTGTTCAGTTAGATGGAAATGCAACCGGCACTAATGTTAGCTATAGTTGGTCGCCGCCAACTTACCTGGATAACCCGAATTATTTAAAAGCAATATCACGGCCGCCGGGAAGTATGACTTATGTATTAACAGTCGTTTCTAATAACGGTTGCGGAGTTGCTTATGACACAGTAAAACTTGAAGCGATCGATAAATTATTTATACCAACTGGCTTTACACCTAATGGTGATGGTTTAAATGACAGATGGGAAATTGTAACATTTGAAGATTATCCTGAAGCTGTTTCAGAAATTTATAATCGCTATGGCCAATTAATATATCGTGGCTACGGAAAAAATTATAAACCATGGGATGGAACTTATAATAAGAAGCCTGCGTTGCCCGGAGTATATGTTTACCTGGTGAACTTACATAATGGCAAACCTGTTTTGAAAGGAACGGTCACCCTGATCCGATAACTCAATAATTATACCGGTAAAAATCACACCACTCTTCATCACATAAAAGTTTTTTGAGAACAGGATCATTTAAAACTTCAGTGTAGTCCATCCATTTTTTATCAACTTTTATTTTTCTATATACCAAACGAATTCTCTGGCTATAATCAACCCACCAATAGATATGACCGGTGTATAATGGTTGAATTGGTTTACCATCCAGTTTATGCCAGCCATAAATTGCGACCCGATCAGGTCTTGTATCTCTTGAAATTTTTCCACTGATAACAACATCTTTTTGTATTCCTGCTATCAAACCTTTTCTTCCTTTCCGCTGCCCTTCGATTATCAAATGATGATGCCACATTGTTGGAGTACTGTCACGAAATGCATACATGGGAACTGGTTCCAATTTTAATCTGGCTGCTTTATAAATATCATCAACCATTTTTCTTGTTGGTAAAAAACAATTAAAACTGTCTGCAATTATTTGTGCTGCAAGTGGAGTAATATTTATTCTTGCCCAATTATCATCTGTACCAATGCTGAGATAATCTGGAGAAACAAAATAATGGGCATTGATCTTTTTGCCCGTTACAGAATCAATCATTGAAATTTTTATTCTTTCAAATTTTTTAAGAAAGGAAGGAATATTGCCTGCAAGAATTTCTTTCACGGCAAATGAGTCCCTTTCTTTCCATTTCATTGCAAATGCCTGGTGATAAAAATCATTACCTGGAAGGGAAGATGTCCGTTGAGGCGTATCGATCCTTTTTGTTGTTTGGCAAGAAACAATGAATAAGATAAATACGGTGGTTATCCATCTCATAAATGAAAGATAAAGAGAATTAATGCCTCGGAGACACAGAAAGCATGGAAAAATGTTCAATAGAATTACGGAACGATGAACACTTCGCTTTGCTCAGTGCAGGCTGTGCGTCGCAACAAAAGCTTAATCGGAGTTATAAAAGTTCGTAATCAAACAATCATCTTTCATCTATAAAACTATCATCTGCCTTTGTTATCTTCGCCGAAATTTTTCCAGTATGAATCTCCACGAATTTCAAGCGAAAGAACTATTGAAAAAATATAATGTTCTGGTTCAGGAAGGAATTGCATGCGGTACTGTGCATGAAGCTGAAGAAGCTTATCGCCAGATCAAAACTCAGTTTGGAAGCCCGTTTGCAGTTGTGAAAGCGCAGATACATGCGGGAGGACGTGGTAAAGGAAAAATAAAAGAGAATGGAACCAATGGTGTAAAAGTTGGTAAAGGTCTTGATGAAGTGGTGGATTATGCACAGAAAATTCTGGGCGGCACATTGGTGACATTACAAACTGGTCCTGCCGGTAAAGTAGTACACAAAATTTTGGTTGCGCAGGATATGTATTATGACGGACCAACTGAAAGAAAAGAATTTTATTTATCGGTTTTGCTTGATCGTACTAAGGGACAAAATGTAATTATGTACAGTACCGAAGGCGGAATGAATATTGAAGAAGTGGCGCACAATACTCCCGAAAAAATTTTTAAAGAATGGGTTCATCCTGCCGGTGGGTTGCAACCGTTCCAGGCAAGAAAGATCGCTTTCAATCTGGGATTGAGCGGCGAGGCGTTTAAAAACTGCGTAAAGTTTGTAACCAATATATACAATGCCTATGTTGGATTGGATTGTTCAATGCTCGAAATAAATCCGTTATTCAAAGCATCAGATGATAAGATCGTTGCTGTTGATTGCAAAATGAATTTAGATGAAAATGCACTGATGCGTCATCCCGATCTTTCTGCATTGCGTGATGTAACCGAAGAAGACCCTACAGAAGTAGAAGCGGGAAAACATAATTTAAATTTTGTAAAGCTTGATGGCAATGTTGGCTGCATGGTAAATGGAGCCGGCCTTGCAATGGCAACAATGGATATGATAAAACTCAGTGGCGGCGAACCTGCAAACTTTTTGGATGTAGGCGGAACTGCAAATGCACAAACTGTGGAAGCAGGTTTTAAAATTATTTTAAAAGACCCTGCGGTGAAAGCAATTCTTATAAACATCTTTGGTGGCATTGTTCGTTGCGACCGTGTGGCGCAAGGTGTAATTGATGCTTATAAAAATATGGGGAATATTAAAGTGCCGATCATTGTTCGTTTGCAGGGAACAAATGCTGAAGAAGCAAAAAAATTGATCGATGAAAGTGGTTTGAAAGTTCAATCTGCAATTTTGCTGAGTGAGGCGGCAGATCTGGTGAAGAAAGCGGTTGCATAGATGATAGTTGATAGATGATAACTGATAGTAATCCTGCGTTACGGCAGGATTTTTTATTTTTATAGAAATGATAATTACCGATCCATCAAAGGCACCAAGGTTAAGACTTGCTGAAATAGTAAAAGAATATTTTTTGGAGGCAGGATTCACATTCAAAAAAAGTCAACTAGAGTTTTCCAAAACTGAAAAGAATAGAAAGATTATAGTTAGATTATTCTTTTTTAAAACTAGCAGTCTCGTAAGGGCTAGCTTGTCATGGGGAATAGTATTTCCTGAATTAGAGAAGATTTGGAAAAAAATTGGATTAGATGGTGAAGAGAATGGCTATACTGTCTCATTATGGACAGATCTCCTAAATTATTTTCCATTAAGAAAAACAGGTATCCCTATCTCAATAAAAATGTTTAGTGAGGAAACTTTTAAATATGATGATATTTCACTGAACAATGCAGGCGAATGGATTATTGCCAATTATGAAAGATATATTGTACCGTATTTTGAATTTTACAGTAAGCTTTCGAATCTTGAAAAAGAAATGAATGTTCTTCCATTACACCATCATTCTGAACTCATGTACGGAGGGAGGCAGATTGCATTTGGCCTGGCATTACGTAAAAAATTTATTCCCTCAGAATTTGATAAACTCGTCAATCAATATCAAGAATACATTGTCAATGGAAAGGAAGGTGAAGATTTCAAAAAGACAATGCTTGTTTATTTAGAAAGAACCGTAAATTTTCTAAAGTCCAATGATATTGAAGCATTACTTTCCGAGCAATGAGTTGTCTATCGAACAAGCAATTACATTACTCCTATATCTTTGCATTATGGCTGAAGACTTATTAATTGCAAAAGGAACCAAAGAAGAACAATATGAATCATTGCTTCCGCAAATAAAAGCTTTATTGGATGGTGAGCCTGATCTCATCGCCAATCTTGCAAACATCACCGGTGCATTGAAAGAACAATTCAATTGGCTTTGGATCGGTTTTTATTTGGTCAAGAATGAGGAATTGGTTCTTGGACCTTTTCAAGGTCCTGTTGCTTGTACAAGAATAAAAAAAGGGAAAGGTGTTTGTGGTGAAAGCTGGGCCAAAGCTGAAACACTGATCGTACCTGATGTAGAAAAATTCCCGGGGCATATTGCATGCAGCAGTTTATCAAGATCAGAAATAGTTGTGCCGATCATACGAAACAAAAATGTTGTTGGGGTACTTGATGCCGATAGCATTGAGTTTAATCAATATGATAATATTGATCAGAAATATCTTCAAAAGATTGTTGAGCTAATCAATATTTAATTTCTTTTAAGACATCAATAGCTTTTAATCAGGTACTACATTACTTGAAAAATAATTGTCTTTTAGCTGACAATAATTCCGTAATTTCGGCCGGTTTCAGATTCACCTTGGCCTGATTAAAGCGAACCGATTTAATGAAGCAACTAAGCGTATTACAAGATCCAATTTATCAGCAACCCGAGTCTTACACTCGTTACGAAACGTTCTGGTTAAAATTCATCAACGACAAAAGGGACTTCCCTTTTATCCATTTACTTACCTGGATACATATTTCCGTTATTCCACTGGGTTTATTATTATTTTTTCCGGTACTCCAGGGAGGCTGGTGGTGGGCTGTATATGCCGTATGGTTTTTTATCGGCCATATTAAACTTCGCGGACCATTTGGTTTAATGCTTCATAATATCACACATCGTCGCCTTTTTAAAAAGAAATATGATTGGCTTAATAAGTATGTGATCTGGTTTGTATGCCCATTCTTCGGACACACACCTGAAACATATTTTGTTCATCATGTAGGCATGCATCATGAAGAAAATAATATGGATGATGATACAAGCAGTACCCTTGCTTACCAGCGGGATTCTGTTTTTGATTTCATTAAATATTACCTGAATTTTATTTTCCTTGGCTTTAAAGAGACATTCATGTATCTTTTTAATAAGAAAAAGAAGAAGTATTACATGCGTCTCACTTATGGTGAAGGTGCTTTCTTTGCTCTTTGCATCGGAATGTGTTTTGTAAACCTTCAAGCAGCATTATGGGTGTTGATCATTCCGTTCCTTCTTTCAAGATTAGTGATGATGCTGGGCAACTGGACACAACATGCATTTGTTGACCCCAATGATCCGGAGAACATGTACCGTAACTGTTATACATGCATCAATACTTCTTACAATAAAAAATGCTGGAATGACGGTTATCACCTGATGCATCACCTTCGTCCGGGTGCACATTATACCGAAATGCCGGCGTTGTTCGTAAAAGAAAAAGATGTATTGGCAAAAGAAAAGTCACTTGTATTTGAGGGCATTCATTATTTACATCTCTTTTATTACCTCATGACAAAGCGTTATGATAAGATCGCTGATAACCTTGTTAACATCAACAACAGTTTTTCTTCAAGAGAAGAGGCTATCAATGTTTTAAAGCAACGCACCGCCAAATTCCACGATCGGAAGGCTGCCTGATATTTTTTATTTTCGTGGCATGATCCAGCTTAGAGATTTGCGAAAGGAAGATAACCCCGCACTTGCAAAAATTGTAAGAGATACGTTGGCTGAATTCGGCGCAAATCATCCAAATACTGTTTATTACGATCCCACAACAGATACTTTGTTTGAAGTATTTCAAACCCCGAGATCAAAATATTTTCTTGCTGAACTGAATAATGAAGTTGTGGGCGGTGGCGGCATCTATCCTACTGACGGATTACCAGCTGATACATGTGAACTTGTGAAAATGTATTTATTACCGCAAGGCCGTGGTCATGGCTTGGGAAGAATGTTAATTGAAAAATGCATTGAGGCAGCAGCGGAAAATGGCTATAAAAAGATCTATCTCGAAACAATGCCGGAGCTAAAGCAAGCATTGAATGTTTATGAAAAATTTGGTTTCAACTATTTAAATGGTCCGATGGGAAACAGCGGACATACGGGCTGCAGCTTGTGGATGCTGAAGGAACTTTAGTTGCCATTTATGGAAACTCCGTTTTGTAGCATCTCCTTTGCATGAAATATTATCCAACTGCATTCATCTTTTATTTTCTTTCACTTTCCTGTTACAACAGTTCTTTAAAAGAAAATAATAAAACTACTTCATCAAAGCCCTCGTCACAAACTGAATTATTTGAATGTGACTATAGTAAGTGCAAAGCAAGAAGCAATACTCTTTATAAACAATATATAAGTAAGCCAGATTCGATCAGAAAAGAAATGCTGATCAATAATACCCGGGACTCCCTTTTTGTATGCTGGTATGGTACTGAATGGGATTTTAATGGAACAACCGAAGAACCCGGCAAAGGGAAAATTGCATGCGGCTATTTTGTTACAACTATTCTAAGAGACATGGGTGTGCCGGTAAAAAGATACAAGCATGCTCAAATGGCAAGTGAAGACATGATAAACGAAATCTGTTTAAAAAATAATATAAGCCGCTACGCAAATGAAGACAACCCATCTTTCGTTGAAAAAATGAAAGCGAAAGGTGTAGGATTGTATATAGTCGGGCTTGACTTTCACACAGGCTTTATTTTAAATGATGGACAAGAAATCTATTTTGTTCACTCAAGCTACGCAGGCAAAAAAGTAGTGATAAGTGAAATTGCAAGTGAATCGTTAGTGTTAGGTGCATCAAAAAGGAAAGTGATTGGAAGAATTATTTAGTAACTAAATTGCTCTTACTTCGCTTTCAAATTATCGATCTGTCTTTTATTAAGATAAACCTGGAAACCTATTCCAAGATTAAAGCCTCCGCTCCCGTCGAAATCTTTGTATTTGGTATGAGAATAGCCGGCCAACATTTCAATGGAAACATTTTCATTAATAAATACAGCTACGCCACCAGCTCCTAAAAAATTGCTTCCATTGTTTGTTGTAGAAAAAGCAGGGCTTTTGTATTTCGAACTTAAATAACTGAAAGCAACATGAACTAATGGTCTCGCCTTTGAAGTGGTGAAATAATAACGGGCAAAAGGACCAATTCCAAAATCAGTTGCTTTTACATCACCCGATTTATTATAATCGATCAATAAATTTCCACCTATTGCAAAATTATCAATGACAAAAAATCCGGCACCTGGGCTAAACCCAATATGACTGCTGTTTTCACCTGTATTCAGATCAACTCTGCCACCTACTAACCAATCACCCTTTTCTGTTTGTGCATTGCTGGTAATAAGAAAGCATGCTAAGAAAATGGACAAAATGAATTTACTCATACAAATCAGTTTTGATATTCTAAGTTAAATGCAAGTTTCCAATTAAAAAAACCGGTCAGATCATTTCCACTTCATACACCGGACTAAACAAATATATCTTTCCCGTTCTCATTTCTTCACATTTAAATCTTTTTCTCTGCTTCTCTCCTTTCTTGAAAACTTTTCCATCATCGAGTTTGAATAAACTATTCACAGGAATTTCTTCAACTAATCTATATCCATTTGTATTCGTATCGTATTTTCTTAAAACCCGGATAAGATCATCTTCGGCGCAACTGCTTGCCGCCGGATTTTTAAGTGAGCTCAATAATTCTTTCTCAATATCAGCAGGAAAAATTTTGTTCTCAACAAATTGCTTTAGTAATGAAGCATAAATGGTCTTCCATTCTGCACCATGCGCCATTACACGATTACTGTGCTTTTCAAATGTCAGCAAGTGAGCAATCTCATGTAACAATGTAATAAGGAAAGCATATTTATTTAAGCTCCCATTTATACTAATGCGATGATTGCTGAAATGTGTACGATGCCTGTAATCACCTAAAATACTTTTCCGATGCTTTGTAACAGTAAGGTGGATCTTATAAAATCGCAGGTATTCTTCTACCGCATTGTATGTGCCGGCAGGTAAAAATGAGTTAAGATGGTTTAGCGGCGCTTCTTGCTTAGGCATTGGTTTTTTGTTTATTCACTTTCATCAGCGCTGACACCTCAATAAAAGTATAAACAACATATAATCCCATACAGAAAAATAGTCCCGGTTTGTTTACTTCCTTTTTACTACTCATGATATAAACAAATGCAACTGCTGCCAATAAAAAAAGTTTTATCATCACACTTCCGTAAACCCAGCGAAAAAAAGCATGACTATTTTTTGTTGTCAATCCTTTTGTTGCCATCCAATAAGAAAGAAAGCAGATTCCAAAAACTATAATGTTGCCAAACATAAGAACCGAATAATCAAATCCCCAGCTTTCAAGCTTCTTCATCATGGTCAGAAAGCCCGAATTAAGTACTAAAAAAAGTATGATCGCCGGAAGAAAATTTTTAAAAGACTGATTATTCATTGAACAATTATTTGACTAAATAAAAAACCGCCTCGCTGAAGCGAGACGGTGCGAAGTTAAAGGACTAAATTAAATAAATCATTTTGCAAGAGCAGCAACTTCGTTTGAAGCCATATCGACTACATTGGCGCCCATGTGACATTGGCCATTGAATGTAGCAGATGGTTCAACCTGCAGTTTACCGGCATAAATATTTCCATTGACAACACAATCACCACGCAACTGCAGCAGCTCTTTTACTTTTATAGTTCCTGAAGTTTTTCCAACAATGTCTGCATGGTTGCCAAAAATGTCGCCTTCTACTACGCCACTGCTACCAATTACAATCTTGGCATTGCTGTTAATATTGCCTATGATCGTACCATCGATCCTGAGATCGCTGTTACTGCTTATGTCACCTTTGATTGTTGTGCCGGCGCTGATCAATGTAGTACCTGTACCACTGCCATTGCCGTTAGTTTTTTCTGTAGTCATAACTGTTGTGATTGGTTTTTTAGTATTGAACATAAGTTTCGGAATTTAATTACCAATAATTTCTTCCTTAGGTACATCTATCCGGGTGGTATCAAGTTTTGCAGCCACATCTCCCCTTAAAACCTTTTGCAAACCTTCGATATACTGTTCCTGGAATTTTAGCTCCTTGGCAAGTGAATCACTCCTGTATTTCATTTGTCTCAACTCCCTGTCTGCCCGGTAATCAGCCCCCGAACCCGGGATATAATACCTAAGTGGTGTAAAAACTATTAAAGCGACTGTAAGCCCCACCAATACCACAAAAATTGTGCAAAGCATTACATAAACGCTCAGCCTCGATAACTTAAACGTAACAACCTCCTCGTAAGTATCATCGTTCATAACTACCAGGCGGTAGCGGTTCCGAAGACGTTTTAGCGTAGATTCTGGGGATATTTTCAAGACGGGAAATTTAAAAGCTGATAAAATTAAGAAAAGCTTGCCGAAAGGCAGAATTTACTCCTAAAAAATCTGCCTAATTTTGAAATAAATTATTTGATTTTCAGTTATTAAGACTTTAGATTGCGCGGCAATGTACCTGAACAGAAAAATTTATTCGACGGCTCTAACTTTTATTCTGTGTTTTACCTTTTTTCAGGGCCATGCACAGTTAGGCTTCTCTTTTGACATAAAAAAGCCCGAACAATACGACGACCGGGTGTTAGGCTCAGAAAAATCAGAGGCAAAAAAATTTACACTTCCCCGCCGGTTTACGCAAAATACTTTTACCCATTACAATTACTTTTTTAATGCCAACAATAAGCTAAACGAGGTGTTGGAATCGGCAAAAACTGTCCATGTTGACGATTACACCGAGCTTTTATCTTTTTACAATTATAGCCTTGATGTAACTGCTGCAGATACCACCCAGCTTGATTCCATCATTTATAAATCCACAACAGGAATTGTGCTGCATGACCTGAGAAATGATTGGATCGATAATTTGTATTTGCTGCAAGGCGCTGCCTATTACCTGCAAAAGCAATTTGACTCGGCCTATCTTACTTTCCAGTTTATCAACTACGCTTTTGCTAAAAAAGAAAAAGACGGTTATTACCAGATGATCGGCAGCAAGTTTGATGGCAACAATGCACTTTCAATTTCAACAAAAGAGAAAAATAGTTTACCGCGAAAAGTTTTTTCAGAACCGCCAAGCCGGAACGATGCTTTTATCTGGCAAATAAGAACCTTGATAGCGATGGATGAATACGCCGAAGCGGCAAGTCTTATTGTCACTCTTAAAAATGACCCTGTGTTTCCAAAGCGTTTATATAACGACCTCGAAGAAGTGCAGGCCTGGTGGTTTTACAACAGCAATGTTTATGATAGCGCCGCTGTGCATTTAGAAAAAGCATTAAGCAATGCAACAAACAAAAAAGAAAAAGCAAGATGGGAATTTCTAATTGCACAGTTGTATGAAAGAAGCGGGAAACCGGATCTTGCCAAAAAATTTTATGACAGGGTGATCGATCATACCATCGACCCGGTGATGGAGATATATGCAAGACTTCATTCCATTCGTATTAATAAAGCCGGCGGCGACAACTACATTGACCGCAATATTGAAGAATTGATGAAGATGGCAAAACGTGACAGGTATATCGACTATCGTGATGTCATCTATTACACAATTGCTCAAATGGAATTGGAAAGAAACAATTTCGAGCAGGCGCAAACGAATCTTAAAAAAAGTACAGAGAACAATACCAATAATCCAACATTAAAAAACAAAGCATTTCTGCAAATGGCAGATATTGCTTTTAACCAGAAAAAATATAAGGCCGCCAAAAGTCTTTATGACAGCATTGATATAAGAGACCCGGGATTAAAAAATGTAAAAGACATCGTTGAAAAGCAACAAGTGCTTACCAAAGTATCCATGCAACTGGACATAATAGAAAGACAGGATAGTCTGCAAAAGATAGCTGCAATGCCTGAAGAAGAGAGGAAAGATTTTGTAAAAAAACTTGTACGCAAGCTCAGAAAACAACAAGGTCTGAAAGAAGATGTAGCTGCATCTCCTTCTGTGTTAGTTCCTATCGGTTCTCAAAAAAATGATCAGCCTGATCTTTTTAATTCTAACACAAAGGGTGAATGGTATTTTTATAATGCGTCATTAAAAACAAAAGGCGCCAGTGAATTCAAATCAAGGTGGGGCAACAGGCCTAACGTTGATAACTGGAGGCGTTCTGCCGGTATGAATTTTCAGCAGGCAAATAAAACTGTACCTGCTGCAATTGATAACACGAGCCCGATAAATAAAAAAACTGCTCCCGGTGAAATAAGTTTCGATGCTTTGTATGAGAATCTTCCGCTTACAGATACACTGATGAAGTTGTCAAACGATTCACTAAGCGAAGCCTTATACCTGCTTGGAAAATCTTTTGCAAATGACCTGGAGGATTGTCCATCAGCAATAAGTGTGAATGAAGAGATCGTAGCCCGTTTCCCTGCATTCAAAAAAATGGATGAAGTTTTATTTACATTGTATTATTGCCATAAAAAATCAGGTGAGGCTGCTAAAGCTGAGCTAGTAAAAAAACAAATGGCACAAAAGTTTGCCGGCAACCGACTTACTACCATTGTAACAACAGGCAAAGATCCGGGTGATAATAAAAACCCTGAAGCAACGAAGGCTTATGAAGACATCTACAACTTATTCATTGAAGGAAATTTTATAAAAGCAATTGCCGATAAAGCGATCGCCGATAGTTTATATGGCTCTAATTACTGGACGCCGCAACTGATGTATATCGAATCTGTTTATTACATCAGGCAAAAAGAAGATGCAAAGGCAATTGTAATACTGAATGAAATTATTTCGCAGCAACCTGGTTCGTCAATGGCTGAAAAAGCAGTCACGATGATTGATGTGTTAAGCCGCAGGCAAAAAATAGAAGATGAACTAAGAGGATTGAATGTACAAAGAATAGAAGATAAGCCATTGCCAAAGGCCGACACAACGACGATTGCAGTTACTCAATTACCTCAAAAAGAAATGCCGAAAGAAGCTGTAAAAACCCCAGATGTAAAACCAGTGATAAAAACGGTGGACACAGTTGCTAACAAACCGATCATATCTGCTTACTCTTTCAAACCTGATGATAAATATTTTGCCGTAGTAATACTTAGCAAAGTAGATATGGTGTGGGTAAATGAAACAAAAAACGCATTTAACATTTATAACAGGGGTAATTTTTATAATAAACAATTTGAATACACAGTCAGCCAGTTAAATCCTGAAAACAAGCTTTTATTAATCGGTACTTTTGATAATGCACAGGCAGCTGCTGAATACGTTCAGGGTGTAAAACCTGTCAGCACATCGCAAATTATACCCTGGCTTGCTGCTGATAAATACAGCTTCACGGTTATTTCCGCCGCCAATCTTGAAGTATTGAAAACACAACAGGATATTGGCCTTTACAAGCAATTCATAGGAAAAAATCTGCCTGCCAAATTTTAAGGATTTGTTTTTACCAAACCTCATGTATTTTATTAGCTTTGAAAATACATTGTGGTACTTTATTTGAGGCGTAGTAATCTTCACCACTAAAAAGCATACAACATGAAAAGAAGTGTCAAGATATTCTGGCGTATTTTCTTCGGGGGATTTGTAGCTTTTATCTTACTGGTTCTACTTGCGAGTTGGGGTGTATTTGGCCCAATGCCTTCATTAAAGAAACTGGAGAACCCAAGCATATTGGAGGCAACAGAAGTGTTTGCTGATGACGGAACACTAATGGGGAAATATTACCTGGATAAAGGTAACAGGAGCCCAGTAGAATATAGAGACATTTCAAAATACGTGGTGGATGCTCTTGTATCAACAGAGGATAAAAGATTTTATAATCATTCGGGTATTGATTTCAAAGGTACCCTTCGTGCTGTTATGCTGCTTGGTAGTGAAGGTGGTGGCAGCACCATCACACAACAATTAGCAAAAGCCTTGCTCGATCATGAACGGAAAAGTAAAGCCACCCGTGTTATTCAGAAATTGAAAGAATGGATCATTGCGGTTAAGCTTGAAAGAAATTTCACAAAGGAAGAACTTCTTGCTTTATACCTTAATGCCGTTCCTTTCTCTGATAATGTATTTGGTATACGGAATGCTTCAAAAACTTTTTTTCAAAAAGAACCTTACCAGTTGAATATTGAAGAATCTGCTCTTTTGGTTGGCATGATCAATGGGCCAGGTCTTTACAATCCTCGACGAAATTCCAAGGCTTCCCTGGATCGACGAAATCTGGTTATCAATCGTATGGTAGAAAATGGAAGGATTACTGCTGCTGAAGCAACAAAAAGTAAAGCCGAACCCATCAAATTGAATTATCGTAAACTGGACGAAAACTCCGGTTATGCTCCTTACTTCCGGGAAGTGTTGCGTTCAGATCTAAAAACAATTTTAAAAGGAATAAAAAAACCTGATGGCGACTCTTATGATATTTATGACGATGGCTTGAAAATCTATACAACCATCAATACACTGATGCAGGAATATGCAGAATTGGCTATTGCTGAATGGATGCCAACCATGCAAAAGTATATGAACACAACCAGCAATATTAAAAACGGAACCGTATGGAAGGATTTTGAAAGTGTTATTGACTCTGCCATGAAACAAAGCGATCGCTGGGCCAATATGAAAGAAGAAGGATTTAATGTTGATGAGATCAAAAAAGCATTTAAAAAGAAAGTACCAATGAAAGTTTTTGCATGGAATGCTAAACGTGAAAAGGATACTACGATGACGCCTTATGATTCTATTAAATATCATAAACAGATCATGCAGGCATCGTTTATGGCAATGGATCCAGTAACAGGTGAAATAAAAGCATGGGTTGGTGGGGTTAATTTCAAAACTTTTAAATACGACCATGTCAATATAAGAACGAAAAGACAAGTCGGCTCCTCAATAAAACCTTTTTTGTATGCCGACGCTATGGAAAACTATGGGTTTTCTGCTGAGACGCCGGTTGAAGATGTACAACAGGATTTTGGTCGCAATCGGTTGGTTCCCGCAACAGGCGGGTCATGTACCGGGAGAACGATGACAATGGCTTCAGCACTTGCATGGTCACGAAACTGTGCCAGCGCCTATATAATGAAACAAGTCGGGCCAAAACAATTTCAACAATTTGTAAGTGGGCTTGGTATCCCTACAGACATTGGTGAATTTCCGTCAAATGCACTCGGAGCCTGTGATCTTTCTTTATATGAAATGCTTTGGGGGTATACTGTTTTTCCAGGTGGTGGATTTACAACAAAACCCTGGTATATCAGTCGCATTGAAGATAGAAATGGCAATGTGATAATAAGGTTTGATTACAGTGTAAATCGTAAAGAAGTATTTAGAGAAAGTACTGCATACAACATGGTTCGTATGATGCAGGGAACTGTTGACGTAGGTACTGCAGCCGGATTGAGAAACAGGTTAGGCGCAGCAGAAATGGGTGGTAAAACAGGAACTACGAACGACAACAGTGATGCATGGTTCATGGGTTATACGCCGCAGTTGCTTGCCGGTGTTTGGGTTGGTTGCGATGATCGGTTTATTCGCCTGAATAAAAACGATTCCCGTGGTTATGGTGGCACTGCTGCAAGACCGATATGGGAAGCATTTTATAAAAAAGTATATGCAGATAAAAAATTAGGGATTTACAAGGATGCAAGATTTTCAAAACCCGATGACCTTGAATTGGAAATGAACAGTGCTGACCCGCTGAACCTGATTGATGCGATACCTCCGCCTGCTGCTGAAGGCGAAGACCAGGGTGTTGGCAATGAATCAGATTTTGAAATAATGAAGACGAGGGAATATATTCCTATGGAAAGCAAACCATTTATAGATGATAAGAAAGAGAAGACTCCTCCAAAAGATACTTCAAATAAACAGCAAGCTGCCACGATAAAGACCGGTGACCCGCAGCCAGATGAAAAAAAGAAAAAAGGAATTTTCAATAGAATTTTTGGGAAGAAGGATAAGAAAGAATAATTGATAAAAATAAATTTATAGTTGTCTATTGAATATTCATCATGTTCAGGCTTTGAATAGTTGAACCCTGTAGAAGGTGGTCTACTCATTTCTTTTACAAAACTTCTTTCTTTATCTTTCGGCAAACAAACCACCATGGTATTATTAGGACTTGCCATTGCACCCGGGCTGGCAATTTGCATTTATATTTTTCTAAAAGACATTTATAATAAAGAACCAAAAAGATTATTGCTTGCAAGTTTTTTTCTCGGGGTCCTTTCCATCATACCACCCTATTTTATTGAGACCGCAGCGTTGCCTTATTTTAATACCAGCATACCATCGCTGGCAACACTGGCATTTTGCGTAGTGGCCCTAAGCGAAGAGTTGAGCAAGTTCCTCGTGGTTCGTTATTTCTGTTATCCAAAAAAAAGGTTTGATGAACCACTTGATGGCATTGTGTACAGTGTAATGGTAAGCATGGGTTTTGCAACTATTGAAAACATAAACTATGTCTTCACTCATGGATACACCACAGCTTTTGTCCGCATGTTTCTCAGTGTGCCTGCTCATGCCACCTTTGGTATTGTGATGGGTTATTTTATTGGTAAAGCAAAATCCGACAGTGCCAATAGTTTCCGGCATTTGTTTACTGGTTTATTAATTGCCGTTCTTTTCCATGGCACATTTGATTTCTTTATTTTCCTTCAGGCAAATGAAGCGATCAATGAATATGTATCCGATGCATTATTATTTGCAGGAGCTGTTATATCTTTTTTAATAGCAATTTGGCTGAGCCGTAAACATATCAGGCTTCATCAGCAACGATCAAAAGAATTATTTAAACCGGAACAGCATGCTTGAAATAAAAAATGCAACTATTGCTGATATACCGTTGATAAGGGAGCTTACATTTCGTATATGGCCACAAACATATTCCTCCATTCTTTCGCAGGAGCAGATCGATTACATGCTTGAAATGATGTACAGTGAAAGTTCGTTGAAAAAACAAATAACTGAAGAAGGTTGCCGGTTCATCATTACTTATGAAAACGGAAACCCTGTTGGCTTTGCCTCCTATAGCGAAGTAGAATCCCAAAGATGGAAACTAAATAAAATTTACATACTCCGGAATCAACAAGGAAAAGGAACCGGTAAATATGTGATCAATTATATTATTGAAGAAATAAAAAAGCTGAATGCCACTGCCCTGTTCTTACAAGTAAATAAAAATAATGCAGCAAAAACTTTTTATGAGCGACTTGGATTTACGGAAATAGACTTTATCAACCTGGATATTGGCAACGGCTATTTTATGAATGACTATATAATGGAGAAGAAGCTATAAATATCGGGTTGCTGGTAACTTGAAACTAATAACCAACTACAAGAAACTAATTACATTTCAAATACTTTCTTGGATTAACAGGTTCTTCCTGCTGATACATTAAAAGTTCAAGCATATCACCTGGTTTATAAGTGCCAATTACATCTCCGGCTTTTACTTTGGCATTTTGCCTCACTTTCGGAGAAACAACTCCCACATACCAGAAATAATAATTCTTGTATTGAAGCACAACATCATATCTTGTATCTTCTGTTCTTGCTACAATAACCACTGATGCATCATGAACTGCCTGAACAAGTGTATCGATCTTACTTGTCAGCATTACACCATACTCTGATGTTTTCTGATAATCCTTATCACTGGCCCTGATAACTTTTGGAATTCCATTAGCAAGCGGGCATGATAATTTCAGGCTATCAGTTTGTGCAAATGCAAACGAAGCTGTAAAGAAAAAAAATAAGAGAAAGACAATTCGCTTTAAATTCATGCTGAATTAATTTTTATGAAAGCTAAGCTTCTTTATCATTTCATCACTTAATGATTCTGAATAAACGCCAAATGCATTTACCAATACTCCTTTCAAACCACTGCGGGATTCTATCGCATAAACTACAGCCTCGTCAGCAGGATCACTATTACCTTCGAAGCGATAAAACTCAGTTATTTCAAATTCCGTTGGATTAAAATTTTGTCCCTGGCATTCAAGAGCACTCCCTTTAAGATTAAAATCTAATGTAAATCCTCTTTGCTTCAGTTCATTCACTGCTTGTGATACTGTATCGTATGCCGGCATATAATAAATTTTATGGATATAGGTTTATTCTCATTCCTTTTTCTCTTCACTCAATTTACATTCCAGGAATTCTCTCGGGTCCATCGCTTCTTCATCTTTAAACATCCTGAATTCCATTTCCTGTCCAAAAGTATATGTGCCCAATACCTGACCTGCTTTTATTTGCTGGTTTATATTTACCAACGCTTTTGTAATTCCATAATACCAGAAGTAATATTCTTTATAATAGATCACCAGTTCAAAGCGACCATCTTCCGTCGGGTTAATGCTTAAAACTTTTGCATCAATGCAACTGCGGATCGCTGTATCAACCTTACTTATCATTATCACTTTCCTATCCGGCGGATCCCAGCTAAAGGCCTCTTTTGGTTCACGGCCCATTCCATTTTCAAAAGGACATAATAGCTTTTTGTCAAATTTTTGATCCCCTTTGTTCTTATTCTTTTGACCAAAAACTGAACCGATAATCAGCATCAGTCCAGCAAGCAACAAAATTTTCTTTTTCATATTATAATCCGGATTATGGGTGTTAAATGACGGTGATACTGCCGTTTCAGTTGCCAGTTTGTTTAACTATTTACAAGTTATCACTCAATGCCGGGACAAATTACATATTTACAGCCTATAATTATAATTTTTACTCTGTCAAAAAGCTTCAGAAAAGTTTAAATTATCATATGTGTCTCCTTCACGGCACCCATCACAAAAACACTTTGCACATTCCCTATATTTTCCAATTCCGACAGACGATTCACATGAAAATCATAATACGCATCCATATCCTCCACCACTATTTTTAGCATAAAATCAAACTGCCCGGAAATGCTATAACATTCCAGGACCTCACTCATCTCATTGATCGCTTTCACAAATTTTGATCCTGCAGTTTTATTGTGCTGCCTGAGTGAAACATATACGATCACCATCAGTCGCTTGTTAAGTTTTGCCGGATCAACAAGCGTTGCATATTGCCTGATCACTCCCGTTTCCTCCATCCACTTGATCCGCTCATGAACAGGTGTTGTACTCAAATTCACTTTGTCAGAAATTTCTTTAACTGTGATCCTTGCGTTTTGTTGCAATAGCTTCAATATCGCAAAATCTTTCTGATCGAGTGCAACATGCGTAGTAGATTCCTCTTTTTTGATCGCTTTAGCCATAGTTAAAAAGGTTTTTATTCTACAAGAAACGAAATTTTAGGCACTTTATTCCAAATTTTTATAAGAAGTCAGCCGTTTTGTCTATTTCTTTAACTTTGTTTCCGCAAAGAGAAAATTCAAATTCTTAACTCATAATTCTTAATTAAAAAACCATGTCTACAACAACTATTTCACACAT
>Ga0209798_10000777_pt1 | contig 19596 bp, 14 predicted proteins | sample DOMMetBare3Fresh_FD_187475 | JGI IMG/M metagenome (GOLD analysis project Ga0209798, IMG submission 187475) | Wetland sediment microbial communities from St. Louis River estuary, USA, under dissolved organic matter induced mercury methylation -... | ecosystem: Environmental > Aquatic >...
TTATTTTGTCATTTAAATTAGAAATGTATCAAAAGTAGTATTACGAAATTTTTAAAGCAGACAAATAACGTGAACCTACCGATGTACTAAATAGCTTCTTGTGTGGATCATTTCAAGTTTCCACGCTCCGTCGCTAATTATTATCCACAAGTCTACGGAAATATTTTATTCTAACATGACTGCTTACAAATAAACTTAAGAGGCAACTACTTTCATCCCACATTGTTTAAAAACATATATGCATTAAAACCTTGAAAAATTATAAACAAACATGAACGATGTATAACCTTTTTAAGCAATAATTAAATCCAATCGTTATAACAAAAGACAGCGCTCCATGGAATGAAGTTGTTAACTTATTGATTAAAATTTATATTCCTGAATAATTACAAATATACAAAGCATGCAATGAACAATAATGACCAACAATTGATAGCAACAACCCAAAACTGGCTAAAAACCATCATCATCGCCTACAGCCTCTGTCCGTTCGCCAAACGCGAACTGGAACACGGGAGTATTCGTTTTAGCATCGAACACAGCACTGAAATTGAAAGTTGTCTTTTGAATCTGATGCTGGAATGTGATCGACTGGACACTGACTCAAGCATTGAAACCACGCTTGTGATTTATGACAGCGCTTTTACAGCATTCGACGACTATTTGGACTTCCTTGAACTTGCCGAAACACTTGTATGTGAACAAGGTTATGAAGGTGTTTATCAGTTAGCCAGCTTTCATCCGGATTACTGTTTTGAAGGGGCTAAGCAGGACGATCCGTCAAATTACACCAACCGATCGCCTTACCCTATGTTACATCTATTGCGGGAAACCAGCATTGAGCGGGGATTAGCTTCCTACCCTGATCCTGAAAACATTCCGCAACGAAATATTGAGTTAACGCGTAAATTGGGGCTTACCAAAATGCAGGCGTTACTGGCTGCGTGTTATCCGCTCGTGAACGGTAGCTAATCGCCAAAACAGGATATTTACCGTGGGAGCGGCTGTAACGGCGAAGTACCCGGCTAAAGCCGTTCCCACGAAAGTGCAATTGCTTTAGCGTATTATTTTCACTCCCTGGCTTGTTCCGCAAGGCTATCTTCAGCGGTAGCGTCTTGTTCGGCTGAGGTTTCTTCGGAAAGCGCTTTTCTTTCGACAACGACCCATTTCTTCGCTGGCACCTTTTCGGCAGCTGCCTGTTTATTTTCATCATCAGCTTCATTTTTAATTTTTAATGACTCCATAAATTCTACAAACCAATCCTGTTCCTTTACGCTGACCAGATCAGGATCGTTAAGAATTTCGCTTTCTTCTGGCAAAGTGACTTTGTCTCTGGCGTTTTCCAGTGCTTTTAAGCAAGCGTCTTTATCGCCACGCATGCCATAAATACAAGCCAGATTATAAGAAGCGGTTCCTGCCTGTATAGCATTTGCTTTTTCGAATTGTTTTTTGGCCATTTCATACAACTCATCATCAGGCTTGACTTTTTTAAGCCGGGCCAGATCCATATAAGCAACACCGCCATTGATTGCCGCCCCCAGATAATTGGGATTAATCAGCATACAAAAAGCGAATTTATCGATGGCATCCTGATAAATTCTCGCTGCCTCGTCGCCGGTTTTGGTTTTTGCCTGATGCAACAAAGCAAACCCCCAATTATATAAAGCTTCAGCGCGCAGCGGGTCATCGAGCAAGACTTCTGCGTAGCCTTTATAAACGGCTTTATACAGGCCATCAGCGGTACTGCCTTCACTTTTGCGAGCCTTTGCAGTTTGCTCAATGGTTGCATTGAGTTTGGATTTTTTGGTGAACGATGCTATCAGCGACATGATTTATTACTCCTGATTGAGTGGTTTGTAATCTGATTATTATAGAATAACCGACATCCTTCTAACGACACTATTAACTATATCAACTATGAATAAGTTGAACACAGATGAAATTGCCAGGGAAAAAGTAAACCTGGAAACATCAAAAATTGCCTGGAAGGAATTACAGCGTTTTTTTGCCAGCGGATCGGCGGTATTCGTTGCATCCTCCCTGGATTTAGTGGATGTAGCCTATCAGTTTTCTATCGACAATAAGATCCAGGTTGCGCAATGGTTGAAAAACAACCAGATCGCCCTGGTATCCGACCAACAAGCCATTAATTGGTTGAAAGCAGACGCAGAAGTTTGGGCGGTGGTTGTTAAACCGTGGATATTGGTTCAGGAATGAAGAAAGGCGAAAAATTGTTTTTTACCGGGCGCCTTTTTTTACCCTGGATCGCTGGTTTCTTTCTCCTTGTGCCGGTTTTGTTGCTCGCGCCGCCGGTTTTTTCGTGTGCCGATAATCTTTGTTACCCGTGTTTTTATTGGGCGCATTTTTTTTAGGCGCATCGGCAACTTTTAATGAAACCGGCTCATAGCCGGTATCGGCAACACGCGGGATTTGCCGTTTCAGCAGTTTTTCAATCTCCGCCAGCATCCAGGCTTCTTCAGGGCAAACCAGTGACAAGGCCTCACCACTTGAACCGGCGCGTCCGGTACGGCCAATACGGTGGATATAATCTTCGGGGACTTGCGGTAAATCAAAATTCACCACATGCGGTAAGTCCTCAATATCCAAACCGCGTGCTGCAATATCGGTCGCGACCAGCACCGAAACCTTACCTGTTTTAAAATATTCCAGCGCCTTATTGCGAGCTCCCTGGGTTTTATCGCCATGCAACGCCACCGTGCGAATGCCGTCTTCAATCAGTTGCTTTTCCAGGCGATCCGCGCCATGTTTAGTGCGCACAAAAACCAATACTTGCTGCCAATTATTGCTGCCAATTAAATAAGACAATAACTCGCGTTTATATTCACGATTAATGCCGTAGACGCGCTCCGAAACATTATCAGCAGTAGCGTTTTGTTTAGCGACCTCAACTTCGGCCGGGTTATTTAGCACAGATGCCGCCAGCGATTTTATTGCATTCGGCACGGTAGCCGAAAATAACAGGCTTTGCCGATGTTTAGGCAGCAGCGACATAATTTGCCGCACATCCGGCATAAAGCCCATGTCCAGCATCCGGTCTGCTTCATCCAAAACCAGTATTTCTACGTTGGATAAGTTGATATTGCGCTGCTGCAGATGGTCAATCAAACGCCCCGGCGTTGCCACCACGATGTCGCAACCTCTGCGCAACTGTCGTGTTTGCACGCCAATACTCGCACCGCCAACGACCGCTTCCACATGCAAAGGTAAGTGTTTACCGTAAGTTAGAACGCTTTCATACACCTGCGCTGCTAATTCGCGTGTTGGCACCAGAATAAGGGCCCGAACGCGTCGTGGCTTTTGATGGGGATCGCTGTTTTCAGCCAAGCGTTGCAATAATGGCAAGGTAAAGCTGGCGGTTTTTCCGGTACCCGTTTGTGCGCCAGCCAAGACATCGCGCCCTTCAAGAATCAGCGGAATGGCCTTTTGTTGCACGGGCGTGGGTGTCAGGTAACCTTGTTCAGTTACTGCTTTAAGGAGTTCCCGGGTTAAACCGAGTTGATCGAAAGTCATTAAAAACCTCTGGTAAGATGGTTGTTCATTATCAAAAGATAACTTGATTAGCGAGATACTTCAGCTATTCAAGGAAATCGTCATACCGTCAGGGATTCACATCAGGCTATCCTGCCTGATGCCCTTCGGGTTAATGCAAATCTGTTCCAGACAGATTTGTGCGGGTATCCAGGTTACAGGGATGTAATCTCAACACGCCATCCCTGGCTTCTGGATTCCGGCAATCCCTGCCTGAACGACGCCGTCTGTAAGTGTTGCGCATTGGCTAAAGATTTTTGCAAATCAGGAAAGATAATGATTTTAGAGTGGATTGCAAAGAAGCAGTATACGGCAATAACAGCTTATACCCTGATCAACAGCATTGCTCAAAAACTTTGATGTAATTCTTGGTAAAATTACCATGTTTGTGAGGTACTTGCAAAACCCCTGGTTACTACCCTTCGACAAGCTCAGGGCGAACGGCGGTTGTGTTGAATTTATTCTCTTTTTTCCGTCCGTTGAATTTATTCTCTTTTTCCGTTCGTGGTGAGCCGGTCGAAGCACATACAGACATTTTATAAGAATCTTGAGAAGACTATGTTCGTTTTTTTTCAAACAAGTTGCGGGGGTATTTTTTACTATGATCGATATTTATAGCGTGCCTGGTTTTACGCACCCTTTGAGTTCAATTATTCACTTTTTAGGGGCCCTGTTTTTTACTTATCTGGCTTACTTTTTAATCCGGCGGGGAAAGGGATCAAGCATTCGCATCATCTCGCTGGTCATCTTTTCCAGTTCCTGTATATTTTTATTACTGATGAGCGCTGTTTATCATTTGTTAGAAACCAGTGGAACAGCCCATGCCGTTTTTCAACGTCTCGACCACGCGGCTATTTTTCTGGTCATCGCGGGCACGTTTACACCAATACATTGCATTCTTTTTACCGGTTTTTTAAGATGGGGGTTTCTCATTATCGTTTGGGTTCTGGCCATCAGTGGCCTTGTCCTAAAAACCGTTTTTTTTACCACAATACCGGAATGGTTAGGTTTGTCCTTCTATTTGGGACTTGGCTGGATGGGGCTCTTCATGGGATATAAACTTTGGCAAAGGTATGGTTTTGCATTTATTCGACCGCTGGTAATCGGCGGCATTTGCTATACGGCAGGAGCGCTTATTGAATACCAGCATAAATTGATCCTGCTGCCAGGAATCATCGGCCCTCATGAAATCCTGCATATAGCGGTACTTGCAGGGATAGGCTTTCAATGGTGGTTTATTGTCAAGGCGATGGATCGATTTCCGGTTATTAAATAATGCCGGGTGATATTATATTTCTTAATTGCAGATACTTCATTCAGCTATTCACTCAAATCGCCGTACCGGCAGAGGCCGGTATGACGCTGTCTGAAAGTGCCATGCATTTGTGGAAGATTCTTACTAACCAGGAAAATCAATATGGGCGCGGAAAGCCGACTTGAGAATTACATCATGACAAACTATTTACTCCCCAGCAATGCAATCATTTCCTCTCTGTTAATGACCTCTTTTTCCTGTAACAAGTTGGCCAGTTTTTCCAATGCTGCCTTGTTTGCGGTGATAATTTTACGGGCGCGATTTTCGCCTTCCTCAACCAGCGACATTATTTCTGTATCAATAACACGAGCTGTTTCATCACTGTAATTGCGATATTCTGACACTTCTGTTTCCAAAAACTGAAGCTGCTGGCGTTTGCCGTAAGTCAATGGCCCCAGTTTTTTGCTCATGCCCAGACTGCAAACCATGTTACGGGCAATATCACTGGCTTTTTCAAGATCATTCTGGGCCCCTGTTGAAATACTGCCCAGCGCCATCTCTTCAGCAATACGTCCACCCAGTAGAATGGCTATCTGATCTTTCAATTCATCTTCTGTAGACAGGAATTTTTCCTCTACCGGTAATTGTAAAGTAAAGCCCAGCGTTGATACGCCCCGCGGAATAATGGAAATTTTATGCACCGGCTGCCCTGTTGGCACATGTTCGGCGACCATCGCATGTCCGGCCTCGTGGAAAGCGACCCGGCGCTTTTCATCCGGATTCAGGACGCGATTTTTCTTTTCGGGACCCGCGAGTATGCGGTCGATAGCGGCTTCAAAATCTTCCATTTCAACTTTGCTATGGCCGACCCGTACCGCCATAATCGCCGCTTCATTGGCTATGTTGGCAAGATCTGCGCCGACCAGCCCAGGTGTGCGTTTTGCAACGACCGCTATATCGACGTTTTCAGCCATGGGGATGGCTTTGGTGTGTAACTTGAGTATTTCGATACGATCTTGCATATCCGGCTTATCAACGACAATCTGGCGATCGAAACGACCTGCTCGCAGCAGGGCTTTATCAAGCACTTCGGGACGATTGGTCGCCGCCATGACCACCACGCCGACCGAGGTATCAAAGCCATCCATTTCGGTCAGCAGCTGATTCAAAGTCTGTTCCCGCTCATCGTGCCCGCCCATCACCACGGGTCCACCACGGGAGCGGCCGATGGCGTCCAGTTCATCGATGAATATGATACAGGGGGCTTTACTGCGCGCCTGATCGAATAGCTCGCGAACGCGGGCAGCACCGACCCCGACAAACAGTTCGATAAATTCGGAACCGCTGATATTGAAGAACGGCACCTTGGCTTCCCCGGAAACAGCACGGGCCAGCAAGGTTTTGCCAGTACCCGGAGGGCCTACAAGCAATACGCCTTTAGGCATGCGTCCACCTAAACGCTGGATTTTTTCAGGTGCTTTTAAAAAATCGATGGATTCTTTCAGTTCCTGTTTGGCACTATCGGCACCCGCCACATCAGCAAAGGTAACATGGGTCTGGGTATCCTGATGGATGCGAACCTTGTTGCCCAAATTGAGAAAGGACTGGGCTCCGGCGGTCGCGCGGCGCATAATCCAGGACCAGATAAGCGCGATAATTAAAAAGGGAATAATCCAGTTGAAAAACATATTGCTCAGCCAGCTTTCCCCGCTTCTGACCACAAAGTCCACTTTATTCTGCGCCAGCATTTGCGCAAGATCATTTTGCCATAACGGAACGGTCACGAAATGTTTGCCTGATTCTTTCGGATCCTCAGACTTGATAACGCCGGTAATAAACCGTTCAGTCACTACGGCCTTATCAATTTTTGCTTCCTGAACCAGCTTAAGAAACTGACTGTAGGAAATTTCGTCGCGTTGCACTTCATTAACGCTGTTGTACAAAGACAGCATCAGGATTAAAAACAGCGCGAAGAAAATGATTCTTTTTTGCTTTAAACCATTCGCTTTATTATCCGAGGGTTTATTGAGCTCAAGCTCCGGCTCCCGCTTGAATAAATTGCCGAAGCCTGAGGCCAATAAGTTCTTCAGGTAGGTGTAGACATTACTTAAAAAGGTTAAAACCTGCTTGATAATAGTGTTTTGTGGTTTATCCATTGTACTTGATCCTTCATTCGTCATAATGTTTTGACTGAAGGCTATTCCTTTACGATTCAAGTACAGAAATAACCTCTTCGCAGCTGATAATGTTTTTATTACTTTTCAGTATGTAATTGGCCAGTTTGTTAATCGCCTTCCAGTTTGAATAATCACTCACAAAATCAGAAGCTTCGGCAAACAACGCATCCAGTTTTTCATCTTGCTGATGCTTGCTTGTGGAAAAACTTTCCAAATATTCACGAACTAATTCAAGGTCGGAGCAACCGCCATAATTTTTCAATGCCTTCAAATTGACTAGCTTAGGATTAAATAGTTCATCATCCTTATTATAAACATGTCTGGCCTCAGCCAATGGACCGATGAGAAGATTAATGATGTCCGCTTCAAAAGCAATAAGATAATCCCTTACCAGCGGCGCCATCGCTTCATTGTTGTCTATTAATTTATGGGCCAGGCCATCAATTGAATAAGGTAAGGATTGAATTAAGCGCCCGCCTTCCACTATGGCAATACTATCGTCATGGCTAGCTTGATATATTATTACATCATAATCCGGATCGCCGCCAAATTCCTTAAATACAATTTGAAAAAAAACCGGTGGCAAATTTCTGGCTTTGTTGTTTAAATAAATCCCCGCTGCATGTCCTGCCTCATGAAAGGCAATACATTCTTTATGCTGTTGCAATCTGTTGTGCTTGCAAATATCAATTAGTTTATTACGTTTCATTTTTAATACCATAAGTGGGATAGTCAATTCGCTCATCCGCCGTAAAATTGCAGGTTAAAAAAAAGGGGGCCTCGCGTCTTCGGCGCTGCGATTAACTGTAAAAAAAGAAGCTAAACCCATTCCCTCAGGTCATCGCTCAATAAATAGAGTATCTTTGAAATCTTACATAAGTGTTAAATTGCTTATATACAATCTGCTATAACTAGATGGCTAAGCTGCTTTCATCACACCTGAGTTTCATTTCAATCAAATAACTTCCTGTTGGTCGATCCCAGGTTTTATGAGAGCCATTGGATATGTCACCACCTTATCGGAGCCAATAACGCCGCAAACTGCTTATTTCCCGTTCGGCTTCAAGCCAGTCTTCAAGCTCATGACCGGCTTTAAAACCTCTTTTTTCGGCCCTGTAATAAGCGTTTACTGCAACCATATCTCGAAATTCGTCCAAGTCTATGCTCGGGCTATACATATCGTAAAAAGATTCATGTTCAGTATTCATTTCTCTCCTCCTATTGGTGCGAAAGTGCGAAGAGATAGTCTTCGGAATACATTTTATATACAAAATAATGAACTCGACAATACGTATAAATACCTATTCCTGGAAAATAATTATAATTAGCCCTCTTAAAATCCCGCCGGAACTTAGGGGGCCTTTACGGCTTTTTCTATTGATATGCCAGTGGGTTGCAGGACAATTTAAGCGCCTATCCTGGCTGGTCTGGCTGGAGTGGGAATAAAAAAATCGATTAGCTAGATGTCCTCTTACCTGCCTTTTCTCGAAGACAACAGTCGGGTACGAGTTGATTACTCAGCTTTGCCGGAGACGTGAAAATTCAAGGATGGTCTTATTTGTGCTGATAGCTGAGCAGCCGATGATAAATTTAGTTTTTAAGGAAGTTGTCATTCACGATTTCAGAATGTGTTAGCATCACCATCAACTCAGCGAGACCTTCTGCCTGCATTTTATTCATGACATTGGCTCTGTGCGCCTCTACAGTGCGATTACTAATATCCAGTATTTTGGCCATCTCTTTATTGGAACGGCCTTTGACCATAAGGCATAGCACTTCTTGTTCCCGCACTGATAAATGCTTCAGGCAATTTTTTACCCTTTGATTTTCAATGCGTTTTTCCCTGTTCTCAATGTCCTTTTTTATGGCTTCTTCGATGCGTGCCAACAAGGTTTCATTATCAAATGGTTTTTCCAGAAAATCCACTGCGCCTGCTCTGAATGCTTTTGCCGAATCCGGAATTCCGGCGTGGCCGCTGATAAAGATGATGGGGATGAAAATCTCTCTACTCAATAGCTCATCCTGAAGTTCAAGTCCGCTCATAAACGGCATTCTAACATCCAGTAGCAGACACCCCGGGTGTTCAGGATCATAGTTATCTAAAAAAGCTTCGGCTGATTCAAAACTCATGACAGTCTGCCCTGTCGATTCAATCAAGAGCGCCAGCGAATCACGCACAGAAAACTCATCATCAACCAAATAAACCAAAGTATCAGTTGCAAGACTGGTCATTTGATTTTTCTCTTTACCGGCAGGGTGAAATAAAAAGTGGTGCCTTTATCCGGTTGGCTGTTGAAACGCAAAACACCTTCATGAGCTTCAACAAGTGAGCGACTGATGGACAATCCCATGCCCATGCCATCCGATTTTGTGGTGTAAAATGGCGATAATATTTTTAGTTGTTGAGCTTCATCAATTCCAGGACCATTGTCTTTTACCCTGATTTCTATGGCATTATCATTATGCAGCTGAGTTTGGATGGATAATTGCCGGTATTTTTTTGGGGGCTGGCTTTTTAACGCGTCAATGCTGTTATTGATCAGATTTATCAATACCTGTTCAATTTGTACGTTATCAACAAGGACATCAGGAAGATCATCTGCCAGCTCAAGCTTCAGCCTTATGTTGTTTTCCTTAAAATCAGTGACACATAAGCTGATAGCATCCCTGACCAGGTTATTGATGTTGATGTCGCTGCGATACATCTTTCGATGGCTGACAAAATCTTTCATACGATGGATTATCTGTCCCGCTTTCAGGGCCTGCTGATGGATCTTGAACAAGATGTCGCCGAGTTGACCCAGATCAGGTTTATCAACCCCAATAAAGCGTAAACAAGCCTGACTATAATTTGCGATCGCTGTCAGCGGCTGATTAACTTCATGAGCGATGCCTGTTCCCATTTCACCCATCAGAGAAAGGCGGGTCACATGGGCTAGCTCTTCCAGATGCTCTTTCTCTTGCTGTTCCTGGTGTTTTCGCAAACTCACATCGCGGACGATACTGGTAAAATACCTTACCCCATCTATTGAAAATTCCACCATAGAAATATCCAGAGGAATTACCGTGCCATCCTTGTGCAATCCTTCAACTTCACGGATCGTGCCAATACCTTTGGGCGCCTTGTCTTCAAGATAATTTTTTAAATCATAAGCACGATTTTTCTTCTGCCCGGGCGACAATAGCTTTTTAAAACTGCAACTAATCAGTTCTTCTCTGCCGTAGCCGAAAATGGTTGCTACGGCCCTGTTTGTAGAGAGGATGGTGCCCGATTTATCAAGAGTGATAATGCCTTCAACTGATGCATTAAAAATGGCATTGAGTTTAGCCTCCCTTTCCCAGAGTTGGTGTTTTGAATGATTGAGCTCTTCAATCTTGCTGGTTAAATCCAGATTGCTTTGAATCAAGGCAGAGGTCTGTGCAACAATTTTTTGTTCCAGTTTTTCATTGAGACAGGAAATGGTCTCCTGAGTGTGTTTATATTCAGTAACATCCTGAATTGACAAGTATATTTGAATATCATTATTGTTGCCATTTACATTGCCCCGCAATTCCACATAAGCGGCCTGGTTGTTATGGCTACAGAATGTTCGCGAGCAACCTAAAAGCGTAAAGCCGGGGCAAACCCGACCTAGGGACTGGCTATTAGCAGTCGCCAGCTGTACATTCAGAACTTGACTATTTTTCTTCATGACAAGATCGTGCAGAAAAAAATAATAATTATCCTGATCTGAAGGATGAATAAATTTCCCCAGCTTCTTGTTGACAATCTCCTCCAGGGAGCACCTCAATAGCTGTCCGGCAGCCATATTGGTTTTCTTGATAATGCCTTGCTCATTCAACGTCAGGTAAGCGACAGGCGATAAATTATAAAGCCGGGCAAAGTCATCACGGGATTCACGCAGTTCCTGATGGGTGCTTTTTAGCTCCTCATTCTGCAATTCCAGCTCTATCTGGTTAGCCTGAAATTCAAACAGCAGTTTTTCAATGCCTTCACTGGACATCCTGGCAAGATCAATCCCGGACTTGTTGATGATGGCTTCCGCCTGTTTGCGGATAGTGTCCCGGTGCTCATTCAGCATAAGCTCGGCTTTTTTTCTGAGCGTTTTAGCATCCCTTTTCTTTATGGAATGAATGGTCATCGCATCTACCTGTATCTGAGATTTGGTGTATATTGAAGGATTTTTTATTGCCCTGCTCTTTAATTATTGGCTAATCAGGCCTCTGTCGAGAGGGGTAGGTTACGCATCGCTTGCCTTTTTCAATCTTGATTTTACCTGAATGTAATGGAAATGAAAGGCGCTGCCTACCTGCACAGCTGAACATAAGGTTTATCGCAGAAACGCAAAATATTGCGTCTCTTCGTAATGCACCCTAGCCGTCAGCATTCTGAGTAACGTCTTCTATAGCCAGCAAAATGAGTGTTGGATTGCCAGGCGATTGTCTCAGAATGCGGCCATTAATCATTAAACGCTTTTTGCCAATATCAGGGAATTCTGCATCATAATAATAGCCATCAAAGGCAATGTTACTGGTTAATGTCCCAGTCAAATGCTGGCGTAATTGCTCACAGCCCCAAGCCGACTCATTAATTGCAAATAACGATTGCCCCGTCAAATTTTCTTTTTTACGATTGAAAATCTGGTTAAATGCAGGATTAGCAGTGAGTATCTGTAATTTATCATCCAGCACCAGCAGCGGCTGGCGGACGGTATTGACAATCGCCGTTGTCAGGTGCGCGGCCTGCGCCGTTTGTTCCGCTTTTTTAAGCCGGCCTATGTCAACAAAGCTGATCACCAGCCCATCGATCATGTTTTCCACAGTCCGGTAAGGCAGGATACGCAGCAGAAACCAGTCATCATTGACTGTCTGCACTTCGGTGTCTTTAAAAACCAGGGTTTGCAACACCGTTTTGGCATCATCAAGCAGATGCTCATATTTAAGGGTTGAAACCAGATCTGCCAGCGGCCTGCCTATATCGCTATCAATCAGCTTGATGATGGCTTTGGCTTGCCGGGTAAAACGTTTTATCTTTAGATTGCTGTCGAGAAAAATGGTGGCAATATCCGTACTGTTCAACAGATTTTGCATGTCATCATTGGTTTCGGAAAGCGATTCAACTTTATTTTGCAGCTCGCTGTTCACGGTATTGAGTTCTTCGTTGAGCGACTGCATTTCTTCCTTGGCGGTCTCCAGCTCTTCATTGGAACTTTGCAGCTCTTCATTGGTGGATTGCAACTCTTCGTTAGTGGATTTAAGCTCCTCATTGGACGTTTCCAGTTCCTCAATTGTAGCCCTGAGAGATTCCTTGGTGAAAAAAAGTTCCTGCTCAAGTTGCTCCCTCTCGCCCGGATTATCAATGAGTACCGAAGTTTTTACATTATCGTCAGTGGCTTGCATCCGTCTTGCGTTGATCTCAGGGTGGAAAGAGACCAGAAACAAGTCTCTTAGCGCTTCCGGTTCTATAATTTTTTCGAGCTTTAGATCTATGGTTTCGAAATCACCATTGGTTTTTACCCTAAGCCCGCTACTGATAATTTCTGTTTCAGCTTTTTTTGAGGCTAAACGTAACGATGACACTAAAGGCAAACGCAAGCCTTCTCTGGCCATCTCAATAATATTCCAGCTCGGCTGGCCCGTCGAAAGCTCCAGATACTTTCCTGTGCGGCCGTGAATATAAACGATTTTGCCGTGTTCATTGATGATGACGCAGACCGGCGCATAACGGTCCAGCAATAAGCGTTCTATTTGCCGGGCAATATTCCCTTCCTGGAATTCAGAACTGAGCGCTTTGAAGATGGCTTTGGGTGATTCCTTGGCGCTGACGGGAAGCCGGTTGAGCTTTGATACCGGAAGGCTGATTCGCGTATCCTTGCGCTGATAAATCTTCCATTTCTTGTCAATGGTTAAAAACAGGTCATCAAAACTTCCGATGGATTCTGAAGTGCCCAAAAACAGGATGCCTCCGGAATTCAGCGCGTAATGAAACTGTGGAAAAATCTCCTTTTGCAGCCCGGCGCTCAGGTAAATCAGCAAGTTCCGGCAACTGATTAAATCCACGTGTGTGAACGGCGGATCCTGAATCAGATTCTGGGTGGCAAATATCACGGTCTCGCGGATCTCTTTGCTGATGCGATATTGACTGTCTTCCAGTTTAAAGAACCGCTCCAGGCGTTCCGGTGAAACATCGGCCGCAATACCGCTGGGATAAATGCCTTCACGAGCCCGATTAATGGTCGATTGATCCAGGTCGGTAGCGAAAATCTGAAAACGGTGTGCTTTGCCGGTTTTTTCCATATATTCTTTGAGCAGCATGGCAATAGAGTAGGGCTCTTCGCCGCTGGAGCAACCCGTCACCCATACGCGCAATTCATGGTTATCGGGCTTGCCTTCGAAAAGCTTCGGCAGCGCCAACGCGCTGAGCGCCTCGAAGGCATCAGGGTCCCTGAAAAAATTGGTCACGTTGATCAAAAGCTCCTTGAACAGCTTTTCCAGTTCAATGGGATTTTCCTGCAGGAACTGTACATAGTGATCCGGGTTTTTGATCTGATGGATATTCATGCGCCGGGCTATGCGCCGTTTAATCGTGGTGGGCTTATAAGCCGACAGGTCGTGTCCGGTTCTGTTACGCAGCAGAATAAATATTTTCTGGATGGGTTCAGGAGCGACGAGTTCCTCCGGTTGATCAGTGTGACTGCTTTTAAAATATGGCCCTTTGCTGTATTGAATCAGCTGTTGCCCCATTTTTTCCGCAGGCAGCACGAAATCCACATCACCCATCGCGATTGCACTGCTGGGCATGCCGTCGAACTTTGCTGTTTTGGGCTCCTGAACCATGGTCATGCCCGAGACGCCCTTGATGGCTTTTAGCCCTAGTGTGCCATCCGTACCGGTTCCTGAAAGAATGATGCCGACCCCCATTTCCTGAATATCTTCTGCCAGTGAGCGTAAAAAATAATCGATGGGCAAATGCGCGGAATCATGCTTCTGACACTCCATAAGATGTAACCGGTGGTTAAGCAAGGCCAGATTTTTCCCCGGCGGACAAACAAAAACATGATTTCCCTTCAGAAACATGCCGTCTTGGGCGCTTAATACCGGCATGTCAGTGAAGTTATTCAGTAAATCAGGCAAAAGACTGATATGCCCGGGTTGTTGATGGGTAACGACGATAAAAGCAAAACCGGTATGGGGCGATAAATTAGAAAAGAAGGTTTCCAGCGCCTCCAGGCCACCTGCGGAAGCGCCTATGCCGACTACAGGCAATGCGCTGCCCGCTGAAGTGTCCGGGGTAACATGGTTGTCTTTTTTGTTGCCGATGGATTTCACGGAGTCGATCCTTGTGTTGTTACTTTGCTGATAATTAGAGACATAAGCTGAAAGGCGAATTCCCAATAAAGAATATTCATACAACAATTGCAGGATGGACTTAAACTGTGATTTTCGGGGCTAAAGGCCATCCTGCGAGGGTATGTTTACTTTTTGAAATCATCTACTATTCGATTTCTGTGTTGTTTTCATTCAGACTAACACAGCGACCCTCTATGAAAAAGAAAGATTAATAAAAAGAGGTTAACAAGGTCGAACTGTTTTAAGCAGGTGGAGTGCGAAGGCTTTATTAGCCACTTTTTATCATAAAAATTGGTTAATGTGTGCTGTGGTCCGTTTGTGCTGAGCCTTTCCAAACATGAACGGACTACAACACGCTTACCCTTCGACAAGCTTAGGGCAAACGGGATAATGGCATCTTCTTGACCGATTTCATCACATTGACAAAAACGATAGGGTAAGACAATGACAAATTACGCTCACAAAAAAACTTATACTTGCCCCATGCATCCAGAAGTTCGCCTGGAAAATCCTGGCAACTGTCCCAAATGCGGAATGGCGTTAGAGGAGTTGGTGGATACGGCTCCAGAAATTCATACTGACTATGTTTGTCCGATGCATCCGGAAATCATCCGCAATGAACCGGGCTCTTGCCCCAAGTGTGGCATGGCTCTTGAACCCCGGGATATTTCAGGAGAGGATGAGGAAAACCGGGAACTCACCGATATGAGTCGACGGTTTTGGGTCAGTACTGCGCTGTCGATACCCGTGTTCATTTTGGCGATGGCCCACGACCTGATGCCGGGTTTGATTACCGGTTCCTTCTTTACCCACTCGTTGCAATGGATTGAATTTACTTTAGCAACACCGGTCGTTTTGTGGGGCGGCTGGCCGTTCTTTCAGCGCGGCTGGCGTTCCGTCATCACTCGCCATTTAAATATGTTTACGCTGATTGCATTGGGTATCGGCGTCGCCTGGGGTTTCAGCGTGGTAGCAACGGTTGCGCCGGGGATTTTCCCGCCAACCCTGCGTAACTCAAACGGCATGGTGGCCGTCTATTTCGAGGCAGCCGCTGTCATTACTGCTTTGGTACTGCTGGGACAAGTGTTGGAATTACGGGCCCGAAGCGGTACCAATCAGGCTATCAAGATGCTGCTGGAGCTTGCGCCGAAAACAGCGCGCAGGGTTCATGAAGACGGCAAAGAAGAAGATATTCCCCTTGACCAGGTACAAGCGGGCGATGTATTGCGCGTCCGGCCTGGCGAAAAAATCCCGGTTGACGGTATCGTGCAGCAAGGTAATAGCAGTGTCGATGAGTCCATGGTGACCGGCGAAGCCATTCCGGTGGAAAAAAATGCGGGGGATCGTCTGATAGGCGCCACCGTCAATAGCACCGGTAGTCTGCTGATGCGCGCCGAAAAGGTCGGCGGCGAAACCCTATTGGCCCAAATCGTGAAGATGGTCAGCGAAGCACAGCGCAGCCGGGCGCCGATTCAAAAACTGGCGGATAGGGTTGCAGCCTGGTTTGTGCCGGCCGTTGTCATCATTGCCATCATTACCTTGATGGTCTGGTGGCAGTGGGGGCCGGAACCGCGTTTGGCTCATGCCATCGTTAATGCGGTAGCCGTGCTCATTATTGCTTGCCCCTGTGCTCTCGGCCTTGCCACGCCGATGTCGATTATGGTCGGTACCGGCAAGGGCGCTCAGCTTGGGGTATTGATAAAAAATGCCGAAGCGCTGGAAATCATGGAAAAAATAGATATCTTAGTAATCGACAAAACCGGCACACTGACAGAGGGTAAACCTCGCCTCATGTCGGTGAAAGCCTGCAAAGATTTTTCCGAAGAAGAGGTGTTGCATCTCGGAGCAAGCCTGGAACGAGCCAGCGAACACCCGCTAGCCGCCGCCATTGTTAAAGGCGCTGAAGAAAAAGGCATCAAGCTGACTGCCGGAGAGCAATTTGAATCGGTAACCGGTCAAGGTGTTAGTGGCAGGATTTCAGACCGCAAGGTTGCGCTGGGAAATGCCAAATTAATGGCAGCCCGGAATATCGATACAACCCCTTTAATCGAACTGGCTGACGAGCTCCGGCTGGAAGGGCAGACCGTCATGTTTGTTGGAGTGGACGGGAAGCTTGGCGGAATTATCAGTGTCGCCGACCCCATCAAATCATCAACACCGGAAGCGCTGAAAGCCCTGCACGAAGCAGGGATAACGGTCGTCATGCTTACAGGTGACAATAAAACAACAGCCCAAGCCGTGGCAAAGAAACTCGGCATAGACCGGGTTGAAGCGGAAGTATTGCCCGAACAGAAAACCGGAATCGTTAAGCAATTGCAGGCCGAGGGGCATATCGTGGCAATGGCCGGTGACGGTATCAACGATGCGCCGGCATTGGCGCAGGCACAGGTAGGAATTGCCATGGGGACGGGCACCGATGTCGCCATGGAAAGTGCGGGGGTCACACTGGTCAAAGGCGATCTGCGTGGAATCGCCAGGGCTCGTCTTTTGAGTCAAGCTACCATGAGTAATATTCGCCAAAACCTGTTCTTTGCTTTCATTTACAACGCCCTCGGCATTCCCGTTGCAGCCGGTGTGCTGTATCCGTTCTTCGGCATCTTGCTGTCACCGATGATTGCGGCGGCAGCGATGAGTTTTAGTTCGGTTTCAGTCATCATGAACGCTCTGCGGCTGCGAAGATTATCGCTTTAACAGATCTGCATTGATCCGAATGGCGTCGGGCAGGAGTAACAGTTATATAGTTGCCTGACTTTTCAGTGTCCGGGAGGGTCAATCAATAGCCGGTTTTATATCCATCCTTCGAAATATTGGTCATAAAAAGCATGGCCGCGAGGCGAATTAATCAAGCCGCCCGGAAAGCTCGAATCCCGGCACGAACTTCGACACGCCCCTCGCCCAATCGTTGCGACGGAGCGAATACCCCGTCGCGCTTCGCTTTTATGTTTACTCTGACCTCAGTTATTATGGCAAATCTGCATCGTGAGATGTAAATGTTTCCGCCTACCGGCAGGTTAATCATAACCGTCCGCTGAGCCTCAACCGACGATTAACCTGCCAGTGATAGATTCTGGCAAGTAAGGGTCGAATCAGCGGCATCCCGATTAGCCAGGCTAAAGGTTTCAGTAACGGCACTTTACTCATAAGCAGGATATAAGCATCCATCTCGGAAAGAATCCGCTCTTTCTCATCTTTGACATGCAGTTCGGTTAATGCCTTACGGGGGTCGATACCGATTTTACGCAACTGTTCTTCCTGGCCGGTGATATCCATCCAGCAGACATTTTCGCCCGCTTTACCCGCGAGTTTTTCATAATTTAGCCTGTCTTTCACGCATTTAGGACAAGCGCCATCGTAGTAAACAATAATTTTAGGGTTATCCTGATTATTCATATTTATTTCCTTCGGTCAGCTGCAGTGATAACGATTTTATTTCAGGCAGTTATACCGGAATTTTCGGATTGGCAAAAGGACGAAATATTCTTGGCGAATAGCGATTAAGTCCATTAATACTTTAATTTGTTGCCGACCGGATTGAATGGTACTCGGGAGCTTTCCACATAAGGCCGGACAAACCTGTCAGGTCTAAGTCCGGTCTTTTTTTTGCCTGAAACTGGAAACCCTACACGGCATCGCTTCTAAAGCAGTTCTTGTTCAATAGAGACCTTTAAAGCTCAAGGCTATATTGGTTGACATCAAAGGTGTCGCAAATTTCTCATTATCATGTCGAAGCATTTGTTCAACCTTTACGCCAATACGATATCTCTTAAAGCTGATATGTTGACAATATATGTATCAAGCCGCATCATCGGTATTCAGCTACCTATTGACCAGTCCGCCTATGAGTAATGACACTCTGCAAATACGCCGCATCGGTATTGATACCTATCATGAAAACGTTGCTTATCTCAATCGTGAATGCGGCATTTATCGTGCCGAGGGTTTCCAGGCGCTTTCTAAAATTCAGGTCAGCACCAACGGCGCCAAAGTTCTCGCCGTCCTCAACGTAGTTGATGATGTTTCCATCGTTCAGCCTGGCGAATTAGGCCTGTCCGAGCAAGCATTCAAGCAACTGAATGCCGCTGAAGGCTCTCTGGTTACTGTAAATCACGCAGAACCGCCCAAGTCCATGGATGCAGTTAGGCGTAAAATCAATGGTGAACGTCTCGATCAGAATGACTTTAGCAATATAACCAACGATATTGTTGAAAGCCGCTATTCAAAAATGGAAATGGCCGCATTTCTTGTCGCGACAGGGCAAAACAATCTTGATCACGACGAACTGCTCTATCTTACCCGGGCCATGCTGGAATCCGGCGACAGGATGGACTGGCACGAAGCCTTGGTCGCTGATAAACATTGTATAGGCGGCATCCCCGGCAATCGCACTTCCATGCTGGTTGTTCCTATCGTTGCGGCGCATGGTATGTTGATACCCAAAACCTCAAGCCGCGCCATCACCTCACCGGCAGGCACGGCCGACACCATGGAGGTGCTGGCAGAAGTCAATCTGGCCCCGGATCAACTGCATAACATCGTGCGTCAGGAACGCGGTTGTCTGGCCTGGGGCGGCACGGCCAGGCTTGCGCCGGTCGATGATATGCTGATTTCTGTTGAACGCCCGCTCGGCATAGACTCACAGGGGCAAATGGTGGCATCTATTCTGTCCAAAAAACTGGCTGCAGGCTCCACGCATCTCATTATTGATATTCCTGTCGGTCCCACCGCAAAAGTGCGGCAAATGCGCCAGGCGCTGGCCTTGCGTAAATTATTTGAATTTGTTGGTGATCGACTCAACATTCATCTGGAAGTCATGATTACCGATGGCCGCCAACCGATTGGCAGGGGTATCGGTCCCGTGCTGGAAGCAAGAGATGTCATGCAGGTCTTGCAAAATGACCCCGATGCACCTGCCGATTTGCGCCAGAAGTCCTTGCAACTGGCAGGCAGGGTTATTGAATTTGACCCCGATGTTCGCGGTGGTCAGGGTTATGCGATTGCCCGTGACATACTCGAATCAGGCCGGGCCTGCGTCAAAATGAACGCCATTATTCAGGCTCAAGGGGCAAAAATTATCGATCTGCATCCCGGTAATCTTTGTCATGAGGTTTTTGCCGGTTCCGATGGCTACGTCACTCATATCGACAACTTCCAAATGGCAAAAATCGCCCGTCTTGCCGGCGCGCCCATGATGAAAAAAGCAGGCGTGGATTTATTAAAAAAATTGGGTAACCCGGTAAAAAAAGGCGACACGCTATACCGCATTTA
>Ga0209798_10000778_pt1 | contig 19581 bp, 12 predicted proteins | sample DOMMetBare3Fresh_FD_187475 | JGI IMG/M metagenome (GOLD analysis project Ga0209798, IMG submission 187475) | Wetland sediment microbial communities from St. Louis River estuary, USA, under dissolved organic matter induced mercury methylation -... | ecosystem: Environmental > Aquatic >...
TCGATGGGCGCCACCGTTTTAACTCCCGATGGTAAGCCGGTACCGATCGTCATGGGCAGTTACGGCATCGGCGTCGACCGCATCATGTCAGCCGCCGTAGAACAAAACCATGATTACAACGGCATCGTCTGGCCGAGGGCGATTGCGCCTTTCGATGTAATAGTCACTGTCACCAATATGAAGCAGGAAGACTTGCGCCAGGCGGGCGAGAAACTCTACAAGGAACTGCAGCGGGCCGGGCTTGATGTACTACTCGACGATCGCGACGAGCGAGCCGGAGTAAAGTTTAAGGATGCCGACCTGATTGGGATCCCTTATCGCATCACGTTAGGTAAAAAGATTTCCGATGGCCTGGTCGAATTGTTCCATCGCCATGACAAACAAAACGAAGACGTCAAACTAAGCGAAGTTGTTGCGCGTGTGCAGGCACTCGCATTGGCCGGACGTTGAGGTTTCGGTAACAGGTGCTCAGAATGCCGCCTTTAAGGAGTGGTCTTTGTGTTTAGTTCACATCGATCCAGTAGGGAACTCTTCGATGAGTCAAACATGTGTTTCCTGTACAGCTAAGAAGACTGGTTGAAGGTTGGCGGTCATTCGACGTTGAGATCAACCCGACAGCTCGAGTTATAAGTATGTACCCAACCATTGAGGCTTCGCAGCAGCGCTATCGTATTCTCATCGTGTTCCTTTGCTGTACGATCGCGCTCATTTGCCCGCACTCGCTAAGCGCAATTTCACAGGACGCGCTGCCGGACCTCGTGCGGCGCATTAAACCTTCAGCGGTAGCAATTCAAACCTTCGACAGTCGTGGCGAAGCGCTCTCGCGAGGCAGCGGCTTCTTCATTGACAAGGATCGCATAGTTACAAATCGTCACGTGATTGAAAATGCATTTAGGGCTGAAGTGCATTCCTCGACGGGGATCGTTTATCCCGTCAAGGGCGTCCTGGCCGTCGATGCCGAAGGCGACCTGGCGCTATTGAAGATCGATGTGCCGGCGAGTGTTATCCGGCCCCTCTCACTTGAACGCACCTCGCCGCAGGAGGGCGAAAGTGTGGTAGTCATCGGCAATCCCTTTGGTTTGGAGGGAAGTGTCACCAACGGCATCGTTTCTGCCGTGCGCGACATTCCCACCTTTGGGCGGATTATCCAGATTACGGCGCCTATCTCGCCTGGTTCCAGCGGCAGCCCGGTAGTCAACATGCAGGGTCAGGTGCTGGGAGTGGCCACGTTACAAATCACTGGCGGCCAGAGCGTCAATTTTGCGATACCTGCCGAAAGAATTTCGCAGTTGCAAACGGGAACCCTCATTTCGCTCGGCGACCTGGTCGCCGCCAGCGGGCGCAACCAGCGCGCGCGCGCGGTTCAATACTTTCGCGATGGTCTTAGTTTTTTGTCTAAGGACGATTGCGAGAAAGCATTGCCATACTTTGAGAAAGCGGTGGAGTCGGACGGAAATTATGCCGAAGCGTGGGCCCAGGCTGGTTTTTGTAATGAGAAATTGGGGCACCACGCAGAGGCTATAGATGCTTCGAAACGGGCAGTGGCATTACGACCGTCAGCTGAATCCTATTTCAACATCGGTCTCGCCTCTTTTTATTTGAAGCAATACAAGGAATCGGCCGATGCCTACCGTGCAGCAATCAAGCTTGAACCATACAATGCCGCCGACGCCTACTATGCATTGGGATTGACTTACCGTGACTGGGGGAAGCCCGACGAAGAAATTCAGGCGTACAAGCAGGCCATTAAGTTGAAGCCGGACTATACCAGCGCTTACGAGCGGCTGGGCGCGCGCTATTTGCGCTCCAGGAAATACTCGGAAGCGGTCGAGATCTTCAAGCAGCTCTCGCTGTTAAAGCCTGGCAATGCGAGTGCGCCAAACAATATGGGCGAGGCCTACCTTGAGCTGGGCAAATTGAATGAGGCCCTTGAGGCTTTCCGGCAAGCCATTCGGCTCAAACCTGATTCCGGACGAGCCTACTACAACCTGGGGAAATGCTTCCTCGCAATGGGAAATCGTAACGCGGCCATCGAACAATACAACATCCTGCAGAATATCGATCAGGACTGGGCGGAGAAGCTGGACCAGTTAATCAATCCCTGAAAAGAAGGTTTTTGACCTTTGGGCTTTGCACAAACAAGACCAGGAGCCCGAAGTCCAAAAATCTGCACTGCTACTTCATTGCTTCGTTTACCAGGGCCGTCAGGGCGTTGTCGGCGAGGGTCTTGTTCTTCTGCAGGGCACCGTGAAGATCACAGCCAAAGACTGCGTAGGTTAGAGGCAGCGGCGTGTCGAAAGCCGCGCCGCTGAGGCGGCTGCCGGCTAAATCCTCGCCCAACAGCGAACGACGCGTGACGCGCCCATCGCCGGGCAAATACATAGCCTCGGTGGCCGCACGTTTACTAACTCGTTGCCCGGTTGAAGTGCGATAGTCGCGCGGCCGTGTCAGAGTTAACCAACGATTGCGTTTCCCATCCCGCATGACTATTGGCGCGTTGAGAGTCTCCTCACAGTCGCCGCCAATAGCCAGGAGCATAACCGGCGCCTCGCCGCCTAGCGCCGCATCCAGGGCCGCATGAAAGGCTTTAGCTCTGCGCAGGACAGCCACCAGGTACCCATCGAGCTCTGCGAGGGACCGCTGGTGGCCTTGAGCCTTTTCACTTTTTGCCGCTTCGCCTTCGTAACGTCGCCGGTACTGCGGGTCATTAATCGGCGACCAGCCATATCGCTTCCACGTTTCTGCATCGTAGAGATCAATCTGCATTGGCTGCAGATTCTCGTCAAGGAACTTGGCGACTTTGCTGTGGGGCAACAGCTGAAATATGGCGGGAGCCGTGATGGATTCCTCGGCCGTCAGGCGATTGAGCAGGGGAATGCGCCGGCGGAGTCCTTCCGTTATTGAGTAGCCTTCGATCAGGGTGGTGAACGCATCGGCGGAACCTTCATTTGGCACACCAAGCATAACTATCTTGTTGATGTCGGCTGCGCCGGCCCAGGTTAACCTGGGCGCGCTGTCATCGTCTGGCAGATCCGCATCGCCATACATCGCGGTGTAGCGAGCGATCAAGCCTCCCATCGAATGCGCCAGGATATTGAAGCGCAGGTCCGGACGCTGCAGTTTCTCCTTGAGTTGGCGCAGGCGCTTGCTTAACAAGCGTGCATTCTCGACATTGTCGCGCCGGAAGTCGTAGGCGAAAACATAATAAACATCCCGATCGCCGGCTTCACCGGGATTATTCCAGTCACCTTCACGGTAGCCACCGAACCTTTTCAGGGACTCCAACAGATCGCGGTAGACATATACCTCGGGCAGCACCCGGGCCAGGCGAACGGTCTCAACTATTCTGGTCGGCACGACATCATCGCGGTTGTTGGCCAGATCCGGGGTCATCGGTAAATTGGAGCTTTGATCCTCAGAACGCAATGCCGATGGCCACACTATCTCGCCCGTTTTTGAATTTTTTAACTCTGTTCCGAGTACTCCGGGAATGACGATTACCGGACGCTTGCCGGTCCGGGCGCGTGCTGAGACGAAAATGCGTTCAAGATTTGGTGTGTGTTTAGGAGCAATGCAGGCGGAAAACAGTGAGAAACAGAGTATCAGCGCCACCCATCCGACGTGGTAGGTAACTTGTTCTCGGGTTCTTACAGGGGCGTCAGTTAGCAAAACTCTCACCGATTCAATACGCTGGATCGAGCAAATACATCCATCCTGGCGGCCGCCGTTGTTCCGCGCGGTAACAAATTTAAGGGGCCGTCGGTTCCCACTTGCGATTAATCAAACTGGCGACAAATCCGGCGCCAAAACCGTTATCGATGTTCACAACCGTGACATTCGACGAACAGGAATTGAGCATTCCCAGCAAGGCCGCTACGCCTCCAAAAGAGGCACCATAGCCAATGCTGGTTGGCACCGCGACTACCGGCACGCTTACCAGCCCGCCTACTACCGAAGGCAGAGCGCCTTCCATACCGGCAGCGACGATGATCACACGCGCACCCTGCAGCAAGTCACGTTCGGCCAGAACGCGGTGAATGCCGGCCACGCCTACGTCCCAAATTCGCCGGACCTGATTTCCCATCGCCTCGGCCGTCAAAGCCGCCTCTTCAGCGATCGGAATGTCGCTCGTACCGGCAGTCACAACCGCAATCGTACCGATCCCGCGTTCTGTTTTGTCCCGGTGAATTCTGATCAGGCGCGCCGCGGCATGCCACTCGGCATCGGTAGCGAGATTGCGAACTTCACCAAAGGTTCCTTCGTCGGTGCGGGTCACCAAAACGTTGGGCGAACGCTCGACCAGGCGCTCGACGATCCCCACTAATTGAGAGCGACTCTTGCCGGCGCCGAATACCACCTCTGGGAATCCCTGGCGCACAGCCCGCGAATGGTCCACGCGCGCGTAACCAATATCTTCATAGTTTAAATTCTTAATCTGGCGCGTGGTTTCGCCGATTTCCAACTCGCCAAGTTTATAAGCCCTCAGCAGGCGCTCGAGTTCAGTTAAATCCATGCAGGCCTAGTATGCCGTGCCGCGACGGGTAATGTCACGACGGTTCGAATTTACGCCAACCTGCTCGAGGCATCACTTGCGATTGCTCTGCCTGCCAAGTAAGATCCGGAGTTCAGCAATATGGAGTTTACTGTAGCAATCACTGGCGCTTCCGGTTCGATTTACGCTTACCGCACCCTGATTCATCTGGCAGCAAGTGGCGTAGTGGAACGGATCAACCTGATCCTGTCCGAATCAGCCGAGACAGTAGCGCGGGTCGAACTGGGAGTCGATCTACGCGGCTGTGATACTGCAAGAATCAACGAATGGCTGGGTCTGCCTCGCGACTCCAATCTCATTCAACTGCAACGCCTGGATAACCTCGCAGCCAGGCCATCTTCCGGATCTCATCGTCAGGACGGAATGGTTGTCGTGCCGTGTTCGATGGGCACGCTGGGAGCGATTGCCGCCGGCTTGAGCTCGAACCTCATTCATCGCGCCGCGGATGTGACTTTAAAAGAAGGCCGGCGATTGGTTTTGGTGCCGCGAGAGACGCCGCTCAATGCTATTCATCTTGAAAACATGTTGCGCCTGGCACGCGCCGGTGCGCACATCATTCCGGCCAGTCCTGGTTTCTATCATCGACCGGAGACCATCGAGGCCCTGGTGGACCACCTCGTCTTTCGTATTCTCGATCATCTGTCCGTACCTCACTCGGACGGCAGCAGATGGAAGGGCATTCCGCAATTGATTCCAGTCGAAGGCGATTAAAAAAGTCGAACGTGACAACAACTCTACACAATATTCGGGTGACGCTCGACATGATCAAGATCGAGCATACCCTGTTTGCATTGCCATTTGCGTTTCTGGGCGCGGTGCTCGCGGCGCGGGGGCTGCCGAGTATTTCACAGGTTGTTTGGATTTCGCTGGCCATGGTGGGCGCGCGCTCGACAGCCATGGCCTTTAACCGCATCGCCGATCGCGATTTCGATGGACGCAACCCACGCACGCAAAGCCGTGCGCTGCCGGCGGGACTGTTATCAGTCGCTTTTGTCTGGGTGTTTACGCTTGCGGCGGCGGCGCTTTTCTTGTTGGCGGCGGCAATGCTCAATCGATTGACCCTGGTTCTGGCGCCGCTGGCATTGGCGAGTGTGTGGCTTTACTCGTTCACCAAACGCTGGACCTTGCTTTCGCATATTGTGCTCGGCTGGTGCCTGGCCATCGCGCCCGCGGGAGCCTGGATAGCGGTGCGCGGCCGTCTGGACAGTCCGATACCAGTGCTGCTGTCGCTGGTCGTGCTGCTGTGGACCGCCGGGTTTGATGTCCTTTACTCGTGCCAGGACTACGAATTCGATCGCCGTGAGGGTCTACGTTCAATTCCGGCCCGGCTCGGCGTCCCAGTGTCGCTGTGGATCGCTCGCCTCCTGCACGCGGGAGCATTCGCGGCATTGGTTGCGCTATACTATGTCGTGCAACTTGGATGGCTCGCGCTCGCCGGTGTCCTGGCTACCGGGGCATTGCTGATCTACCAACATACGTTGGTTCGGGCCAATGACTTGAGCCGCTTGAATGCGGCTTTCTTTACCACTAACGCCTTTGTAAGCGTGATTTTGTTGGTCACTTTTGGCGGGGCAGTTCTATTTACTTTGAGACAAAATTAGGTTCATACATGCAGTTTTCACACGACCATAAGCTGGTTGAGATCGCCGCGAAAGTAAGTGCAGGCCAGCGCCTGTCGTTTGTCGAAGGGCTCGATTTGTTCGCTACCGATGATCTGCCTGCATTGGGCAAACTCGCGGACCTGGTTAGGCGGCAAAAGCATGGCCGAACCACATACTTTAATGTCAACCGGCACTTGAATCCGACCAATATCTGCTACGCCGACTGCAAGTTTTGCGGCTTTTATCGAACCCCCCGCCAGCCCGGAGCCTACACCCACAATATTGAGGAAAGCATGACGCTGGCCGGACGTGCGGTTGCGGAAGGCGCCACTGAACTCCATATTACGGGTGGCTTGAATACCAAGCTTCCGTTTAGCTATTTCACCGATCTGTTGTCCTCTCTGAAGAGTACCTACCCGCAGTTACATCTAAAGGCCTTCACGATGGTTGAATTGGACCACTTCGCGCATTTCTACAAAATGGCTGACGACGAAGTGATCCAGCAATTGATCGAAGCGGGCCTCGACTCATGCCCGGGAGGTGGCGCCGAGATATTCCGGGAACCGACGCGATCCATGATCTGTGCCCATAAGTGTGACGCCGATCGCTGGCTGAGCTTGTCCGGTAAGGTCCACGCCGCCGGACTTAAAACGAATGCAACCATGCTCTACGGTCACATTGAATCGATTGAAGATCGGGTGGATCACCTGATTAGATTGCGGGAACAACAGGACCTGTCCGGTGGCTTTCAGTGCTTCATTCCGCTCGCGTTTTATCCACCCGATACGCAGCTTTCCCATTTGCCCGGTCCATCCGGCGTTGACTCGCTTAAGACGATAGCCGTGTCCCGATTACTGCTTGATAATTTTGATCATGTTAAAGCGTATTGGGTAATGCTCGGTAAACGGCTGGCGCAGATTGCCCTGCACTACGGGGCCAACGATCTCGACGGCACAATCACCGACGGGGGAGAGCTGACGGAGAGTTATTCGGTTGAAACCAACAACGAAGTGAAGATGACTAATAACGAGATTGTCGCTTTGATTGAAGAGGCCGGCTTCGCGGCGGTCGAGCGCGACACTCTGTACAACCGGCGGGAACGACCAAGCATTAGTTTCGCTTGAGCTGCCGAGGCTTTGACTGGCCACCAGGTTTTAAATATGCAATCCGCAAAGACAAAAACAGAAAAGAAGACAATTACCGTCGCGCATTCGCCCGATTCTGACGACGCATTCATGTTTTATGCGTTGGCCACACAGAAACTGGATACGAAACAAATTCGATTTGAGCATGTGCTGCAGGATATTCAGACACTAAACGAAGAAGCCATGCGCGGTACCTATGATGTCACCGCAATTAGTTTCCACGCCTACGCCTATGTATCGGATAAGTACTTGTTGCTGCCCCATGGAGCATCCATTGGTGATAATTATGGTCCGGTGCTTGTTTCGCGACAGGCAACTGCCGCGACAGAGATTCCAAATCTCAAAATAGCCGTGCCGGGCACCCTAACCAGCGCTTTTCTGGCGCTGCGGCTCTGCTGCCCCGCTATTCGCTATGAAGTCGTGCCTTTTGATCAGATCATCGAAGCAGTGGAAGACGGCAGTTGTGATGCAGGGTTGTTGATTCACGAAGGCCAGCTTTTCTACGAAGCCAAAGGCCTACATAAGATACTCGACCTCGGCGAGTGGTGGCACGAGAAAACAGGGTTGCCCTTACCCATGGGTGGCAACGTAATTCGGCGCGATCTCGGCCCCAGGATAACCAGCCAGGTTTCGCATTATCTTCGCGAGAGTATCAACTACTCTTTGGACCACCGCGAGGATGCCCTGGAGTACGCAATGCAATTTGCCAGAGACATGGATCCCGGTTTGGCAGATCGATTTGTTGCCATGTGGGTCAATGAGCGCACCCTGGATTACGGCGAACGTGGGCGTGAGTCAGTGCGACGACTACTTGCTGATGGTGTGACGGCCGGAATTATCCCGCACCCGGTCAAGGTTGAGTTCGTCGATGAGTAGGATTTGTAAAGCAGGATTGGGGTGCGCGCGGTGATCTCGTTATGCTGTTCTGCCCAGAAGGAACAGCAAGATCACCGCGCACATCGTCGGCTCTAAGGCGTTTTGTTCAAGCCCCTCCCATGAGCTTGAGTGGACGTCCCCGTCGGTTGTAGAAACGCGCTTGGCACCGTTTTGACGGCACTTTCGCGCTTTACAGGTTCACCGGTTCAAGAACGCCGCCCTTAGTCGACGTGAGGACTGATGCCTCAAAAAAATTCAAGTCACAACTGATGTCTATTCCTACTCCAGAGAACCCCTTGCGCAGACGGAAAATTTCTGAGAAGAAGTGAAAAGACTCTGTAACAAAGAGGACGGGCAAGACGTTACACCATCTGCAAGGTTTTTTGCAAGAAAAAAGTTGCAGCACAAAAAATCGAGAACCTAAACAGCAAGGGTTAGCATCCAAGGATTTTTGCTGGATTATTAGACAAAACCCATTAAGGAGCACGATCCATCCATGCCGCGCTGGTTTACCAAAAAGCTCTGCAGGCTTAAGTCCCCCGCTACTTTGATTTTGCTGTTGAGTGTTCTGCCAGGGATACTCCTATCCGCCGGTCGAGTGCAGGCCCAACAGGCGACCAACAGTTCGGGTAGCCTCAGCGAAGCCGAGATCGCACGAATAATTAAGGCCTTTACGACAAAAGAAACGGAGTTCCGTCGGGCTTTGAATAATTACTCGTTTAAACGCGATGCGGTCCTGCAGAGTGTGGGCATGGGCGGACAAATCGAGGGAGAGTTTCATCGCGTCTCCTATTTTACGTTCGACGATAAAGCCAATCGATACGAGAAGATTGTGCTGGCCCCGATGTCAACCTTCGGTAACGTCACGCAAGAGGACATTGACGATCTGGGAGGCATCAATCCTTTTGCGCTCGAGCCCTCCAAGATTGACCAGTACAACTTTAAGTACGCGGGCAAGGAACGAATCGATGAACTGGACCTCTACGTCTTTGATGTGACTCCAAAAGTCATTCCCGATCCGAAGCGCACTAAGGAACGATTGTTCACCGGTCGCGTTTGGGTTGACGACCAGGATCTGCAAATAGTCAAGACCCGGGGCAAGGGAGTCCCGGAAACGAAAACAAACAAGTTCCCCTACGTCGAAACTTATCGGGAGGAGATCAATGGGCGCTACTGGTTCCCCACCTATTCATACGCCGATGAGGAGTTGATTTTCGATGACGGCCCTCCGCTTCACGTGCGCATGCGAGTTACTTATTCCGATTTTGCCCCTGCTCGCGCAAGTGTGACCATCAGGGAAGCTGACGACCAAAGCCTGCCGCCGCCGGCGAGTACACCTAATCCGGCTGCGACTCCGTCACCATCCCAAATTCAACCGGCGCCGCGGCCGCCAATTGATCGACAGCAACCGATCGAGGGCGGAGTTCTCAACAGCAAAGCCATCTATCTGCCGGAACCCAAACTTGCGGAAGGGGCGACGAAGGTCGGTGGCAAAGTCAGAGTCCGCGTGGTCGTAGATGAAAGCGGTAAGGTCGTCTCGGCAGAGATTGAAGATGGTCGTATAGAATTGAGGCGCGCGGCGCTTGAGGCAGCGCGCAACGCCCGTTTTTCTCCCACACTTATCGATGGCCAGCCGGTAAAAGTAGCCGGCTTCCTGACCTATGTTTTCGTGCAATGACCGTAGTACGCAGGTCAGGGCCTGGTCGGCATGCTGACTCCCAGTTGTTCAGCGATGGCTTGCTGAACATTTTCAATGAGGCCTTGCACGGCCACATCGCTGGCAGCGCCACCGGTGTCAACCGGAGGTAATAAAACCATCTCGATTGTGCCCGTACGCGCCACCCCGGTTCCTTTTCCCATTAGGGTGTCGGTGTTTCTCATTGCTACCGGGACGATTGGCACTCCGGCCTGCGCAGCCATATAAAAGGCGCCTTTCTTGAAGGGAAGAAACTCACCAGGCTTAGCTCTGGTTCCCTCAGCGAAAACTCCAAAAGAAACTCCTGCACGGAGACGGTCGGTTGCTGCCTGCATGGTTTTCAGCGCGCGTTCGCGGTTAGTTCGATCGATCGCCATGATATTCACAAAGCCCATGCCGTATCCCAGGATCGGCACCTTGAGTAATTCCTTCTTGGCAATTAGACCGATACGGCGATCAAGATAGGCAAACAGGGTTGCGGTGTCGAGATATGATCGGTGATTGGAGATAAAGACGTAGGGTTGGGTGGGATCGAGCAACTCCAATCCCCGTACCCTAACCCGCATGCCGCTGAGACGGAGCCAGTTGCGCGCGCCAAATAGAGCCCAGGGATAAACCAGATCGTGCTGCTTTGTTATCCAGGCGACTATCAGGATTGGCGGACCGAAGATGGCAAGCAGCACTCCCGCCATAAACAGCGACCACCAATAGAGCAACCTTCCGCCGAACGTCCGACGAGTTGTGTTAGACTGCCCTTCACTCGGCCGCTGGGTCGCTGCGCTTTCTTCCACTACTTCCTTTGAAGGGCTAACTGAATGAGTCGTCATCGCTCTGCATTGATCGCCTGGTTTGCGGTCTTGCTTCTGGCTCTCTGTTTTAACGCGAAGTCAGTCTCCGCCCAACGCCGCAGTCCTGGTCCAGTAACACCCATCCCAGCGCCGCGTTACATTCTGGGATTCTCTCCTGGAGACGAACACACTATCGCGGACTGGGGTCAGATTACAGACTATTTTCAACGTTTGGACAAGGCGAGCGACAGGGTCCTGGTGCAAACCATCGGTGAAACAACGCTCAAGCGATCCCTTATCGTAGCTGTCATTAGCGCCCGCGAAAATATTATGGCGCTGGCAAAGTACAAAGACATGCAGCGCCGCCTGGCAGATCCGCGGATGGTCACGGGAGATGAAGAACGGGACCGCTTGCTGCAGGATGGCAAAGTTGTAATCGCCATCTCCTGCTCAATTCACTCGACCGAGATTGTAGCTTCGCAGATGTCGATGGAGCTCGCTTACGAACTGGCAACAGCTACAGATGCTGACACCCGCGCGATCCTGCGAAATACAATTATATTGATGCTCCCGTCAGCCAATCCGGACGGAGTCGACATTGTCGCCAATTGGTATCGCAGGACGCAGGGAACGCCCTTCGAAGGAAAGGAACCCCCCGAGCTTTATCACCACTATGCCGGGCACGACGATAATCGTGATTGGTTCATGCTGAACCTGAAAGAAACGAAGGCAATCACCAGGCTGCTATGGCAGGAGTGGTTTCCGGAGATCGTCTATGACGTTCACCAGCAGGGTCCAAACGGCTCGAGGTTCTTTGTCCCGCCTTTCTTCGACCCACCGAATCCTCATATTGCGCCGGTTTTGTTACGGCAGGTGGGTTTATTGGGCCACAAGATTGCCGCCGATCTTGAAGCTGCCAATCACCCCGGCATACTCACCAACGCTGTTTACGACACCTGGTGGCATGGAGGCTTTCGGACGGCACCCTATTTTCATAATTCGATTGGAATACTCACTGAGGCTGCCAGTGCGAGGTTAATGAGCGCAAGCCTTGTCACCAGAGAACAACTGGCGAAATCGTCTACCCGCGGTCTGCGCAACGCTCTCGAGGTGACGACAAATTTTCCCAATCCCTGGAGCGGTGGTGTATGGCGGCCACGCGACATTATGAATCTCGAACTGGGAGCCGCGCATTCAATTCTTTCCATGGCTGCGAACTATCGCCTGTCATATTTGCGCAATTTCTATGAGTTGAGCGTTCGCGCCCTGGAACAGCAGCCAAACGGACCCATTGCGTATTTGGTCCCTGCCGGTCAAGGCCGCGATGAAGCCGTAGCCAAAATGATTGACACCCTGATCGGGCAGGGCGTGGAAGTGTTTCGGCTTGAGCGCGAATTACACGCGAGGTATGGTCCCCAATTCCTGCAACGAACAAACTCAGCCAGTGAAAAACTCGGCGACTACCGCATGATTGTTGCTCCAACCGACAAGATGATCGAGGTTCCCGCCGGGAGCTATATTGTTTTTCTGGCCCAACCGCAACGCAACAACATCCTGGCACTATTCGAACCGCAGATTTATCCGAACCGGCTAAACGCACTTGGTCAAGCTGAGCGCCCCTATGACGTTACAGGGTGGACGTTGCCGTTCCAGATGGGAGTGGATGCTCCGGCAGTGATAGCCATTCAAGAGCCGCCGGCCGCGCGCAGAATGACGCTTATTCGACAGGAAAATGACGTACGCAAGGATCTAGCGCTGGCCTTGCGGCAGGGTGGCCTTTCACCGGTGGCCGATCCGCTCGGCCGCTCCGTCAGAATTGGTATCTACAAAGGGTGGACGGCCAATATGGATGAGGGGTGGACACGTTATGTTTTTGACACCTTTAACATACCCTACAAGTCATTGATGGATGCCGACATCAAGCAAGGGGGACTCACTGACAATTACGATGTTATCGTTCTGCCTTCGCAACGCGCGCGCGAGATTACCGAGGGGAATGCGCCCGGTTCCTATCCTGCAGAATTCATCGGCGGAATCTCCTCTGCGGGAACAAAGAACCTGAAACAATTTGTCACTGAGGGCGGCACCCTGGTTTGCTTCGACGCCGCCTGCGAACTGCCAATTAAGCAATTTAACCTGCCGCTAAGAAATGTGCTTGAGGATCTGAAATCCACAGAGTTCTATTGTCCTGGTTCGGTTCTTGGCCTCGAAGTGGATACACGTCAGCCGCTGGCCCGAGCGATGGCGGGCTCAGCTGATGCCTATTTCATCAACAGCTCGGCCTTTGAGGCCACCGACGCGAGCGTACGCGTCATTGCTCGCTACGCAAAAGAGCGTCTGCTGCGTTCAGGTTGGTTGCTCGGCGAAGACAAGCTCAAAGGGCGTATCGCGCTTGCTGAAGTATCTGTGGGCAAGGGTCGCGTCGTTCTTTTTGGGTTTCGCCCGCAACATAGAGCGCAAACCTGGGGCACTTTCCAATTCATATGGAACGCACTCAGCGAGGTCAGGTAACACAGCCCTCACTGTACATTGCCATGATTTGTGGTACCGGCAGTATCCGATATGGATCGTCCAGGTATTCGACCGACAAAGCCAGCCGCAAAAGCACTTCACCGAACTGACTTCACACGTGCCTCACCACACTATGTTTTTGCTTGGTTTTTGCTATTGACACGCATTTGGACCAGGAGTAAATTTCGCGGTGAACCTGGTCTCCTCTCGTTTCACAAGAGGCTCTACCCTCGCGAGTCTCGCGTCAACGAAGTTCTGGTCATCCTTACCCCGCAAGCGGGGCCGGACCACACCACGCGACAACTCCGGGACTGAACCGAACCCGGACCGAGAAGGCTTGCATCACCCAACCGCGGAGAACCTCTCATGTCTCTTACCGGTCCAAACTCCAATCAGTGGATCCTGAGACTGGCCTTGGGGTCTCGCGCTGGCCCTCCCGCATACTCGCCGGTTAGCTGTCCGATCCAGGGGTCACCAAAGGCGTTCTTACTGTTGCGGAGGCCCGATCATGCGTGAACTCACGCGCAAAACCATCGCACATTTTGCATCACGACTCTCGTCCTGTCTGGGGGCAAATCGCATTAGCCTGCGAGCGTCGTCGTCTCGGGTTGGAAGGAAGTAGGGTCGTTATCCAAGGAGAGAGCCATGTCAACACAACAGAAAAGAATCTTCTGGCCAATCGTCCTTGTCGTAGGGTTGGCCCTGGGCGCGCTCGCGTTTGCGTCGGCGCACGCCGGCCGAAGGACGATGGAAGGGTCGTCACGCGCGAGTCAGAATCCGGCCGCAGCGGCGAACCCCAGGTCAGCAGAGTACGTGCGCGCAGGCCGGCTTTGGCCGCAGTTGCGCTGGAAATTGAAAGCGTTCGGTGACCGTTTGGAAAAGCCCGGCAAGGAGCGCGTGACTCTGGCAGGGACATTACTGCGGTCTGGCGACGTGGCTCCGGTTCCGGTGCTCCTGGTGCTGCAGTTTCCAGACCGCTTGCGTTTGGTGATGCAGGTAGGCGTGCAAAGTCGCGTTATCACTTTCAATGGGCATGCAGCCCAGGGGCAAGGCGGGCCGCCACTGAATCCTCTCGAGGAAGACCTAATCGAAACACTGGTCTACGACACCGCAGAGCACTTCTTCGGCGCGCAGTCACAGAGCATATCCACACGTTTCCTTGGTGAGCACTTTCGGCCGGATGGCGGCACAGGGACAGACTATGTCGGGCCATTCTATGACGTTTACCAGATTACGGAACGGATAGGACAGGGGGTGTCGGCGCGGTCGCAGACCAAGGTGTTCTGCTTCAACTCGGACACTCACCTGCTTGAGCGGATCAGCTACGACCTGGAGCGCAATGGGTCGCTAACTTCGGTCGAGATTCAGCTAAGCGGCTGGCGCCAGGTGCAGGAGCAGCAGGTGCCCAGCCGCATTGCGCGGTGGGAAAACGGGCAGGCGGCATGGACCCTGACCCTCAACTCGGCGGCGCTCAGCGCCGGAATCGAAGATGGAGCATTCGGCACGTAGCGGAGCTCCAAGGGCCGAATCGTTGATTGGGGGAGGCGAAGATGAGAATGAAATCCAAGTACGCCACCAGGCGAGGTCATCCTCGCGTAAGACCTGTCGTTATTTGCGGTTTGGCCATCATGTTTCTCTGCTTTGCTGCCACCATTAGCCGGGCCCAATTGCCGCCTGCGCCGGAACACGGCTTTCAACCGGCGGGGTCTTATGCGCTCTCAAATATTGAATCGATTAACACGGCCAATGGGAACATGATCATGACTGTCCCCCTGGCTGCGCTGCCCGTGGGGCGAGGCGGAAGTCCAGGATTTCAGGTAAATCTAACGTACAACAGCAAGCTCTATGAGACGTATATTGAGCAACTCCCTGATCCCGTTACGCAGGAGCCAACAAATTACATCTTCCTCAATGCCAGCGAGCAGGGCGGCTGGCATTACAACGTGTCGCCTTATGCGCTGCAACTGATCAGCAGAACGGATCTTGAGGGAACCTATCCTTGTCCGGCTGGCTGCAACTCTGTAGACCTGCAAAAGAATGCTTACATCTGGAAGTTGAAGATCATCTTTCCTGATGGTGGCGAGCATGAGGTTCGTCCTGTTGGTTATCTTGATTATTTCGCTGACGGATACTACAACATCGATCCAAACGGCGTCGTTTCCGCGACATCATGCTCGACTGTCGGAGGTGGGTCGGCCTCCTGCGCCTATGGCACGTATCAAGGCACAACTTCAGGCCTGAGCTACTACACCACCGACGGCACGTTCATGCGGCTGGATATTCCTTACACCCCTAACGGTGGCTGGAGCAATAACTGGACTCTCAGTTTTCCGGATGGTCGGCGGGTAGTAAGCACCAATGGCGTCCAACGCACTTACGACCGCAATAACAACTACACGGAAATTCAAAGCCTCACCTACAATAACCATTTCGCGCAAAGGGTAGTTGATCAGTTGGGACGGTCGATCATCATTGAGTACGATAGCGCCGCGGCCCGCGATTACATCTATCTCTGGGGCGCCAATGGCGAGCAGAGCAAATGGACAGTTAAATGGAAGACGATTTACGCCTATAAACCGTACCGGGCGACGGCCAGCGGCATCCATCGAAGCAACTTTTACCCCACCACCGGCAGCAACTACGCTCTGGTTATAGACCAGATAATCTTGCCGGTGCAGGCCGGTTCGCTCGCTTACACGTTCGGCTACAACGCTCCCGACATTGATCCCTATCCGAGCTATTCCTACGGATGGGGAGAAATCAGTTCGATCACGCTGCCCTCCGCGGCGCAAGCAACCTACGCGTGGACATATGACGGACCCGGCGCCGCACAGCCGCCGCTGGTAAGCTGGGTGCTGCAAGAAGCGGTGACGCGCAAGGACTTGCATTACAACGCCGAATATGACGGTGCGGCAACGCCGATTACCGACACCTGGACTTACAGCGCCCCGATGAACTACGGCACGGTGATGACCATCACGGGGCCGGATGGCGGAGTGACGCGGAACTACTCGGATTCCAGCGGCCCGTTTTCGCGTGTCTCGTATAAGACAGAGAATCCGGACGGTAGTGTGATCGAGCGCCTCTGGCTGCAAAATATCCCATATTTGAATCCGCCCACGAACAGCGGCGTCAACCCTTATGTGAAAACAGAGTTCAGGTCAATCAAAGACGCCGCGGGTAACCTCTCCCTGACCGCTATCAAGGACTACAACTATGACAAGAACGGTAATGTGACCCAGGTGAAGGAATACGACTGGGTGGCTTATGCGAGCGCCCATCCCGGCGGCGGAGGTCCTGTCATACCTGCGGGCGCCCAGCCGCAACGAATCACCGGCACCACCTTCTTTAATCCCACTCCCGATGCCTCTGACAGTTCGTACAATCCAAACGTCTACCACCAGGCCACGTCCGCACCATCGCGTAACATAGTGGCGGCGAGCGAAGTTCGCGACAACACCCAAACCTTCTCGCGCACAGAGTTTTTCTACGACAATCCCAGTACTACGGCGAACCTGACGCAACAAAAAAGCTGGGACTCGACCAGCGGCGCTTACAGCAATCCACTCACGACGGGCAATTCCATCTCGGTTTCCAGTCAGTACACCACTTGGAGCAGCGGCGCCACGGGTAAACTGATGCAGACGACTGACGCACGCGGCTTCCAGACTGTGTTGACTTATGGTTCCGTAGGCGGCTTCGATCTCTATCCCACGCAAATCCAGACGGCCTACGGCACTTCAGTACAACGCACGGAGACCCGCGCCTACGATTTCTCAACCGGACTGGTAACCAGTAGCACGGATGCTGACAACAATGTCACTACCGCGACGACTTACGACGTGTTCGGTAGACCAACACTGGTCAGGGCCGCCGCAGGTAAACCGGAAGAAACGCGCACGGCAACGGAGTATTCCGACGTGAACCGACGCGTGATCGTACGCTCAGATCTGAACACCGCCGGCGACGGCAAGCTGGTGAACATTCAACATTACGATCAACTTGGCCGGGTGCGCCTGCAGCGACAGCTCGAAGATTCAGGTACGCAGGCCGCGACTGACGAGACAGCCGGGATCAAGGTTCAGACCCGCTACGCTTTTTCCGGCGTCAACAGTTACGTCCTGGTTTCCAATCCCTATCGGTCTGCCTATTCATACCAGGCTGCTGAGCCAACCATGGGTTGGTCGCGGACCAAATCCAACAACGGTGGCCAGGTTGTTGAGGTACAAACCCTCGCGGGTCCCACTTTGCCGGCGCCCTGGGGCGCCAACACGACTTCGACGGGTACGGTGACGACTGCTTATGACGCAAACTACACGACGGTTACGGACCAGAATGGCAAGGTGCGCCGCAGCAAGATCGACGCGCTAGACCAGCTTGTCAGAGTTGACGAGCCCAATGGCAGCGGTAGTCTCGGGGCAAATGAATCGCCTGTTCAGCCGACCAGTTACGCCTACACCCCGCTGGGGAATCTTAAGGAAGTAAACCAGGACACTCAGACGCGCACCTTTGTGTACAGCAGCCTGGGTAGACTCTTGTCCGCGACTAATCCCGAGAGCGGCACGATTACTTACCTCTATGACAACAACGGCAACCTGACGCGCAAGACTGATGCACGGGGAATCTACATCGACTATGTCTACGACGCTCTGAATCGCAACACGACCGTCGATTATTCAGATACAACCACCATCAACCCAGACATTTCGCGCTTCTACGACGGCGCGGTCAACGGCAAAGGGCGTTTTTGGTATTTCTATGCGGGCGGTAATTACTCCACCGGCAGCAATGTCGAGCATCAGGCGATCGATAGTTACGACGCGCTTGGCAGGCCCTTGACCCAGCGTCAGATCTTCAAGTGGAATAACGTTTGGGGACCCACCTATCCCCTGCAACAAAGCTATGACCTTGCCGGGCATGTGAAGACAGTAACCTACCCCTCCGGCTACCCCTCCAGGCGCACGGTCAATTACAAATATGACGCCTCCGGCAGGCTCAACGACTTCGAAGGGACGGCCGCGATGACCGGCACCTTAGGCGATGGGGTGACGCGCACCTATGCAGCGGCGCTAAGCTACGACGCGGCCTCGCGGATGCAGGAGGAGAAGTATGGGACGGCGACTCCCCTCTATCACAAAATGCACTACAATGCTCGCGGGCAGTTGTATGATATTCGGTTGAGCACCGTGCCCTGGCAAACGGACGAGTGGAATTGGAACCGCGGCGCGGTACTTAATTACTATGACAGCGGCTTCGTGCCGCGAAATCCCAACAGTGGCCCGGACAACAATGGCAACCTGTTGCGTTCGGAGAGCTGGGTTCCCGCCGACGAGCAAATCAGCAGTTACAACTGGGCGCAGCAGAACTATACCTATGACTCGCTCAATCGGCTCAGCTCAGTGACGGAGTTGCAGAATGGATCGACTACGAGTTTCATGCAGGCCTACAATTATGACCGTTGGGGTAATCGGACCATCAGTAACAGTACCTGGGGCTATCAAATCAATGCGATGCAAGCCGTCGTCGATTCCGGCACGAATCGTATGTACGCGCCAAACGATCCGAGTCACACGTTGATTGACTATGACGCGGCGGGCAATCAGACGAAAGACTACTTGACCTGGAACGGCACTCGCACTTACGACGCCGAGAACCGAATGATTACGGCCAGCAACGGGGTCACAGACAAGTACACCTACGACGCTGATGGTAAACGCACGCGGCGCAAAGTCGGCAAGTTGGAAACGTGGTATGTGTACGGATTGAGCGGCGAGCTGGTGGCCGAGTATGCGCCGAACGCTCCAGCGACCACGCCGGACAAAGAGTATGGCTATCGCAACGGACAATTGTTAGTGACGGCAGCGCCGGTCGATGTGGCGCTGGGCAAGACGGCGACGCAATCAAGCACTTTCGTTAACGGCGGCACCACATTTTCCGCCAGCCTGGCCATCGATGGGAACACGAACGGCACGTTTTGGGACGTGTCGAGCGCGACCACTAACTACGGCTATCAGAACTGGTGGCAGGTAGACCTGGGCAGCAGCCAATCGCTCAGCTCGATTCAAGTGTGGCCGCGCACCGATTGCTGTCCTGAGCACACGGCGAACTTCTACGTCCTGGTGTCGGACAATGCTTTCACCTCGACCGATCTAACGACTACACTGAATCAGCCAGGGGTCTCGAGTTATTGGGTGGCGGGCAACGACGCGACGGCCGCAACGGTCAGTGTGAACCGGACTGCTCGTTACGTGCGTGTGCAGCGCAACGATTCGCAGTATCTGGTCCTGGCGGAAGTGAAAGTCTGGCAGGCAATAGCAGACGTTGAGTGGCTGGTTACAGATCATCTCGGCACGCCGCGCATGATTGCCGACGCCAGCCGGAGTTTAGCGGGCATCAAACGCCACGACTATCT
>Ga0209798_10000779_pt1 | contig 19570 bp, 17 predicted proteins | sample DOMMetBare3Fresh_FD_187475 | JGI IMG/M metagenome (GOLD analysis project Ga0209798, IMG submission 187475) | Wetland sediment microbial communities from St. Louis River estuary, USA, under dissolved organic matter induced mercury methylation -... | ecosystem: Environmental > Aquatic >...
TAAGAAAGGAATTAAAGAAGCACTCAAACCAACAATCTGGTTTGGAGCAACGTCCATATACTCAACTTCTGCTTTTTCAAGAATCGGAAAATCACCGCTTTCTCTTGAACGCACTTTCTCTTCTATGATATGTCCTTTATCATCAACTGCAATATTTACCTGCGCAATCTTTGCTGTATCTTCTTCTTCAGCACTCAGGTAAGTAAGATGCTTCATATTTACTTTTCCATCATCCACTTTACGATAAGGTGTTTCAATGAAACCCATATCATTTACCTTGGCATGAACACATAATGTAGATATCAAACCAATGTTTGGTCCTTCAGGAGTTTCAATTGTACACAAACGGCCGTAGTGAGAATAGTGTACGTCACGTACTTCAAAACCTGCTCTTTCTCTACTCAAACCACCTGGCCCGAGCGCTGAGATACGACGCTTGTGAGTGATCTCAGAAAGCGGATTTGTTTGATCGAGGAACTGTGATAACTGAGAGGTTCCGAAGAATGAGTTGATTACTGAAGACAATGTTCTTGCATTAATCAAATCAACAGGAGTAAATACTTCATTATCACGTACGTTCATTCTTTCACGAATGGTACGGGCCATACGGGCAAGACCTACACCAAATTGTGCATATAATTGTTCCCCAACAGTACGTACACGACGATTGCTGAGATGATCAATATCATCAATTTCAGCTTTGGCGTTAGTTAATCTTACCAGGTATTTAATAATGGAGATAATATCATCTTTTGTTAATACCTTCTTTTCAATAGGGAAGTTTAAACCAAGTTTGCGGTTAATCTTATAACGACCAACTTCTCCAAGATCATAACGCTTATCACTAAAGAATAATTTATCAATAATACCACGGGCAGTTTCATTATCAGGAGCATCAGCACCACGCAATTGACGATAGATATGCTGTACTGCTTCTAATTCACTGTTTGAAGTATCTTTATTTAATGTGTTATAAATGATGGCAAAATCACCACTCACTTCTTCTTTCTGAATAAATACACTCTTCACTTCCATTTCGCTGATCATTTCAATTGCTTCAGCATCAAGAATAGAATCTCTTTCAAGCACCACTTCATTACGTTCAATGCTTACAACTTCACCGGTATCTTCATCAACAAAATCTTCAACCCAACTGCGAAGTACACGGGCAGCTAAACGTTTGCCTTCATATTTTGCAAGTGCTTTTTTATCTGTTTTCACTTCATCGGCCATACCAAACAACTCAAGAATATCCTTATCGGTTTCAAAACCAATGGAACGTAATAAAGTTGTTACCGGGAATTTTTTCTTACGATCGATGTAAGCATACATCACGTTGTTGATATCAGTCGCAAATTCCATCCAGGCACCTTTAAACGGAATTACTCTTGCAGAGTAAATCTTGGTACCATTAGGATGAATTGATTGACCGAAGAATACACCAGGTGAACGATGTAATTGAGATACAACCACACGCTCGGCACCATTTACTACAAACGTACCACGGGGAGTCATGTAAGGAATGTTGCCAAGGAATACATCCTGAACAATAGTTTGGAAATCCACATGCTCCTCATCATTACAACTTAATCTCAGTTTTGCTTTAAGAGGAACAGCGTAAGTTAAACCACGCTCCATACACTCATCAAGTGAGTAACGGGGCGGATCAATGAAATAATCAAGAAATTCGAGTACAAAAATGTTTCGTGTATCCGTAATAGGAAAATTCTCTTTAAATACACGGAACAATCCCTCATTGTTACGTTTGTCAGGGGTTGTTTCTAATTGGAAAAACTCTTTAAAAGACTGAATTTGGATACCAAGCAAGTCTGGAATGCCTGCATTGTGTTTTACTTTTCCAAAATTGATCCTTTTGTTTGCAACAGTTTTTAATGAAGACATAACTTTCTACCGGTTTAAATGTTTGTGCACACGAATAGCTCACTGTCTTTTTTCAAAGACAAGTACATTGATTTTCAGATATTTATGACTGTAATTGGGCGCCAACTTGCTATTCAGCCTAAATTTAGGAGGGCAAAGGTAAGGAAACCACGCCATTGGAACAAAATTTGATTAGGAGGTTTTTCCACCATTTTGGCAGAATCTTGAAAAGCTGTCAGAAACTTAAATTGAAATAAGTAATCTATTCCGCTAAAAAACTATCGTATCAAAATTAAAGTGCCTTTTTTCTCAATACTTTTCTTTGTATCCCTATCAATATAACTTAACCGCCAAACATATGTTGCAGGCTCCTGTTCAATACCTTTATACTTACCATCCCATGATTTTAACCAATCTCTGCTCTCAAAAATTAATCCACCCCAACGGTTATAAATTCTAAATATAAAATTATCGGCCTTAACTGCATTTAATGGGCCGAAGAAATCATTTAACCCATCAGCATTTGGAGTAAAAGCAGTTGGCACATCAATCCGACAGGTTTTTACAACGGTTATTATTTTTTCCTTTGTATCAGAGCAGCCAAGATCATTTGTAATAGTGTAACTAATCTTATACTTAACATCATTAAAGCTAACGGGATAAACATGTTGATTTGGTTGTTCTTCTGTACTGGTTTCACCATCACCAAAACTCCAGAAAAAAGTTAATGGTCTTTCACTGACCGAAGTTCCGTTTATTAATACCGGTTCTGCCGGGCAATTAAATGCATCAACCGTAAAATCTGCTTTCATAAAATTATCAAGATGTATAACTTTTAGTACTGTATCCTTACAAAAACCATTTGAAACAATAAGCGTTGTTGTTTTATCACCAAATGTTTTATAAAAAACTTCTTCATTTGCATTCCCGGGAAAAGTTCCTGATCCAAAATTCCAAAGCCAGCTGTTAATTGCATTACCACCAGGATTTGAATATTGAACAGTATCTTCTAAACAACCGTAGTTAATACTATAGTTGAAATCTGCATTCACTGTATCTTTTACAGAAAAACTCATTTGTGAAACAGGTGTAGCCTGATTGCATTCATCAATGATTGTATTACCATCAAACCCAGGTTTTAAATTAATTGTAAAATTTCCTGCTGTTTGTAATCCTTGTGAAAAGCTTACTATTATTTCTGATGTGAGGCCACTGGCACTGCAGTTTCCTCTTGCTCCCGTAATTGTAACCGGATAGGTTCCTGTTATTGAAAAATCTGATCCGCTTGCATCAATAGAATTGCATCGAATTAATTTTTTAAACACAAAACGCACTTCATTTGGCGAACATTGCAGAGGAACAAGACTATCAAGTTTTGTTGGCTGAAGGATGTTGATGTTAAAATTCAATTGATCAGTTGTAGGAATAGGTCTGTCACACAAATCAAGTATGGTATTACCATCAGTACCATTTTTAAGTTGTAAACTATAATTACCGGGAGGTAAAGGGCTTGATAATGTAATAACAACAGAATCAGTTTCAAAACTATTATTACATCCAATAGAAGTTACAGAAGTTGCATTAATACCTCCGGGAAAAGAAACAATATTGCTCCCATTAGCCTCTATTGAAGAGCACTTCATTTTTTTATTCAATTTCAAACGCAACTCATCGCCACCACAATTAGTTTTAACATCCTGCATTAAGGGTTCTTTAGGATCAGTAATGACAGCTGTACCTCCTCCAAAACTTAATCCATATCCACTTTGAGAATCAGTAAAGTGACTTACTAATAATAGATATGTTCTTCCTGCTACAAGATTTGGTGACCTTGCAAAGCGGGGCGTACTGGTTGCAGGATTAGAAGCACATTGTATATATGTTATTCCATTTAATGCAGCACCTGTTGTGCCAGAACTACCACTCCAGTTACCGGTAACTACCAAATTTACATCTGTAAATACATCATCAGGATTACGACCTGTAATGTCAAACAATTGCCAGTCATAATCATCATTGATATCGTTTGGAGTAATTGTAAAAACCAATGATCCGGAAGTGAAACAGGTAAACTTATACCAATAAGGATTTTTATCACCATAAGCAGCCCCATCATTGCAACCAGGCACTCTTAATGTACGGCTTCCACAAATTGGAACAGTCGTTTGCTTAAAAACGGTTGTACCACAAACAGGGAAAGCTGTAGAGGGTGTTTGTCCAAGGTTAGTGCATGATTGTGCTAGCACCAATGAATTGAAAAAAAACACAACTAAACAAACAGTAAATAAAAATTTCATTCCAAATCTCATTTTTTTCAACAATGTTTTTATTTACAAAATATTAAATTTAAAATAATTATTCTACTGCAAAGACATATAATCAAGTTAAAACGTTGCCCAAAAAAAATCCCCCGCTAGTCGGAGGATTTAATCTTATCATGTAAATGAAATATTAAGCAATTTCAACATCAGCACCTGCATCTTTCAGCTTGGCAACAATATCTTCTGCTTCAGCTTTAGATACACCTTCTTTAACTGGCTTTGGAGCCGTATCCACTAAGTCTTTAGCTTCTTTCAAACCTAAACCAGTTAAATCTTTTACAATTTTAACTACGTTTAATTTAGAAGCACCTGCGCTTTTTAATATTACATCAAATGCAGTTTTTTCTTCAACAGCTGCGGCACCACCACCATCTCCACTTGCAACTACTACAGCTGCAGCAGCTGGCTCAATACCATATTCTGCTTTCAGAACATCTGCTAATTCCTGAACTTGTTTTACTGTTAAGCTTACTAATGATTCAGCTAATGCTTTTACGTCTGCCATTTTGTTTAAATTTTTTCCGACTTCATTGTTTTTTTGAACTCCGTCGGATGATTAAAAAAATTTGTTTGTCCTCATCTCTTCCAATTTAATGGAGATTTATTTCAGTTCATCTGAGGTAATGAACAATTATTTTTACTACGTACTTCTTAAATCAATTACTCAGCAACTGCTGCAGTTTCTCCTTTTGTTTCGGCATTATGCAACAAAGCAGCAATAACACGTTTTGCAGGAGATTGCAATAAACCAATTACTTCGCCAATCAGTTCATTCTTTGTTTTGATTTGAGTAAGAGCTTTTAATTGGTTATCTCCTGAATATAAATCGCCATTAATAAAGGCCGCTTTCAATTCCGGCTTTTGACCATTGCTGGCTTTGCGAAAAGAACTTATGATTAAAGCTGGTTCTTTTGGATTTTCAGAAAACATGAGTGCAGTAACATTATTCAATGCATCATATAATCCTGCATACCGCTCAGCATCCAAAGATTCCAAAGCTTTTTTAATCAGAGTATTCTTTGCCACTTTCATTTCAACATTTTTGTCGAAACAGGCACGGCGAAGTTTAACTACTTGTGCTACTGATAATGATTCAGTATTAGTAATATAAAAATTATTGTATTGACTGAATTTGCCTTTCAGCACCTCAATCACTTCGTTTTTTTGTTCTTTAGTCATGATTTTAGTTTTAATAACCCTGAAAGGATTAGTTCATGAATGATTTTGTTTCAATTGAAATAGCAGGACTCATTGTGCTTGCCATATAGATGCTTCTAAGGTAAGTTCCTTTTGCAGTTGAAGGTTTTGCCTTTACTATTGCATGAATAAACTCTGAAGTGTTTTCAGCAATTTTTTCTGGTGCAAAACTTACACGTCCAATAGAAGCGTGAATGATACCTGCTTTATCAACTTTAAAAGCAATTTTACCACCTTTTACTTCATTAACTGCAGCTGCAACATCATTTGTTACAGTACCTGTTTTGGGGTTTGGCATCAGGTTACGAGGGCCTAATACTTTACCTAATTTACCAATCTTAGGCATAACAGCCGGTGTTGCAACAATAACATCAACATCTGTCCAGCCTGCTTCAATTTTAGTGATAAACTCATCCAGGCCAACATAGTCGGCTCCTGCTGCTCTTGCATCAGCTTCTTTATCGGGTGTGCAAAGAACTAAAACTCTTTTTGTTTTACCAGTACCGTGTGGCAATGTAACAGTGCCACGAATAGCCTGATCAGCTTTTTTAGGATCAACACCCAAACGGATGTGAACATCAACAGAGCTATCGAATTTTGTACAATTAATTTCTTTTACTAAAGTAGATGCTTCTTTAAGGGAATAAACTTTGTTATTATCCACCTTGGGTTGAGCTACTTTTCTTTTTTTCGTCAATGACATGATTAAAAAAATTTAAGGTGAATAATTAGTTTTCCCAAGGGGCTTTACCGTCAACGGTTAAACCCAAACTGCGTGCAGTACCTGCAACCATGCTCATAGCACTTTGCAGTGTAAAGCAATTCAGATCGGGCATTTTGTCTTTTGCAATTTCTTCAACCTGTGCCCATGTTACTTTACCAACCTTTGCACGGTTGGGTTCTTTTGAACCTTTCTGAAGTTTTGCTGCTTCAAGTAATTGAACAGATGCGGGAGCAGTTTTGATAACAAAGTCGAAAGACTTGTCGGTGTAAACTGTGATTAAAACAGGTACAACTTTACCCATTTTATCTTGAGTTCTTGCATTAAACTGTTTGCAGAACTCCATAATGTTGAGACCTTTAGAGCCTAGTGCTGGTCCAACCGGAGGTGCAGGATTGGCTTGACCGCCTTTTACCTGCAGCTTCACAAATCCAGTGATTTCTTTAGCCATTGTAATAATTTTTTTGGTGATAGCGTAGCGTGTTCAGCGCCACTCCCAAACAATAAAATTCAATAAAGAACTTTTTGGGACGGCAAAGGTAAGGTAAATGGCTTTAAAAAATGTATTGAATAGCTATTATTTTTTGATAGAATCAAATTAAAACTTCTTAAGCCTTAATGTGGCTATTGGCTTCAAGAATGCATTTCCATTAGCCAGAACACTTCCTTTTTCAGCAGTTAGTAATGTAATGAATTGTTGGGGTGAAGTTGATAGATTGTTATATCCGAATACATCGCCGTCTTCCGTTCCTGCATCATGTACGTAAAGCGGAATAATGGTATCATTAATCCAATTTTCATTTTTATATAAATTGAAATTACTGACTCCAATAAACCAATCAGGAGATGGAGCAATCATTGAAATAAAACTAATAAAAGAGAAATCGCTATTACAATAAACAGAAATTGTTTTTGTTGAAACAGGCCCGGGAGGTGTAAAGTAAATAAGAGAAATAGCTTTCTTTTCACGGATTATAGAATCGATTTCTAAAAGCAGTACAGATGTATTTCCTGTTTCGGCAACATTTTCAATCCCTTTACTTGAAAGCATATTTTCCTGCCAGAGAGTTGTATTATTTTCATGTACTATTCCGGCAAAATTTGTAAAATGAACTCCTGTTGGTACGGTAAAATCTGGCATTGACCATTTACCTTTAATTTCAATTGTATACCTGGCTTCTGAAAACTTATTGATTTGATTTTGCTCTTTTTTACAAGCAACAAACAGAATCGATAGAGTAAAAATTGCAATAGATTGTTTATTTGAAATCATTTTTTAAGTTTCCTGAAATTCCTGTTTTTTATTTACAAGAATTGTCATTTCTCTTACAATTAAATAATAATTTCATCCCTGTTTTTAAATCCAATTCATAAAAAAAGGCTGCATTTGCAGCCTTTTAAATTTATTTAAGGACTATTCACAAATTCAATTAGGCAATTTTTTCTACCTGCATGTAATTTAGTTCAACCGGTGTAGCACGTCCAAATACTTTTACAGCTACTTTCAATTTCTTCTTCTCATCATTAACTTCTTCAATAACTCCGTTAAAGTCATTAAAAGGTCCATCAATAATTTTGATTGTTTCACCAACAATAAATGGCTCACTCATTGTCATACCGGTAGCATCGGCCATTTCATCAACTTTACCAAGCATCTTATTAACTTCTGCTTTACGCAAGGCAATAGGATTTTCTTTTCCGAGAAAATGAATAACATTGCTTGTATTGCTGATGGTTTCACGAATTTCATCACTCATTTTCCCATTCTCTACCTCTATCATTACATAGCCAGGATAAAAGTTACGTTCACGAACTACTTTTTTGCCATTGGCAACTTTATAAACTTTTTCAACAGGTAAAAAAACCTGAATTACAGCTGTATTCCATCCGTTACGGCTTATTTCTTTATCAAGGTATTCTTTTACCTTTTTCTCCTTGCCGCTTACTACACGAAGCACATACCACTTACTGGTTTCCACGTTGGCAGTTTCAGACATAAATTATGATTTGAAAAATGAATAAAAGAATTGTAAAGCGCTGGCTATCCCTAAATCCATTACCCATACAATAGAAGTAATGATTATAGTAGCAATTAGTACAATCATTGTAGATTGTTGCAATTGCTGCCAGGTTGGCCAGGTTACCTTTTCAAGTAACTCCCTGTAAGAATCTTTAAAATATGCTGTTACCTTGTTCATAAAATTTTTGATTTGTAAATTTAAAATTTACTACGCACGGGCACTAGGATTCGAACCCAGATCAAAGGTTTTGGAGACCCGTATGCTACCGTTGCACCATGCCCGTAGAATGCCTCCCCACCCTCCAAGGAGGGAATTAAGAGGCGTGTTATTTTTAAGAACTTTTAAAAGTACAAAGTACCTAAGGTAATAACCAAAGGTACTTTGCTTTTTATTTTAGCGTTCCACAAAGTCCCCCTTTGGGGGATTTAGGGGGCTTTATTTTAAAATTTCAGTTACCTGACCGGCACCTACCGTACGACCACCTTCACGAATAGCGAATTTTAAACCTTTCTCCATCGCAATTGGTTGAATCAATTTTACAGTAAGGTTTGTATTATCACCAGGCATTACCATTTCTGTTCCTGCAGGTAATTCAACTTCACCAGTTACGTCAGTTGTACGGAAGTAGAACTGAGGACGGTATTTTTGGAAGAATGGAGTGTGACGTCCGCCTTCTTCTTTGCTCAATACATAAACTTCACCTTTAAACTCAGTATGAGGAGTGATAGATTTTGGAGCACAGATAACCATACCACGACGGATATCTTTCTTTTCAATACCACGTAATAACAAACCGGCATTGTCACCAGCTTGTCCCTGATCTAACAGTTTTTTGAACATTTCAACACCTGTTACAGTAGAACTCATTGGTGCATCCATTAAACCTACAATTTCAACAGATTCACCAACTTTCACAATTCCACGCTCAATACGTCCTGTAGCAACTGTACCACGACCAGTAATTGAGAATACGTCCTCAACACTCATCAAGAATGGTAAATCAACCGGACGTGGAGGAAGAGGAATATAGGTATCAACAGCTTCCATCAAATCTTCAACAGCTTTCACCCATTTTTCTTCACCAGCTAAAGCACCGGTAGCAGATCCTTGAATGATTGGTGTGTTGTCACCATCAAAACCATAAGAAGTTAACAATTCACGAATCTCCATTTCTACAAGTTCTAATAACTCAGGATCATCAACCAAATCAACTTTATTCATAAAAACTACAATCTTTGGTACACCAACCTGGCGAGCCAAAAGAATGTGTTCTTTTGTTTGAGGCATAGGACCATCTGTTGCAGCAACAACCAGGATTGCTCCATCCATTTGAGCAGCACCAGTGATCATGTTCTTAACGTAGTCAGCGTGTCCCGGACAATCTACGTGAGCGTAGTGGCGGTTTGCTGTTTGATACTCTACGTGTGCAGTATTAATAGTGATACCACGTTCTTTCTCTTCTGGAGCACCATCAATTTCATCATACTTTTTAGCAACATTACCCATACCTTTTTTAGACAGGATTTCAGTAATTGCAGCAGTTAATGTTGTTTTACCGTGATCAACGTGACCAATAGTACCAACGTTTACGTGCGGTTTTTCCCGCTTAAAGGTCTCTTTAGACATCGTATTTGTTTTTAAATTGTGTTTACAAAAATTGTTAAATATATATTGTTGTCGGCACCAGTGATTACATTAACTACGGATGCGTCGTACACTTCTTTTCCTTTCTCAACGAACTTCGCTCAAAGATAGATTTAAACTTTCTACTCTTACTCTATCTTAAAATCTTTAAAATTAATCTGTAACATACTACATTTCTCACATAGAGAGTCCTTTGAGCCGTTAGTGAGAATCGAACTCACGACCTCTTCCCTACCAAGGAAGTGCTCTACCACTGAGCTACAACGGCAGGTAATGTGTGAATGAATGTTACGCTTTACTACTTTTTAAAAGAACTTTTTTTTATTTTCTACTCACAACTTTCCAGCTACTAAGCGGGATGCTCTACCACTGAGCTACAACGGCAGGTAGCGTGTGAATAATGCTTCTTACTTATTCTTTAAAGAACTCTTTGTTTTTCTACTCACAACCTTCCCGCTATTAAGCGGGATGCTCAACCACTGATCTACAACGACTGGTAGTGTGTGAATGAATGTTACTCTTTACTACTTTTTAAAAGAACTTTTTTGAGCGGGAGACCAGGCTCGAACTGGCCACCTATAGCTTGGAAGGCTATCGCTCTACCAAATGAGCTACTCCCGCTTGTTTAATTTGCTGATGTGCTGATTAGCTAATTTGCTTATGCAGAATCAACTTATTTAAAAGTACAATCCAAATAGCAAATTAGCACATAATCAAATTAGCTAATTTGCTTTGTGGGCAGAGCAGGGTTCGAACCTGCGTACTCGTGAGAGAACAGATTTACAGTCTGTCGCCTTTAACCGCTCGGCCATCTGCCCAAATTCAATAATGAAGTTTCATCAAAATTTATTTCAAAAAACTTCAAGCTACTTTCTTTATTCAAAACCTGAGCCACTTGTCGGAGTCGAACCAACGACCTGCTGATTACAAATCAGCTGCTCTACCAACTGAGCTAAAGTGGCTTATTAGTTTTTGCAAACTTTTTCTCAATCAAAAAACAAGTTTTCTTGTATTCTCAAAAACAAATTGATTGTTTAATAAACTGTATGAAAAAAAGAACTTCACAACAGCGCATACCAATGCACTCCCTTTTTTGGGAAGGCAAAGGTAAAGGAAATCATTAAACTGAAAAATTTTTAAACGGAAAAATTATGAAGTAGTTGGAAGTTTGGATACCTATTAAAAAAAATCCCCCGACATTCGGAGGATTTAAAGGTTTGTTTAGTATTCTTTTTCTTTTTTTCTTTTTAGTTGAATAATTAATGATTCTAAGGCATCATCAAAAGACTGTTCAAATGATTTTGAAGTTTGTTTTACAAATAACTGCTGTTTAGGAACATGAACTTTAATCTCAGCTACTTTGTCTTTAATGTTGTGTACTACGTTGTCCAATTTCAGAAATACATCTACCTTCATTATTTTGTCATGAAAGTTTAAAAGTTTCTGCACTTTTAGTTTAACATACTCAAGCAATTTTGCATCTGCATCAAAACGTACAGTTTGGATCTTTACAGTCATAGCATTCCAAATTTTAGCTAGTTAATAATAATGTGAAAGAACTGGTTTTTCGGTTTGGGTAACAGAATTTTCCAGCAGTTATCAAGTTACGATTAAAATACAGATTTCACAAAAAAAGGGTTCTCAAAATTTTATTAATATATTTTTATAAAAAAATGGCATGAAAAAAACATTTTATACCTTCTTTTCCCTTATAATTTTATTGTTGATATTCAACTTTATTGCCGGCATTTTCTTTTGGGTTTGGAACAGAAACAAAGATTCAATTGCGAAGATCTATGTTGATGCTCCATATGTTTATTATAAACAAAATAGCTTTGAAACTGGTTTTAATATTCAAGATGAATTACCCTTAAATAAGGCATCAAATGAATTGAGAATACTCATACTGGGAGGAAGTGTGGCATATAGCATGGGCAATGTCTTAAGTATATCTGATTCATCGGACTCAAAAACCAACAACCCTAGTTATTTAGAAGCCAAAATAAAAAACATTTTACCCCTTAAAAAAATCACTGTAATTAATGGTGCATTACCTGCTTATGTTACCCAACAGGAGTTTATTGCTTTTCAAATGATATTGTCGAAATACAATCCAGATCTGGTCATTGGGATACATGGTTTTAATGATATGGAAAGTTTCAGAGTAAATCATCATATTGATGACTTAAAATATATTCCTTCTCCAATTTTTTATGGAGGTGATGAATTTTCCCCTGCATTAACTGCAATAAATGAACATAAAAAGGAATACACTTTTCAAGGTGTTACTGAAGGATATTATAAATATATCAGAAAGGGGTTCAGGTTTCTTGGCCGCAGTTTAAAACTGTATAAATACCCTTTTGAAAAAACTAACGATATTAATGATAAAAAAATTGAAGCTTATGCATTAGCATATAAAAGTATTTGTTCAGACCTTTCTAATTTCTGTTCAATTAAAGGCGTGAAATATATTAATTTTTTACAGCCGGTTAAATTTTATAATTCTAAAGACAGTAATTACCATACATCAAACAATCAACAACTAAAGCCAATTTCTCCGTGGTTAAGTAAATTGTACTTTAAAATGGAAGATTTATCTAATAGCCTTCCAAACAATCATAATCTAACAGGCTTGGACATGAAGAAGCTTGAAATGAAGGATGATTGCCATCCCAGTGAAACCGGATACAAATATTTGATTGATGAGATTGTTCTTAAAATTACTCCAGACCTCTTATTTTTAAATAAATAATTATTAAGCTTTGGGATGGGCTTTTTTATGAATGTCTTTTAATTTCTCTATAGTATTGTGAGTATAAATTTGGGTTGCTGCCAAGCTACTATGACCAAGAAGCTCTTTAACGGCATTCAATTCTGCCCCGCAATTCATTAAATGAGTAGCAAACGTATGACGGAGTATATGTGGACTTTTTTTATCGATGGTAGTAATAAGCGACAGGTATTTTTTAACAACCAACTGTACATATTTGGGGTAGAGCTTTTTGCCTTTTTCATTTACCAGCAGATATTCAAAACGAACATGATTAAACTGAACATCCTTTTGTAACAGATATGCTTCAATAATCGCTTTCATTTCACTTGATAAGGGAATGATTCTTTCTTTATTTCCTTTACCTAATATTTTCAAAACGCTTTTTGCTAAATCGACCTGGGATACTTTTAAGGAGATTAATTCACTTAAACGCATTCCTGAGCAATATAATAGTTCAAGAATCATTTTGTTCATAATACCCTCCCATGTATCAGGAAATTCTACATGCTGAAACAATGTTTCTGTATCTTTTTGCTCTATAAAAGATGGTAACCGCTTTTTGATTTTAGGAGAAACAATAGTGGTCATTGGTGATGTTTCAATTACTTCTTGCCTTAAGAGAAACTTGAAAAACGATTTTAATGCAGAAATTCTGCGGTTAATTGTTTTTGAAGAAATATCATGTTCTTTTTGATGGGCTAACCAGCTTCGGATAAAAGTGGGCTTAATTTCTGTAATTAAAAGGTTGCCAAAAGTAGTAGAAAGGAAATCGTTAAAAAATATCAAATCATCGTGATAGGCACTGATGGTATGTGGAGAGTATCTTTTTTCAAACTTTAAATACTCTAAAAATAAATTTATTTCTTTCGGTATTGAATCGATCATATATACAAATAGCCGTAAAGTTACAAAACCTTACGGCTATCGGCTATATTCTGAAGAGGAAGATTATTTTATCTCAATCTTACCGCTTGCAATTTGTTGCTTATAAACAGCTTTTAATACATCACCTCTGCGTCTAACAGAAGGTTTAATATAGGCCTGACGCTCACGAAGCTGCAAAAGAATTTTGCTTTTTTCAAATTTCTTCTTGTACTTTTTTAGTGCTTTGTCGATGTTTTCGCAATCTTTTGAATCAATAATCAGCATAATTTGATACCTCTTTTAATGATTTTAGAGGCGCAAAGATAGGGGGATTCTGTAATAATTTAATATTTCAAGGGAAGAATTTTTGTTCATTCCTGTAAAGGTTTGAATTTAAAGCTAAATAGCAGTTCATTAGTTGAACGGAGCGTCGCCAATGTGGCTAAATCAGGGAAATAAAAGCCCGGATCAAAAACCTGACTAAAAAGAGCTTCAACAGCCAAAAATCCTGCTATTTTGCAGATATGTTTACAGGAATTATTGAAGTTGTAGGTATAGTTGACCAAATTTTAGAAAAAGGCACAAATAAAACTTTTTGGATCACTTCTTCTATTTCTGAAGAATTGAGAGTGGATCAAAGCGTTTCGCATAACGGTGTTTGTTTAACTATTGAAGAAGTAGTTAACAATCGCCATAGGGTAACAGCTGTAAAAGAAACACTTGATAAATCAAATTTAAATTCAATATTACTGAATGACAGAGTAAATATTGAACGCTGTTTACAATTTAATGGTAGGCTTGATGGACATTTAGTGCAAGGACACACTGACGCAACCGGTGTTTGCACTGGCATTAAATCAGAAAACGGAAGTTGGGTGTATGATTTCAAATACCCAGAAAATTTTGCAGCACTTATAGTTGAAAAAGGTTCTATTGCACTAAATGGTATTAGTTTAACCGTTTTTAATGTAGGAAGAAATATATTTTCAATAGCAGTGATACCTTACACATATGAACATACGAATTTGAAAGATTTAAAAACTGGTGGCTCTGTAAATCTTGAGTTTGACATTATTGGTAAATATGTGTTACGAAATAAAGAGATTGATACTATAAAATGATTTTGAAAAGTATAAATTTGAAAGGCATTTGAATTTGATAAATAAATTCACTCCCTATAGATTTATTGATTTTAAACAAAACCACAAGACAGAATGCCAGAACTTTCTATTATTATTCCAGTATACAATGAAGAAGAAAACATAGTTCCTCTTTTTAATGAATTAATAAAATTTGTTCCGGAAAATTTTGAATTACTTTTTGTTGATGATGGGAGTACTGATCATACTTATTTGGAGATAGAGAGTTTATCCAAAATTGATACACGTATAAAATGCATTTCTTTTTCCAGAAATTTCGGGCATCAAAATGCATTTATAGCCGGCCTGGAACATGCAAGTGGCAATGTTATTATAACAATGGATGGTGATCTTCAAGATCCACCCTCACTTATACCCGAATTGATTAATAAAATAAATGCTGGATTTGATATTGTATTCACTAAAAAAGATAAAGAAGAAAACCTGCCTGCTTTAAAAAGAATTACAAGTAAATTATTTTATAAATTATTGCATTTTTTGTCTGATACGAATATTGAACCTGAATCTGCTGATTTCAGGGCTTTTAATAAGAAAGTACAACAAAGTGTTTTGCAATTTAAAGAACGGCAATTATTCCTAAGGGGGATTTTTAGCTGGATTGGTTTTAACAGAACTTATTTAACTTTTAACAGACCCGGTCGTTTAAAAGGTAAAACAAAATATACGTATGCAAAAATGTTGGGGTTGGGACTTAAAGGAACAACTTCTTTCAGCTTTAAACCTTTGCGTGTTTCATTGTTAATTGGAGCGATTGTTTCTCTTTTTGCATTCAGCTTTGCCTTTTATGCTTTGATTTCATATTTCCAGGGAAAAACAATTCAAGGGTGGGCATCAACCATTATTGCAATGATGTTGATGGGCGGCATTCAACTTTTAGTTATTGGTTTATTAGGTGAATATATTGCCAGTATGTTTATTGAAGTTAAAAACAGACCCTTGTACCTGATTAAGGACACAATTAATCTTTAATACATCTTAAATAATACTGTCCTCCAAACGGAATCTTTTTCAAATATTTTTCTAATTTAAGAAATGGTTTAAAAACCCGGAACCTGGGAAAGAACAAAGTATAGTTAATGATTACAGATTTGAAACCTTGAGCAATTATCAGATTTTTTAAAGTCCCCGCCCAAATAAGCTGTACTCCTTTATCAAATTCACAATTTCGAACAACATATTTTGTTAATGGGTTTAATGGGTTATGTTCAAATAAATACAGTCTTCCTCCCTTTTTAAGCACCCTAAATGATTCTTTCAAAAACTCTGAGTGTTTTGCTTGTTGTATATGATGTAATACACATGCAATAAAAACAATATCGAAGCTGGAGTCTTCATGAGGAATTCGTTCGCCATTATATACTTGAAATTTACAAGTACTTATATTTCTTTTTTGCGCTAATAAAATTGATTGTTCGGAATTATCTATTCCCACTATTTCCATTTGAGGAAAATATTGTTGAAAATATACTTCTGAAACTCCATCACCACATCCAATATCCAATAACCTTAATTTTTGATCTTTTTCAAACCGACTCAACTCCTGAACTTTCTGTTCACTAAAGAAAAAGCTATCAGCCCCTGAAACAGGTTTTATGTTTTTTGTATGAACTTCCCTGTAGTTTTTTGCATAATCATTAAAATCTGAAGTCTCCTGTTTGTTCATAAAGATTGAATCTGTATTTTTATTCAAACATACCAAAACTTGTATAAGAAAAAGCTCAATCCATATGTTTTTATTCTAATTGTCTTTGTTCTCGCATTTTTCCCAATTGTAAGCTTTTTATTTGCAGTTAAGAACGATATTTTAACAGGATATTTACCAGTTAAATATTTTATCAGCGAAAGCATTGCATCAGGTTACTTTCCCTGGTGGAATCCATTTGTAAATTTTGGCATTCCACAACATGCAGATATGAGTAGCGGTTTTTGGAATCCGGTAACATGGGTTATAAGTTTCACAACCGGGTATAATATTTATACTATTACAATTGAAGTTTTATTCTACATTCTGATTGGCGGTTTTGGAATGTATAAAATAGGCGAATTATGGAGATGGGACAAAAATGTAAGACTCATTGCAGCTATTTCTTACATGTGCTGCGGATATTTTATTGGTCACTTACAACATTTAAACTGGATATCAGGAGCAGGTTTCTTACCCTGGTGTTTTTTTAATTATTTATTACTATTCAAACAATTCTCTTTTTACAGAGTTTCACTAACAGTCTTCTTTTTTTATTGTTTTATAAGTTCCTCTCATCCGGGGTTAATAATTGGCTCTATTTATTTTTTTGGATTCATTACTATACAGGAAGTTATTATTCTTGTTAGATCATCTGAAAATAAAACAACAAAAAAGAACATTTGGATAGGACTTGGATTATTCTTTATGCTTCTTATCCTTGTTTCTGCTGCAATGGTGATTAGTTATTCAGAAATTATTCCATTTATAACCAGAGAAGTAAAACCAAACATTCTTAATAGTTCATCAAATTCAACAACAGTAAAAAGCTTATTTTCTTTTCTTTTACCATTTCCCAGTGTAAAAGGGCAAGCTTTTTTTGGAAATGATATAAGCCTGAGAAATTGTTATATTGGATTAATTCCTTTTATTGCACTACTCTGCTCTATAAAGTATTGTTTTACAGACAAGAGACTAAAAGTTTTATTATTTTCTTCTTTTTTTATTTTTTTCATTTCTATCCCATCTATTTTCCAAATTGTTACTTTAAACTATTTTCCATTATTAGGATACGTCAGGTTACCGGGAGAATTTAGAATATTCAGTTTGTTTGGATTTATTGTAATTGCATCATCGTGGCTTAATCACTATTTAAATCAAAATATTAAGAGCCCTTCGCTTAATAGAGTGCTTTTAATTTTACAGCTCTTTTTTTTAGTAGCGATAGGATGGAATCTTATGAAATTACATACTACAAATGAGAGCTTTATCTTTAAATCATTTCCTAATTTATCTTCCACTAAATCTGTTGATTATTTAAAATTAATTATTGATACAATCAGTTTATATGACGCTGCAATCATTCAGTGTATTATTCAAATTATATTTTTAACGATCTTAGGAAAACATTTCATTAAAAAACAATCAACAACTCTGCTGGTTATTTGCATGATTGATTTACTTTTAAGCACAAGCTTAATCCTACCCTTTACAGGTTATGGCAAATCATCTCCTGCAAGTATTCAATACATTTTAAACAGTACAGCAAGAGGCATAAATACTCCAACATTACAACCAATAAAATTAAATGAAAAAGGGACTACTGGTATAGATTCCATTTTAGGTTCCTGGAGTTTCTATAATAAACAACCCGGTACTATTATTCAATCAAACTATCCTATCATATTTAAAACAGAAACTGTCATATTCAATAAACAAAATATTAACTACCTGGCTGAAAAACCCTTTGTTTTCTTTATTAAAGACACTGATGTTTTTAAACAAAATGAATCTGCAGACAACATTAATCAAACTCTCAAAGCATCAACAACTAATATAATAATAAAATATTTTGATCCAAATCAAATAAATGCAGTTTTGAAAACTGATGAAAAAGGATTTATTGTATTACTTTATAAAGATTATAAACATTGGAGCACTATTATAAACGGCAAGGTTGTTCCTAAGTCGTTATTTCTAGAATCATTTATTTGTGTTCCTATCAATTTAAAAGGTACTAATGAAATAGAATTTACATATAATCCCAGCAGTATAGTGCTTTTTGCCATTATGGGTTTAATCGTTTTCTTGTTGCTGACAACTTATATATTCTATATTAAAATTAAACTACTTCTTAAGCAAAAGAATAATGGTATTTAGTTTTACTATATTTCTGTTTACTCTTCCAATAATTTTTGTTCTTTATTGGTCTGCAGGCAAAGAAAACCTTAAATTTCAAAACAGATTATTACTGGCTACCAGTTATTATTTTTATAGTTGCTGGGATTGGAGATTCTTATTTCTTATCATTTTCTCAACACTATTAGATTTTTTTACAGGTTTAAAAATCCAACAAACACAATCTGTCAAAAAAAGGAAGTATTGGCTAGTTTTAAGCTTAATAATTAACCTGGGATTTTTAGGCTTATTTAAGTATTATAATTTTTTTGCTGAATCTTTCCTTAATGCATTTAATATTTCAAAGCATACTAACCAAATAATATTAACGAATATTATTTTGCCGATAGGTATTTCTTTTTATACTTTTCATGGCCTTTCATATGTTTTTGATGTCTATAATAAAAAGAGAGTTGCTACAACAAACTTTATTAATTACTCACTCTTTGTAGGTTTTTTCCCGTTATTATTAGCAGGGCCTATTGAAAGAGCTACACACCTCCTGCCTCAAATTGAAAATAAAAGAAAATTTGATTTAACCTCAACAAAGGATGGGTTAAGGCAAATATTATGGGGTATGTTTAAAAAACTGGTTATTGCTGATAACTGTGCAACTTATGTAAATCTTATTTTTAATAATTCAACTTCTTACAATAGTAATACTCTTATAATTGGAGCTATATTATTCTCATTTCAGATATATTGTGATTTTTCAGGTTATTCAGATATGGCAGTTGGTTTGTCAAAACTATTTGGCTTTGAAATTATTCAAAACTTCTCTACTCCATATTTCTCCAAAAGCATTTCTGAATTTTGGAAGCGATGGCATATTTCATTATCAACCTGGTTCAGAGATTATGTTTATTTCCCTTTGGGAGGCAATAGATCAGGTAACGGTAAAACAATTTTCAACCTGATTTTTACTTTTCTTTTAAGTGGACTCTGGCATGGTGCCAACTGGACTTTTATAATTTGGGGCGCTTTAAATGCTACTTATTTTATAATTGAAAGATTTGTCATCAATAAAATCTTTCAGGCTTTTAATAATTTAAAAAAAGATATATTGATCCGTATTTTTTCCTTTTTTCAAATAACAATTACATTTATACTTATTACTTTTGGATGG
>Ga0209798_10000780_pt1 | contig 19567 bp, 17 predicted proteins | sample DOMMetBare3Fresh_FD_187475 | JGI IMG/M metagenome (GOLD analysis project Ga0209798, IMG submission 187475) | Wetland sediment microbial communities from St. Louis River estuary, USA, under dissolved organic matter induced mercury methylation -... | ecosystem: Environmental > Aquatic >...
CGACCTCTTGGGCGGTGTGAAACGGCAGTGCTTGCGTAACGCCAGTGCCGTCCGGCTCGACCAGTTCGGCGCACAGCTCGACGGGCTCTTCGCGAAGACGGCCCCGGGCGCCGAGTTCACGAGCGTCGGGGAGGCCTTCGCCCTGTGGTTCGACGGCCCCCACGAGGTCGTCCTCGTCGAGCCGGACGGGACGACCCGCACCGAGTCCGCCCGCCTCGCCGGGCCCACTCTCGTGTGGCAGACCACCCTGGCGACGCTGCGGCTCGAGGGCGACCTCACGCGGGCCCGCGCGATCGAGATCGCGGCGTCCGCGGTGGCCACCGGCTGACGGAACCGCCCGTCGCGCGACGGTGTAGGGCCTTCAGCGCACGGCCAGCTGCTGCCGGACCCCTGGAGGACCCCATGCGTTCATCGCGCGCCCTGCTCGTCGCCCTGTCCCTCGGCGTCCTCGGCGCCGCGTCGGTCGCCCTCGCGGCACCCGTCGCCGCCGGCGGACCGACGAGCGTGCTCCTCGTCGATCCCGCGACGGGGCGCACGGCCGCGCTCTACGCGACCGACGCGGAGTACCAGCAGCTGTCCGACCTCGTCGGCACCGACGAGGTCGGGGGCGGGGCCGGCGAGCAGCCGGCCGGCACCGGCGACGCCAGCGCGGTCGCCGGCGCGGGCGGGATCAACGTCACGTGGCTGATCCACGACGTCCAGGTGTGGCGGGTCGACCGGATCTACCTCGAGGCGGCCGGCGGACCGTGGATCGCCTCGCAGAGCGACCTCGCAGGCAACGGCGGGATCTGGGACGCCGAGCCGACGTGGCACCGGCCGTCGAGCCCGAAGGAGCTCGTCGTCCTCCTCGACACGCTCGGCATCGGGTCGCAGGTGCAGCCGGAGGCGGGTTCGCAGGACGTCGTCGTGACGACGGCGCCCGCACCGCCTGCGGACCGACCGCGGACGCCGCTCGCGACGACCGGCAGCCCGGTCGCGGGCCCGCTCTGGGGTGCTGGCGGGATCGGGGTCGGGGCGGCCCTCGCGCTCGGGGCGGCCCGGTTGCGTCGCCGGGACGAGGCGGATCCCGTTCCTGCGGCGGACGACGTCGAGGTGCTCAGCTCGCACCCCTGAGCCGGCGAGCGGGAAGCGGACGGCGGACGGTCCTGCGCGATCCTGCTCTGGCAGCATGGACCACCATGACCGCCGTTGTGCACCATGAGGTCCGGACGGTCCCGGGGAGTGGACTCGCGACGGACGTGGTCCTCGACGTCCCGCTCGAGACCCTCGAGGCCGACCCGTACCCGACGTATGCGTGGATGCGGGAGCACTGCCCGATCGCGTACGTGCCGCGGTCGGGCCGGGTGTTCGTCACGACGTGGCGGCTGTGCGACGAGGCGGGCAACGACGACACGGTCTTCGTGCCCGCGAAGGGGATCTTCAACTCCGTCTACGGCGAGCCGAACGTCATCAGCCTCAACGGTGAGCCGCACCGACGGCTCCGCAACGCGATCAACCCGCCGTTCCGGCCGCGCGCCGTCATCGGCTACCGCGAGACGCTGCTGCGGGCCACGGCGGCGCGCTACGTCGATGCCGTCGCCGGGCTCGGCCGCGCGGACGCCACCGCGCAGATCCTCGAGCCGATCAGCCAGCGGGCGGTCGGCGACGTCCTCGGCTTCACCGACGTCGACGACGCGACGCTCGGCCGGTGGTTCAAGGACTACGCGGCCTACCTCGTCGACTTCGACCGCAGCGCCGAGGTCGCGGCGCGGGGACGGGCGGCCAAGGCGGACGTGCTGGCCTACCTCGGCGACCGGCTGGCCGGGCTGGCGGCGGAACCCGACGGCAGCGCGCTGTCGCACATGCTCCACGACGGTATGCCGGCCGGCGAGGTCCGCGGGGTGGACGAGCTCATCGGCAGCCTCGGCGTCCTCATCGTCGGCGGTTTCCAGGAGCCTGCGCACGGGGTCGCGAACACCCTCCTCGGTCTGCTCGGCCGCGACGACGAGCAGACCGACCGGGTCCGGGCCGACCCGGCCGCGTGGTCGACGACCGCGGTCGACGAGGGGCTGCGGTGGCTGTCGCCGTTCGGGATGACCGAGAAGGTGCTGCGCAGCGACGCCGTCCTCGGCGGGCTCGAGTTCCCCGCCGGCACCGAGGTTGGCCTCATGATCGGTTCGGCGAACCGCGACCCGGAGCGCTTCGACGACCCCGACGTCTACGACCTCGACCGGCCGTCCCGCACACATGTCGCTTTCGGCTACGGCACCCACTTCTGCATCGGGCACTCGGTGGCGAAGGTGCTCGGCCAGGTCGTCCTCGAGGAGCTGTTCCGCCGGCTGCCGGGGCTGCGACTCGACCCGGACGAGCCGCCCGTCGTCCACGGCTGGGCCACCCGCGGCGTCACCGCGCTCCCCCTCGTCTGGGACGCATGAGCCGCCGGCGGCTCGCGGACGTCGACCCGGACGCCCCGGTCGGCACCATCGTCGCGGCCGTCGTCCGGGGCGCGTACGACGACCGCGACGACCAAGCCGGTGACGTCGAGGTGGCCGTGGTCCGGCACGCGGGCGGCTGGGTCATGGTCGCCGACCGCTGCACCCACGCAGACTGCCCGTTCACCCTCGACGGTGAGGTCTTCGACGGAACGGTGCTGGTCTGCAACTGTCACGGCAGCGAGTACGACCTGCGGACCGGCGAGGTGCTGCTCGGTCCCGCCGAGGTGCCGCTCGTGCCGGTGCCGCTCGAGGCGGACGGCGCCGGGCTGCGCCCCGCCCACGGCTGACACCCACCACTCGCCAGGCCGCGGACGGTCTGCGTACCCTGCGACGACGGCATGCCGAGGGCGTGCTCCGCGGGCGCCGAGGTGAGGGGCCGGGATGAGACTGAGGTTGTCGCAGACGGACGTCGCCTTCCGCAACGAGATGCGGACGTTCTTCCGGACCGAGGTGCCGCAACGCCTCCGGGACAAGGTCGCAGCCCGTGACGAGCTGTCGAAGGACGAGATCGTCGAGTCGCAGCGCATCCTCAACGCCGCCGGTCTCGCCGTCCCGGCCTGGCCCGCGCAGTGGGGCGGCCGCGGCTGGACCGCGCTCCAGCGGCACATCTGGCACGAGGAGATGCAGCTCGCCTACGTGCCACCGCTGCTCGGGTTCAACACGAGCATGGTCGGCCCGGTCATCGCGGCGTTCGGCAACCAGGCGCAGAAGGAGCGGTTCCTGCCGGCGACTGCGAACCTCGACATCTGGTGGTCGCAGGGGTTCTCCGAGCCCGACGCCGGCTCGGACCTCGCCTCGCTGCGGACCGCCGCCGTCCGCGACGGCGACTCCTACGTCGTCAACGGCCAGAAGACCTGGACGACGCTCGGTCAGTACGGCGACTGGATCTTCACGCTCGTCCGGACCGACCCGACGGCGCCGAAGAAGCAGGCCGGGATCTCCTTCCTCCTCGTCGACATGACCTCCCCCGGGGTGACCGTCCGGCCGATCCGGCTCATCGACGGCGGCCAGGAGGTCAACGAGGTGTTCTTCGAGGATGTCCGGGTGCCGGCCGAGAACCTCGTCGGGGAGGAGCATCGCGGGTGGGCTTATGCGAAGTTCCTGCTCGGCAACGAGCGGGTCGGCGTGGCACCCGTCGGGTCGACCAAACGGCTGCTCGCACAGGCCAAGGAGTACGCGGGAGACCGGCTCCGGGAGCCGCTGCTCGCGGCCCGGTTCGCGGCCCTGGAGAACGAGCTCCTCGCGCTCGAGCTGACGGCGCTGCGTGTCGTCGCGACGTCCGCGGACGGCAAGCCGCACCCCGCCTCGTCCGTCCTCAAGCTCAAGGGGTCCCAGCTCCAGCAGGCGGTCACCGAGCTCGTCGTCGACGTCGCCGGAGCAGCCGGGCTCGCCTCCGGCGCGGACGACACGTCGACCGTGCCGCACTGGGCACGGGTCGCGGGACCGCGCTACCTCAACTACCGGAAGGCCTCGATCTACGGCGGCTCCAACGAGGTGCAACGACAGATCATCGCCGGCACGATCCTGGGGCTGTGACATGGACTTCGAGCTCGACACCGAGCAGGAGGCGCTGCGCGACGCAGTCCGCCGGCTGCTGGCCTCCGCCTACTCCTCCATCGACGGCCGCCGCGAGGCGACCGCGAAGGACCCGGGCTTCGACGAGCAGATGTGGCGGCGGCTCGCCGAGATGGGCGTGCTCGGGCTGCCGTTCGCCGAGGCGGACGGCGGGATGGGCGCCGGCCCGGTCGAGGTCGCCCTCGTCGCCGAGCAAGTGGGTCGGTGCCTCGCGCCGGAGCCGTTCGTCGAGGCGGTCGTACTCGCCGGAGGGCTCGTCGCCGCGGCCGGTACCGCGCAGCAGCGCAGCCGGCTGCTCGGTGGCCTCGCGACGGGCGACCTCGTCCCCGCGTTCGCGCACACCGAGCCGCTCGCCGGCTGGCACCCCGGGCCCGCGTCCGTCACCGCGACCCGGGACGGCGACGGCTGGCTCCTCGACGGTGTCAAGGAGCCGGTGCCCGGTGGGGCGCGGGCGGACGTCCTCGTCGTCTCCGCGGCCGTCGACGGGCGGACCGGGCTGTTCGTCGTCGAGCCGGACGCCGCGGGGCTCGACCGGGTCGGCTACCCGACGTACGACGGCGGCCGGGCGGCCCGGGTGTCGTTCGCCACGACCCCGGCGACCCCGCTCGGCGACGCCGGGACCGACGCCGCCCCCGTGGTCGAGCGGGTCCTCGCGGACGCCCGCGTGGCGTACTGCCACGAGGCCGTCGGTGCGATGGACGCCGCGCTGACGATGACGACGGAGTACCTGCGGACCCGCAGGCAGTTCGGCGTGCCGCTCAGGACCTTCCAGGCGCTCACGTTCCGCGCGGCGGACATGTACGTCTCGCTCGAGCTCGCCCGCAGCCTGGCGCTCTGGGCGACCCTTGTGCTCGCTGACGGTGATGACGCTGTCACGGCCGCCGACCGGGCGTGCGTGCAGGTCGGCCTCGCCGGGCGCCACATCGGCCAGGAGGCGATCCAGCTCCACGGCGGGATCGGGATGACCGCCGAGTACGCCGTGGGCCACTACACCGCCCGTCTGACGACGATCGCTCACCTCGTCGGGCACAGCGACGAGCACCTCGCCCGGCTCGCGACCCGGGTGCGCGACCACGGAGCCGTCGACCCGCTGGGGGCGTGAGGCACGCAGGGGGCACTCGTCGCGGTGCTCTGCACTGCTTCACGGGGTGGAGCAGTGCAGAGCGAGGGGATTGGGGTTCCGAGCCGCTCTGCACTGCTGCCCGTGCCGGTCTACTTGTACCGGTGGTTCTTCTCCGAGTGACCGGCGGGACGCTGGCAGCTCTTGTTGCCGATGTTGCGGTGCCCGCACAGCTGCTGCGCCGCGTCCTGACCGTCCTGCCCGGGTGCGGGTCGCCCGGGCTCGTCGGCGGCCCTCGTCGCGGACGGGCTCGTGGCCGGCCTCGTGGCCGGGTCGGCAGGGCTCGTCGCTGCAGGCGGCGTCTCGACGCGGACCTTGAGCGGGGACGGCGGCGCGTCGGCGACGGGAGCACCCGCCGCCGCCCTGCTCGCTCGGTAGGCGGCGTACCGGGCGTCGCGCAGCGCCCGCTGTGCATCGACCTTGCTCATCGTCGGAGGCTAGCCGGTCCCGGGGACAGCCGCCCGCGCGGCACGGGGCGTAGCGTAGAGACATCGCCCCGGACCCTGGTGACGGACGACGCACGCTCGAGGGACGTCAGCCACCAGGAAGGTCTTCCATGACCATGCGAGGCCGGCGATGGCCCGAGACCGCCGAGGCGAACGCCGAGCAGCGTCTGCAGGGCCTGCTGGCCGCCAACCGGGCCGTGACGGCGAACCTCGGCCTCCGCGAGGTGCTGGCCCAGATCATCGCGTCGGCGAGGGACCTGCTCGACTCCACGTACGCGGCGCTCGGCGTCCTCGGCGCCGACGGACAGCTGGCGCAGTTCCTGCACCTGGGGATCGACGAGGCGACCGCCGCGGACGTCGGCCCCCTGCCCCGGGGCCACGGGATCCTCGGACTGCTCATCGACCGCCCGCACCCGTTGCGGCTCCACGACCTCGGCCGGCACCCGGCGTCGGCCGGCTTCCCCGCCCACCACCCGCCCATGCACTCGTTCATCGGGGTGCCGATCCGGATCCGGGACCGGGTGTTCGGCAACATCTACCTCACCGACAAGCGCGGCGGCGGACCGTTCACGCGCGACGACGAGGCGCTCCTCGTCGCGCTGGCAGCCACCGCGGCGGTAGCGGTGGACCATGCGCGGCTCTTCGAGGAGAGCACCCGCAGCCAGCAGTGGCAGCAGGCCAGCGGCCGGATCACGACCGCGCTGTTGTCGGACGCGGACCCGTCGGACGTCCTGCGGCTCGTGATGGCCGAGGGACGCCTGCTCGTCGATGCCGACGACGTGCTCGTCACGCGTCCTGCGGACGACCGGGAGGAGACGCTGCAGGCGCTCGCCGTGGTCGGCGTCGACGGACAGCGGGCCGGTGCGACCGTCCCGCCGGCACCCGACGTCGGCACGTCGATCGCAGTCCCGCTGACCGTGGGGGGCGGCACCGGTGCTGTCCTCGTCGTCACCCGCCGGTGCGGCCGACCACCGTTCACCACCGACGAGCGGCGGACGATCGCGCAGTTCTCGGAGCACGTCGCCCTCGCCCTCGAGCGGGCCGGGGCCCGGGCCGACCGCGAGCGGGTCCGGCTCGTCGCCGAGCGGGACCGGATCGCCCGGGACATGCACGACCACGTCATCGGCCGGCTCGTCGGGACGGGTATGGCCGTCCAGGGGCTCGCCCGGTCGATCGTCGACAGCGCCGGGCACCGGCGGCTGGCCGCCCACATCGACGACCTGGACGCCGCCGTCCGTGACCTGCGCACGCTGATCTACGGGCTCGACCAGGACCCGTCGGTGGTCTGGAGCCTGCCGGCCAGGGTCCGTCAGGTCGTCGACGAGGCGACTCCCCACCTCGGCTTCGCCCCCAGCCTGGACATCGACGCCGGTCTCGACCTGTCCGCCGGCTCCGCCGTGCCCGAGCACCTGCTCGGTGTCCTGCGCGAGGCGCTGGCGAACGTCGCCCGGCACGCCGGGGCCGGCCGCGTCCACATCACCGTCACCCGCAGCGGCGACCGGGTCGGGCTGGTCGTCGCCGACGACGGGAGGGGCCCGCCGAGACGTCGGCGTGTTCCGACGGCCTCCGGCGGGCACGGGCTGGCCAACATGGCCGAGCGCGCCACCAGCCTCGGCGGGACCTTCGCGCTCGCGACGAACCCGGACGGCGGCGCGACCCTGCACTGGGACGCACCGACCACGTGGGCAGGGCCCTGAGGCAGCCCGGCCGTTCGCCGGACTGCGGCGAAGGTCCTCCCCCCGGCTCCGCGCGGACGAGGAAGGTGGAGGAGTGCGCGAAACCCCGAACGGCGTCCCGACCTCCCGGCCCCGTCTCACCGTGGTGCTGGTCGAGGACCATGCCGGCGTCCGGGAACAGCTCGTCGCCCTGATGCAGGACGAGGGGATCGACGTGCTCGCCGCCGTGACCACGGTGCACGCGGGCTACGCGGCCGTCGCCGCGAACCACCCCGACGTGGCGGTCCTGGACAACCGGCTCCCGGACGGTCTCGGCATCGACCTGTGCCGGACGCTGACGGCCGAACTGCCCGAGGTCCGGGTCGTGCTGCACGCCGGCGCGATGACGGCCGACGAGGAGCGCGCCGCCGTCGGGGCCGGCGCGGCGGCCGTCGTCCAGAAGAGCGTGCGCGCGGACGCCCTGATCCACGCCGTCCGCGCGCTGGCCACGCCGGTCGCGCGCTGACCGACCCGGCGGCGGTGGCCGCCCACGTGAGCCGAGGCTCCCGATCCCTGGTGCGCGCCGCAGTCCGCGCGTATCGTGACCACAACGAGCCCGTCGTGCCGCGACTGCGACCACGCGAGCTGCGTCCTTGCGCCACCCCGGACCCGGTTGCGCACGTCAGTACGCGACGTGCACCGGAATCGAGGAGCTGTGGCGCAGACGACGTTCTCCTGGGACCACGTCACCACGGTCGGCTGGCGGCTGGTCCGCGCGACCGGTGACCTCGAACTCGCCACGGCGCCAGAGCTGGACCGCGTCCTGCGCACCGCGATCGCCGCCGACACCGAGCGCCACCTGGTCCTCGACCTCGGAGCCGTGACGTTCCTCGACTGCTGCGGGCTGTCATCGCTCGTGCGCGCGCGCTCGGCGCTCCTGGACCGGTTCTGGCTCACGAACGTCCCGCCACCAGTCGCGCGACTGCTCGACCTGGCAGGCCTGACGGACGTCTTCTGCGTCCTCGACGCGGTGCCCGCGCTCGCCCTCGCACCCGCGCACTCCTGACGTCATCCGCAGACCCAGCTCGCGCGGCCGGTCAGCCCGGGGCGGAGACCGGTGCGGCGTCCGACTCCTCGACCCGGCTCCGGACGACGCGGCGCAGCACCTTGCCCAGCTGGGAGCGCGGCAGGTCGTCGACGACGACGACCCGTCGCGGCACCTTGTAGGCCGCCAGGTGCTCTCGCGCGACGGTACGGACGTCCTCCGGGTCGACGGTCCGTCCCGGCGCGGGGACGACGACGGCGACCACCTGCTCGCCGTCCGGCCCTCTGACACCCACCACGGCGACGTCGGCGACCTGCGGGAGCGCGCGCAGGACCTCCTCGACATCGGAGGGGTAGACGTTGAACCCACCGGTGATGATGAGCTCCTTGATGCGGTCGACGACGGTCACGAAGCCGTCCTCGTCCGCGACGACGATGTCGCCCGTGCGCAGCCACCCACCGGGCAGGAGGACGTCGGCCGTCGCCGCCGGCTGGTTCCAGTAGCCGCCGAAGACCTGCGGGCCACTGATGAGCAGCTCTCCCGGGCGCCCGATCGGCAGGTCCAAGGCGGGGTCGTCGGGGTCGACGACCCGGATCCGCGTGGACGGGAAGGGGACGCCCACCGTCCCTGGTCGCCGGGTCGGTGCGGCCGGGTTGCCCAGTGCGACCGGAGAGGTCTCGGTCATCCCGTAGCCCTCGACGAGCAGGCCGCCGGTCGCCGCCTCCCAGAGCTCGACCACGGCGGGGGGCAGGGCCATCGCACCCGAGATCGCCCAGCGGATCGGGGACAGGTCGACGCCCTGCGCGGCGGCGGCCTCCGCCACGCGGCGGTAGATCGGCGGCACGGCCGGCAGGAACGTCGCGGGACGCCGTCGCATGGCCACGAGCACGTGCGCGACGTCGAAGCGGGGGAAGAGGACGAGGGTGGCGCCGATACTCATCGAGAAGGTGAGGCAGAGCGTCAGGCCATAGGCGTGGAACAGCGGAAGCACCGCGTAGACGGTCTCGGCGCCGTCGCGCAGCCCCGGCATCCACGCCCGGCCCTGCGCCGCGTTGGCGCGCAGGTTCCGGTGCGTGAGGACGGCGCCCTTCGGCGTCCCGGTCGTGCCGCCGGTGTACTGCAGCAGTGCCGTGTCCTCGGGAGCGGGCGCGGGGTACGCCGGGTCGAGCGGCTCGGCGGCCGCCACGAGCGGCTCCCACCTCGGCATGTCCGCCGGGACGGGACCCGTCATGGCGGCGCGGGCGGACCGGGCCCTGCGCAGCGGAAGGCGCAGCGCGCGCCGCTGCCGCCAAGGCAGGGCGGTCGTCAGGTCGACCGCGACTACGCGCCGCAGGCTCGTGGAGTCCTGCAGGCCCGCGACCGCGGACGCCTTGAGGTCCCAGCAGATCGCCACCGACGCCCCGGAGTCGGCCAGCTGGTGACCGAGCTCGTCGGCGGTGTAGAGCGGGTTGTGCTCGACGACGACCGCACCCAGCCGGAGCACGGCGTAGAAGGCGACGACGTGCTGCGGGCAGTTCGGCAGGACCAGGGCCACCCGGTCGCCGGGTGCCACCCCCAGCCCTCGAAGAGCCTGCGCGGCGCGGAGCACCTGGTCACCGAGGTCGCCGTAGGTCGTCTGCGCGCCGAAGAAGTCCAGGGCGACCCGGTCGCCCCACCGGGCCGCACCGGCCAGCAGCATCTGCGGCAGCGTCTCGTCCGGGACGTCGATGTCGGCCGGTACCCCGGCCGCGTAGCTCGCGAGCCAGGGGCGGCCGTCGAGCGGGCTGCTCGCCCCGTCGCCCGAGCCGGCCACCGGTCCGGGAGGTGTGGGCGTCACGGCTGGATCTCCTGCCGGGAGGAAGCGACGGCGTGTTGCTCGACTGTATGTCGTGATCCACCGCCCGGCCACCTCGTCCGCAGTGGCGCAGGACACGCTCCGCCGCTGCCCGCGGAGCCGTCCGCGCTACGGTGGGTGCACGCTCCGTCGACGAACCGCTCCGCCCGGAACGGACCCGCTCGAGGCGTCGCACGACGGCGGAGGGGGACGACATGAGCGTCCACGCGGGCGACCGTCCGCGGCCGCGACTCGATGGCTGACCCCGACGCGCGGCGAGCGGGCGTGCGAGCCCTCGTCGGACCACGCGTTGCCGCCGGCGCCGGGACGGACGAGCCTCTGACCCGGCTGACCACCCTGTGCACGGCGGCGGTGGGCACCCTGCCGGCGAGCGGGGTCGGGGTGAGCCTCATGACCCAGGCCGGCCTGTTCAGCCTCGCCGCCGCGTCCGACCCCGTCGCGGAGTCGCTCTGCGAGCTTCAGCTCACCCTCGGCGAAGGCCCGTGCATCGACGCCTGGGCCAGCCGGCGGCCCGTGCTCGAGCCCGACCTCGCGGTTCTGCCGGCGTCCCGCTGGACCGCCTACGCCCCGGCGGCGCTGGCCTTCGGCGTCCGGGCCGTCTTCTCCTTCCCCCTGCAGGTCGGAGCGGCGCAGCTCGGGGCGATGGACGTGTACCGGTTCTCCGCCGGGGTGCTGTCGACCGATGCCCTGGGCCTCGCGCTGGCGTTCGCCGACGTGACCGTCGAGGTGCTGCTCGACGCCCAGGACGCCGCCGTGCCGGGTACCGCGGGCGGCGTCCTGGACGACGCGCTCGACTCGCACTACGTCGTGTACCAGGCCCAAGGCATGACGATGGTCGATCTCGGGGTGTCGCTGACCGAGGCCATGGCCAGGATGCGCGCCCACGCCTTCGCGGCGGACCGCTCGTTGCACGACGTCGCGCGTGACGTCGTCCACGGTCGGCTACGCCTGCAACCGGACCCCGCGTGAGCCGACGGACGGTACCCGCACCGCTAGCATTGACGAACAGGGAGGATCCGATGCCCACGGTTGCACCCGATCGGCTCGCGGCTGTCTTCGTCGAGATCGCCGACACCCTGGTCGACGACTTCGACGTGATCGAGTTCCTCCAGATGATCACGGCGCGCACCTCCGAGCTCGTGTCCGTCCCGGCGGTCGGGCTCCTCCTGGCCGACAGCCGGGGACGGCTGCAGTTCATGGCCGCGTCCGACGAGGCCACCCGGTTGCTCGAGCTCTTCCAGCTGCAGCACAACGAAGGACCCTGCCTCGACGCGTTCACCACCGGCGCACAGGTCGTGAACGCGGACCTGGGTCATGCCGCCAGCCGGTGGCCGGCATTCGCACCGCGCGCCTCGGCGGGAGGGTTCCGCTCGGTGCACGCACTCCCGCTACGGCTGCGCACGACGGTGATCGGAGCGCTGAACCTCTTCGGCACCGACGCAGGCGTCCTCGAGCCGGCGGACGTGAAGGTCGTGCAGGCGCTCGCCGACATCGCCACCATCGGTCTGCTGCAGGAGAAGGCGATCCGGCACGGAGAGGTGGTCACCGAGCAGCTGCAGCACGCGCTGAACAGCCGGGTCGTCATCGAGCAGGCCAAGGGCGCCCTCGCCCGGATCCACGGCGTGGACGTCGACGCCGCTTTCGTGATGCTGCGCAGCTACGCCCGCAACCACAACCGCAAGCTCGTGGACCTGGCGCGTCTCGTCGTCACGGACCCGGCGCAGGTGCCGGGACTCGTGCGCTGACGCTCACGCCCGCCCGCCCACGACCGTCCGCCCGCGCCCGGCGTGCGGGCGACGCGTAGGCTGGGCCGTGTCGCCCCGGACCCCGGTGACGGACGTCCGCATCGCGGACGCACCCGGAGAGTCAGGAGTCTTCCGTCCTCGCGACGGGAGTGAGGACACACCATGGTCTGGCTGATCGTTCTCGCAGTCGTCGTGCTTCTCGCGCTGTGGCTGCTCGTGTCGAGCGTCCACATGGTCCAGCAGTACGAGCAGGGCGTCGTCCTCAGGTTCGGCCGGCTCCAGCCGACCCTTCGGGGACCCGGCCTCCAGCTCATCGTGCCGATCGCCGACCGGCTCGCGAAGGTCTCGATGCAGACGGTCGTCATGGGCATCCCCGCCCAGGGGGCGATCACCCGCGACAACGTCACGCTGACCGTCGACGCCGTCGTCTACTACCGGGTCATCGACCCGGTGAAGGCCATCATCAACGTCCAGAACTACCCGATGGCCGTCTCCCAGGTCTCGCAGACCTCGCTGCGCTCGGTCATCGGCCGGGTCGACCTCGACACCCTGCTGTCGGACCGGGAGAGCATCAACGCCGAGCTGAAGGCGGTCATCGACGCCCCGACGGAGGAGCCCTGGGGGCTGCACATCGAGCGCGTCGAGGTGAAGGACGTCTCGTTGCCCGAGGGGATGAAGCGCTCGATGTCCCGCCAGGCCGAGGCCGAGCGCGAGCGCCGTGCCCGGGTGATCGCGGCGGACGGCGAGTTCCAGGCGTCCACGAAGCTGGCGCAGGCCGCCCGCGCCATGGGCGACACCCCGGGCGCCCTGCAGCTGCGCCTGCTGCAGACCGTCGTCGACGTCGCCGCCGAGAAGAACAGCACGCTCGTCATGCCGTTCCCGGTCGAGCTGCTGCGGTTCTTCGACCGGGCCGGCGCGGCAGCGGCCGAGGACGCCGCGGCCGCTGGGCCGGTCCGCAGGTAGCGTCGGGTGCACAGACCCGACAGCATCGAGCCCATCTCCGCCGGTCGCGCCTCCCGCGGCCGCGTCGCCCTCAGGGAGTCCAGCCAATGACCGCACCGACCACGGTGTCCCTCCGGCCCGACCTCGCACTCGTCGAGCGGCTCGCCAACCCCACCGACGACGAGGTCGCCACCGTCGACGCCTGGTGGCGGGCGAACAACTACCTCACCGTCGGCCAGATCTACCTGATGGCGAACGCGCTGCTGCGCGAGCCGATCGCCACGGAGCACATCAAGCCGCGGCTGCTCGGCCACTGGGGCACGAGTCCCGGGCTGTCGTTCATGTACGCCCACGCGTCCCGGCTCATCCGGCGGACCGGGCAGCAGATGGTCTACCTGGCCGGCCCCGGGCACGGCGGTCCCGCGCTCGTCGCTGCCGGCTACCTCGAGGGGACCTACACCGAGGTCTACCCGGACGTCACCCTGGACGAGGCCGGCCTGCTGCGGCTGTTCCGGCAGTTCTCCGCACCCGGCGGGATCCCCAGCCACGTGTCGGTGACCACCCCCGGTTCGATTCACGAGGGCGGCGAGCTGGGCTACGTGCTCGTGCACGCATTCGGGGCCGTCATGGACAACCCCGACCTCATCGCGCTGGCGGTCGTCGGCGACGGCGAGGCGGAGACCGGGCCGTTGGAGGGGTCCTGGAAGGGCGTCTCCTTCCTCAACCCGGCCCGTGACGGCGCGGTCCTGCCCGTCCTGCACCTCAACGGCGCCAAGATCGCCGGTCCGACGGTGCTCGGTCGCAAGGACCCTGCCGAGGTCCGCCAGCTCATGCACGGCCACGGCTACGACGTCATCGAGGTGGAGGGCGAGGATCTGCCGGGCATGCACCAGCGCTTCGCCGCGGCCCTCGCCCACGCCTGGGCGGCGATCCGGGACATCCAGGCGACCGCCCGCGAGGGCGGCTGGGACGGGACCAGGCCGCGCTGGCCGATGATCGTGCTGCGCAGCCCGAAGGGCTGGACCGGGCCCGACGTGGTGGACGGCGTCCAGGTCCGCGGCACGTGGCGGTCCCACCAGGTGCCGCTGTCCGGCGTCCGGGGCAACCCGGAGCACCTGCAGGTCCTCGAGGACTGGATGCGGTCGTACCGCCCGGCGGAGCTCTTCGACGCCGACGGCGCGCCGTCCGACCTCGTGCTCGGCGCCAACCCGGCCGGCGATCTGCGGATGAGCGCGACGCCGCACGCCAACGGCGGCCGGCTCACCGAGGACCTCGACCTGCCCGACTTCCGCGACTACGCGGTCGACGTCCCCGAGCCCGCGCGCGTGCGCGCGGAGTCCACCCGCAAGCTCGGCGAGCTCATGCGCGACATCTACCGGCGCAACCCGCACTCGTTCCGGCTGTTCTGCCCCGACGAGACGAACAGCAACCGGCTCGGAGCCGTGTTCGAGGCGTCCGACCGGGCCTTCGCCGAGCGGGTCACGCCGCAGGACGTCGCGATCTCACGCGACGGCAGGGTGATGGAGGTGCTGTCGGAGCACAACTGCCACGGCTGGCTCGAGGGCTACACCCTCACCGGCCGGCACGGCTGGTTCGCCACCTACGAGGCCTTCGCGATGGTCAGCGCCTCGCAGACGATCCAGCACGGCAAGTGGCTGCAGGAGGCCGACAACCTGCCCTGGCGGGCGAAGGTGCCGAGCCTCAACGTCCTGCTCACCTCGACGGCCTGGCGCAACGACCACAACGGGTTCAGCCACCAGGGGCCCGGGCTCATCCAGAACGTCATCACCTCGCGCGGCAACATCGGGCGGGTCTACCTGCCGCCGGACTCCAACTGCCTCATGTCGGTCGCCGACCACTGCCTGCGGTCGCGCTCCTACGTCAACCTCGTCGTCATCGACAAGCAGCCGCAGCTGCAGTGGCTGAGGATCGACGAGGCGGTCGAGCACTGCGCGCGCGGCGCCGGTGTCTGGCAGTGGGCGGGCACGGACGACGGCAGCGCGGACCCGGACATCGTCCTCGCCTGCGCCGGCGACGTCGTGACGATGGAGACTGTCGCCGCGGCCGACATCCTGCGCCAGCACCTGCCGCACTTCCGTACCCGGGTCGTCAACGTCGTCGACCTCATGACGCTGCCACGGCGCAAGGACCACCCGCACGGGATGGACGAGACGCTCTTCAAAGAGCTCTTCACCGACCACGTCGACGTCGTGTTCGCCTTCCACGGCTACCCCGGCGCGGTCCACCAGCTCGTCCACGGACGCCCGGACGCCGACCGGTTCAGGGTCCGCGGCTTCATCGAGGAGGGCACCACCACCACGCCGTTCGACATGGTCGTGCGCAACCGGGTCTCCCGCTACCACCTCGTCATGGACGCGCTCAACAACGCGCGGCGCACGCCGCCCGGTGCGAGCGACCTGATGGCCTACTGCCGGGCCCGGCTGGCCGAGCACGAGAGCTACGTCGTGGAGCACCTCGAGGACATGCCCGACATCCGCGACTGGACGTTGGGCGACCGGACGACGGCGGGCTGACGCCGCCGGCGCCTGGCGCGGCCGGCGGTCCGCGGCTGCGTCAGGCGCCGGCCTCGGCCACGAGCAGGGCGAGCTCGTCCGCCAGCCAGGCGGCGAGCTGCTCGACGTCCGGCACGAGCGACGGGCAGGCGAGCACCCCGAAGCAGAGCCGGTCCCGGTAGCTCATCGCGGTGATGTTGAGCCCCTGGCCGTCCACGATCGAGGACACCGGGTAGTAGCCGATCAGCCGGGCACCGGCGTAGTACAGCGTCGTCCGCGGCCCGGGCACGTTGGAGACGAACAGGTTGAACAGGTTGACCCGTTCCAGCAGGCGCCATCGGGACCACAGCCGCCAGCCCGGGTCGGCGAGCACCGGAAGGGCCAGGCCGCTGACCTCACCGAGCATCGTCGGCGGGATCGCTGCGTGCTCGCTCTTGCCGACGCGCATCGCGGCCGCGACGGCGGTCAGCCGCTCTGCCGGCGTCGCGAGGTCGGTCGGCAGCCTTGCGAGCATCACGGACAGATGGTTGCCGGACGGGCCGTCGTCGTCGCGGCCGCGCAACGACACGGGCACCGCCGCGACGAGAGGGTCCTGCGGCAGCGCGTCGTGCAGCAGGAGCCAGCGTCGCAGCGCACCCGCGCAGACCGCCATGACGACGTCGTTGACCGTCAGGCCGGCGCGGCGCTTCACCTGCTTGACGTCCGTCAGGGACAGGTCGGCGAAGGCCCAGCTGCGGTCGGCGGAGATCGAGGCGTTGAACGGGGTGTGCGGTGCTCGCAGGCCGCCGTGCGGCAGCACGACGTCCGGATGGTGCAGCCGCCCGAGCACCGGGACCCGGTCCACGGCCGCGACGGTCAGGCCCGGGGCCGACAGCACGAGCCCGTAGGCCAGCCGGACGACGCGCGCCGGCTGGCGCAGCAGCGACACCGCACTGCGGGCGATCAGTGACACGGGACCGGGCGGCCGCTCGTCGGCCTGCGGCCCGCTCGCCGCGAGCACCCTGCCGTGCGGCGTGGCGTCCAGCATGGCGGCGAGAACGTCGTCGCCGGAGACCCCGTCCATCGACGCGTGGTGCACCTTGGAGTAGATCGCGACGCGCCCGTCGCGGAGCCCCGTCAGCAGGTAGAGCTCCCAGAGCGGTCGCGACCGGTCCAACGGCAGGGCGTGCAGCTGGGCGATCTGGTCGGCCAGCTGACGGTCGTCGCCGGGTGCGGACAGGCAGATCTCACGGACGTGGTGGGCCAGGTCGGGGCTCGCGTCCACCCAGTACGGCTGGTCGAGCCCGAACGGGACGAGGAGCAGCGCGCGCCTCAGGAGAGGTACGAGGTGCAGCCGCGAGGCCACGTGCTCGGTGAGGCGCTCCAGCGTCAGCGGCCGCGGCGACGTCCCCGGGTCGAGCAGGCAGACGCTCCCGACGTGCCCGCAGACCTCGCCGGACTCCATGGCGAGGAAGGTCGCGTCCAGACCCGTCAGCTGCTGCAACACGCCCGCCTCATGCCCTTGTCACGGAGGCCTCGGACTCCTGCGCCGCCATCCGCACCGTCAGCTTCGCCTTGAGCTCGAGCTTGAGGATCTTCCCGGCACCGCTCTTGGGCAGGTGCGGCTGCAGGTCGATGACGCGGGGGTACTTGTAGGCCGCCAGATGTCCGCGGCAGTGGGCGATCAGCTCGAGCGCGGACGCCTCGGCGCCCTCCCGGAGGGCCACGAAGGCCAGCACCTCCTCGCCGAGCCGATCGTCGGGGATGCCGACGACGGCCGCCTCGGCCACGGCGGGGTGCCGGTAGAGGATCTCCTCCACCTCGCGCGGGTACACGTTGTACCCGCCGCGGATGATGAGCTCCTTCTTGCGGTCGACGACGAAGAAGTAGCCGTCCTCGTCCACGTACCCGAGGTCCCCGGTGTGCAGCCAGCCGCCGGCGAACGCCGTCGCGGTCGCCGCCGGGTCGTCGAGGTAGCCCTTCATCGTGTGGAAGCCGCGAGTGACGATCTCGCCGATGTGCTCGCGACCGACCGGCAGCCGACGGTCCTGGTCGTCCCAGATCTGGCACTCGGTCCCCCAGATCGGCTTCCCGACGCTGTAGGCCCGCCGGTCGTCGACGCTGCGGTTGAACGTCGTCGTGGACGCCGTCTCGGACAGGCCGTACCCCTCGAGGATCGTGACCCCGAAGCGGCGCTCGAACTCGTCGAACAGCTTGGCCGGGATCGCCGCGCCGCCGGAGATCGCGATCCGCAGCGAGGACACGTCGTACCGGTCCAGGTCCGGGTGCGCCAGCAGGGCGGCGAACATCGTCGGCACACCCTCGAAGATCGTCGCCCGGTCCCTTTCGATGGCGGCCAGCACCGCGTCGGGGTCGAACCGGGGCACCAGCGACAGGCCCGCACCGAACCGGAGGGCGCAGTCGAGGATGCTGGACAGGCCGAAGACGTGGAACAGCGGCAGCACGGTCAGCACGACGTCGTCCGCCCGGACGTCGAACATCCGGCCCGGGATGTCGGCGTTCATGTAGAGCTGGAAGTGCGTGAGCTCTGCGCCCTTCGGCCGGCCGGTCGTGCCCGAGGTGTAGACGATGACCGCGGTGTCGTCCGCCGCGGTGTCGGCCATCGGACGTCCGGACGGCGCGGTCTGCAGCAGCGTTGCGAACGGGACGGCGTCCGAGGGCTCCGGAACGTCGCCGGCGACGATCACGTCCCGCACTCCGGACAATGCCGCACCGGCCGACGCGTGCTCGAGGACGCCGGCCCAGGTGATGAGCGCCCGCGCCGAGCTGTGGGTCAGGTGGTACGCGATCTCCTCGGACTTCAGCAGAACGTTGAGCGGCACGACGACCGCGCCCGCCTTGAGGATCCCGAAGTAGGCGACCAGGAAGGCGGCGACGTTGGGGAGCTGGAGCGCGACCCGCTCAGCCCGACGGACACCGCGGTCCTGCAGCGCGACGGCAAGACGGTCCGACAGGTCGTCGAGCTCGGCGTAGGTCATCCGACCGCCCGCCCACGTCGCGACCGGCTTGAGCGGCGAGACGGCAGCGGACTCACGCAGCATGACGGACAGGTTGAACACGGTGGACTCCTCGGGGTGGCGCCTTGGGCTCACCTGTAGTTGTCCCATGCGCCGTGCTCAACAAAGGGGGACCAAGTGCGCCGATCGGACGTCGCCGGTGTCGGTCGGGCCGAGCCACGCTCGAACAGGTGTCCGAACATCAGGTACTGTCGGACCAGGGTCGAGCCTCGTCACCGTCCAGCCGGAGGTCCTCGTGCCCGCCGTCCCCCGCATCCAGCGCGCCGTCCCCGTGGGGCCCGTCACCACGGCGCAGGACCCCATCCCCGTCGTCGCCACGATCCGCTGGAACGCCGGCGACCCCAGTGAGGTGCCGGCCCTGGCCGTCGGCTGGACGAGGACGGCCGTCGAGGTCCGCTGGACCGACCCCTGGGGCGGCGAGCACACCGACTGGCTCGACGCCGGCGACGTCCGCCGCGCGGGTGAGGCACCAGGCGCGCGGCCCGACCGGATCCGGCCGCCACGCTCGCGAGGCCGTCGCCCGCGCTGGTGACCCGCACCGAAGTCCGCGCCCGGTCAGTTGAGCGGGCGGGTCCCCGAGGGCAGCGTGCCGCCGGCGACGAAGGACGCGGTGGCGTCCTGCAGGGCCGTCAGAGCCACCCGCTGGGTGAACGGACCCGTCGACACCCGCGCGACGCCGAGGTCCTGCAGCTCGCGTGCGGGCAGGGACGCGCCCGGGACGGAGATCACGGTCAGCCGGCGCGGACCCAGCGCCTCGACCAGGGCCTCGATCTCTGCGCGCGCAACGACTCCGGGCACGAAGACCACCGGCGCGCCGGCGTCCAGGAACGCCCGGCCACGACGGGCGGCCTCGAGCAGTGCGTCGCTGCGGTCCGCCCCGGCCGGGCTCCGGAGGACTGCGTCGGTGCGGGCGTTGAGGACGAAGTCGATCCCGGCGTCCCTGCCCGCCTTCAGCACCGCCTCGACCGCGGCCACCGCGGCGTCCAGCGACTTCAGCTGGTCCTCCAGGTTGCCGCCGACGACGCCGACCTCGATCGCGCGGCGCGCGGTCTCACCGGCGTCCCCGTAGCCGGCCTCGAAGTCCATGGTCACCGGCAGGTCCACGGCCCGCACGATCCGGGCGACCATGTCCAGGTGCAGGTCGAGCGGGATGTTCTCCCCGTCCGGGTAGCCGAACGTCGCCGCGATCGAGTGACTCGCC
>Ga0209798_10000781_pt1 | contig 19557 bp, 18 predicted proteins | sample DOMMetBare3Fresh_FD_187475 | JGI IMG/M metagenome (GOLD analysis project Ga0209798, IMG submission 187475) | Wetland sediment microbial communities from St. Louis River estuary, USA, under dissolved organic matter induced mercury methylation -... | ecosystem: Environmental > Aquatic >...
TTCGCGGCTTCGGCCTTGTGCCAGGCGCCGAGCGCCTCGGGCGTGAGCTGGTCGCGCTCGGGGATTTCCAGGCCGAGATCGGTGAGCCGCTGCTTCACCGCCGGATCCGCGAGCGCTTCGACCACCGCGGCGTTGAGCTTGCTGACGACATCCTTCGGTGTGCCCTTCGGCACCCACAGGCCATTCCACAGCGTCATGTGAAAGCCCGGCAAGCCGGCCTCGTCCACCGTCGGAATTTCGGGTGCCGCGGCGAGCCGCTTGCGGTCGGTGATCGCATAGGCGCGGATGTTGCCGGTGCGGATCTGCTGCATCGAGTTCGAGGCCTGATCGACAATGATGTCGATCTGGCCGGCGACCAGATCGGTCAGCGCCGGCGCCGTGCCGCGATAGGGCACGAACTGGAACTGAAGGCCGATGAGATTCTGCAGATAGACGCCCGCGATATGCGATCCCGATCCCGCGCCGGCGGTGCCCGCCGTCGCCTTGCCCTGGTTCGCGCGCAGCCAGGTGATCAGCTCCTGCAGACTCTTCGCCGGCAGCGTGTTCCTGCTGACCACGACCATCGGGTTGCTGGGCAAGAGCACGACCGGATCGAGATCGGCCAGCATGTCGTATTGCAGCGGATAGATCGCCTGATTCGCCACATGCGTGCCGAGATGGCCGAAGCTGATGGTGTAGCCATCGGGCGCCGCGCGCAGCGCGCGGCCGACTCCGATCGAGCCACCGGCGCCGGTGACGTTCTCGATGATGAAAGACTGCCCGAGCGTCGTCTTCATGCGGTCGCCCAGGATGCGCGCCAGCGCGTCGGACGGCCCGCCGGCCGCGAACGGCACCACGATGGTGATGGGCTTGGTCGGATAGGTCTGCGCCCCAGCCCCCGCCACGCCGGTGACTGTCAATAGCGCGGCCAGCAGCAACGTCCTCATGACATCCTCACTCCATCCATTCTCACTCGGCCTTGATGCCGGCGGCCTTGATGACCGGCCACCATTTCTCGATCTCCGCCTTGTGAAAAGCCAAGAGCGCCTGCGGCGCGAGCTGCTCACGCGGGAAAATGTCCTGCGCGAGATCGACCAGTTTCTGCCGGATGCCCGGATCGGCCAGCGCTTTCGCGGCGGCGTCATTGAGCTTGGCGACGATGGGCGCCGGCGTACCCTTGGGCGCCCACAGCGCGTGCCAGAACGAAAAGTAGAAGCCCGGCAAGCCGGCTTCGTCGGTCGTCGGGATTTCGGGCGCGACCGAGATGCGGTTCTTGGCGGTCACCGCGTAGGCCTTGATGTTGCCGGAGCGCACCTGCGCCATCGAAACCGCGGGCGTGTCGAGCATCATGTCGATGTTGCCGGCGACGAGATCCTGCATCGACAATCCGGCGCTGCGGTAGGGCACCAGCGGCCAGCGCGCCCCGATCGCGTTCTGCAGGAAGATGCCGGCCACGTGGCTCGGCGTGCCGATGCCGGAATTGCCCTGCGAGGCCTTGTCGGTGTTGGCTTTCAACCAAGCGACCAGCTCGGCAAGGTCCTTCGCCGGATGGGTCTTGCGCGCGACGATCAGGAACGGCTGGGTCGAGATCAGCGCGATCGGCTCGAAGTCCGCAACGAGATCATACTGGAGCGAGTAGATGGCGCCGTTCGCCATGTTGGTGCCCCACTGCCCGATGCCGAACGTGTAGCCGTCGGGAGCCGAACGCGCGAGACGACCAACCCCGATAGTGCCGCCCGCGCCGGTAACGTTCTCGACCACCACCGGCTGGCCGAGCGAGGCCCGCATGCCTTCCGCCATGATGCGGCCGATGACGTCGGTCGATCCGCCCGGCGCGAGCGGCACGATCATGGTGATCGGGCGCGCCGGGTAGGTCTGCGCAAAGGCTTGCGAAACTTGGGCTTGCGAAACTTGGGCTTGCGAAACATGGGCTTGCGAAAGAAGAACGGCGAGCGTCGCCAGCGTGACGGCGATCAGCAGCCTTGTCATGGCATCCTCCCGTTGAAGTTTCGGGAGCCTACCACGCCCTTACAGGGCCGCGAAGTCGATCGGCTTGTGGCGATCAAGGGTGCGGTGCGACGGCGGTAATGGGTACTTCAGGCCGGTCGCGCAATTGAACAGCACGACCCGCTCGTCGCGGCGGATACGACCGTCGGCCAGGCTCTGCTTGTAGGCGGCGTAGGTGGCGGCACCCTCCGGACACATCAGGAAGCCCTCCACGCGCGCCGCTTCTTCAAGCGCCGAGGTGATGGCGTCGTCGTCGACTGCGATCGCGAAGCCACCGCTTTCGCGCACCGCACGCAGGATCAAAAAGTCGCCGACCGCCTGCGGAACGCGGATGCCCGATGCAATCGTATGCGCGTTCTCCCAGCGTGGCGCGTGCTCCTCGCCCGCCTCGTAGGCGCGCACCATCGGGGCACAGCCGGCAGCCTGCACCGCCACCATGCGCGGCCGCTTCCTGCCGATGAAGCCGATCGCCTCGAGCTCCGCGAATGCCTTCCACATCCCGATCAGGCCGGTGCCGCCGCCGGTCGGGTAGAGGATCACATCCGGCACATCCCAATCGAGCTGCTCGGCAAGCTCCAGGCCCATCGTCTTCTTGCCTTCGATGCGATAGGGCTCCTTGAGGGTGGAGACATCGAACCAGCCGACCTTGGCCTTGCCCTCGCCGACGATCTTGCCGCAATCGTCGATCAGGCCGTTGACCCGATAGACGGCCGCGCCCTGCAGCGCGATCTCGCTCACGTTCACCTCAGGCGTATCCTCCGGGCAGAAGATCGTGGTCTTGATGCCGGCGCTTGACGCATAGGCGGCGAGCGCCGCGCCGGCATTGCCGTTGGTCGGCATCGCCATGTGGGTGATGCCGAGCGCCTTGGCCATCGACACCGCCATGACCAGGCCGCGCGCCTTGAACGACCCGGTCGGCAGCCGCCCTTCATCCTTCACGATCAGCTCGCCGCCCGCGGCCGCGAGCTTCCGCAGCGGCACCAGCGGTGTCATCACCTCGCCGAGACTCACGATGTCCCGCGTGCGCCGCACCGGAAGCAGCTCGCGGTAGCGCCACAGATCGGCCGGACGGCGCGCGAGCGCCTCCTTGCTCAGCGCGTTGCGCACGCCGGCGAGATCGTAGCGGACGAGCAGCGGCTTGCCGGCGCGCGAGAGATTGTGCACCTCGTCGGCCGGGTAGCGCTCGCCCGTATAGGCGCATTCGAGATGGGTGACGAAGGTCGGCCGGTCGGCCGTCAGATTGTCGTTGTGCAGCAAGCAGCCTCTCCTTTGATCACGGATCCTTAACGAGACGGCTCTTCCCGGCGCCGGAACACGATGAGGTGCGACAGCGTGAAGTCCACGATAAAGCTCGACGCGATGGCGGGAATCTTGGCCATCCACGCCGGCATGAACTGCGACAGGATGAACACCGTCGTGGTGTTGGCGATGAGACCGCCGACCTGTGACAAGATGAACGTAATGTAAGCTTTCACGCTCAGACGGCGTCCCGTTTCCGCCGCAAACGTGATCATTGAATTCATGACGTACGAGTTGCTGACCGCCATGAGCCAGGCGATCGGATTGGCGACGATGATCGGCCAGCCCAGATAGTAGTGGGTGAATGTGAACACACCGAAGTCGATCCCGGTATTCACCAGACCGATCAGGGCAAAACTGACGGCCTTGAGCACAACCGCGCGATCGAGCCCCCGGAGGCGGCGCAGAAGGTTGTCGAATGTGTGAGAAAATCCCATGGCGGGCTTCGCTTAGCACGGCTGGCGCGCCGCGCCGAGCCTCACCATGTATGTCCCGCCAGTTTTGGACCACCCCTCCGGTTAAGCAAGGCAAAAGGGCGCAGCCAGGGCCGCGCGACAGCTTGGGCGGCTTGCGCTATAAACGACCCGCAGCCGCATAAAGGCCGAAAGGCGATCAACGATGGCAGCCAATCCGATAATCCTGGGCGATACCGGCGCTCTGGCACGGCCGCGCGGGCGGGCGGAGGCCGGCCTGTCCATCGTGGTCCCGGTCTACAACGAGGCCGGGAACCTGCCGGGGCTGCACGCCCGCATCGTCGAGGTAGCGACGGCGTTGCGCAGCAATAGGCGGCTCGTCACCGAAGTCATTTATATCGACGACGGCAGCCGGGACGAGACGCTGGCGGTCGCACGCGAGCTTGCCGCCGACGTGCTCGATGTCCAGGTGATCTCGCTGTCGCGCAATTTCGGCAAGGAGGCCGCCCTACTCGCCGGCCTCGACCATGCGCGGCTGGGCGCCGTGCTGTTCATGGACGGCGACGGTCAGCACCCGCCATCACTGGTCGATACCTTGGTCGGCCATTGGCTCGATGGTGGATACGACGTCGTCTACACCGCCAAGGCCCACCGTGAGAACGAGCCTTGGCTGCGACGGCTGTCCGTGCGCGGCTTCTATGCCATCATCAATTGGGGCGCGCGCCACAAAATTCCCGAAGACGCTGGCGACTTCCGCCTGTTGTCGCCGCGCGCCGCCGCCGCGCTGCGCCAACTGCCCGAGCGCAACCGCTTCTTCAAGGGGCTGGCGAGCTGGATCGGCTTCCGTCAGATGCGCGTCGACTACGAGCCGGCCGCGCGCGGCCATGGGCGCAGCACCTGGAACTTCTATTCGCTGGTCGGCCTGTCGATCGAAGGCCTCACGTCGTTCTCGGTGGCGCCGCTTCGGCTGGCGAGCCTCTTGGGCCTCTTGCTCGCGGGCGCCGCTCTCGTATTCGGCTTGCAAATCCTGGTCGAGACATTCTTCTTCGGGCAGTCGGTCCCGGGCTATCCCTCGCTCGTCGTCGGCCTCATGGTGCTGGGCGGCGTGCAACTGGTCATGATCGGGATCATGGGCGAATATATCGGCAAGATTCTCTCCGAGCTGAAAGCTCGCCCGGTCTATTTCGTGGCCGAGCACGAGCTCAAGTCGGCCGAAGGCTCGGACCGCGCCACCGAAGAGCCGCCGGCGCGCTCGGCGGCGGAATGACCCGCATCTGGCTCTGCGCGGACGACTATGGCATCTCGGCTTCGGTCAGTGCCGCGATCCGCGATCTCGTCGTGCGCGGACGCATCAATGCCACCTCGGTGATGGTGGCGGCACCGAGCTTCCATCGCGCCGAAGCGCTCGCCTTGCAGGCGCTCAATGCCGGTGCGCGGCGTGTCGCGATCGGGCTGCACGTCACGCTCACCGCGCCTTTTCGTCCGCTCAGCGCAGGATTTCGCCCGTTGCGCGACGGAGCGTTCCTGCCACTCGGCTCACTCTTGATCCGAGCCGGCCTGCGCTCGCTCGCGCCAGACGCGCTCGAGGCGGAGATCGCGCGACAGGTACGCGCGTTCGTGGAGCATTTCGGCCGCCCGCCCGACTTCATCGACGGTCACCAGCATGTCCAGCTGTTCCCGCAGGTGCGCGAGGCGCTGCTCACCGTCGCCAAGCGCGACGCGCCGGACGCCTGGGTGCGCCAATGCGGGCGCACGCATCCGCTCCTTCGCTCGCTCGGCGACCGCAAGGGCCTGCTGCTCGACGCCTTGAGCCAGGGCTTCCGGAGCCGCGCGGCGGCGGCTGGCGTCCGCACCAATCCGGCCTTCGCGGGCACTTATGCGTTTCGCGACCAGGCGGATTTTGCGGCCACCTTCCCACAATTTCTCGTGGGGCTCCCGGACGGCAGCGTGGTGATGTGCCACCCGGGCTTCGTCGACCCCGAGTTGCAGAAGCTCGATCCGCTCACCACCCTGCGGGAGCGGGAATATGCCTACTTCGTCGAGGATTCCTTCCCCGGCCTCCTGGCGCGTCATGGCGTCGCCCTGGCTTAGCCCCCCTCAAATAATTGTGGAACCGGTCATTCCGCCGCCACCCCCAGTGCCTACATAGACGCGTGCGTTACAGGAGGACAGGAGACACCCGATGACCCCAGAGGAACGCAAACTCGTCACCGAGCTGTTTGATCGCCTGGCAACGCTTGAGAATACGCCGCGCGATAGGGAGGCCGAGCGATTGATTCAAGACGGCCTCCGTCAAGCTCCCAATGCGCCCTACGCGATGACGCAGACCATGCTGATCCAGGACGAGGCGCTCAAGCGCGCTGATGCCCGTATCCGCGAGCTGGAAGCACAGCTCGGCATCGGCGCCGAGCCGCAGCGGCAAGGCGGCTTCCTCGACAACATCCGCGAAAGCGTGTGGGGACGGCGCGAGGCGCCGCGCGCGGGCTCGGTCCCGACGGTGCGGCCTTCCGGCGAGCCCACGGGTGCTCCCCCCGTCTACCGGACCGAGGCGCAGCCCATGGGACAACCAATCGGACAGCCGATGGGACAACCGATGGGACAGCCGTCGGGCGGCAGCTCGTTTCTTGGAACGGCAGCCGCCACCGCGGTTGGCGTGATCGGCGGGTCGCTGCTCATGAACAGCATGCGTTCGATGATGGGCGGTCATCAGGGCGGCACCGCGCATGCGGCGTATAATCCACCAGGCGGCTCGGCATCACCCTGGAGCGGTGTTGGCGGCGACGGAAATCTTGCGCGCGAGGCGGGGCTTGACGATATCGGCCGTGGCACAGGCGCCGGTGGCGGCGCCCCCCGCAACTACGGGCTTGTCGACAACGAGACGAACGAGACCGCCAACGCGAATTACGCTTCCGATGATGACGCGAGCTCTGCCGCCGAAGATCAGGACAACGTCACCGAGTTCGAGGACGATACCGATCTCGGTGGTGATCTCGGCGGCGGCGACGAGGAATAACCGGCTTATCTTCTCCAGCGCTGACAAGCCGCCACCCGCTTGTCGCCGGCTTCAAATGGCATTTCAAATGGCATAAAGTCGGCGCCGGGCCGCCGTCATGAGCGGCCGGACATCGCTGGAGGAACCCCATGGCACGCGGATTGCGCGCTGCAGCTGCGATCATCGGCATCGCAGGCCTGTTGTCGACCCAGGCGGCGTTGGCCGAGCCAAGCCTGAACGATCTCGCGGCCCGCATCGAGCTGCGCCCGATCGAGACACTGACCCTGAGCGACCGGCAGTTCCTGACCGGAGACAAGAACGGCAAGGCCGTTACGATCGCGGGCGAGTTGCGCATCCCGCGCGGCGTCAACGGCCGGATGCCGGCCGTCGTGTTGCTGCATGGCTCCGGCGGCGTCAATGGCGGCAACGAGCTGTGGGCCAAGCACTTCAACGAGATGGGGATCGCGTCATTCGTGCTCGACAGCTTCTCGGCGCGCGGCATCGTCAGCACGTCGGCCGACCAGGCTTTGCTCGGCCGCCTCAACATGATCCTCGACGCCTATCGCAGCCACGAGATGCTCGCCGCCCACCCGCGCATCGATCCGGCGCGCATCGCCGTCATGGGCTTCTCACGCGGCGGGCAGTCGGCGCTCTATTCCAGCATGCGGCGGCTCCAGCAGCTGTGGAGCCCAAAGGCGACGTTCGCGCTGCATCTTCCGCTCTATGCGTCGTGCTCGACGAGCTTCGTCGGCGACACCGACGTGACCGGACCGATCCGCCAGCATCACGGGTTGGCAGACGACTATGTGACGATCGGGCCATGCCGCCCCTATTTCGAGCGACTGCGCGCGGCCGGACGCGATGCGCAGCTGATCGAATATCCCGACGCTCATCACGCCTATGACAATCCGCTCGGCCCCAAGACGCCGACGGTCGCAAAGGGCTCGCAGAGCACGCGGGCCTGCACGCTCAAGGAAGAGGCGGGCGGCGTCGTGATCAATGTCTCGACCGGCCAACCCTTCACCTACAAAGATCCCTGCGTCGAGACCGATCCCCACATCGGCTATAACGAAGCCGCCGCCAAGGCGACGCAGAAGGCGGTGAAGGAGCAGCTGCGCGCGGCATTCAAACTCGAGTGACGGCAGCCGCGACACGCACGTCGCTGAATTAAGAAGGCCGCCCCAAGGGCGGCCTTCGGCGTTCAAGAGCCTTGATCAAGAGCAACAAGCGGTGAGCGCGCAGTGCGCGCATCCGGCCGCCGCGGTCAGATCACCACCACCTTGGTGCCGACCTTGACCCTCTCATAGAGATCGACCACGTCCTCGTTGCGCATGCGGATGCAGCCGGACGACACCGCCGTTCCGATCGTCCAGGGCTCGTTCGAGCCGTGAATTCGATAGAGCGTCGAGCCCAGATACATGGCGCGGGCGCCGAGCGGATTTTCGGGGCCGCCCTCCATGTGGCGCGGCAGATCGGGACGGCGCTTGAGCATTTCGGGTGGCGGTGTCCAATCCGGCCATTCGCGCTTGCGCGTAACTTGGCGGACACCCGCCCAGGTAAAGCCGGGCCGACCAACGCCAATGCCGTATCGGATCGCAGTCCCGTCATCCTGAACCAGATAAAGCAGGCGCTCATTCGTGTTGATGATGATGGTGCCGGGCCGTTCCCTGCCGTCGTAGTTGACGACCTGTTTCAGGAAGCGCGGATTGACCGTCTGCTGCCCCGGTTGGCCGGAATAGTCCTGCCCTTGCTCGGGAGGATCCACCTGTTGGCGCTGGAAGGGCGACCGCGGCTCGTATCGCGGCGCGGCGTCATTGTTGCCCGGGCCGCGGAACAGCAGCTCGAGAAAACCGCCGCCGAGATTGGGTCCCGGCCCATTGACGCGTTGGACCGGCGCGGTCTCCGCCGGCGCGTGTGCGGACGGATGCACAGCACCGGGAGGATTGAGATTGATCGGACCGGCTGTCGCCGTGGTGATCGCTAAGGCGGTGACGATAGCGGGCAAGACGAGACGCTGCATTGATGCACTCACTCTACTCAACTGGATACACCCGGAAGCAGGATACAACTGGGAGCGCCCCTGGATCGCCCCCGCTTCGCCATAGTAAATCCACAACCAACGTCGCTTTGGTTAATTCCGCTGCGGCAATCTTAACTACGCCGCAAGCGCAAGCTTGGTTCCGCGACTTATAGTTTAATTTAAGTAAAGCCCAACGCAACATGGTTAACCAAATCACCGATGTGTTTGTGGCCTTGCGCCATGAACTCTGCGTTAAGCGCGCCCGCGCTACAGCGAAGTCTCCACGGTCGCATGCGATCAAGAGAACATGTCGGTCCAACGCAAGATCTTTCGCGTCGAGCAAGTGCCTTCGATCAACGCATCAGCGGCAGCGGCCGACGCCGCGGGCATGGGCCAACGCGCGTTCAAGATTGAGCCGGATGGACTGCGCCAGCTCCAGCATGAGGCCGATGCGATCCACAGCGCGATCGCTCGCACCAAGCAGGAGATCGCGACGCTCCATTCAGGCGCATTCGGCCATGGTGGGCCACGCGCCGCACGCGAGCTCGACGCCGTCGTCGACGGCACCGAACGCGCGGCGCATCAGATCATGGATGCCGCCGAGACGATCGCGAAGGCTGCCAAGTCACTCACGACGTCATCACTCGCCACGCCCCACGATCAGCCCCAGGACCATGCGATCACCCAGCAGATCCGGGACAATGTGCAGCGCATCTTCGAAGCCTGCAATTTCCAGGACCTCAGCGGCCAGCGCATCGCAAAGGTGCTGGCGATGCTGCAATTCATCGACGAGAGCATCGCGCGGATGATGGACATCTGGGGCGGCGCCGAGGAGTTCAAGCAGTACGCCGGCGCGGCACGGAACGAGCCGAGACTCCTGCATGGCCCGAAGCTTGCGGACGACAGCGGTCACGTGTCGCAGTCGGACGTCGACGCCATTCTCGCAAGCGGCTGAGCTACGCGCCACGCTGAGCTACGCGCCACTGTGCGGCCGCCGCAGCGTGACAAAACACGCAAATGCGATCAGCGCGAGCATCGCGACCACCGTCAGCACAATTGAATCGGAGCCGTGCTCCGCCACCAGTGCGAGCACCAGCGGCGCAATCGCCTGCATCAGCAGGAACGGGCCGGCAATGCGGCCGAGCAAGGCGCCGTAGCCACTGGCGCCGAACAGCGCGAGCGGCACCGTGCCGCGCGCAATCGTGATCAGGCCGTTGGCCATTCCAAACATCACCATGAAGGCGGCCGCGACCGCCAGCGAAAGTCCGCACAGCGCCATCAGCGCAAAGCCCGCCAGCAACATGCCGACAGCGACGCGCGCCACCATGAGCGGGTGAATGCCGCGCGCGAACATGAGCTCGCCAATACGCGCCAGCACTTGTGAGGGACCAAACAGCGCGCCAATGACGACCGCACTCCCCGCATCGATGCCGGAACGGCCGAAGATCGCAAGCAGATGCGCCGAGAGGCCGGATGGCACGAACGCATAGGCGGCGAACGCCGCCGCCACCAGCGCGAACGGCCATCCGCGGGGCGGAAGCAGGGCCGTGGGCGCCGCCGGCGCGCTGGTCGGCCGGGCCTCGCGATCAGCGCGCTGACGCGGCAATGCGAAGGCGTGCAAGGGTGCCGCGACGAGCGCGAGCAGCGCCGCATAGACCAGATAAGTCCCTCGCCAGCCCATGAGATCGATCAGCACGTGGCTCGCCGGCCAGCTGACGGTCGAAGCAAAGCCGCCTGCGAGCGTGAGCGCGGTGATCGGCTGGCGCGCTGCTGCGCCAAAGATGCGGCCGAGCGTCGCGAAGGCGGGATCGTAGAGCGACGCCGCGATCGCAACGCCGAGCAGCACCCAGACCGCAAGATAGCTCGCCCGATGCTCCGCGTAGGCAAGTCCGACCAGCCCGAGTGCCGCGAGCAGCGAGCCCACCGGCATGATCCGGTGACCGCCATGGCGATCGATCAGGCGTCCGATCAGCGGCGAGACGAGGCCGGCCACCAGCAGCGCGAGCGAGAATCCGCTCATCACGAAGGTGATCGACCAGCCGCGGTCCGCGGCGATCAACGGCAGGGTCAGGACCGGCGGATAGAAGATCGCGCCCCAGGCCAGAACCTGTGTGACGCCGAGCACCAGGACGGCGCGCCAGGGGCCGAGAACAAAGTCGCGAGTGGTCGGCATGGGATCGACGTGCGCCCGATGGGAGCGCGCAGCCTAGCACTGTGGGCGATGCAAGAGAGCACCCAAAGCTCCCCTGAATGTTCTGGCCCTTGCCGGCCGCGCAAGACCCGTCAGCAGGCACGACCGATCCGTTGTCGCACCTATTCGCAAGCCACGATTGATTCAGGCCTCATGTGCAAACGGCAGCGATGCACTGCGCATCGCTGCCGCAATCCACTCGTCCCGCGATCAAGCAGGATCGCTACGTGCGATCCTTCACTTCGGCGGCTCGGTCAGCTTGAAGTTGGAGAACTTCCAGGACGTCACCTGATCCTTCTCCGACTCCGCGATCAGGCCAATCAAGCCATCGTTGGGCGTGCCCCTGAACGTCCCGACGCGCTGATCATTGGCATAGAAAGCGACATTGTTGCCCTTGGCGGTGACGCGAAGCGTGTTGGTGGCGCCATTGCCGGTCTTGAACGCATTGATCTTGCGCGGCGGACTCGCAAGTATGTTCCTGCCCTTGTTGTTGCTGATCGCGAACATCACGCCCGCCGGAGCCGCCAGCACGGCTACCATGTTCTGGAAATCGTTGAACCAGAATGCAAGCCCGGCGACCGGCGGTGCATCGGCGTTCTTGAATGCTGGATTGGCAACGTCAACGCAGACGTCGAATTCCTTGAAGTTGCCGCCGAGGTAGGGAATGAAGCCGCTATTGCCGGGCTCCATCTTGAACTCGGCAGCCCCGCCCGCGATGCTGAACCAAGGCGCATTCGCCCACGGGCCGTCAGAGCTACTGAAATCTTCCGAATAAATCTCCTCGCCCTTGCAAGCCAATGCGGGGCTTGCCGCGATGGTCAATGCAAGCATGGCGGCAGTGATCTGCAGCTTCATCTTTAACTCTCCCGTGCTTCAACTCCGGCGACGGCCGGATCGATACCATAGGACTAGCAGCGGTGTCATCGGCCGAATAGCCTTACGCGATCCGCAAAGACAGAAACACCGTCTCGAGCGCACAAAGCGCGCTCGTGGTTCACAGCCGCAGACTTCATAACTGGAGATACAAGTGGAGCCGACGCCGGCAATGCGGGCGCGCGCAACACTCATCCCAGAACGGGGCCAGAACCATGAATCCCGCCGCAATACGACGGGATTCACCATGCAAAGACAATCAATTGGCGCGGCTAGCTCTTGCGATTACCGCTGACCGCCGACTTCAATTGCGAGCCGAAATTCGATTTATTAACCATGCCGGCAGCAGGCACCGCCCTTGCCAACACGCTGAGATTCGCTCGACTTGTCACCGCGGCGGCCGCATGCGAGGCCGACGAAGCCTTCGCCATTGGGCCCAGATTGCTCTTTGCCGACTTGGCCGCCGACGATTTGGCCGCCGACGACTGCACCGCGGTCGCGGCGAGGTTGAGTTGCGACTTTCCTGCCGCTCCTGCTGCGCTACCAGACATGTTCGCATCAGCGCCGATGCTCGTCCTGGCTGCAACGGCACCAATCGATGCTGCGTGCGCCATGGCTCCGACGCTCGTCTTGGCCAATGTGGCAGCGACGGCAGACGCCGCATGCGCGATCGCGCTCATCTTGCCGCCGGTCGCCGACGCGGCGGCTTGCGCAGGCGCAACGCTTGTCATTGCGCCAATGTTGGATTTGGCCGCTCGGGCTTCCGCACCCGGTGCCATCCTGGCCAGCGAACCGAGATTGCTTCTCGCGGACACGACCGCGGGGGACTGGATTTTAGCCTTTGCGCCGGGCTTGCCCATTGCGGCGCCAGGCGTCTGCGCCATCGCTGAACCGACGCTAACCAGCCCAATGACGCCAACTGCTACAAGGTGCGAGAGCCTTTGCATCACTATTAATCCCTATCTCGTGGAGGCGAGGAATCTACCGCCAACAAGGCTGTTTGATAGTGGCGATTTGACGACAACCTATACCATTGCGGGCGGGGTTGCGAAAACTTAATACGGCTGGCGCTAAGCCATCGTCCGTTCGGTGGACGAGTGGCAAGGCGACAACCATTACTATCGTCAAACTGACAAGCGCGCGCTCCGGGCCCCCCTTGGCTGGACAGGGCCCGGCCCAAGCGATAGCTTCCCGGCAGCCTTCAAGCGGCGAGGGCCTGCGCTCCAATTCGAAGGCCCGCGCTCAAAATTAAAGCGCATCTAAACCATCCGAGGAATTTTCCTGTTCGGACCATCATGTCGGCTTGGCCCAACTCATCCACACTGGTCATCCACACAAGTTTTTCGCAGATGGCCCGGATCCTCGTCGACCGACGCTCATCGTCTGTGAGACAGCAACCTGAAGACAGCAACTTCATCAGCTAGAGGCTCGTCAATGAAGCGAACGATCACTGCGTCGGCCTGCGTGGCCGCCTTGGTTGGGCTTACCGCGCTGACGCCATCGCGGGCCCTTGCCCAGCAAAACATTTCGATCGCCTACGAACAGCCGAAGAAGGCCGAGTATTTGGCGATCATGAAACGGCTGCAACAACGCAAGGTGCTCGAGACCTTGCAGCAGTTTCTGTCGCCGTTGCAGTTTCCGCTCACCGTGCGGACCGCCGAATGCGGCACCCACTATGCGCCCTACAAGGCCGGCGGCCCGGTGACCATCTGCTATGAATTCGTCGACCTGATCGAGAGCGTGCTGCCGGGCGAGAAGGGACCGCAGTCCCCCGATCCAACCATGCAGGAGATGTTCAAGACGCTGGGGCGTATCGGTCCCAATCTGATCACGCGCGAGATGGCGACGGTCGGCCCGTTCGTTGAGCACGTGTTGCACGAGACCGCGCTCGCGGTGTTCGACAATCTCGAAGTTCCGGTCTGGGGCCGGCTGCACGACGCCGCCGACTACTCCGCCGCCTTCCTATTGTTCCAATTCGGCACCGACATCGCGCGCAAGACGATCTTCGGCACCGCCTACTTCCTCAACCAGTGGGACGCAGTGATCCGCGAAGGACAGATCACGGACGTGAACTACCTGGGCGACATCCGCCCCACGGTGCGGCAGCGCTACTACAACCTGCTGTGCATCGCAGTCGGGAAGGACCCGATTGGCTTCTCAAGCTTCATCGCGGTCGGCCGTCCCAACACCCCGATCGACCTGCCGACGCGTCGCATCGCGCACTGCCGCGGTTATCTGGCCGGAGCGGCGTCCTATACGAGCGATTACGAGAAAGTCCGGCGCGCGTTCACCGCAAACATCCTGCCGCACCTCGACAAGGACAAGCTGCGGAAGGTCCAGGGAACCAAGTGGATCCCGGATTGAGCCCGGCACTAGCGCCAATGAAGTGAACGTCTGCACGAACACCCTTAATCGGAGATGTCACCCATGACACGCATCGCAGCTGCCGGCGCATTGGCGCTTGCTCTCGGTTGCCTGATCCCGTGCTTGATCCCACATGGGCCGGCGGCGGCACAGACGCCGCCTGCGCTGCAGAACGACATGATCGAGATCGAATACAACGAGCCGCGCAGCGCGAAATACAAGCCGATCTACGCCCGGCTCAAGGACCGCAAGCTGCTCGAACAGCTCGCCGCTTTTCTCTCGCCCCTGAAGCTGCAGGGCGGACTCGTGCTGTCGCTGGAAGAGGGCGATCCCAAGGCCTGCGGCGGACCGAACTCCTATTACGACGGAGCGGGCCGCGTTCATCTCTGCTATTCCTGGTTCCACTACATGGACACCCAGGTCGCGGTCGAGCGCAAGCGCGCGCCCAATGAGCCGTTCAGCTCGACCTCGCTCGGCCTGATGCCCGGATTTACGCGCTCGGAGGTGATGGTCGGCGGCGCGGTCAGCGTCATTCTGCATGAGCTTGGCCATGCCCTGTTCCAGATCCAGGACATCCCGCTGCTTGGTAAGGAAGAAGACGGTGCCGACCAGATCGCGGCTTTGATCATGCTGCAGTTCGGCCCCAAGGTGGCGTTGACCACGATCAAAGGCACTTACAACGCCTGGCATCACATGAACGCCGAGCGTCTCCAATCCCAGAAGGGCGATATCAAACCCGCCCAGGAGGCGGACGAGCACAGCATCGATATCCAGCGTGCGTTCAATTACCTTTGCATCGCCTACGGCAAGGATCCGGCAACCTTCCAGGAGCTCGCCGACCGGCTGCTGCCGCGCGCCCGCACGGCGCATTGCGCCGACGAGTACAAGCAGGCGGCGCTGGCATTCAAGAAAACAGTCTTGCCCGAGGTCGATCTGGACATAATGAAGGAAGTCCTGAAAATGGATTTCCTGCGTCCGGAGGATTTCCGGTAGGGAGCGACCTCGAGAGAATTACAGAATCTCTGTCACTCGCTCGGGCGGTCGGCAAAGCCGGCTGCCCTTTCTGCTGCGCACAAGCACTCGATCAGGATCGGATCATCCCTGGCACCTCGCAGAGGTCGTGCATCTTGAATTGTGCCAGATCGTGACCGTCATTTCTTTCCGGAGGCGACGTTGCCCGCACTCGGCGCGCAACGCACGTAAATGCCGGTGCCGTAGCGGCCTGCGATCTCGGGATCGGCGAAGACCATCACCATGACCCTGCCGTCAAACGACGTGATCTCGCGATCCTGCGGACCGGGCGTCGGGCCAGCAGGCCCGATATAGTTCTTACCGCCCGGGCCGCCCTTGACGCGCAGCTCCCGCAGCTCCGACTGGTCGGCAAGATACATCATCACACCGCCGGTCGGTCCCTGCCCGATGACAAAGGGATGGTTGCACTGGGAGCGCGCGGCAGCTTCCGTGCGCTGCCGGTCCTCCGCTTTGTGGAAGGCCGCATAGCCCCAGCGCCCGATGACCTCGGACACACGGATCGTGGCGGGAATTTCCGGCCCCGGCTGTTCCTGCTGAGGGGGCTGATCCGAATTGCCAAAGCCCCAGCCGCTACCGATGCTGCCCCCGGAGCAGCCGGCGAGCGCCAGCGCTGCAACGATGGCCGCAATGGGCGGCGAAAACTGAGCGAAAGTCCCCATAGGACCCCTCCATTGACCGCCCCCGGAAACTGGGCGGCCGCACATATGCTCCCACGGGCTATACGACCGCACATCCCGCTGCGGACGCACGGTTGAACCACATATCGCGTGGGCTCATCCGGGCCGCATCGCCTAATACCACCAGCAGGATACCGCCAAGGCAAGGCGGATTAAGGGCGGAGGCGGACGCAACCCCAAATCGTCTACCAAGAGTCTTCGGTCGCGGCCACTCGTGCCGCCGATTTGAAGCTCCTACACCAATTCAGCAAACTCGGCTAGGAACTTCAAATCGAAAAGCGGCACTAGAATCATAGAGTTGCCCCTTTGTTTCCGAAGCTCGCGTCAGCGGGTGCTGCGACGATTCACGAACTTCGGAAACGGGGCACTGGGGCAAGCTATTTCTTGCGCGGGTCGCGGACCGGCGGATCCTTTTTGATGTTGAGCCGGCGAACATCCGCCGGGCTGAAATCGTCGTCGGGAAGGAACCCACCGGCGCGGATGCCGTCCATGGCGCAGAGGTCGTCGACTTCGTTAACGTCGCCCGTGACCCCGAGCGCGCCCACGACCTCGCCCGACTTGTCGCGGATCAGCTGGCCGCCGCCTTCGAGGAACAGCGGCCCGTCCGACAGATCAGCCAGCGAGGCCATGAATGCCGGCTTCTCCTTCTGCTTCTGCAGGACCTGGCGGGAGGAGCGGTTGAGCCCGAGGGCGGCGAACGCCTTGCCATAGGCGATCTCGAAACGCAGCAACGACGCGCCGTCCTGCTTCTGGAACGCCTTCACTCGCCCGCCAGCGTCGAGCACGATCGCGGCCAGCGCATAGGCCTTACGCCGCTTGGCGGACGCAAAGGTGCCCTCGATGATCTTGTTCGCCTCGGCAAGGCTGATGGCTCGCATGCTGTTCCTCATGTTCCCGGTTCCCTGTCCGGCTGGCTGGCCGGGTATCGTCGCTATGGGCCGGTCTGTTAGCATGCGGTCCACAACCCAATACAGCCCATCGTGCGCACTGGAGATTAGCAATGGACCGTCGCTCACGCCTCGCCGGCTCGGCCCTGCTCGGCACCCTGCTCCTGCTCGCAGCCGCCACCCCATCTGCGGGACCCGCCCGCGCCGCCGACCTGGTGACGCTGCGGATCAATGCGTTCCCCAACGCCAAGGCGCTGCCGCTGCATGCCGGCATTGCCAACGGCATTTTTGAGCGGCGCGGCTTCAAGATCGATCTCGAGCTTACCGAGGGGTCACGCCCGCAGCGCGAAGGGCTCGCCTCGGGCAAGACCCACGTAGCGCATTCGGCCGTCGACAATGCGCTCGCCATGATCGAGGTCGCCAGGGAGGACGTCGTCATCGTCTCCGGCGGCGACAGCGGCATGAACGAGTTCTTCGTGCAGGGCAACATCAACGGCTTTACCGACTTGCGCGGACGTACCCTGGTGGTCGATGCGCCCGACACCGCCTATGCGCTGCAGCTCAAGAAGATATTGGCGCAGCATGGGCTCAAGGAGGGCGACTACAAGATCAATCCGGTCGGCGCCGGCCCGTTTCGATTCAAGGCGCTGATGGAGGATAAGAGCAACGCTGGCGGCATCCTCAATCTGCCGTTCACGGTGCAGGCCGAGGTCGCCGGCATGAAGAGCCTGGGACGCACGATCGACATGCTCGGCGCCTACCAGGCCGCCGGCGCCTTCGCGATGCGCGCCTTCGCGGAGAAGAACCGCGACACGCTCGAGCGCTACCTCGCCGCATATATCGAATGCATTCGCTGGGTTCGTGCACCGGCCAACAAGGCCCAAGGCATCGCCATCCTGGTCGACAAGCTCAAGCTCTCCACCCGCGAAGCGGAGCGCACGCATGCGCTGCTGCTCGACCCCGCCTTCGGCTTCACGCCCGACGCCGCCTTCGATCGCGAAGGTTTCAAGAACGTGCTGGCGCTGCGCGCCGAGCTCGAGCGCAAGGCCGGCACCAACGTGCCAGCGCCCGAGCGCTATGTCGACATGAGCTACTACGAAGGCGCGATGCGGCTGGTGGGGCGGTGATGGGAATGGGCGAATGGCGAATAGCGAGTAGAAAATAGAATTCGAGCCCTTCTTGTCTACTCGCTACTCGCTACTCGCTACTCGCTACTCGCTACTCGCTACTCGCGGGTCGGCCTCCCGCCCTGGATCGCCTCGGCGCTTTTGAGCTGAATGACCCGCCTCACCTGCTCCAGCACGGCCGCCGGGGTTTCGATCAGCTCGATGACCGTCCGCTGCAGCTCCTCGCCACCTCTGGCTCCGATCTCGAGATTCTGCCGCGCGGCATCTTCCAGAAAAGCCGGATCGGCAAGCGTCGCGTCGAAGGCGCGACGCAGCGCCGTCACGCGTTCCGCCGGCACGCCCGCATTGGTGACGAGCGGCCGCGCGATCGCCGCCGCATTCGAGACGAAGTCGAAGATCCGCTGCTCGGTCTCGTTTTTCGCAAGCTCACGCAAAAGCGGCACGGCTTCGTACTGAGAAATTTTTCGCGGCCCCGCCTGGATGATGAAATTGTACTTCGCCAGGACTTCGGCCGCCGTCGCTCCCAGCACTTGCGGATTGCTGGTGCTGCGGCCCTCGACCTCGCCGCGCTCCAGCGCGAGCGTCATCTCCGGACCGCTCGGATAGCCGTAGATCACCTTGAACTTGGTACCGAGCACGTTGTTATAGACGGCCGAGATCTGCGTCACGATCGAGCCGATGCCGGTCGCCGCGATCACGGTCTCGCGCCGGCGCGCATCCTCGAGCGTGCGCGTCGGTGACGACTTCGCGGTGTAGAGAAACTCGTTGGTGTTGCTCATGTTGCCGATGAAATGCAGCGACCGCATGTCGACCTTGAGGTTGCTGTCGAGGCCGAGCGCCTGATCCATCGGGAACGATTGCGTGATCATGGTGATGACGGTGCCATCCCGCGGCGCCGCGTTGGCGACGAAGTTGAGCGCCACGAGCCCGCCGCCGCCCGGCATATTCACGGGCACCACCAACGGATTGCCCGGAATGAAGCGGGTGAGATGGCGGCCGAGCACGCGCGAATAGACGTCGTAGTTGCCGCCCGGCGCCGCCCGGATGTACATCCTGATCTGCTTGCCGCGATAGAAGTCCTCGATCGGATCAGCCGTCGCCGGCGACGCCGCGGCAAGCGCCGCTGCCGCCAATGATCCGATCAGACAGGCAATGTCTGATTTCATACAAGGTCTCTCTCCGTCCTCATCCTGAGGAGCGGTCCGAAGGACCGCGTCTCGAAGGATGGGGCGGCCCCATGCTTCGAGGCGCATCGCTATTGCCGATCTCGGGTAAACCCGAGATCGGCGCGATGCTCCTCAGCATGAGGCCAATTTGGTCACGCTGCCCGCACCCATTTGTCGGTATCGACCTCCCAGCCACGCTGCGAGAGATCACAGCCATTGCCTTCCGGGTCGCGCATGCGAATCTCGGATTGCGTGCGGTGCGCCGGCCGCGCCTTCACGGTCGCCTGCACCCGCTCGGCCATCGCTTTCGAATCCGGCACCAGGAAGCCGAAATGCGCGATGCCGAAGCGCGCTTCGTGTCCCTCCTCGCCGCTGTAGAACGCCTGGATCGCAACGTTGGAGCGGCCGTCACCGACGTGCTTGTTGCGGTAGCCGGGCCGCTTGCGTGATTCCTTGTGGGCCTCGAACAGCTCGCGGAAGCCGAACACGTCGCGATAGAAGTCGAGGATCGCCTCGGTGTCGAGCGCGTT
>Ga0209798_10000782_pt1 | contig 19545 bp, 18 predicted proteins | sample DOMMetBare3Fresh_FD_187475 | JGI IMG/M metagenome (GOLD analysis project Ga0209798, IMG submission 187475) | Wetland sediment microbial communities from St. Louis River estuary, USA, under dissolved organic matter induced mercury methylation -... | ecosystem: Environmental > Aquatic >...
TGCCAATGCCATGCAATCAGATGAAAGTGGTGGATTGGATAATAAAGAGGATTACCTTAACAACCCTATCTATAACGACCGGTTTAATATTCCGACAAAGATTGGCGGCGATGTGGAGTTTGGAAGGAATTTCTTTAGTTCAACATTGAATACAGGCAACCGGTATGCAGATCTGCATATAATGATAAAACAGCAATATGATCTTGGTAAAAAAGATTCATTAGTTAGCGACTCAACAATCATTCCTTTGTTTTATCCAAGGCTGAGATTCGAACATGTTTTCCGGTACAGCAGTTATAAATTTAAATTTATCGATGAGCCAAATGCCTCCATTGGTTATTTTCCTGATTCTGCGTACTACCAGGATACTTATAATTATACGTTGCTGATCGATACAACAACGTTTACCAGGTCACTTGTTTTATATGATAGATGGAAGGAAATCCGGAATGAATTTTCAATCTATCAATTCCCGGATGCAAAAAATCAATTACAGTTCATCAAAGCAGGCATTGTTATACAAAATCTGAAAGCAGTTACTAATAATTTTGAAGGATCGTTTTATAACTTAATTGCACAGGGAGAATACAGAAACAAGACCCGCAACAGGAAATGGGACATTCTGGCAACAGGAAAATTTCACCTCACCGGGTTTAATTCCGGCGACTACGATGTTAATATAAACCTGAAACGATTTGTAGGAAAGAGAGCAGGCTATATTGATCTTGGTTTCAAAAATGTAAATCGTGCTCCTTCGTTTGTGTTTAATAGCAAAAGCAGTTTTTATTTAGATGCAGCAAAAAGTTTTAATAAAGAAAATACGACACTGCTTGCAGCATCTTTATTTCAGCCACAGCTAAACCTCGTGATTTCCGGCAATTATTTTCTTGTAAGCAACTACACTTATTTTACCAACTATTATAAAGCAGAACAGGAAAACGCATTATTCAATCTTTTACAGATATCACTTGAAAAGAGGTTTAAGATCGGTAAGAGATGGGTGTGGCATACTGATATTTACTTTCAGCAGAAGACAGGTGAAGTAGCGGTTAACGTGCCATTGATCTTTACAAGAAACCGGATCGGTTATGAAGGAACACTTGGTTTCAAAAAACTGAATATTGCAATGGGTTTTGAGATCAAGTATCATACACCTTACAAAGCCGATGGATATTCACCTGCGATCGGAAAATTCTTCTACCAGGATAGCATTAAAATAACTAACCGGCCCGATATAACAGCATATCTTCATTTCCGCATCCGTAATTTCAGGGCATTTCTCCGGGCTGAGAACCTGAATACCATCACAACTACCAATGGGTTTGGATTCCGTTATCTCAATTTTGCCGCTCCTGATTATCCTTATCCGGGGCTAAACATCAGGTTGGGCATTTATTGGAGCTTTGTTAATTGAACGTCAAAATCTTACCATTTGTAAATTTCTTTCCAAGGTCATACGATTTTAAGGGAAAGCCATGTTATCTTTGTTCCATCAATGAAAAAAGGCATTGCATCCATATTACTCATTTTGTATATTGCTTTCAGCAGCGGTGTTGTAATTAGTTTTCATTACTGTATGGATAGTTTCGATTCGCTGCAATTGGGCTCATCAGAATTTGAAATTTGCGGTAAATGCGGAATGCATACGGCTGATTCAGGCGGTTGCTGTAATGATGAAGTAAAAATCTTCAAGATCCAGGATGATCAACAAGCAGCAACGATCGGTTTTAAATTTTCAACGCCAGATGCTATTGTCCCTATCTTGCCCGTTTGGGATGAAGCATCACCGGTTAATTCAACTTACCTGCTTTTCTTAAATAATCATTCTCCTCCATTAAGTAAGCAGGACACCTACTTGCAAAATTGCGTTTTCAGAATCTGAGATTTTTATTATGAACCCGGCAACAGTACAACTATTAAGCTTCTGTTGCGTCGCACTCTTATACATTCTTATCGCTATTCGGCAATAAGAGAGTGCATTTAAGAATTATAATAATAAACTCAAACATTTAAACTAAATAAGATGAAAACGATTAAAATATTTTCAATTGCTCTTTTTTGTTGCACAATAGCAACAGCTTCATTCGCACAAAAAACAAAAACTGAGACCTTCAAAGTATCCGGTAATTGCGGCATGTGTGAAACTAAAATAGAAAAAGCCGCTAAAGATGCCGGCGCCACTTATGCTGATTGGAATAAAGACACCAAGATCATCACAGTAAAATACAATTCTACATCATCTAATCTTGCAAAGATCCAAAAGAGCATTGCTGAATCAGGCTATGATAATGCAGGCGCAAAAACTACTACTGAAGCATACGATAAACTTCATGGCTGCTGCAAGTATGATAGAACAGCTGTTACAACAACAGAAAAGATGGATTGCTGCAAAGATGGTAAATGCACAAAAGAAGGTCATGACGGTAAGGATTGTTGTAAAGAAGGTACAGATAAAATGGATTGCTGCAAAGATGGTAAATGCACAAAAGAAGGTCATGACGGTAAGGATTGTTGTAAAGAAGGTGCAGATAAAATGGATTGCTGCAAAGATGGTAAATGCACAAAAGAAGGTCATGATGGTAAGGATTGTTGTAAAAAAGAAGGAGTTGCTAAAATGGACTGCTGTAAAGAGTCAGAGTGCTGTAAAAAATCATGATTTATTTTTAAATTAGAGGAATATGAAAAAATCTTTCTTATTCGTTATAGCAGGAGCTTTGTGGATAGCAGGTTATTCGCAATTCTCTAAAGCTTCATTGCAGGCAAGTGGGCTTACTTGTTCTATGTGTTCAAAAGCTGTAAAAGTGGCCTTAGAAAAAGTTTCATTTGTTCAGGAAGTGAAAGTGAATATCAAAAACCAGGAATATTCTATTGTCTTCAAAGAGAATAGTAAAACTGATTTTGATGAATTAAAAAAGGCTGTGGAAGATGCAGGGTTTTCAGTAGCCTCACTTAAAGTAACTGGAAACTTTTCTGATGTTAAAGCAGAAAAGGACAAACACATCCAGCTTGATGGTAAAAACTTTCATTTTGTAAATAGCAGCAATAAAGTATTGAATGGCGAACAGACTTTTACTATTGTTGATAAGGATTTTCTTTCAGCAAAAGATTATAAAAAGTACAGCGCAGCTACCAAAATGGAATGTATCAAAACCGGTAAGGCGGGTGAATGTTGTGTGAAAGATGGAATTCATTCCGAAGAAAGAGTATATCATGTTATCATTTGATAATTGGCTTCTCCTCTTAAAAAGGGGAGAAGCTTATTTAAAAACTTGAAATGAAAAACCTCAATACTTTAATTTTAAGCTTTGTTTTTGTGCTTGCTGCTTCTTCAGCAAATGCGCAAGGACCAACTCCTAATATTACAGACAGTCGTCTTGATTTTACAGTTACCAGCCTGAAAGGGGATTCAATTAAACTTTCATCATTAAAAGGGAAAGTAGTTTTGCTTGATTTTTGGGCAAGCTGGTGTGTACCCTGCCGGTTTTCAAATAAGTATTTGGTAAAACTTTACAACAAGTATAAAGACAAGGGCCTGGAAATATTAGGAGTGTCACTTGATGATGAAGTAAGTGATTGGAAAAAAGCAGTTGCAAAAGATAAGATCACCTGGATGCAGGGTATTGACCTGGGAGGGTGGGACGCTTTGGCTGCAGTGAAATGGCAGGTCGATGCACTTCCTTCTTCTTTCCTCATTAATAAAAAGGGAGATGTTGTTGCGATCAATCTTGATAGAGATGAGCTTGAAAAGAAAATTAAAGAGTTGTTAGGTTTGTAAATCGTCATGAGAAATTTCTTACTCGTATCATTTGTTTTTATAGCTGCATCTGTTAATTCCCAGGAGCTTTATCCGTATACAGAACCAGCATCAAACATGCCTGCGAAATCAATGGCCCTCAAATTGGGGACTATGTATGGCAAAGGACCACATTCAAACCGGGTTCTGCAGCGTTACACTCCTGAAGTAATGTTTGGCATCAGCAAAAAAATGATGGTTCATGCAAGCCTTAGTTTTTCTGATATGCATGAAAGTTATTTTTATTATGAGTCTGCAAAGCTTTATGCCAAGTATCGGTTTCTTTCAAAAGATGAAGTACATAAACATTTCAGAATGGCGGCTTTTGCGGCTGCTTCATACAGCAGAAATCATCTTGATCACAATGAACTCAATCTGTCAGGCGATCATACCGGCGTTCAGGTTGGTTTGATAGCTACACAACTCTGGAATAAATTGGCAGTGTCTGGCACAGCGGGCATAACAGAGGTATTTGATGATAAAAGAAATGATAAGATCCTTCCGCAGCAATATGCTTTTGAAAGTTTGAATTATTCGTTGTCGGCCGGTTATCTTGTTTTGCCAAAAAACTATACTGATTACAACCAAACCAATCTTAATATTTATGTTGAGTTATTAGGGGGAAGAAACCTCGACTGGAAGTATGAAAAATATTTTCTTGATTTGGCTCCATCGGTTCAGTTGATTTTTAAAAGCACAAGTAAGTTAAACCTGGGTTACCGTTTCCAGCTGAAAAGTGATATTTATCGTTTGATGAAGAACAGCTTTATGATCAGCTATGAACATATTTTTTTGAACGCATTAAAAAAGAAAAAGTAACTTTATAAGGATTGTGAAAAAAATATTTGTCGCTATATTATCCCTTTTGTATATCAGCACTGCTACAGGTGTTACAATCAATATGCATTATTGTATGGGTGAGCTGGCTGATTGGGGGATTGCACATAACAAATCCAGAAGTTGCGGCAAATGCGGTATGGAGAAAAGCGAAGAAAAAAATAATGGCTGCTGCAATGATGAACAGAAATTTATCAAGAATAATTCAGACCAGAAAGCAGCCGAACCATCTTTCAAACCGGCACAATTTTTCCCCGTTGCACTTTCAACATCTTTTTTTGAACTATCCAACAATAACTTTTCTTCTGTAACAGAAAAGGATCCTGTCAGTCATGCCCCACCCCGAAGTGGTGGCGCTGCGGTGTACATCCGCAATTGTATTTTCCTTATTTAAAGATTACTCTCTCGAATAAGCCAGGTAATAATTTGCCGGGCTCATGGTGTTTCTATATATCATGGTTTATAATTATTCACTCTCATTAAATAAAATAAAAATGAAAAAAATTAAAATGGTCATGATGGCAGCCTTAACCATCCTGTCTGTTTCTGTTTTTGCACAAACAAAAACGGACACAATTAAAGTGTATGGCGAATGCGGTATGTGCAAAAGCCGGATTCATAAAACATTAAAAATAGACGGTATCACCAAAGCTGCGTGGGATACAGAAACAAAACTCCTTGTAGTTTCTTATGATCCTTCTGTAATAAGCAATGATGATATTCAAAAGAAAGTTGCTGCTGTAGGTCATGATACTGAAAAGTATTCAGCAGATGATAAAGTGTATGAAAAACTGCCCGGATGCTGTCATTACGAACGGAAAAAGAAATCGGATATTAAACAATAAGACTAACTGCATTAATCAAAAATTGAGAGCCGGAATGTTTATATGAGGCAGGGTAGCGAATGTAATTAAACAATCAAAAAGCAATTTGTAAATAGAAGTTCAGCGTTTTCAAATTGCCTGTGCTGATTGCCAAACAAATTATCATGATATCAAAACTCATTGAAGGAGCCTTGCGAAACCGGGTCATCGTTCTGCTGATAGCAGCAGGCATTGCCGGGTATGGATTCTATGCAGTAAAAACAACTGCAGTAGATGCCATTCCCGATCTTTCAGAAAACCAGGTGATCATTTTTACCGAATGGATGGGGCGTAATCCGCAAATCATCGAAGATCAGGTCACTTATCCGCTGGTGAGTAACCTGCAGGGTATTCCAAAAGTGAAAAATATTCGTGCCAACAGTATGTTCGGAATGAGTTTCGTCTTTTTAATTTTTGAAGATGGCGCTGATATCTACTGGGCAAGAACCCGTGTGATGGAAAGATTAAATTCTGCCCAGCGATTATTACCGCAGGGTGTTATTCCAACTCTTGGTCCCGATGGCACGGGCCTCGGTCATGTGTACTGGTACACACTTGATGCACCCGGCTATGATTTGGGTGAGCTGCGTGCATTGCAGGATTGGTATATCCGGTTTGCTTTGCAAACAACCGAAGGAGTAAGTGAAGTGGCTTCATTCGGAGGCTTTCAGAAACAATACCAGGTGGTTGTTGACCCGGTGAAGCTGCAGTACTACAATATTCCCTTGATGGATGTGGTGAACAAAGTAAAAGCCAATAACAATGATGTGGGTGGAAGAAAATTTGAACAATCAGATATCGCTTATATCATCCGGGGCCTGGGTTATATAAAAAATATAAAAGAAATAGAAGAAATTCCTGTTGCTACCATTAACTCAATACCGGTTCGCATTAAAGACATCGGTTCAGTGCAAATGGGTGGTGAACTCCGCTTGGGAATTGTTGAAGAAAACGGCGAAGGAGAAAAAGTGGGAGGTATTGTAGTGATGCGTTATGGTGAGAATGCCAAAGATGTAATTGACAGGTTGAAAATAAAGCTGGCTGATGTAGAAAAGGGTTTGCCACCCGGAGTAAAATTCAAAATGGCTTATGACCGGTCTGATTTGATTGAAGCAACCATTGCTACATTAAAAGAAGCAGTCATTGAAGAAATCATCATCGTTTCTCTTGTGCTTTTCATTTTCCTTTTAAATATACGCAGTGCATTAGTAGTGGTCATTACTATTCCGATGTCTGTACTGATAGCATTTATCCTGATGAAATGGTTTGGTATTACTTCAAACATCATGTCGCTGGCCGGCGTAGCGCTGGCTGTTGGCGACCTGGTGGATGCAGGTATAGTGATGGTTGAAAATACAATGAAAACAATTAGCGGCGAAACTGATTAAATAATTTTTATGCTAACCAAACAGGAAAGAGAAAAAAGGATTGATTCATCATCCAAACTGATAGCGAAAGCTGTCGTCAGTTCTATACTGATAACATTGGTTTCATTCAGTCCTATTTTATTTTTAACCGGCCAGGAAAATAAATTATTTTCTCCCTTGGTGTGGACAAAAACATTTGCGATGATTGGCTCTGCATTTGTTGCCATCTTCCTTGTACCGGTATTGATGGTGGTTTTTTTGAAAGGAAAAATGAGACCGGAAAGCAAGCATCCCGTTTCCCGCTTTTTTATTTTTTTATATTCTCCCATCATTCGCTGGTGTTTGAAATGGAAAAAACTTACACTCATTATCAGCCTGGCGATTCTTGCAGGCAGCATCCCATTTGTAATGCGGCTGGGCAGGGAATTTATGCCACCGCTGGATGAAGGTTCTTTGTTGTTTATGCCTGTTACATTACCTGATGTTTCCAATTCAGAAATAAAACGCATCATGCAGGTGCAGGATAAATTGATGCTGACTGTTCCTGAGGTGCAAAATGTTTTAGGTAAAGCCGGAAGGGCCAATACGGCTACTGATAACGCACCTATCAGTATGATTGAAACAATTATTTTATTAAAACCTCAATCGGAATGGCGCAAAGGGCTTACAAAAAATGATATCATCAATGAACTGAATTCCAAACTGCAGATACCCGGCGTGGTAAACGGATGGACACAGCCTATCATCAACCGCATCAACATGCTTTCTACCGGTATCCGTACAGATGTGGGTGTAAAAATTTATGGACAAAACATAGATACAATCTACCGGCTGGCACAGGAATTTAAAAAATCATTAGAGGGAATAGAAGGAGTAAAAGATTTGTATGTGGAACCGATAACCGGCGGTAAATACATTGATATAAAAATTAAAAAAGAAGAACTGGGCAGATATAACCTTTCCGTAGATGATGTGAATATGTTTATAGAAACAGCCCTGGGCGGAATGAGCATTACACAAACTATTGAAGGAAGGCAACGGTTTTCTGTAAGTGTAAGACTTGCGCAGGATTACCGTAACTCTATTGATAAACTGAAAAGACTTCCGGTGATTACCATGAATTATGGTCCAATACCATTGGGTGCATTGGCCGATATTGAAATTACAGAAGGGCCGCCGATGATAACTTCGGAAAATGCAATGTTGCGAGGCACTTTATTGTTTAATGTACGTGACCGTGACCTTGGCGGAACAGTGGATGAAGCTAAAAGAAGATTGACTGATGCAGTGAAGAAACTTCCAAAAGGATATTACCTGCAATGGAGCGGCCAGTATGAAAACCAGATAAGGGCTGAACAACGGTTAAAAATTATTTTACCAATTGTACTGCTGTTAATTGTAATAATCCTGTATTTCACTTTTCACACTTTCCGTGAAGTGCTGATTGTATTATCAGCTATACCGATAGCACTTGTAGGCGGCGCCTACTCACTTTATTTTTTTGATGTGAATTTTTCTGTTGCAGTGGCTGTTGGTTTTATTGCCTTGTTTGGTATAGCGGTTGAAACCGGTGTGCTGATGCTGGTGTTTCTCAATAATTCATTATTTAATAAGGTAAACAAACTGAAAGAACAGCAATTGCCCGTAAACAAACAAGCAGTAGAAGATGCAGTTTATGATGGCGCTGTGCTGAGGCTTCGTCCCAAACTGATGACCGTGATTGTGGACATCCTGGGTCTGTTACCTGTACTGCTTGCAACCGGTACCGGTAGTGATGTGATGAAGCCGATTATTTATCCTTTTGTTTTTGGATTAATTACATCCACACTTTTTGTGCTGATTGTATTGCCGGTGATGTATACAATGGTAAGGGAATATGAATTGAAAAAACATGGCAAGCTGCAGTTAGCTGAAATGGGAGATTAAATAATTAAAATAACGAACATGAAAAAAACTGTTTTCAAATTAATGCTTTGCTTTTTTGTTTCTGTTACAATGAAAGCGCAGCAAAATATGTCGTTGGATGCAGTCCTTGACTCTATTAAGACTGGCAACCCTCTCCTGAAAATGTATGATTATGAAATACGCTCCATGGATGAGGCGGCCAAAGGAGCCCGTAGCTGGATGCCACCGGAATTTGGGGCAGGTTTTTTTATGACACCATATAATGTTAACCGTTGGAAAAAAATGGATGATGGTATGGGTGGATTTGAAGAAGGAATGGGCCAATTTATGTTATCTGCACAGCAGATGTTTCCCAACCGCAAAAAACAGGATGCAGAATTTGATTACATGTCTGCCATGTCATCCGTAGAAAAAGAGAAAAAAAATTATTCGCTGAACCAGTTGTATGCAGAAGCTAAAAAAAACTACTATGAGTTGATAGTCATTCAAAGAAAGATAACGGTGATAGAGCAGAATGAAAAGCTTCTTCAGTTTATGATTCAGAGTGCTGAGCTAAGATATAAAAACGGGTTGGAGAAGATTAATGCTTATTACAAAGCCAAAGCTGCATTGGGTAATTCAGAGAAAATGAAAGTAATGCTGCTGAATGAAATACTCCAGAAAAAAATTACATTAAATACATTGATGACCCGTGATAAGCAAACCGGTTTTACCGTGGATACAGCTTATAAAATCAAAGATTATTCTGCTTATTTGTTTGACAGTTCACAACTCCTTTCGGCCAGAAGTGATTTGAAAGCAGTGGAAAAAGAAATTCAACTGAATGGGTTAAAATATAATGCAGAAAAAGCCAAATTGAAACCTGAGTTTGGTATCCGTTATGACCACATGTTCGCCTGGGGGCAGCAACCCTGGCAGTTTACACTCATGGGAATGGTAAAAATTCCATTTACAAAGGGGGCATCACGTATGTACAAAGCCAATATGGAAAGTATTAAATGGAAGAATGATGGTTTGCAACAACAAAAGCTGATGATTCTGAATGAAGCTTCAGGCATGGCGCATGCTATGAGCAATGAAATCATTGCCAAACAAAAGCAGATAAAACTGTATGAAGAAAAGATTATTCCGGCATTGCGAAACAATTATTCCGCCTACCAGATAGCTTATGAACAGAACACCGAAGAATTATTTATGTTGTTTGATGCGTGGGAAACTTTGAACATGACACAAGTCGAATACCTTGATCAATTAAAAGAATTGTTATTGATGCAGGCAGAACTGGAGAGGATATTGGAAATAAAATAATTTTTTATGATGACATTATTTAAGAAAAGACTGTTGACAAAAAATAACTGGTGGGTTCCAGTGGGGAGGCACTATTTATATATTTTTGTCTGTTGCATATTGCTTATTGGTTTATCAGCATGCGATGAGAAAAAGAATGAAGATCATTCGCAACACCAGCAACCAGCTGTCATCCAGAGCGAAGCGAAGGACAGCAACCGATATACTTGCCCCATGCCACAGGATTCTGTTTTCAGTGATAAGCCCGGTACATGCCCAAAGTGTGGAATGGACTTGGTGAAAATGGAGAATACAGAACAAAACCTTGCAACAGTTGAATACACTTGCCCCATGCATCCGGAAATCATCCGGGACAAACCCGGTTCCTGTCCCATTTGCGGGATGGACCTGGTAAAAAAAGAAAAAGAAAATAAAGCAATACTGGATATTTCCCTGAACACTTTACTTAAGCCAGCTAATGAATTTGTGATTACTTCACTGCCGTTAATTAATGCTAAGTACAGTGAAGAACCACTGGAAACAGATGTGTTGGGTTACACCGCTTACAATACTTCATCGGTTGGTTCCATTGCTGCCCGTATCAGCGGACGGATTGAAAAGTTATATGTGAAGTATCGTTTTCAGAAAATCAGTAAGGGACAGAGGATAATGGATATTTACAGCCCTGAACTGATGACAGCGCAGCAAAATCTTTTGTTTATACTGAAGAATGATAAGGATAACACAGGTATGATTGAAGCTTCAAAACAGAAATTATTACTGCTCGGTTTTTCCAAACAGCAATTACTACAGGTCATTGAATCCGGTAATCCTTCTTTCTCCGTTGCTGTTTATAGTAATTATTCGGGCCACATACACGAAGCTGGTAATATAAGTAATATGTCACCCGTACAACCTGGTGATGATGCAAATATGAATGCATCAATACAAACTACACAGGAGCTTAACCTGAAAGAAGGTATGTATGTACAAAAAGGCCAGGCTGTTTTTTCGGTATATAACCCAAACAGTTTATGGATATTACTGAACATCTATCCGCAGGACCAGGCTTTTGTAAAAGCAGGAGATAAAGTGAGAATTTTTCCGGAAACAAAACCCGGTAAAGAATTCCTTGCAACTATAAATTTTATTGAACCATTTTTCAGAAAGGGAAGTAAAACAATTGCAGCAAGAGTAAATTATGATAACAGCTCATTGCAATTGCCCGTTGGCAGCCAGGTGAAAGCCACTATTTTTTCAGGGGTGCATAAAGGGATGTGGCTGCCCAAAGAAGCGATGATATCTCTGGGGATGGATAAAATTGTTTTTCTCAAAACGACAGAAGGATTTAAGGCACATAAAATAGAAACAGGTCATATGCATAAAAACCTTTTACAGGTTACAGGTGGGTTGAAGGAAAAAGATTCTGTGGCGGTTAATGCACAATACCTGGTAGACAGTGAAAGTTTTGTAAAAGTAAAAGATGAACAATGAACAGAAAGATGAACGGAGCGTCGCAAGGGACGATGCCATGAAAAACAAATGCCGGTAACACAAAAAAATATTTATGAAACAGTTATTTATTATTTCATTTATTGCTTTGCTGATTATTTCATGCAATAATAAAAAGCAAGAGGAGCAGGTGCAAGCCGATGTGTACTACACTTGTTCCATGGATCCGCAGGTAGTGGAAGCAAAGCCCGGAAAATGTCCAATCTGCAAAATGCCATTGACGGAAGTGAAAAAAAGTAATAATGGCAATACAGATGAATTGCAACTAAGCGATCAGCAGGTACAACTGGGTAATATCAGGGTTGACACCATCCGCAGCGGCATGATTGGCGATAAAATGATTTTAACCGCTACTTTAAGTACCGACCAGATGAAAACAACATCTGTCAGCGCAAGGGTGATGGGCAGAATTGATAAACTTTATTTCAGAAATGTGGGTGACTATGTTAAAAAAGGAGAAAAACTTTTTGATTTGTACAGTGAAGAACTGAATAACGCCAAACAAGAATATCAACTGGCGTTGGAAAAAAAGAAAACACTTGGTAATTCAATCATTGATTTTGACCAGTTGATAAAAAGCGCCAGAACCAAACTGCAGTTATGGGGATTGAATGATGCACAGATAAGTGAATTGGAAAAAGAAACTTTTTCTAAACCTCTGACTTCTTTCTATAGCCCGGCATCTGGCTTTATCACTTCGCTAGATGTATTGGAAGGGCAATATGTGATGGAAGGTGGGACTATTATTCGTTTAGCTGATTTGTCAACACTATGGGCCGAAGCACAGGTGTATAATTCACAGTTATCACAATTAGATTTGCAATCAGTTGCTGAGGTACAGTTCCCCGATTTTCCCGGCAAATCAGCCAAAGGAAAGATAGAATTTGTGAACCCGGAAATAAATCCTGAAACAAGAATCACTTTATTCCGTGTAATTATTCCGAATACCGGTAACCAATTGAAGCCCGGTATGTCAGCCTATGTATTGCTCAAAGGGAAACAGCACAATTCATTAACATTGCCAACTGATGCGGTAATACAAGACGGTAAAGGAGCCACAGTTTGGTTGCAAACTGAAAAGAATACGTTTAAAAATAAAATGGTAGAAATCGGGATGGAAGACAACGGTAATATAGAAATTAAAAGTGGATTGAAAGCAGGTGACAGAGTAGTTGTTTCGGGAGCATATTTGCTGAACAGTGAATATGTATTTAAAAAAGGAACCACACCTATGGAGGAGCATGGGCATTAATCAATTCTTAAATCAAAAATATAATGACAATTATTAAATCATTTTTAGCAGCTTTTATTTTATTTATTTCTTTGGATGCAACATCACAGAAAACAGAAGAAGTGTGTTACAACCCGAATCTTGTAAAAGACACGACGAAGAAAAGTATCAAGTCAAGGGCTTTTGCAATAATCCATGGCGACAGTATAAAAATTAATTATCATTCACCCGGTGTTCGTAAAAGAATTATCTGGGGTGGTCTTGTTCCTTTTGATGAAGTATGGGTAACCGGCGCACATGATGCCACTACACTGGAAATACCCAAACCGGTTATTATAAACGGCAAAGAAATCCCGGCTGGAAAATATGCTTTCTTCACTATTCCCGGTAAAAAGGAATGGACAATTATTATTAATAAAAACTGGGAACAGCACCTTGCTTCGGAGTATGATGAAAAGGATGATGTGATAAGAGCAGGAGCAAAGCCAAAGAAAAATGACCATACCGAAAGGTTGCAGTATTTTATTGAAACTAAAAATGGAAATAATGGAAAGATTGCTGTGGCATGGGAGAAAATAAAGATTGAGATTCCTTTTACCTTCAATAACTAAAAGGTATGGTACACCAGTAACAAAAAAATCCCCTGCAGTTTTAAATATGTGAATGATGTAACTTATTGCTCAAATTATGTAATTACACAGGGTTTTTTGCTGCTCACCTTTGCAGGGTGAAATATCCTTCACATTTAAATCAAAAAATATCATGAAATCATTACAAAAACTCAGCTTGCTGATTGCTTTAATTACATTTTTTGCATCCTGTCAATCCGGAACAGATGTAAACCAAACGCTTTCCAAAACGGAAACAAGAATGGAAATGATGAACAAAATTGCTGACGATAGTACGATGGCGAAAGAAATGATGGGGGCCATGATGAACAGCCAAAACGGTAAAATGATGATGCATCAACATCAAGCAATGATGATGGGGGATAATAGTGCGATGATGAAAATGATGAAAGATAATCCGGCTATGATGCACAGTATGATGATGAATATGATGGAAGCTTGTAAGAATGATACAACAATGATGGCAGGAATGTGTAAAGCGATGATGGGGAGCAAGGAAATGATGGATATGATGGAAAAAATGAAGGGTGAAAAAAAGGATATGAAGATGGAAGGAATGAAACATTAATCCCATTCTCAAATTCTAAAAATTAATACAATGATGCAGAATAACGGAGATTACTATTTCGGGGGAATGCATATGGGCTGGTGGGGTTTTATACTTGTCGTTGTTATAGTAATAGTAGTGTTGCTTAGCCGGTCCAGAAGAGGAAAATAGCAGCCACCCTGTATATAAAACAGAAAAATGAAAAATAAAAATTTAATCGTAGCGGCCTTGTTTGTTAATGCATGCTTTTTACTGTCATGTGGTGATTCAAATGATACAGCGGCAAAAAGCGGTATGGATAGTTCAATGGATCACAAGATGCAAAATGATTCAATGAATGCAGGGGGAATGCATATGGATAATATCATGATGCAACTAATGAACAATACGATGACAAAGGTGAATAGCATGAAGATGTCAGGTGATTTTGATCTTGATTTTGCCAATATGATGATTATGCACCACCAGGCAGCTATTGATATGAGCGGGGAGGAAATTGCGAAAGGGACTGACGAACAGATAAAAACTATGGCGCAAAATATAGTTACTGCACAAGAAAAGGAGATACAACAATTGCAGCAGTTTATTAATAATTACAAAGTGCCAGCAGAAAAAAATATAAATGGAGCGATGCATAACAAATTGAACGAAGCGATGAAAACCATGATGGATAAAATGAACAATATGCAAATGACAGGCAATTCAGATAAAGATTTTGTAAGGATGATGATAGCCCATCATGAAAGTGCTGTAAAAATGGCTGAGGATGAAATATCATATGGCAAGCAAAGTGAAATGAAAAAAATGGCGCAGAAGATGAGTACGGACCAAAGCAAAGAAATTGCTAATTTTAAAGCATGGCTTTCTAATCAATAGTAATTTCAAAAATAAATATTCCATTCATGGAGCATCTTCCTGGAAACTTCCACCAGCAAACAGGTTCTGTTTACACCTGTCCCATGCACCCGGAAATCAAACAGGATAAGCCGGGCAACTGTCCTAAATGCGGAATGAACCTTGTTCTTGAAAAAGGAGAAATCAAAAAAAAAAATTTAACTAAGACCAGGGAATCTAATCCGCATATGGGTCATGCCGGTCATAATCATCATGCTATGATGATTGCCGATTTCAAAAAACGTTTTTATGTGGTGTTGATATTAACGATTCCCATCATGCTGTTATCGGAAATGATTCAGCACTGGTTAAATATTCATATCAGTTTCACCGGCTCAAAATATATATTGCTTGCTTTATCTTCCGTTGTTTTCTTTTATGGGGGCTGGCCTTTTTTAAAGGGATTAGTAGAAGAAGCAAAAGCAAAAAATCCAGGCATGATGTTCCTGATTGGCTTTGCCATTTCAGTTGCATATATCTACAGCGTAGCTATTGTATTTGGATTGCAGGGGATGGATTTTTTTTGGGAGCTGACTACTCTTATCGGGATAATGTTATTAGGCCACTGGATTGAAATGAAATCCATTGCTGGTGCATCAAGGGAGTTAGAGTTATTGGTACAACTCATGCCGGATAATGCACACTTAGTGCAGGGGGAACAGGTAACTGAAGTAAAAACAGAAACTCTCAAAGAGAAGGATATCATACTTATTAAGCCGGGAGAAAAAGTTGCAGCCGATGGCATCATCAAGGAAGGTGAAAGTTATCTGAATGAATCTATGTTAACAGGTGAAAGTAAACCTGTGCTAAAAATAAATGGTGATAAAGTAATTGCAGGCGCCATTAATGGCAATGGTTCTATAAAGGTTATCGTATCTCATGCAGCAAAAGATTCTTATCTGTCGCAGGTAGTGAAACTGGTGGAAGATGCACAGAAATCAAAATCAAAAACACAATTACTGGCTGATACCGCAGCAAGATGGTTAACTATAATTGCATTGCTTGCCGGTATATCCACATTTTTATTTTGGTATTTTACAGGCCTGTCACTGGCTTTTGCCATGGAAAGAATGGTTACAGTTATAGTTATTTGTTGTCCGCATGCATTAGGGTTAGCTGTTCCATTAGTTGTAGCGAAATCTACTGCACTGTCTGCAAAAAACGGATTACTAATTAAGAACAGGACTGCATTTGAAAATTCAAGAAAAATTACCACCATTGTTTTTGATAAAACCGGAACACTGACAGTTGGTAAGTTTGAAGTTTCAAAAATAGTTCCCTTCTCCTCCGTCATTGCGAGCGGAGCGAAGCAAGGAGAGGGGTTAGGGGTGAGGTTATCTGAAAATGAAATCATTCGTTTGGCATCGGCATTAGAACAAAATTCGGAACATCCTATTGCTACAGGCATTCTTCAAAAAGCAAAAGAGTTATCAATCACTATTCCGGCGACAGAAAATTTTAATGCGATTACTGGTAAAGGTGTTGAAGCCAGAGTAGAAGGTAAAAAAATAATGGTGGTGAGCCCGGGTTATTTAAAAGAAAAAAATATTGCAATTCCCGATGGCTTCACAGCTAATGATACGGAAACAGCAGTATTTGTAATAGTCAATAAGGAATTGGCCGGTTATATTGCATTGTCGGATGAGATACGACCTGAATCAGCCGAAGCCATTAAAACATTAAAACAAAACCATATCAAATCAATATTACTTACCGGCGATAATACTAAAGTAGCAGCAAGTGTGAGTCAAACTTTGGGCATGGATAGTTTTTTTGCAGAAGTTTTACCACATCAGAAATTAGAAAAAATAAAAGAACTACAAAGCAAAGGAGAATTTGTAGCCATGACAGGGGATGGAGTAAATGATGCACCAGCATTAGCGATTGCAGATGTGGGTATTGCCGTTGGTAGCGGCAGTGATATAGCGGCAGAAACAGCAGGTATAGTATTAGTCAACAGTAATCCCAAAGACATTGTAAGTTTGATATTATTTGGCAAAGCCACTTACAGGAAAATGATTCAGAATTTAATTTGGGCAACGGGATATAATGTAATAGCATTGCCATTGGCTGCAGGAATATTATATAAGCAGGGGGTAATATTAAGTCCTGCTGCGGGTGCTGTATTAATGACGATAAGCACCGTAGTGGTTGCTATCAATGCCCAGTTATTGAAAAAGAAATTGTAAAATTTTATTCAATAAATAGTAAATAAAACCTGATGCGCTGTTTGCTTTATCCGGTGTTAATAATTTTGATTGTATTTTTTTCATGTAATAATGAAAAAACAACTGCGCCGGTAGTATCAGAAGGGGCCGAATTAAATACTTCCATGATAAAGATAACCGGGTTAAATGGTCAACCTGTCAACATGGATTTATACAAAGGGAAAACTCTTTTTATAAATTTCTGGGCTACATGGTGCAAACCCTGCCTGGAAGAAATGCCAACCATTCAAAAGGCAAAAGAAATTTTAAAAAATGAAAACATAGAGTTTTTATTTGCGTCAGATGAAACAACAGAACAAATTGAAAGTTTTAAAAAAGCACATGCGTATGATTTTAATTTTGGTATGGCTGAGAACCTCGCAGAATTAAATGTTATGGCTTTACCAACAACTTTTATTTTTAATGCGGCCGGTAAACTTGTTTTCAATGAAATGGGATACCGGCAATGGGATGATAATTCCAATATTGAAATTATCAAAAACATAATTAAAGAAAAATGAACAGACTGTTTTATGTAATGATTTTGTTAATCACAGTTTTTGCCTGTACAAATAATGCAGGAGAAAAAACAGCGGCAACCTTAAAACAATTTTCATCCCCGGCGAAAGATTCTTGTGCAGAACCTTTTTTATTTACAGATAAAAACGGGGAAGTTTATTTATCATGGGTTGAAAAAAAAGGGAATGAGAGTTCATTAAAATTCTCTACGCTAAATAATGAAACCTGGTCTGAACCAATAACTATTGCCACAGGAAAAAACTGGTTTGTAAACTGGGCAGATTACCCGGTATTGTCTGCTGACGAAAAAGGGAATATGATTGCACACTACCTTGAAAAAAGTGATACTGCAAAATTCACCTATGATGTTAAAATAGTTTCTTCATCCGATGCAGGCAAATCATGGAGTCCATCAAAACTACTGAATGAGGATAATGTGAAAGCCGAACATGGTTTTGTTTCCATCGTTCCTTACAACGACCAGTTTTTTATTTGCTGGCTCGACGGAAGAAAAACCGGCAGAGAAGAAAGTGAAGGTGGACACGGAGGACATCATGGCGAAATGACATTGCGTGCCGCATTGGTTGATAAAACTGGTCGGAAAACAAATGAATGGGAATTGGACGGAAGGGTTTGTGATTGCTGCCAGACCACCGCGGCCATTACAAATGATGGCCCTGTGGTTGTATACCGCGACCGTTCTGATGATGAAGTTAGAGATATGTCAGTTGTACGTTATGTAAATAGTAAATGGACTGCACCAGAAACAATTCATGCTGATAACTGGCAGATAAAAGCTTGCCCGGTAAATGGCCCGCGGATTTCAGCTATCGGAAATAATCTGGCTATTGCCTGGTTTTCTATGCAGGATAAAAAAGCTGAAGTAAAAATCATTTTCTCAAAAGATGGTGGAGAAACATTCAGTAAACCTGTTCGTATCGATGAAGGTAAAACTATTGGAAGGGTAGATGTGATTATGCTTGACTCATCAACTGCCATGGTGAGTTGGATGGAAGGGGCTGACATCAAAGCAGTAAAAGTTCACGCTGATGGAACAAAGGAAAAATCAATGATGATTGCTTCATCATCTGATAAAAGGTCAAGTGGTTTTCCCCAGATGACAAAATCTGGTAGTAAAATGTTTTTTGCGTGGACAGATGATAAGTCAAAGACGATACAGGTAGCTCAAATCAACCTCTGATGTTATTTTTTCCTTTGAGTATTAAACCTGAAAGAAAAGCCAATTGCGCCGTACCAGTCAGCGGCAGGTTCAGTAATGCCAAAACCTGATGAGAAGTCGATTTTTGTATTGTCAGAAAAATAATAAGCAAGACCTGCGTCAAAACTATGTTGTGGCAATTCATTTTTTCTTAAAGCGCCAAACATTTCAAAATATCCATACCAATTCTTTCCGATGTTAAAACCGGGAGCTATGGTATAAACCCAATAGGGAGAATTTGAATACCCATCCCACGCAGCGCCGAGATTATAACCTAAACCGGTATTTGCTGATAAAGTATGCTGCATGGTAAACACAAAATCGGGAGCCCACTTGCTTGCATGGAATTTTTTACTGCCGAGTTTTGCAGGTGCCACATGAAATATCAATGATGTTTTTGGCAATAAACCGTTTTCCTCCCAGAAAGCAACTTTGCCGCCGATCTGCAAAGGTAACAACCCGCTTACTACTGCATTGCCAGTAGGAATTATTAATGGTGTCTCGTACGATACAAATTCAGTAATCAGCCTGAATTCAAATCTTTTGCTTACTCCATATTTCCATAAAATAGTTGGATGAACGAATGATGTAAGATTATTTTCTTTTTCAATTTTAAAACCAATTTCAGCTTGTATATATTTCTTTTTGGTAATAACCGGTGATTCGGTTTGGTCGGGCCGGTCGGTTTCCATTCTGCCTGTTTCCTGTGCAGATAAAGAATTTAACAATATCAGG
>Ga0209798_10000784_pt1 | contig 19535 bp, 19 predicted proteins | sample DOMMetBare3Fresh_FD_187475 | JGI IMG/M metagenome (GOLD analysis project Ga0209798, IMG submission 187475) | Wetland sediment microbial communities from St. Louis River estuary, USA, under dissolved organic matter induced mercury methylation -... | ecosystem: Environmental > Aquatic >...
GCGTTGCATCGAGCGCATAGATCGATGGCAGCAGCATCGCGATCGTGGCCACGGGCCCGAGGCCCGGCAGCACACCGATCAGGGTGCCGAGCATCGCGCCGAAAAAGGCATAGGCCAGATTCTGCAGAGTGAAGGCGACGCTGAAGCCCAGCGCGAGGTTATTCAACAGGTCCACGGTGTGCTCCTCAACGGCCCAGGAAGGGCGGCCACAGTGGGATCGTCAGCTTCAGGCCGACGATGAAGATGAGCCAGGAGCCCAAGGTGAGGATGAAGGCATTGACCAGGGCCTCCTTCGGCTTGAACTCGTCGCCGGCTGATGCCGCAACGACGATCAGCAGCGGCAGGCTGATGACCATCCCCAGACGCGGCAGCGCGTAGCCGAACACAGCCACCGAGGCAGTGATCCAGATCAGCGGCTTCCAAGCCCAGGCGCCGATCTTCTCGCCGTCCTCGGTTTCGATCGTGAGTGCCTCGAACAGGGTGAATGCGCCCAGCAGCGCCAGCAGGATGCCCAGCCCGAACGGGAAGTAGCCCGGCCCCGGCCGCGCCGACGAGCCGAAGCTGTAAAAGGTGGCGCCCCAGGCGAAGCCCAGCCCCACCCCCAGGAACATCAGGCCCGACCAGAAATCGCGCTCGCTCTTGATCTTCATTCGAAGGCACTCCCCCGGCAGCGGCCGGCTGCGAACCATTCTAGGCAGCGGCCCCTTCACGGCGGCTGTGGTTTCCACGTAAGGCCCAGCGCTCATTGCGCTGTCCCTGACAGCGGGGCTCAACCCGCGCCCGTGCCTTCCCACGCCGGTGTCGTGCGCAGCACCTCGTCGAGCGTCGTGACCCCCTCGCCCACCTTCATCACGCCCGCCGCACGCAGCGGGTGCATGCCGTCGGCCAGCGCCTGTCGCCGCAGCGCGTCGACGTTGAGCGTGGGATGGATGTGCGGACGGGCCGCCTCGCTCATGACCATCAGCTCATAGAAACCCACGCGACCGCGGAAGCCCGTCATGCGGCATTCGAGGCAACCCACCGGCTTGTAGACCTGGGGCCGGCCCTTGAGCTTCCACGGCGCGATCGCCGCATCGAGCAGCGACACATCGGCCTGCCGGTCGGGCTGTTTGCAGGCCGCGCACAGCGTGCGCGCCAGGCGTTGCGCGAGCACGCCGATCACGGTGGCCGAGATCAGGTACGGCGCCACCCCCAGGTCGACCAGGCGCGTCACTGCCGCGGCCGCGTCGTTGGTGTGGACGGTGGAGAACACCAGATGGCCGGTCAGCGCCGCCTGGATCGCCATCTCGGCGGTCTCGAGGTCGCGGATCTCGCCCACCATGATGATGTCCGGGTCCTGGCGCATCAGCGCGCGCACCCCTTCGGCGAAACCCAGGTCGAGCGCACTCTGCACCTGGGTCTGGTTGAGCGCGGGCTCGACCATCTCGATCGGGTCTTCGATCGTGCATATATTCACCTCGTCGGTCGCCAGGCGCTTCAACGTCGCGTACAGGGTGGTCGTCTTGCCGCTGCCGGTGGGGCCGGTGACGAGCACGATGCCGTGCGGGCGAGCGATCAGTTCGTTCCAGCGCTCGGCGTCGGCCTTGCCGAAGCCCAGCGCCTCGACGCCCTTGACGACGGTCTGCGGATCGAAGATGCGCATCACCATCTTCTCGCCGAAGGCGGTGGGCAGCGTGGCCAGTCTCATCTCGACCTCGCCGCCGGGCACGCCGTTGACCTCGGGCCGGATGGTCTTGATCCGGCCATCCTGCGGACGGCGTTTCTCCACCACGTCCATCCGGCCGAGCAGCTTGATGCGCGCGGTCATCGCGTTCATCACCGTGATGGGCGCCTGGTAGACGGTGTGCAGCACGCCGTCGATGCGAAAGCGGATGATGCCCATCTCGCGCCGCGGCTCGAGATGGATGTCGCTCGCGCGCTGGTCGAAGGCGTATTGCCACAGCCAGTCGACCACCTGCACCACGCCCTGGTCGTTGGCGTCGAGCGACTTGTTCTTGCCCAGCTCGACCAGCTGCTCGAAGCTGGCCAGCGCCGAGGTCTCGCCGCTCTTGACCGCCGCCTTGATCGAGCGCGCCAGGGTGAAGAACTCGGTGGTGTAGCGCGCGATGTCGTTCGGGTTGGACACCACCAGCCGCACCCTCTTCTTGGTGTAGCCCTCGATCTCGCGCACCCACGCGGTGTCGAGCGGCTCGGCCGTGGCCACCGTCACCTCGGTCAACGACACCGACACCGGCAGTGCACGGCGCGACTCGGCATAGGCGATCGACATCACGTCGGCCACGCGACCGACATCGACCTTGAGCGGGTCGATCCGCAGGTACGACAGGCCGATGTGGCCGGCCAGCCACTCGGTCAGCACCTCGGCGTCCAGCGCCTTGCCGTTGCGAACGTCGGTCAGGCTGGCGCCGCCCAGGCGCAGCAGCGGATGCTGGCTCGAATCGCCGGCACCGAAACGAGCACGCACCGTCGCGGCGTCGGCCGCGCTGACCAGGCCATCGTCGTGCAGCCACTGCAACAGCAAACGCCAGTCGAGCCGGCCTTGGGGAAAACTCATCGTCACTCCAGCGGCCTCACCATGCGCAACCATTTGCGCGCGGGCAGGCCGCACAGACGCTCGATCGTATCCGCCCTGGCCTGGAGTTCCTCGCGGTCGGGCACCAGCGCCCCGCGCACGGCAATCACCACCGTGTTGCCCTCCCTTGTGGGACGCAGACTCCAGGCCTGGCCGCGGCCGAAGGCCGCGCCGATGCGCGCCGCACTGACCGCGAAGCTCGAAGCGCGCCCGAACAGGTTGACGCTCATCACACCGCGTTCGCGCAGCAATGCGCGGCAGTCGGCGTAGAACTGCGCGCTGTCGAGCACCGGCGCGGCGGCATCCTGGTCGTACAGGTCGACGCACAGCACGTCGACGCTGGCACGGTGTTCGGGACCGGTCACCCACTGGCCGGCGTCGGCCTCGATCACCGACAGGCGCGCATCGTTGGCCGGCAGGCGAAAGCCATGGCGGCAGGCGGCAATCACCGCCGGGTTGATCTCGACCGCGGTGACGCGCGGCATGCGCAGGACGCCGTGGCAGAAGCGCGTGACCGTGCCTGCGCCCAAGCCCAGCTGCACGGCGTTCCCGGTCGCGAGCTCGGCGCTGGAGCGCCACAGCATCCACGCCATCATGCGCTGCACGTACTCCAGCACGATGGCGCGCGGCTCGCGGATCAGCATCGCCCCCTGCACCCACGGCGAGTCCAGGTGCAGGTAGCGCACGCCGTCCTGCTCGGAGATCGTGGCGCTGGGCAATCCGGTGGTCAAAGCAGCCCGGCCTCCTGGAACACGGCGCGCCAGGCCGCGAGCTTGCGTTCGAAGGACCAGCTCGCATTGGCCGGGCTGGTCGACGGCAGCCGATGCACCGCAAGCCCCAGCGCGCGCGTGATGCGCATCGCACGCGCCGATTCGCCGCCATTGTGGGCGATGGCCCGCAGGGATGGCAGCCGCGCCACGAGGCCGGCCAGGTCGTTGGGCTGGGCGTCTTCGATCGCACTGTCCAGGCTCCCATCGCGCCGGCAACTCGCGTACACGTCCCAGATCGCCAGACCGTGGCGACGAACGTGCTCGACGCGCCGTGCGTACGGCAACGAGCGCAGGTCGATCGCCCACAGCGCGGACAGGATCGGCCAGAAGTGGTTGCGCAGGTGGGCGTAGTACTGCCCCGCTTCGAGCGAAGCCACGCTCGGGAAGCTGCCCAGCACGAGCAGCCGCGCGTCGGGCGCGGCGATGGGTGCCAGGCCGGTCAGTGCCACCGGGGCCAGGCTCACGTGCGCGCCTCCAGCGCGGCCAGCCGCGGCAACGCGGCCAAGGTATTGACGCGCGACTGCCGAGCCGTCTCGTCGAGCGACCAGCCGCGCAAGGACGCCAACGTCTGCGCGATGCGCGGCAGCTGCGCCGGTTCGTTGCGCGCCGGCGGCCGCTCCGAGCGCTCGCCGGCCTTCACGTACAACCATTGCGGCGCGATGTCGGGGGCATCGGTCTCGAGCACCGGCACGCCGTCGGCCACGTTCGACGCCAGCTCGCGGATGCGAAGCGCACGCTCGAACGTCATCGCGCCGCCGAAGCCGAGCTTGAAGCCGCGCGCGACGAAATGCCCGGCCTGGGAATCGCTGCCGTTGAAGGCGTGCGCGATGCCGCCCGGCACGTCGATGCGCCGCAGGTGTTTCAACAGCGTGTCGGCCGAGCGCCGCACATGCAGGATCACCGGCAGGTCCAGCGCGCGCGCGAACTTCAGCTGCGCTGCGTAGAAGCGCTCCTGGCGCTCGCGGTCGAGCCCGGGCACGAAGTGATCGAGGCCGATCTCGCCCACCGCCACCAGCCGCGGGTCGTCGCACTGCGCCTGCAAGGCGGCCCACAGGCGATCGAGGTCGTCGTCGTCGGCCCGGTCGACGTACGTCGGATGGATGCCGAGCGCGTAACACAGCCCGGCCTCGTGAGCAAGGCGCCGAACACGCTCGAACGAGGCGACGTCGACCGCCGGCAAGACCTGCATCGTCACGCCCGCCCCTCGCGCGCGCTCGATCACGGCCGGGCGATCGACGTCGAACTCGGCCGCGTCGAGGTGGCAATGGCTGTCGATCCAAAGGGGCATCCGGGCATTGTCCTCGTGCAGCGGCCTTGTTCACGTGCTACTGTGCAGCCTGCATCCCGAGCAGCATGAAGCCGCGAACCCCGCTCTACAGCGCCCCGCCCGCTCCGCGCCGGCCCGCCGCCCGGCCGGCCGAGGCGGTCGTGGCGAGCGAGCCTGCCAGCGCGGCCGCCGCTCCCATCCGGTCGCGGCGCGGGTCCTGGCGCGCGGCGCTGGCGGCCCTGCTGGCGCTGACGATTGCGGCAGCACTGATCTGGCGCTACGGCCCCGCGATGCCCAAGGCGCTGACGCAAAAGGACATCGACCGCGCGGTCCTGCACACGCTGTCCAAGACCAACCTGCCCGCGCCGGCGGCCAAGGCCTTCGCTGCGGTGCGCGGCTCGGTGGTCAAGGTGATCGGTTTTTCGCCGGCCGACACGGAAAAGAAAGCCGACCCGACCAAGAGCGCCCGCAAGGGCAAGCCCCTCGTCGGCCCCGAGCCGGAGGAGCCCGAGGAGCGTGGCGTCGGCAGCGGGGTCGTGATCGTGGACAACGGCACCATCCTGACCAACCTGCACGTGGTCTACGGCGCCAAACGCATCAAGGTGATCTTCCACGATGGCCTCGAGTCCGATGCCGACATCGTCGGCCTGCAACCGCAGCACGACCTGGCCGTGCTCAAGGCGCGCCGGATCCCCGACGACCTGCAAGCCGCGACGATGCGCAGCACCGGCGACCTGGCCCCGGGCGACCGCGTCACCGCGGTGGGCTTCCCGTTCTCGATCGGGCCTTCGGTCTCGCACGGCGTGGTCTCGGGCCTGAAGCGCGAATTCCGCTCGCCCGAGGGCAAGCGCATCCTGACCAACCTGATCCAGTTCGACGCCGCGGCCAACCCGGGCAACTCGGGCGGCCCGCTCGTCACCGACGATGGCGAAGTGGTCGGCATCGTCACCGCGATCTACAACCCCACCTCGGAACGGTTCTTCGTCGGCATCGGGTTCGCGGTGCCGATCGAGAATGCGGCCCAGGCGGCCGGCATGCCCCCTTTCTAGGAGACCATCGAATGTCCGATCGCTTGAGCGCCTCAGAGACCGGCAGCCTGATGGAGCGCCTGCTCTACGAGGTCAAGCGGGTGGTCGTGGGCCAGGACAAGTTCCTCGAGCGCGTGCTGGTGGCGATGCTGGCGCAGGGCCACCTGCTGGTCGAAGGCGTGCCCGGCCTGGCCAAGACACTGACGGTCAAGACGCTGGCACGCGCACTGTCGGGCCGATTCAAGCGCATCCAGTTCACGCCCGACCTGGTGCCGGCCGACCTGGTGGGCACGCGCATCTTCAACCAGAAGACGGGCGACTTCTCCACCACGCTCGGCCCGGTGTTCACTCACCTGCTGCTGGCCGACGAGATCAACCGCGCGCCGGCCAAGGTGCAGAGCGCTCTGCTCGAGGTGATGCAGGAACGCCAGGTCACGATCGCCGGCGAGACGCACCGCGTGCCCGAGCCCTTCCTGGTGATGGCCACCCAGAACCCGATCGAGACCGAGGGCACCTACCCGCTGCCCGAGGCGCAGGTCGACCGCTTCATGATGAAGGTGCTGGTGGGCTACCCGAGCGAGGACGAGGAGTTCGTGATCGCCGAGCGCGCGATCGGGCCCGACATCGACGTCGGTGCGGTCATCACCACCGAGCAGCTCGCGGCGTTGCAGCGCGAGTGCCGCGCGGCGTACATCGATCCGGCGCTGATCACCTACGCCGTCAAGCTGGTGGCCGCGACGCGCGAACCGGCCAAGGTGGGCCAGGCGGACCTGGCCAAGTACGTGGCCTTCGGCGCCAGCCCGCGCGCCACCATCTGGCTGGTCGAAGGCGCCCGGGCGCTGGCCTTCCTGCGCGGGCGGCCCTACGCGCTGCCCGAAGACCTGCTCGACCTGGTGCCCGACGTGCTGCGCCACCGCGTGACGCTGACCTACGAGGCGCTGGCCGACGGCGTGACGCCCGACGCCTTCATCGGTCGCATCCTGAAGGCGATGCCCGCCCCGGCCCGCCCCCTGGCCCATGAGCAGCAACGCGCAGCCAACGCCTGAGCGTCCGGCGCCCCACGCGCTGCTGCGGCAGCTGGAGTGGACGGTGCTCAAGCGCATCGACGGTGCGCTGCAGGGCGACTACCGCACGCTGTTTCGCGGCAGCGGCGTCGACTTGGCCGACCTGCGCGAGTACCAGCTGCACGACGACGTGCGCCACATCGACTGGAACGTGACCGCGCGCCTGACGATCCCGCATGTGCGCCAGTTCACCGAGGAGCGCGACCTCACCGCCTGGTTCCTGCTCGACCTGTCGCCGTCGATCGACTTCGGCTCGCTGCGCCGCAAGCGCGAAGTCTCCGAGGCCTTCGTCGCCGTGATGGCCAGCCTGGTGCTGCGCCATGGCAACCGGGCCGGCGCGGTGCTCTACGGCAACGCACTGGACACGGTGCTGCCGGCCAGGAGCGGGCGCAACCACGTGCTGCACATGATGCAACGCATGCGCGAGCGTCCGTCGGCTGCCGCCCGCGGCACGACGCGGCTGGCCGACCTGATCGATCGCGCACGGCCCTCGATCAAGCGACGCTCGGCGGTGTTCATCGTCTCCGACTTCATCAGCGAGTCGGGTTGGGAGGGCTCGATGTCACGCCTTGCTCAGCGCCACGACGTGGTGGCCGTGCGCCTGTACGACCCGGCGGAGATGACCCTGCCCGAACTCGGCCTGATCCTGATGCAGGACGCCGAAACCGGCGAGCAGATCTTCGTCGACACCGGGGCGCGCGGTTTTCGCGAGCGTTTCGAGGCCGCCGCCGCACGACGCGAGGCCGAGCTGAGAAGTGCCCTGGCGCGCGCGGGCGTCGACACGCTCGAGCTCAACACCGACGCCGATCTGGGCGACGGCATCCTGTCCTTCGTCAGCGCCCGGCGCCAGCGCAGCCGACTGGCGGCCGGCGCGTTGCCGCTGTTCGGCCGCAGCGCAGCATGAGAGGTGCCGCATGAACTTCCTGTGGAGCGAGGCGCTGTTCGCGCTGCTGCTGCTGCCGCTGCTGGTGCTGCTGTACCTGTGGCTGCTCAGGCGGCGCAAGAAGACGGCGCTGGCATGGTCGAGCCTGGCGATCGTGAAGGAGGCGATGGGACAACAGCGCCTGTGGCGCCGCCATGTGCCGCCAGCGCTGATGCTCCTGGCGATGGCCGCGCTGATCGTCGCCGTCGCTCGGCCGACCGCGGTGATCACGCTGCCGATGGTGGAGCAGACCATCATCCTGGCGATGGACGTGTCGGGTTCGATGCGCGCCACCGACGTCGAACCCAATCGCCTGGTCGCCTCGCAGAACGCGGCCAAGGCCTTCATCGGCGAGTTGCCGCGCTCGGTGCGCATCGGCGTGGTGTCCTTCGCCGGCACCGCCGCGGTGGTGCAACCGCCCACGCTCAGCCGCGAGGACGTGGTCGCGGCGATCGACCGCTTCCAGTTGCAGCGCGGTACCGCCATCGGCAGTGGCATCGTGCTCAGCCTGGCAACGATCTTCCCCGACGCCGGCATCGACCTGTCCCAGGTCACCGGCCAGCGGCTGATGCCGCGCGCGATCGGAGAAGCGCCGAAGGAGAAGGAGTTCACCCCGGTCGAGCCCGGCAGCTACAACTCGGCAGCCATCATCTTGCTGACCGACGGCCAGCGCACCACCGGCCCGGACTCGATGGACGCGGCCAAGATGGCCGCCGACCGCGGCATCAAGATCTACACCGTGGGCATCGGCACCAAGGAAGGCGACACGATCGGCTTCGAAGGCTGGAGCATGCGGGTGCGCCTGGACGAGGAGACCTTGAAGCAGGTGGCCGGCACCACGCGCGCCGAGTATTTCTACGCCGGCAATGCGAACGACCTGAAGAAGGTCTACCAGTCGCTCGGCACGCGCCTGTCGGCGCAGAAGAAGGAGACCGAGGTGACGGCGCTGTTCGCAGCCCTGGGCGCCGTGCTCACGCTGCTGGCTGCGGGCTTGTCGATCTGGTGGTTCGGACGGGTGGCGTGATTCCTTGGCTGGGCGACGACGACAGCAATCCGTTCCCGCCCACCTCACAGGCCCTCGGCCCTGACAGCGATGCGCCCGGCCTGCTGGCCGCCGGTGGGCGCCTGACGATCGAACGCCTCGAGCAGGCCTACCGCCGCGGCATCTTCCCCTGGTACAGCCCGGGCCAGCCGGTGCTGTGGTGGTCGCCCGACCCGCGCATGGTGCTGCCGGTGGCCGAGTTCAGGCTGCACCGATCGTTCAGGAAGACCTTGCGCGCCTTCCTCGCCACGCCGGGTTGCGAAGTCCGCTTCGACAGCGCCTTCGAGCGCGTGATCGCGGCCTGTGCCGACACGCCGCGCAACGGCCAGGGTGGCACCTGGATCGTGCCCGCGCTGCGCCGCACCTACACCGAGTGGCACGACGCCGGCGTGGTGCACAGCGTCGAGACCTGGGTCGATGGCCAGCTCGTGGGCGGCCTGTACGGCGTGGGCATCGGCCGCATGTTGTTCGGCGAGTCGATGTTCTCGCACGCCACCGATGGATCGAAGATCGCGCTGGCGGCGCTGGTGGCGTTCTGTCGTGGTCACGGCATCGAACTCATCGATTGCCAGCAGGCGACGGCCCACCTGGCGAGCTTCGGCGCCCGGGAGACACCCCGCGCTGAATTCGAGCGCCACCTTGCCCTCACCCTGGGGGCCGCACCGCCGAGGGCTTGGACCTATGATGCGACGCACTGGGCCCTGCTCGATCTCTCATGACCGCGCTCAAGGAACTTCCACTCGCTTCGCTGCAGTTCTACGCGACAGCACCCTACCCTTGCAGCTACCTGCCGGGCAGGCTGGCGCGCTCGCAGGTCGCCACGCCCAGCCACCTGATCAACGCCGATGCCTACTCGGGCCTGGTGGCCGCGGGCTTTCGCCGCAGCGGCATGTTCACCTATCGCCCTCACTGCGACGGCTGCCGCGCCTGCGTGCCGCTGCGCGTGCCGGTGGCCACGTTCGAGCCCACGCGCAGCCAGCGCCGCGCATGGAGAGCCCATCGCCCGCTCGTCGCGCGCGTGCTGCGCCTGGGCTTCCTGCCGGAGCATTACCAGCTCTACCTGCGCTACCAGAGCGGGCGCCACGCTGGCGGCGGCATGGACCACGACAGCGTGGACCAGTACACCCAGTTCCTGCTGCAAAGCCGCGTCAACTCGCGGCTGGTCGAGTTCCGTGAGCCCGCGGCCGAAGGCCAGTCGCTCGGCGCGCTGAAGATGGTCTCGATCCTCGACGTGCTCGACGACGGCCTGTCGGCGGTCTACACCTTCTACGAACCCGACGCCGGAGCGAGCTACGGCACCTTCAGCGTGCTGTGGCAGATCGAGCAGACGCGCATCCTGCAACTGCCGCATGTCTACCTGGGCTACTGGATCGAGAACAGCCCCAAGATGGCCTACAAGGCCCAGTTCGAGCCGAACGAGGTGCTGGTCGACGGCCGGTGGCTGCGCAGGTCCTGAGAGATCAGTCCATCCGCCAGCGGTCGCCGGCGCCCATCCCTTCAGGCGTGCGCAGCGCCGCCAGCGCCGCAGCGTCACCGAGCAGGCGCGCGCGCCACCACAGGGTCGTCACCCGTGCCACGAGGGCGTGGTGCTCGTTCTCGTGTTCGGCGGCGATCGGTTCGCGCTTGAGCGGGCCTCGGCGCGCGGTCAGCCTCTGGGCAGCGTTGCCGGAGAAGGTCATGTGGTCGGCGCCGTCGAGCAACAGCAGCGCGCGCTTTCCGCTCGGCACGCCGTCGTAGACCGCGGCACGCTTGTCGGCGCTCGTCTCGCCGCCACCCAGCCCCGGCAGCGGGTCGCCATCGAGCGTGCCGGTGACGAGCAGGATGGGTCGAGCGATCGCGCCGAATTGCTGCTGCAGGGTTTGCGGGTCGCCGCGCCCCGGCGAGGGGCTGAAGGCGATGAAGGCCCGGTAGCGTGAATCGGTAAGGTCGGGGGCACGCACGGCAAAGCGCTTGCCGGCCAGCGCCTGCACCGTCTGGGCGCCGAAGGAATGGCCCGAGGCGCCGAGCGCGTCGAGCCGCACCCGAGACCAGGGGCCCCGACCCTCGCGCTGGCGGCGCTCGACTTCGTCGAGCACGAAGCGCATATCGGCCACGCGCGCCAGCAATTGCTCGGCGCTGGCGGCACTGCGCAAGGCGCGCAGACCTGCACGCAAGGCCTCGGTGTCACTGCCGGGGTGCTGGACATGCACGACCGCGAACCCCGCAGCCTGCCAGGCCTCGCCCCAGACATCGCCACCGTCGCGGCTGCCGCCCAGGCCATGCGAATGCACGATCAGCGCGCACGGCTCCCCGCCTTCGGGCCAGCGCCAGCGCAGCGGCACGTCACGCTGCCGAGCCGCGTCGTGCCAGGTCTCGTCGACGGCGCCTGCAACCCGCGCCCGTGCCCGGGGCAGGCCGACGCTGGCAACGGTCATCGAGGCGAATTGCAGGAGATGACGGCGGTTCATGTCGTAATCTTCGTGCCTGTGCGTGAAGGCGGTGTTTCCGCGCTGCCAAGCACTTCACGCCCCACCATGCCCGACACACCGGAAGAGAACCAAGGCGATGCGCTGGCACAGGCGCGTGCCGAGGTGGCACGCCTGCAGGCCGACAACGCGCGCCTGACGGAGTTGCTCGACATGGCACAGGACTTCGGCCGCCTGGGCGTGTGGGAGCGCGACCCGGTGACGCTCGAGGGCCGATGGGACCGGCACGTGTTCCGGTTCTTCGGCTTCGAGCCGGGAACGACCCCGCCCTTCGAGGAGGCGGTCAAGCGCGTCCATCCCGACGACAGCCTGCGCGACACCTTCCATGCCTCGTTGAAGAAACCGGGGTCGTACTCCGAGCGTTTTCGTGTCGTCAGGCCCGACGGCTCGTTCGCTCACATTCACTCGCAATGGCGCACCGTCCCCGACGCGCAGGGTCGCACGGCCCGTGTCGTCGGCGTGATGATGGACGACACCGAGACACTGGTCGCCACCCGGCGCATGGCCACCGAGCATGCGCAACTCGGGCTGGCGCTGTCGCTGTCGGGCATCGGCCTGTGGCGCCACGAGATCGCCGACGCTCGCCTGTACCACGACGCCCGTGCGCTGTCGATCCTCGGCCGCGAGTCAGCGCCGCAGGGCCTGCCGCTCGAAGAGGTGCGCGGCTGGATCCACCCGGACGACCTGGCCGAGGTGCTGGCGGCGCATGCGCAGACGCTCGAGCAGGGTGGCCCGGTGGACGCGCGCACACGCTACCGGCACGTCGATGGCTCGTGGCGCACCCTCCTGACGCGGCGCGTCCTGCAGCGCGACGAGGCCGGACAGCCGTTGAGGATCCTGGGCGTCGCCTTGGACGTCACCGAGCAGCAGGAACGCATGGCGCAGGCGCTGCAACTCGCACGGCGCCTGGAAGCCGCTGCGGACGCCGCGCACGTGGGCCTGTGGTCGACCCCGCTCGATGGCGGCCCTCCCGAGTGGAACCCCAACATGTACCGGTTGCTCGGCTGCGACCCGGCGGCCGGACCGCTCTCGATGGGGGCCATGCTGCGCGAACTTGCACCAGAGGAAGACCGCGACCGCGTCGCGACCGCGGTGCTCGACTGGATCCGGGGCGACATCGACGCGCAGCTCGATCTGGAGGTGCGCGTCCTGCACCCCGGCGGCGCGGTGCGGCGCATGGAGATCCGCGGCCGGCAGGAGGTCGACCCCGACGGCGTGCACCGTGCCTTCGGCGTGCTGCTCGACTTCACCGAGCAATACGAAGCCCTGCTGGCGCTGCGCGAGGCCAACGAGCGCAATTCCCTTGCGCTGTCGGCCGTCGGCATGGGGACCTGGTCGCATGACGCACAGAACGGTCGCGCCGACTGGGACGATCAGATGTTTCACCTGCGCGGGCTCGAGCCGTCGAGCCAGGCACCCGACACCGAGGATCGCATGGCGCTGGTGGTTCCCGAGGACCGAGCCGCCGTCAGCTCCCAGTCGATGCCCTACCTCGTCAGCCCACAACCGCTGGCCTATGAGTTCCAGATCAAGCGCGCCGACACAGGCGCGGTGCGGACGATCGCATCGCGCTCGATCGCGCTGACCGACGAGGATGGCCGGGTCGTTCGCCGCATCGGCGTCAACTGGGACGTCACCGAGGCGCGGTCGGTCGAACGGGCGCAACGCGAACGCGAACTGGCCTTGCGCGAGAGCCGCACGCAGGCGGCACTGTTCACGCGCATCAGCCACGAACTGCGCACGCCCCTGAACGCGGTGCTCGGGTTCACGCAACTGCTGCTGGCCGGCGACGCGGCGGCCAGCCCGATGCAGCGACGCGAACGCCTGCTGCAGATCCAGTCCGCCGGCGAGTCGCTGCTCGCGGCGGTCAACGGCGTGCTCGACCTGAGCGAGCAGACCGATGCAGCGAACGAGCCGGCGCGCGAAAGCGTGCCGATCGGCTCCGCGCTCGATCGCGCGCTCGCGCCGCTGGCCGTCGCGATCGCAGCGCGTTCGCTGACGATCGAGCGCGCCGACCTCATGCCGGCGGTGATCGGCGATGCGCGGCGGGTCCAGCAGGTGCTGGCGCAGCTGCTGTCCAACGCCGTCAAGTTCAACCGCCACGGCGGCCGCGTGCACATCGGCGCCCGTGTGCAGGCACGCGAGGTGGTGATCGGCATCGGTGATCAAGGCCCGGGCATCGACGCCGCGCGCCTGCCCTACCTGTTCGAGCCGCCCTGGGGTGACGGCGCGCGCGCGGGCGCCGATCGCGGCATCGGCCTGGTCATCGCTCAGGCCACCGCGCAGCGCATGGGGGGACGCATCGACATCGCCCGCAGCGACGCCAAGGGCAGCACGTTCGAACTGCGCTTGCCCTGGGCCGGCGCGCAAGCCCCGTCCGCAGCGGGTTCGACGGCGGGCGGCAACGGTCCGCGCGTGCTGTACATCGAGGACAACGACGTCAACATGCTGATCGTGCGCGAGTTGCTGGCCAAGCGCCCGCGGCTGGCCTTCCACGGCGCGTCCGACGGCGAAAGCGGCGTGCGTGCGGCGATCGAGCTGCAGCCCGCGCTGGTACTGATCGACATGCAGCTGCCCGACATCGACGGCATGCAGGTCCTGCGACTGCTGCGAGCCGATCCGCGCACCGCATCGGCCACCTGCGTGGCCCTGTCGGCCAACGCGATGACCGAGGACGTGCAGCGCGCCCGTGCGGCGGGCTTCGACGACTACTGGACCAAACCGATCGACCTCGCCGCGTTCCTCACGGCGCTCGATCGCCTGCTGCCTACGTCCTAGGCCTGACGGGCGTGAGGGCCGGCCGCCCGCCGAGGATCGCGATCAGGTTGTCCGCTGCCAGCGTGGCCATCTTCAGACGGGTGGCCGCGGTTGCACTGGCGATGTGCGGCGTGAGCACCACGTTGGGCACCGCAAGCAACCCGGGGTGCACCTGGGGCTCGCCGTCGAACACGTCGAGCGCGGCCGCGGCAATGCGTCGCTCGGCCAGGGCCTGCGCCAGTGCGGCGTCGTCGAGCACCCCGCCGCGCGCCACGTTGGTCAGCGTGGCCGTCGGTTTCATCAACGCGATCTCGGCCGCGCCGATCGTGTGGTGGCTCGCCTTCGAATACGGCACCACGAGCACGAGGTGATCAGCCTCGCGCAGCAGCGTGTCCTTGTCGACCCAGCGCGCGCCGAGCGGCGCCTCGATCCCGGGTGCCAGCCGGGTGCGGTTGTGGTAGATCACCCGCATGCCGAAGCCCAGCGCGCCGCGGCGCGCGATCGCCTGTCCGATGCGGCCCATGCCGAGGATGCCCAGCGTCGTGCCGTGCACGTCGGCGCCGCAGAAGAAGTCGTAGGACCAGCGTTCCCAGCGTCCGGCACGCAGGAAATGCTCGCTCTCGCAGACGCGGCGTGCCGCGGCCATCATCAGCGCGAAGCCGAAGTCGGCCGTCGTCTCCGTCAGCACGTCGGGCGCGTTGGTCACGGTGATGCCGCGCGCGGCGCAGGCGGCCACATCGATGTTGTTGTAGCCCACGGCCATCGAGCACACGGCGCGCAACTCGGGGCAGGCCGCCACCAGCGTCGCGTCGATCGGCTCGACCGTGGTGACGAACAGGCCCTGCCTGCCCTGAGCGCGGCGGATGATCTCGTCGCGCGACCAGTCGACGCTCGCGTCGTTGGCCTCGACCTCGAAGTGCTCGCGCAGCTGGGCGAGCACCTCGGGAAAGATCCGCAGGGTGACCAGGACCCGAGGCTTCACGGGCCGTCCTCAGAAAAGCAAGGCGACGACGGCCTTGCGCAAGGGCTCCGGATGCCACCCGTGCACATACAGCAGGATGAAGTAGCCGATGACGTAGGCCACCGCCACATGCCAGCCGTGGCGCAGCCACTGCCCGACCGAACGGGCCTCGGGGAACAGGCTCGACAAGGCCACGCCGGCCGACGAGCCGAACCAGATCATCGAGCCGCCGAAACCCACCGCGTAGGCCAGGAAGCCCCAGTCGTAGCCGCCCTGCTTCAGCGCCAGCGCAGTCAGCGGAATGTTGTCGAACACGGCCGAGATGAAGCCCAGGCCGAACGAGGTCTGCCACGACGCGACCGGCAGCTTCTCCACCGGCATCATCGATGCGCACAGCACCAGCGACAGCAGGAACACCGCGCCCTTGGTCGCGCCCGGGATCAAGCTCCAGTCGGGCTGGCGCCAGATCGCGGTGACGATGACTGCGGCGATCACGGCCGCGCCGATCACCGGAAAGATGTCCAGCAGCGCGGGCGCGCGCAGGTTGCAGTAGACGTTGGCGCCGATCGCCGACAGCAGGATCGCCGCCACCACCGCCAGGCGGGCACCGTCGACATGCACGCCGCGCGGTGTGTCGCTGACGATCGGCTGGTGCGCATGCTGCTGGCGCGCCGCGATGACGCCGAAGAACAGCAGCGCCGGCACCGCGGCGATGTAGGCTTCGAGCACCTGCAGCGGCGAGCCGCCGGCGATCCATATCATCGTGGTGGTGGTGTCGCCGACGACGCTGCCGGCGCCACCGGCGTTGGAGGCCGCCACGATCGCGGCCAGGTAGCCGATGTGCACGCGCTTCTTGAACACGGCGGCAGCCATGGTGCCGCCGATCATCGCGGCGGCGATGTTGTCGAGAAAGCTCGACAACACGAACACCAGGATCAGCAGCACGAAGCCGCCCTTCCAGTCGTCGGGCAGGAACTTCGGCAGCAAGGCCGGCAGGTGACTGCGCTCGAAGTGATTCGACAGCAGCGCAAAACCCACCAGCAGCGCGAACAGGTTGGCCACGATCACCCACTCGTGCCCGAGATGCGCCACCAGCCCGGCCACGCCCGCGCCATGCGCGAACGGCGAGAACAGCAGCTTGTACAGCGTGATCACCACCAGGCCGGTGACCGCGATCTTGAGCACGTGCGCGTGGAACAGCGCGACGCCGAGCAGTGTGAGCGCAAACAGGATGAAGTCGATCGGAACACCGCCGATCGATGGCAGGTTGACGGTCACGCGCTCGCTCCTCGAAGTTCTTGTGTGCGGCGCCGATTCTAGGCAGGTGCCGCGAAGGCCCGCTCTCGCTCCGCGCCGTTGATCCAGCGCCACTGACCGGGCTCGGGCAGCGTGTCGAGCGCGAGCGTGCCGAAGGCGCTGCGGTGCAGCGCCTCGACGCGGTTGCCGACGGCCGCCACCATGCGCTTGACCTGGTGGTACTTGCCCTCGGTGAGCGTCAGGCGCAGCAGCGTGGGCGTGGCCAGTTGCGCTGCCGCGGCGCGCACGGGTTTGGGGTCGTCGTCGAGAACCACGCCGCGCAGGAGTTGCTGCACCTGCGCGTCGCTCATCTCGTGCTTGCAGTGCACCTCATAGACCTTGGGCACATGCCGGCGCGGCGAGGTGAGGCGGTGGATCAGCGCGCCGTCGTCGGTCAGCAGCAAGGCACCGGTCGTGTCTGCGTCGAGCCGTCCGACCGGTTGCACGCCGCGCCTGCGCAAGGGTGGCGGCAGCAAGGTCAGGACACCAGGATGGTGGCGGGGCCGTTGCGAACATTCGTAGCCCGCGGGCTTGTGCAGCAGCACGAGGGCCTTGCCGTGGTAGGGCCAGACCTTGCCGTCGACCTCGAAGGCGTGGCCCTCGATGGGCGCTGCCTCGTCGGCATCATCGACCGCTCGCCCGAGCGATCGCACCCGCCCGGCCGCCACCAGCGCCTCGCATTCACGACGCGTGCCGAAGCCCTGGGTGAACAGCAGATGCGACCACCGCATCTATTCGATGAACCTCGCGAACGCCGACACCGACTGGCGCTCGGTCACGAGCCGGTCGACGTCGGCACCGACCGATCCTGCGTCGGCATTGGCGTCGTGCGCCGCGATGATCCTGCGCGAGAGTTCGTCCTTGGCGCGGCCGCTGAGCACCGTCACGTGCCACGGTTGGGTGTTCACGCCCGAAGGCGCGCGCGACGAGACGCGCAGGATGTCCTCGATCGTCGTGCGTGCCACGGCTTTGGGCAGGAAGGCGCGGACCGAGCGGCGCGAGGTGATCGCGGCGTCGACGGCGGTGGTGGTCTCGGGTGTGATGGTGGCGGTCATGCGACGTGTCTTCGGGGTGAATCCGTTGCGGCCCAGCGCTGCCAGGACGCCAACGCCGCCTTCAGGGTGTTCAGGTGGACGTCGACGGTGGCGTCGATATCGCGCCCGTAGCCGCCGGCCATGCTGACGGCCACGGGAATGCCGCGCGTGCGGCAGGCATCGAAGACGCGCCGGTCGCGCTCGGCCAGGGCCGCGCTGCTGAGCTTCAAGCGCCCCAGGCGATCGCCCTCGTGCGCATCGGCGCCGGCGACGTAGAACACGAGGCCCGGCTCGATGCGGTGCCACAGCGTGTCGAGCGCGGCGTCGAGGGCGGCCAGGTACGGCTCATCGGTGCAACCATCAGGCAGTTCGACGTCGAGGTCGCTCGCCTGCTTGCGGAACGGGAAGTTCTTCGCGCCGTGGATCGACAGCGTGAACACGGTCTCGTCGTCGCTGAAGATCGCCGCCGTGCCGTTGCCCTGGTGAACGTCGAGGTCGATGACCGCGATGCGCAGCAGGCGGCGACGCCCGCGGTGCCACTCGGCCTGCATCAGGCGCGCGGCCACGGCCGCGTCATTGAAGACACAGTAGCCGCTGCCCTTGTCCGTTTGCGCGTGATGAGTGCCACCGGCCAGGTTGGCCGCGACGCCCTCGCCGTCGATCAGTGCCGCCCGTGCGGCCGAGATGGTCGCCCCGACCGAACGGCGCGCGCGCTCGGCCATGCGCGGCGACCAGGGAAAGCCGATCTCGCGCTGCTCGGTGGCCGACAGCAGCCCATGGGCGACCGCGTCGACGTAGCGCGGCGTGTGGACCAGTGCGAGTTCGCCGTCGCTGGCCGGCAAGGCGGGCCCGAGGCGGATCGACGGGCATTCGGCCAGCACGCGCGCGCGCAGCCGCTCGTACTTGCCCATCGGAAATGCATGGCCCTCGGGCAACGGCAGGACGAACTGGTCGGCGTAGAAGGCCTGCATGGGCGGATATTGTCGCGGCTAGTGAAAACCGTCTAAATTGGTGCAGTGCAGCAAAAAGAGCTTGCAATGCGCGGGTTGACCCCTATACTTCTGTTCGTGCTGCAGTGCAGCAAAGAAGCACCCACCGCACCCACAACCCTGTTTTCACTGGAGATTGATTATGTTGACCGCTGAACAAGTCCTGGCCGCCCAAAAGGCCAATGTCCAAACCCTCTTCGGCCTGACCGGCAAGGCTTTCGAAGGCGTCGAGAAGCTCGTCGAACTGAACCTGCAAGTGGCCAAGGCCGCCCTGGGCGAAGCCGGCGAAGCCAGCACCGCTGCCCTTTCGGTCAAGGACGCCCAAGAGCTGCTGAGCCTGCAAGCCAGCATGCTCCAGCCGACCGCCGAGAAGGCCGCCGCCTACAGCCGTCATGTCTATGACATCGCTGCAGCCACCAACGCCGAAGTCGTCAAGGTTGCCGAAGCGCAACTGGCCGACCTCCAGAAGAGCTTCATGGGCCTGGTCGACAGCGCCTCCAAGAACGCCCCGGCCGGCACCGAGAACGCCGTCGCCCTGGTGCGTTCAGCCGTGGCCGCTGCCAACAACGCGTTCGAAAGCGTGCAGAAGGCTGCCAAGCAGGCTGCCGACGTGGCTGAAGCCAACTTCCAGGCGATGACCAACACCGCGGTGAAGGCCACGCAACAAGCGACGGCCAAGGCCAAGCGCGCTGCCTGAGTCGAGACAAACGCCCTGGCCTGCGTCTTGCATGCCAGGGCACGAAGAACGGGTGACGCACTGCTCTGTGCAGGGCCCGCACATCGCAAGGCGTGCGGCTTGCCTGAAAGCTTGTCTCCTCGGTACCTGAACTGACGGTACCTTCACGGCCCGGTGGCAACACCGGGCCGTATTTCTTTGTACTTTGCGTCTAGAGCTGACGCATCGCACCGTCGAGCTTGGTGCGCAGTTCGGCAAGCGCGCGCTGGGCCGCCTCGCGGCCGGCCTGGATCGCTCGTCGCCGTGCCGTGAAGTCGGCGCTGCCGATGCCCTCCAGCCGGGGCCGCAGCACGAGGTCTGCATCCCGCAACTCGAAGCGGTTGATGCTCTTGCCCATGATCGCGAAGGTCTGCAACAGCATCTTCACCGCGTCGCTGGTCGGCTGACCCTCGGGCGGGCTGGAGATGTCGACCGCGATCACGAATTCCGCACCCATCTGGCGCGCGAAACGCACCGGAATCGGGGACACGAGGCCGCCGTCGACATACTCGCGCTCGCCGATCTTCACCGGCTGGAACACCGCCGGCACTGCACTCGACGCGCGCACCGCGACACCCGTGTCGCCGCGTGCGAACAGGATCGGCTCGCCACTGGCCAGCTCGGTGGCGACGATGCCCAGCGGCACCTTCATC
>Ga0209798_10000785_pt1 | contig 19521 bp, 17 predicted proteins | sample DOMMetBare3Fresh_FD_187475 | JGI IMG/M metagenome (GOLD analysis project Ga0209798, IMG submission 187475) | Wetland sediment microbial communities from St. Louis River estuary, USA, under dissolved organic matter induced mercury methylation -... | ecosystem: Environmental > Aquatic >...
CAGGACGGCACACGAGGACGTCGCACCGCCCGCGGAGGAGCCGACATGGCCACGACCGACCCGTCCCGTCCCCGCCCGCACCGCCTGCGGCTCGCCGCCGCCGGGGTCGCCGCGCTCGCGATCGCCGTCGGGACGTCCGCCGCCGCGGCGGTGGGTGCCACCGGGCCGAGGGTCGCGACGTCGACCACGACGAGCGGCCCGGCCCCGACGTCGGAGCCGGTGACCTTCACGGTCGGCATCCTCAACGACGTCGACTCGCTCAACCCCTTCACCGGCATCGTCGCGGAGGCCTACGAGGTCTGGGGGACCATGTACGACACCCTGACCGGCTACTCGGAGCGGGACTTCTCACCGACCCCCCGGCTCGCGTCGTCCTGGACGACGTCGGCGGACGGCAAGACCTGGACGTACACGATCCGGTCCGGCGTCACCTGGTCCGACGGGACGCCGCTGACCGCCAAGGACGTCGCGTACACGTTCAACCGGATCCTCGAGGGCTCCTACGAGCAGACGAACTACGGCAGCTACACCGCGAACATCGTCTCGGTGACCGCGCCCGACGACGCCACGGTCGTCATGACGACGAAGGTGCCGACCCCGATCATGACCCGGCTCGCGGTGCCGATCCTGCCCCAGCACGTCTGGTCGAAGGTCTCGGCGAAGGCCGTGAAGTCCTACGCCAACGAGACCGACGTCGTCGGCTCGGGGCCGTTCGAGCTCATCGAGCGCAAACCCGGCCAGTTCATCCGGCTCAGGGCGAACAAGGGATACTGGGACGGCGGCCCGAAGATCGACGAGCTCGTCTTCCGGGTCTACGCCAACGCCGACGCCCTCGCGCAGGCACTCAAGACCGGCGAGGTCGACATCGCGGACAACCTCGACGCCGATGTCTGGGAGTCGCTGAAGAACACCCCGGGCGTCGTCGCCTACCCCGCGAAGTACTACGGCTTCGACGAGATCGCGTTCAACACCGGCGCCGCGCTCGACGACGGCACGCCGATCGGCGACGGGCACCCCGCCCTGAAGGACAAGCGGGTCCGGGTCGCGCTCTCCTACGCGGTGGACAGGCAGACGATCCTCGACCGGGTGCTCAACGGCACCGGGACGGTGGGCTCGACGATCATCCCGCCGATCTACGCCGACCTGCATCTGGACCCGGCGACGAAGTACACGTTCGACCCGGCGAAGGCCAACCAGCTCCTCGACGAGGCCGGGTACACGAAGGGCAGTGACGGCATCCGGACCATGCCGGACGGCTCGAAGCCGTTGAAGCTGCGGTTGTTCGCCCGCCAGGAGTCCCAGCCGTCGCAGCAGACGGTGAAGTTCGTCCAGGGCTGGTTCAAGGACGTCGGCGTCGCGGTCGACGTCAAGGTCGTCGCCGAGGACAACCTCACCGAGATCATCGGCCGCGGCGAGTTCGACATGTTCGAGTGGGGATGGGTCGTCGAGCCGGACCCGGACTACCAGCTGTCGACCTTCACCTGCTCGAAGCGGTCCTACAAGGACGGCGGCGACGTCTTCGCGAACCTCTCGGACTCCTTCTACTGCAACAAGGCCTACGACGACCTCTACGCGAAGCAGGCGACGCAGACCGACCCCGCGCAACGCGCCGAGACGGTCAAGGCGATGCAGCAGATCCTCCACGACGACGCGCCCTACATCATGCTCTACGACTACGACGACACCCAGGCCTACCGCGACGAGTGGACCGGCTTCGTCGCCCAGCCGGAGGGCGGCGCGCTCGTCTTCCAGTACGGGACGTACACCTACCGCAACGTCGAGAAGAAGAAGGCCGCGGCGGGCGACCGGTCCGCCGACACCACGTCGGGCGGCATCAGCACCGTCGTCGTCGTCGGCGGCGGAGTCGTCGCGGCGGTCGCGGTCGCCGCGGGCGTCGTGGCGCTGCGCCGCCGGCGCGGTGACGACGACCGCGAGTAGGTGACGGCTCGATGGCGCGGTACGCGTTGCGGCGCGCGGGCACGGCCGCCGGCACCGCCGTCTTCGTCCTCGTCGTCAACTTCTTCCTCTTCCGGCTGCTGCCCGGCGACCCGATCGCGCTCATCACCCGCGGGCGGAACATGGACGCCGCACAGGTGCGCCTGCTGCGCTCCGAGCTCAACCGGCCGGTCTGGGAGCAGTTCCTCACCTACCTGCGCAACCCGTTCTCGACCGGTGTCGACTCGGTGAAGTACAGCCGGCCGGTCTGGGACCTCATCGGCGAGCGGGTCGGCCCGACCGTGCTGCTCGTCGGTACGGCGACCCTCGTCGCCACCGCGGTCGGGCTGTGGATCGGGATCCGGGCGGGCTGGCAGCCGGGCGGCCGGTTCGACCGCGGGTCGACCGGCGTCACGCTGCTGCTCTACGCGATGCCGGAGTTCTGGCTCGGCATGCTGCTACTCATCGCGCTCGGCACCGGGGTCGGCCCGCTGCCGGCCGTCTTCCCGGTCGGCGGGCTGTCCTCGCCCGGCGTCGACTCGTCGTCCCCGGCGGGCTGGCTCGACGTCGGGCGGCACCTGTTCCTGCCCGCGCTGACGATCGTGCTCGGCTACCTCGCCGAGTACTCCCTCATCATGCGCGCGAGCCTCGTCGAGGAGGTGCACGCCGACTACGTGACGACGGCGCGGGCGAAGGGCCTGCGCGACGTCGAGGTCCGGCAGCGGCACGCTCTGCGCAACGCGCTGCTCCCGACGTCGTCGCTCGTCCTGCTGAACATCGGGTTCGTCATCAGCGGTGCGATCACCGTCGAGACCGTCTTCAGCTGGCCGGGGCTCGGGCTGCTCACCTACGACGCCCTGCGCGGGCCGGACATCCCGCTGCTGCAGGCGCTGTTCCTGCTCTTCTCGCTGTCGGTCATCGCCGTCAACCTCGTGGCCGACGTCCTCTACGGCGTCATCGACCCGCGGGTGCGCACATGAGCGACGGCGGCGGCGCGCCCCCGGCGGGGACGGCCCCCGGGACCCCCGCCGGTACGGACCCGGGACCGGTCGGCGGCGCCCCGCCGACCGAGAACGCGCGGGCGCTGGCCCGGGCCCGCCGACGGGCGGCGCTGCTGCGGTCCTGGCGGGCGCTGCTGCGCGAGCCCGGCGGGGTCACCGGCCTGGCGATCCTCGCGTTCTTCGTCGTCGTCGCGCTGCTGGCCCCGGTCGTCTTCCCGGCCGAGACGCTCGAGGTGACCCGGACGACGCAGCCCAAGCTCAGCGGGCCCTACGCCGGCTACCCGTTCGGCACCGACCGTTACGGCATCTCCGTGCTCGCACTCGTCGCGTGGGGCGCGCGGATCTCGCTGCTCGTCGGCATCAGCGCGACGATCATCTCGATGCTGCTCGGCACCCTCGTCGGGATCTCCTCCGGGCACTTCCGCAACGTCCTCGGCGCGGTCCTCGAGCGGCTCACCGACTGGTTCCTCGTCATCCCGTTCCTGCCGCTCGTCATCGTCCTGGCGACGGTCCTCGGCTCGAACATCGTCAACGTCATCGTCGTCATCGGGCTCACGTCGTGGCCCGCGACGGCCCGGCTCGTCCGTGCGCAGACGCTGTCGATCGAGGCGCGGCCGTACGTCGAGCGCTCCCGCGCCCTGGGTGCCGGCGAGTGGCACCTCATGACCCGGCACGTGCTGCCGAACGTCATGCCGCTCGTGCTGGCGAACACGACGCTCACGGTCGCCGTCGCGATCGCGTCGGAGACGACGCTGTCGTTCCTCGGGCTCGGCGACCCGTTCGCGGTCTCGTGGGGCAAGATCCTCGACGACGCGTTCAGCGCGGGCGCCATCACCGCCGGAGCCTGGTGGTACCTCATCCCGCCGGGCGTCTGCGTCGTCCTCGTCGTCCTCGCGTTCACCCTCCTCGGAAGGGCGCTGGAGAACGTCCTCGACCCCCGGCGGCGGTCGGCATGACGCTGCTGGAGATCCGCGACCTGCACGTGACGTACCACGGCTCGGACGGCGCCGTCCCCGCCGTTCGCGGCGTCGACCTCACCGTCTCGGCGGGCGAGGTCGTCGGGCTCGCCGGGGAGTCCGGCTGCGGCAAGTCGACGCTGGCCAGCACGGTGCTACGCCTCCAGCCGCCGAGCGCGACGGTCAGCGGCCAGGTGCTCGTGGACGGCGAGGACGTCCTGACGATGCGCTGGGGCGCGCTGCGGGCGGTCCGGTGGGCCGCGGCGTCCGTCGTCTTCCAGGGCGCGCTGCACTCGCTCAACCCGCTGCAGCGGGTCGGCGACCAGATCGCGGAGCCGATCCTGCTCCACGACAGGGGCGTGACCCGGCCCGCCGCGACCCGGCGCGCGGGGGACCTCCTCGAGCGGGTCGGGCTGGCGTCGTCCCGGGCCTCGGCGTACCCGCACCAACTCTCGGGCGGGCAGCGCCAGCGGGTGATGATCGCGATGGCCCTGGCCTGCTCGCCGCGGCTCGTCGTCGCCGACGAGCCGACGACAGCGCTCGACGTCATGGTCCAGGCGCAGGTGCTCGACGTGCTCAGCGGGCTCGTCGCCGACCTCGGGCTCGGGCTGCTGCTCATCAGCCACGACCTGTCCGTGCTCGGGACGACGTGCAACCGGGTCGCCGTCATGTACGCCGGCCGGGTCGTCGAGACGGCGGCCGGTCGCGACGTCTTCACCGACGCCCGTCATCCGTACGCCCAGGCGCTCGCGGCGGCGTTCCCGACGATCGGCGACCCGGCCGGCCGGCGCTCGCCGACCGGGCTCTCGGGCGACCCTCCCGACCCGGCGGACCTGCCGACCGGGTGCACGTTCCACCCGCGCTGCCCGATCGCGACCCAGGAGTGCGCGACGACCGACCCCGGCCTGCGACGGGTCGGTCCGGGCCGGTCGGCCGCCTGCATCAAGGTCGGCGCCCCGCAGCGGACGCTGCCGACGCAGGCCCGGGAGGCCGAGTGACCGCGCCCCTGCTCGAGCTGCGCGACCTGCACGTCGTCCTCGGCGGACACGGGGCGCCGTCCGCGCGCGCCGTCGACGGCGTCGACCTGGCCGTCCGGCGCGGCGAGATCGTCGCCCTCGCCGGCGAGTCCGGCTGCGGCAAGACGACGCTGGCCCGGACCGTCCTCGGGCTGCAGCGACCGTCGTCCGGAGAGGTGCTCGTGGACGGCGTCGCGCTGCGGCACTCGCGGTCGGCGCTGCGCACCTGGCGGCGCCGGGTGCAGCTCGTTCCGCAGGACCCCGCCGGGTCGCTGAACCCGCGCCGGACCGTGTACGAGGCGGTCGCCGAGGGCCTGCGGATCCACCGCATCCCGGCGGCGTCCGGCCGGCCCGAGACCGAGCTGGTCGCCGAGGCCCTCACCCGGGCCGGGCTGCGCCCGCCGGAGCGGTTCTTCGCCCGCTACCCGACCGAGCTGTCCGGCGGGCAGCGGCAGCGCGTCCTCATCGCGGGGGCGCTGGCCGTCGGCCCGGAGCTGCTCGTCGCCGACGAGCCGGTGAGCAGCCTGGACGCCTCGGTCCGCGGCACGATCCTCGCACTGCTCCTGCGGCTGCGCGACGAGCTCGGCCTCAGCGTCCTCGTCGTGACCCACGACCTCGGGCTCGCGTGGAACATCGCCGACCGGCTCGCCGTGATGTACCTCGGACGGATCGTCGAGTCCGGCCCGACCGAGGACGTCCTCGCCGCCCCGCAGCACCCGTACACCCGGGCGCTGCTGTCCGTCGTCCCCGAGACCCGGCAGCTCGACCCCGTGATCCTGCGCGGGGAGCCGCCGGACGCCACCGCAGTCCCCGCGGGCTGCCGGTTCCATCCCCGCTGCCCCGCGCTCGCCGCGGGACAGGACGCCGGGGTGGACGACGCGACCGCGGCCGCCTGCCGGACCCGGCCGCTCGCCGTCCTGCCCGCCTCGACGGAGCACCTGGCAGCGTGCCTGCTCGCGACCGGGCTCCTCGCCAGCGTCCATGATCACCGACAGGCAGAGGATCCGCCCGAGAACTCGGGCGGATCCTCTGCCTCTCGATGATCATGAACTGCTGCGGCTGTGATCACAGCCCACTACGGCTCGAGGCACTCCGGGATCGAGTCGCGGTGCCCGGTCGGGTACTCCGTCGTCCCGTCCGGACCGTAGATCTTGACGTGGTCGACGGTCGAGAACTGCCGCAGGGTCGGGAAGACCTCGCTGGCCACGGTGACCTCGGCCGAGCCCCCGCCGCACTTCCACTTCAGCTGGACCCGCGCGATGCCGTCGGAGGAGATCCGCAGGTTGTACCACTCCGTCGTCAGGGACGACACGAACATCAGGCCGGTGGCCTTCTCGGCCGCCGTCGGGCCGGCGTACAGCCGGTCCATGACACCGGTGGCCGGGGTGCCCGGGAGCACCTGCCGCCAGACCGGCTTCACGAACGGCTGGACGTTGGCGGCCACGTTGTCGCTGTCCGCGAACCAGACCTTCTTGTTCACGGTCGTGAACGGCGTGGCGACGTCGACGACGACGCGTGCCGGACTGCTGAGCCGGTGGGTGTGGACGGCGGTCCGCTTCTGCAGGCCGATGCCGTACGACACGACGGCCTCGAAGTCACCGGACCGGACCGTCGTGAGGACGTTCTTCAGGGCGAACGCCGTCCGGCCGGCCGTCGGCACGGTGCCGGCGACCGTGTGGGCGTCGACGTCCCGCATGGTGACCTGGAGGATCGCGCGACCCGCGATCGCGAGCCGGTAGCCCGCCGGGTCCTGGATCAGCCGGGTGACGTAGCCCACCGAGTACGACGACGGGCCCTTGCCGGTGAACTCGAAGACGACCCGGTCGTACCCCGGGTGGTGGGCGGCCCGGACGGCAACGAGCACCGGGGTCGTGGCGGCCTGGGCCGGCGCGGCGACGGACGTCGCCGTCGCGAGCCCGGCGGGCACCGCGCAGGCCAGGACGGCCAGACCGACGAGCAGCCGCCGTCGCAGCGACGTGGTGTGTCTGGACGGAAGAACGGAGCGCACTGCACTCGCCTCCTCGGACGGGGCGTGCGCAGCCACGGTACGGATGCGCCCCCAACGCCCCGCTCCTGCATCCATCCTTCTCCTCGAAAGCCCCGTCTGACAGGGCATCTCGTCCTGCCGGCGGCTCGCTCCGCCCCGTTCGGTGGCGCACCGGACGTCCGCGAACCCGCGCCGACAGCGTCTGGCCTGCTGTTTGGCGAGTCAGTAAACTCGCACGATGGACACCGTCCGCCGACCGCTCGCCGACCGGGTGCAGCACCGGTGCGGCCCTGCGCGGGCCGGTGGCTGACCCCGTGACCGGCATGGAGGCCGCCCTGCCGCGCGAGCACTACGTCGACGAGGCGACGTGGCGGCACGAGCGGGACGTCGTGCTCCGCCGGGAGTGGACGTGCGCCGGCCGGGTGCACGAGCTGGGACTGGACGCGCCGGAGCGGCTCGCCGTCGTCGAGGTGCTCGGCGAGAGCCTGCTGCTCACGACCGACCACGACGGCACGTTGCGCGCCCACGCCAACGTCTGCCGGCACCGGGGCGCGCGGGTCGTGCCGCACGCCGACGGCGAGGCGCCGCCCCCCTGCGGGGCGAAGGCGCTGCGCTGCCGGTACCACTCGTGGACGTACGGCCTCGACGGCCGGGTGCTCCGTGCGCCCCACTTCGACGGCGTCGAGGGCTTCGACCCCGGGCAGTTCTCCCTCGCACGGGTCGCCGTCGACACCTGGGGCGGCTTCGCCTTCGTCCGCCTGACGGCTCCGGACGCCGCCCCCGCGACGGCGCTGGCCGACGCGCTCGCCGCGATCGCCCGGCGCACCGTCCGCTACCCCCTCGACCGGCTCGTCAGCGCCCGCCGGGTCGTCTACGAGGTCGCCGCGAACTGGAAGGTGCTCGCCGAGAACTACAACGAGTGCCTGCACTGCGCGGGCGTTCACCCGGAGCTGACCCGGCTCGTGCCGGCCTTCGGTCACGGCGGGCTCGCCCCGGACGGCGGACCGCTCGACTGGGAGGGCGGCATCGCGCACCGCGACGGCGCGTGGACCTTCTCGTTCTCGGGCACGTCGCCCCGGACGCCGTTCCCGGATCTCGACGCCGACGAGCGCGTCCGGCACAAGGGCGAGCTGGTCTACCCGAACCTGCTGCTGTCCCTCTCGGCCGAACACGCGGCATGCTTCGTCCTGGAGCCGATCCGGGTCGGCCGCACCCGCGTGGTGTTCGACCTGCTCGTCTCCCCGGAGGAGGCGCACCTCGACGTCGAGGACTGCGCCGGCTTCTGGGACCTGGTCAACCGGCAGGACTGGGAGGTGTGCGAGAGCGTGCAGTCCGGGATGAGCTCGGCGTACTACGCGCACGGCTGGTACGGACCCATGGAGGACGACAGCCTCGACATCCGACGCTGGCTCCTGCCGCGGCTCGAAGGGCGGTGAACCGGCCGTGATCCCCGTCGGGGAGCCGTTCGACGTCGCCGTCGTCGGGCTCGGGGCGCTCGGCAGCGCGACGGCCTGGCAGCTCGCCCGGCGCGGGCACTCCGTGCTGGGGCTCGAGCGGTTCGAGCTCGGTCACTCCCGCGGCGCCTCGCACGGCGACTCGAGGATCATCCGGCTGAGCTACCACACGCCGAACTACGTCTCGGCAGCCATCGAGGCCTACGAGGACTGGGCGGCGCTCGAGGCGGACTCGAGGCGCTCGCTCGTGCTGCGGTGCGGCGGGGTCGACCTGTTCCCGCCCGCGGCCGCGATCGACATCGAGGACTACGTCAACAGCATGTCGGCGATGGCGGTGCCCTACGAGGTGCTGAACGCGTCGGGGACCAGGTCCCGCTGGCCCGGGCTCGCCGTCCCCGAGGGGACGACGGCCCTCTACCAGGACCGGACCGGGATCGTCCCGGCGAGCCTGGGCACGCTCACCCTGCAGGAGCAGGCCCGCCGCTTCGGCGCGGACCTGCGCGAGCTCCAGCAGGTCGTCGAGATCTCCGACCTCGGCGAGGCCGTCGTCCTGCGGACGGCGGAGGGCCGGCGGCACTTCGCGCGGCGCGTCGTCGTCACGGCCGACGCGTGGACGAACGACGTCCTCGCGAGCCTCGACGTCCAGGTACCCCTCACGGTGACCAAGGAACAGGTCGTCCACTTCGGGGTCTCCGACGCCGACGAGGACGGCCACGGCGGGCGGCACGCGCCGGGGCCGTTCCCGGTGTGGATCTGGATGGACGACCCGTCCTGGTACGGCTTCCCGGCGTACGGCGAGGCGACGGTCAAGGTCGGCCAGGACTGCGGCGGCAAGCCGGTCGACCCCGACGACCGAAGCTTCGACGTCGACGAGGACGCCCTGCACGGGGTCCGCGCACTCATGCGGGTCCTCGTGCCGGGCGCGGACGACGTCAAGCGGGTCACCACGTGCCTGTACACGCTGACGCCCGACCGGGACTTCGTCGCGGACGTCGTGCCCGGCCACGAGAGCGTCGTCGTCGGGCTCGGCGCGGCGCACGGGTTCAAGTTCGCCCCGTGGTTCGGCCGGGTGCTCGCCGATCTCGCGACCCGTGGGACCTCCTCGACCGACCTGTCGGCCTTCGGTCTGGGCCGCCGGGGCATCACGGACCCGGACGCCCCGGTGCACTGGCTGGTCTGAGCTACGACACACCGAGCCCCGGAGCCTGGCGTGCACCGTCCCAGGGCACGTCCGAGGTCAGTCCGAAGACACCTGCGAGGGCACGGCCGGCTGGTCCCGGCGTGGCCGGCGGGCGTGCAGCAGCAGGGCGTCGGGCGGCAGGCCCAGCTCGTGGGCCGCGCTCTCCGCCGCCCAGAGCGCGGCCTGCGAGCGCCTGACGCTGAGCCGCACCTGGGTCGCGACCGCGAGGCCGTCGAGCATCGCTGCGATGCGCAGCGCGGACGCCGCCGGGTCGGGGCAGGTGAACTCGCCCGCCCCGACGCCGTCGCGGACCACCTTCTCGATCGCCGCGCGCCACTGCCGGTCGACCTCGCAGGAGGCGGTCCTGATCTCCGGCGTGCGCAGCGCCTCGGCCCAGGCGTCGATGTCGAGGGTCCAGCCCGGGGCGTCGCCCGCCGGTGCGTACAGCCGCAGGACCGCCTTGAGCCGCTGCGTGCACGTCCCGCGGGAGCGGACGGCCCGGTGCAGCCGCTCGAGGTCCTCGCGCGCGGCGAACCCGAACGCCTCCGAGAGCAGGCGTTCCTTGGTGTCGAAGTGGTAGAAGACCAGCGCGGTGCTCACGCCGAGCTCGGCCGCGACGTCCGCGGCGCGGGTGCGTGCGAACCCGGTGCGCGCGACGACGGTCGCGGCCGCACGCAGGATCTCCTCCCGCCGCACGTCGGCCCGTCGTCGCCCCACGGGCCGAGGTTAGTGGCCGCGCGGCGACCGCGGACAGAGCGCGCCGGCACCGACCGCGGCCACCGGCCCCGTCACCCGAGTGACTACTCGGCGTGTCGCATTGCTCACGCAGAGGACTCGGCGTTCGTGATGCGACGATCGGTCCGTGCTCACGGAGACGACACCAGGACGCCCCCCGACGCTCACGCGTCGCAAGACCACCACGCGTGTCGCCGTCGGCACGCCCCGCCGCACCGAGTCCGGCCCGCAGCGTGCCCAGCGCGAGGCCGAGGACGAGTTCCGTGCCCTGCTGTCGGACCACATCCGCGACATGCGTCGGCGCGGGGTCGGCGAGGACGTGCTCGGTCCGTTCGAGCGCGAGCTCCTCCGGCTCGGCCCGGCACCCGCCCGGTCCTGACCCGGCGGGGCCCGCCCGCCGCACGAGGTGGCGCGTCAGACCGAACGTCGCGGCACCGTGGCCTGCCACCGCCTGCGTGCCACGGCGACGCCGCCGGCGCCCGCCGCCGGGTCGGCGCCCGGCGCGAGGTCGTCGACGTCCAGGTCGACGTCGACGACCAGCCCCCCGGCTCCCACCCGCAGCAGCAGGCGAGCGGTGCTCTGCACCGCGACGTCGGGCCACGCCACGGTGAAGCGCGCCGTCCCGGTCGCGACCTGCTCCCCCGTCCGCGCGTCGACCTCGACGTGCCCGACGTAGTGCTCGGTGCAGCGGGCCCCGAACGGCGCGGCGTACGACGACCCGTGGTCGACGTCGGCGAAGCGGGTCCGGGTCAGGATGTCGTAGCCGTGCCGCCACTGGACGTGCGAGGAGTCCCCGCCCTGCGCGGTACCCCGACCCGACCCCGCCTCGACGTCCGCGACCTGCGCGGCCGGCTCGGGCAGCACGGGCGCCGGATGCGGCGTTCCCGGCGACACGGGCAGCTCGAGCTCGGACCGGGCGCAGTCGAGCGCGGACCAGACTCCTTGCGGCGCAACGGTGTTGGGCCAGTCGGCGGACGCGAGGGCGAGGCGCAGCCGGTACCCTTCCGTCACCTCGAACGCGGTCGCCTCGCACTCGACGGCGACGTCCACCCACGCCCCGGGGACCAGCGGCCGGGGTGCCGTCCCGTCCCCCTCGCGGTACGCCAGGTCGAGCAGGCCCCGGCAGACGAGCAGGCTCGGCCCGCCGCCGTCCGGCACGAGGGAGAGCTTCGCGCTGACGTGCGTGCGCTCGCCGTCCGGGCGCACCCTGACCCGGACGACGGGGTGCCCGAGCACCACCGTCCCGGCGGGCACGGCCCACTCGACGCACAGCGACCTCGCGTCGTCCGCGCGCTGGTCGAGCGGCTGGCCCCACGGCAGGGACGCCGCGCACGAGTTCCACGCCGCCGCGCCGACGTCGAGCGCTGCGGCGTACCGGACGACGCCGGGGCGCCGCTCGTCGACGGCACCGTCGGCGACCGCTCCGCAGACGACCCCGGACGCGAACGGCAGCACCTGCGGCCGGACGGCGTCGAGGCTCGCCCGGTCGTGGGCCTGCCAGGTCCCCGGCCACGCCGGCGCATCGGGCTCGGGCTCGGCGTACCGGCGGACGAAGACCGACAGCGGCGGCTCGGCGTCCACACCGTTGTCGAGGCCGCGCAGCCAGCGGTCCCACCACCGGGCCATGACGACGACCTGGTCGACGCCCGGTCCGGGCACGGACGTCGCCGGTGCCATGTGGCTCCATGGCCCGGCGAGCACGTGCACCGGCGTCCCGGCGTCGTCGAGCCCGCGGAAGGTCCGGAACGTGTTGTCCCGGTAGCCGTCCGCCCAGCCCGCGACGAGCAGCGTCGGGCACGCGATCCGCTCGTACGACGGCGTCCCGGCCGCCGACCCGGGCCGGGCGCGGAGGCTGCCGTGGCGCCAGTACGTGCCGTCGGTGGTCTCGGTGAGCCAGCGCAGCAGCCACGGCGGCGTGTCCTCGACGCGGCGCAGCCACTCCTCGCGCCAGCCCTCGCCGAACAGCTCGGGCACCGGCGGCAGCCCGTTCATCGCGACCATGTAGAGCGGGTAGTCGACCTGGTCGAGCAGCCGCAGCGCGCCGCCCATGTAGTGCACGTCGTCGGACCAGCGGTCGTCGGTCGCGTACGTCGCGACGACCGCCTTCAGCGCGCGTGGTCGCTCGCACGCCAGCTGGAGCGCGTTGAACCCGCTCCACGACGTACCGAACATGCCCACGGCGCCCGTGCTCCACTCCTGGACGGCGAGCCACTCGATGACGACGTGGAGGTCGGCCTGCTCCTGGGGGTGGTACTCGTCGAGCGCGACCCCTGGGCTCGACCCGGTGCCGCGCAGGTCGACCCGCGCGACGGCGTAGTCGTGCTCGTCACGAAAGCGCACGTACTCGGGGCGGTAGGACCAGGTGAGGTCGTCCTTGCGGTACGGCAGCGCCTCGAGCAGCACCGGCACCCGGTGCTGCGGCCCGGCGTAGGCCGGCAGGTAGAGCGTCGCCGCGAGGAACCCGCTGTCGGGCAAGGGGATCCGGACCTGGTGCGCGTCGCCGACCCGACCCGCCGTCATCGGCGCGCACCGCGGACCAGGTCGGCCACCGCGTCGAACGGCAGGGCCTCGACGGTCCGGCCGTCCCGCCCGGACGTCGTCGTCGCGGCGAGCAACGAGGTGAGCACCGCCTCCTCGGTGGCCTCGACGGCCGCCGCGAAGTACGGGTCGAGGTCGCGACCGAAGACCGGCGCCGCGGCCGCGGACCGCGTCCGGTCGCCGCGCAGCCCCGTCGCGAGCGCGAGGAAGATCTCGCCGGAGCCGTGGGTCGCGACCGAGCCGGTCCGCCCCAGACCCAGTCCCGCGCGGCGGGCGAGACGTTCGCAGGCCTGGGCGTCGAGCAGTCCGTCGGTGACGAGGACGACGATGCACGAGCCACGGTCGCCGCGGTCCGGGGCGGCGCCGGGCGCCACCGCGACCGGCCCGCCGGGCCGCGCCGCGGCCAGCCCGCCGGCCGGGACGCCGCACACCGTGAGCCGCGCGCCGTCGCCGAAGTTCGTCAGCACGACCGCGCCGAGCACGTGCCCGTCCGGGAGCACCCGGGACGCCGTGCCGATGCCGCCCTTGTACCCGAGGCACTCCATCCCGGTCCCGGCCCCGACGCAGCCCTCGTCGGGGAGGCGGCCCGACCCGACGGCCGCCCGGGCGGCGTCCCAGGCGCCCTCGACGTCCGCGTCGGTCAGGCGCGCCCACCGCGGGTCCGACAGCCCGGAGTCGTCGCACTCTGTGACGACCGGGATGACGACGTCGTCGACCCCGACCCGCGGGTCCGAGCGCGACAGCAGCGAGCATGCCGCGTCGTAGACGCGTCCCACGTGCATCGTCGAGGTGAGGAAGACCGGCGTCTCGACCCGGCCCCACTCCCGCACCGTGACGAACCCCGTGCACTCCCCGGCACCGTTGAGCACCGCGGCGCCGGCCGGCACCGGCGCGCCGAACAGGTCGCCGTCCAGGTGCAGCACGCTCACCCCGGTCCGGACGACGCCGCGACCGTCGGGCGGGCCGGGCTCGTCGAGCCACAGCGTCGCGTGCCCGAGACCGACCCCGGGGACGTCGTGCACCGACCGGGTCGGACCGCTCGGCAGCAGGCCGATCCCGACCCCGGTACTGACCCGCAGGTCAGCGAAGCGTCGCGCCACGGCATGGGAGCATAGGCCGGTGGTCAGGGTTCAGCAGCGGCGTCGCGTCGCGCAGACGAGTCGCTCGTGATCCCGGTCGTCTGGTCCGACGACGTGCTGCGCCACGACCCGCGTGACGAGATCTGGGTGGGCGTGCGGACCGACGGCACCGAGGTGCCGCGGCGGGCGACCGTCATCCGGGCGGCGCTCGCCGCCGCCGGGCATCCCGAGGTCCCCACGACGGAGCACCCGGACGACGTGCTCCTGGAGGTCCACGAGGCCGGCCTCGTCGACTGGCTGCGGACCGCCTGGGACGCCTGGCAGGACGGCCCGTACGGCACGCTCGTCGGCTCCGACCGGGTCGTGCCGTACGTCTTCCCGACCCCGCTCATGACGTCGGGGATGCCGTGGCGGTACCCGGCGGCGACGCACGCCCGGGCCGGGGTCTGGTGCTACGACACGATGACCGTCGTCGGCCCGGGGACCTGGGAGGCGGCCCGGGCCGCCGTCGACGCCGGGCTCACCGCCGTCGATCTCGTCCTGGCCGGCCGGCACTCGGTCTACGCCCTCACCCGGCCGCCCGGTCACCACGCCGCGCCCGCCGGGTTCGGCGGGTCGTGCTACCTCAACACGGCCGCCGTCGCGGCCCAGGCGTTCGCCCGCGCGGGCCGCCGGGTCGCGGTCCTCGACGTCGACGCCCACCACGGCAACGGCACCCAGGCCGTCTTCTGGGACCGCGCCGACGTCCTCTACGCATCCGTCCACGTCGACCCCGGAGCCGGCTGGTTCCCGCACGTCCTCGGGTACGGCGACGAGCGCGGCGCCGGCGCCGGGGCGGGCTCGACGGTCAACGTCCCGCTGCCGCCCGGCACGGACGACGACGGCTGGCTGCGCGGCGTCCGGCTCCTCGTGGAGGCCGCGCTGCGGTTCGACGCGGAGGCCGTCGTGCTGTCCCTCGGGCTGGACGCCGCGGCGGCCGACCCGGAGAGCCCGCTGCTCGTCAGCCGCGACGGCTACGCGAGGGCCGGGGCGCTCGTCGGCGCGCTCGACCTCCCGACCGTCGTCGTCCAGGAGGGCGGCTACGACCTCGCGTCCGTCGGCGACCTCACGGTCGCCGCGCTCTCGGCGTTCTGAACCTGTGCAGCCGCGTTCGGGACCTGCGCCGTCCCCCCACCGCGCCCCGTGTGAGCGACCCGTGGCGCCCGCCGCCCGCGATCTCAGCGCGGTGAGCTCCGGTTCGCTGCCAGTGCACGGACCCGCCGCCGCAACCCTGGGAGCCGGCGACCCACCGACTTGCGAGCACGCCGGAAGGCGTGCCGGGCACGGTCCGGCAGGCTCACCGGGTCGGCGCTCGAGCGCACCCGGACGCCGCGAACGCCCCGACCGTTGGAGTCCAGGACCAGGTCGATCGGCACGGACACCCGGTGCCCCGGCTCGCCCACCTCGACGAACAGCGCGTACACGCCCTCGCGAACCCGGGCCGCGGCGTGCTGGTCCGCCGAGACGCGGGCACGCCACACCGTCCGCGGACCTGTGGCGTCAGGCACGGCATCGACGAACATCTTCTTCTCGGTCTGCTGGTGGACGAGACGGAACCGCACCTCCCCCGTACGCGGCGTGACCGCGGCATTGAGAGGGACGGTCACGGCGAGCTCCGTCCCCCGGCCCTTGCGAGTCAAGACCCTGGTCGCAGCGCGGAGCAGGTTCGTCACCGTGCCGTTTCGGGTGTCGACGGCCACGCTCAGCTCCTCCTTGCCCTGGGTGAGGAACCCGACCGTGGTCGGCACCCCCGTGCCACCGAAGCGCACTCCCGGGTCGGACACGGAGGCCGCCCGCTCCGGCGCAAGCCGCGAGGTCCGGGTGAGGCCAAGGGCGCCCGCTCGCACGTACAGGTCCCAGATGCCCTCGGGCAGCCGGCCGGCGGTGTTGAAGTGCGTCGGGTCCAGGCGTGCGATCAGGGCGTACCTCACGGTGTGGCGCGTCGGGTGGCCCGCCACCGGGACGAACTCGACCGTGCTCTCGGTCGGGACGAAGAACTCCACGGCCGTGTCCCGCATCTTGACGACGACGTCCATGCGGGGATTGGCGAGCGAGGGCAGGACGTCGAGACCGCCGATCTCCGGGACGGCGTCGAAGAAGGGCGGCGCCAGCGTCACCGACGAGGGTGCACCAGCGTCGTCCCGGACGACGTCGACCTCGAGCGGGACGTCACCCAGCAGCAGCCGGGTCGTCGCCCGGACGACGAGCAGCGTGTCGCCGTCCCACCGGGCCTCCTCCAGACGGTTGCGCAGCTTGAGCGAGTCCGAGACGTCCGCATGGGCGAGCAGACCGTCGACGTCGCCGCGCCGGGCCAGCGCCGCGCGGCCTCGCAGCCCCGGCGGCAGGAGGGTGTCGACATCTGCGGGGAAGGCGTCCGCGAGCAGTTTGCGGATCGTGCCGACGAGGTCGTCCCGATAGGCCTTGTGGTAGCGCTGGAAAGGCCCGCCGCTCAGCCGGCCGAGCAGTTCTACGCGGAAGAAGCGCTCGTACACCGCGAGCCGCTCGGCCTCGGACGACGCGTTGCCCTCGACGATATCGAGCACCTCACGCAGGTTGCCGTAGTACTCCTTGGGGACGATGCGCGTGGAGCCCGCGTTCGCCCCGTCCTCGCGCCGCCAGTAGAAGTAGCACGCGTAGTCGCCGACGATCGCGGTCGACCTCGCGGCGTAGTACGCCTTCACCATGAACAACTGGTCCTCGAGGCGGCGCTTCCCCTCGGGATAGCGCAGCTCGGGGTGGGCGGCGAGCAACCGCCGGGAGAACATTTTGTGCGGCGTGAGTTACTCGATGAGTGGCGCGTCGCTCATCGAGCAGCCGACCGCGTTCCGCCGGAACACGTTGTGCGGCACGCCCCGAAAGTTGCTGATCACCTTGCCGATGACGATATCCGCGTCCGAGGAGTGACCCAGATCGTACATCCGTTCGAGCGCCTCGGGTGCGATCCGGTCGTCCTGGTCCATGAACAGGACGTACTCGCCCCGCGCCATCGAGATGCCGATGTTGCGAGGCTTGCCGGGCCAGCCCGAGTTCGGGATGTGCGTCACCGAGAACATCGGCTCGGCGGCCGCGATCTCGTCGAGCCGGTCGCCCGTGCCGTCGGTCGAGCCGTCGTCGACGAGGAGCACCTCGATGGTGCCGCGATCGAGGGTCTGTGCTCGCAGGGAGTCCAACGCAGGGTCCAGAGCGGCGCCTGGGTTCCACACCGGGATAACTACCGAGACCTTCACCGAACTTCTCCGCCCGTCCCTCGATGATCATTGCGCGGGGTACAGTCAACCGCACTCTGCCCCGGTTTACGCCCGACGTCGCGACGGGCCCACCCGCTCGGAGACGTCTGAGTCGGATTCCGCTGACAGCCGGCGACCGAGCTGCCACCACCAGATGGGATGATCTGTGAGAATCGTCGTCACCGGCGGGGCCGGGTTCATCGGCTCCAACTTCGTCCGCCGGGCCGTCGCCGGGGACTACCCGCGGCTGCGCGGGGCGGACGTCGTCGTGCTCGACGCGCTGACCTACGCCGGCACGCTGACCAACCTCACCCAGGTGCTGGACTCCCCGCAGGTGCGGTTCGTCGAGGGCGACATCCTCGACGGCGCCCTGGTCACGGACGTGCTCGCGGGCGCGGACGCCGTCGTCCACTTCGCCGCCGAGAGCCACGTCGACCGGTCGATCACCGGGGCGGCCGACTTCGTCATGACGAACGTCGTCGGCACCCAGACGCTGCTCGACGCCGCCCGGGCGGGCGGCGTCGGCCGCTTCCTCCACGTCTCGACCGACGAGGTCTACGGCTCGATCGACGTCGGCAGCTGGCCCGAGACCGACCCGCTGCGGCCGAACTCGCCGTACGCGGCGAGCAAGGCGGGGTCCGACCTCATCGCCCTGTCGTACGCGCGCACGCACCGCACGGACGTCGTCGTGACCCGCTGCTCGAACAACTACGGGCCGCACCAGTTCCCCGAGAAGGTGGTCCCGCTGTTCGTCACGAACCTCGTCGACGGCGGGACCGTGCCGCTGTACGGCGACGGGCTCAACGTGCGCGACTGGCTCCACGTCGACGACCACTGCCGGGGCATCGCCCTCGTGCTGGCCGGCGGGCGGTCCGGTGAGGTCTACAACATCGGCGGCGGCACCGAGCTGACGAACCGGGAGCTCACCCAGCGGCTGCTCGCCGCGACCGGGCGGGACTGGTCGGCGGTCGTCCCCGTCACGGACCGGCCGGGTCACGACCGCCGGTACTCGGTCGACATCACGAAGATCTCGGCCGAGCTGGGCTACGCACCGCAGGTGCCTTTCGAGCGCGGGCTCGCCGAGACCGTCGAGTGGTACCGGACCCGCCGGGACTGGTGGGAGCCGCTCAAGGCCCGCACGGCCCTGGCCCGATGACGCCGCGACGCTGGGTCGTCGTCGGCGCGCGCGGCATGCTCGGGCGCGACGTGTGCGCGGCGCTCGAGGCCGCCGGTGAGCGCGACGTGGTCACGCTCGGCCGCGACGAGGTCGACGTCAGCGACCCGGCGTCGGTGGAGAAGGTCGTCGGGACGGCGCTGGGCGGGACGGCGCTGGGCGGGACGGCGAAGGGCGGGACGGCGGCGGGCGGGACGGCGGCGGGCGGGACGGCGGCGGGCGCCACCGGCCCGGCAGCAGGACACCTCGACGCCGTCCTGGTCAATTGCGCCGCGTGGACCGCGGTCGACGACGCGGAGTCCCACGAGGCGCAGGCGTTCGCGGTCAACGCCCTCGGGCCCCATCTGCTCGCGCTGGCGTGCGCGGCCGCCGGGGCGTGGATGCTCCAGGTCTCGACCGACTACGTCTTCGACGGCACCGCGACGCAGCCCTACCCGGAGTCGGCGCCGGCGGCGCCGCGGTCGGCGTACGGCCGGACCAAGGCGGCGGGCGAGTGGGCGGTGCGCGCGGCGCTGCCCGAGCGGCACTGGGTCGTCCGGACCGGCTGGCTGTACGGCGCCCACGGCCGCAGCTTCGTCACGACGATGCGCGCGCTCGCCGGCAGCCGGCCGACGGTCGAGGTCGTCACCGACCAGATCGGGCAGCCGACCTGGTCGGCCGACCTCGCCGACCGGATCGTGGCGACCGTGCGCGCCGGCGCACCGGCCGGCACCTACCACGGCACGTCGTCGGGCCGGGCGTCGTGGTTCGAGCTCGCCCAGGCCGTCTTCGTGGCGGACGGCCACGACCCGGCCCGGGTCCTGCCCACCACGTCTGAGACGCTCGTCCGGCCGGCCCCGCGGCCCGCCTGGTCGGTCCTCGGCCACGACGCGTGGTCCCGCGCCGGGCTCGGGCCGCTGCCGCACTGGCACGACGCGCTCGCCCGTTTCGTCGGCACAGGGAGCACCGGATGAGGATCGACCCCCTCGCGATCGAGGGTTCCTGGACGTTCACGCCGCGCACGTTCGGCGACGACCGTGGCGTCTTCCTCGAGTGGTACCGGCACGAGGGCCTCACCGAGCACGTCGGCCACCCGCTCGACCTGCGGCAGGCGAACTGCTCGGTCTCCGCGGCGGGCACGGTGCGCGGCATCCACTTCTCCGACGTGCCGCCGGGCCAGGCCAAGTACGTCACGTGCGTGCGGGGCGCCGTCATGGACGT
>Ga0209798_10000786_pt1 | contig 19517 bp, 17 predicted proteins | sample DOMMetBare3Fresh_FD_187475 | JGI IMG/M metagenome (GOLD analysis project Ga0209798, IMG submission 187475) | Wetland sediment microbial communities from St. Louis River estuary, USA, under dissolved organic matter induced mercury methylation -... | ecosystem: Environmental > Aquatic >...
GCCGATCATGACCTTGGCCCTGAGCTGGCCGATGGTGCGTTCCAGGTGCCCGCCCATCGCCGCCTGAGCACCAAAGACTGGCTTGACGCGAGCGCGCACCTTGGACTTGTTCCAGTTCAATTGCTTCTGTGCTTCCGTCAAGCGGCTATCTTTGACGCAGATTTGGCACTTCGTCTTGGCGCCGGCATTGCTTTTCCGGTCCTTCTCACGCACCCGGCCAAGGTCCGGCCGAAACGCTTCCCAATCGATGCGGGCTTTCAGACCCACCAGCGGATCGCCCATTTCGGTAAGTTGGCCGGCGCGTTCTGCGACGTCGAATAAACCGGGTTGGCGGGGGGTATCATGAGCGCTTTCTCTTTTTATCTGCTGTGCTATTATCTCATGCGGGAACTTTGCCGTGTACCCGAAATTTGCTGGAAAATGGGGGAATTATTGGAGATGCCCTTAATTATAGCACTTCAGGCAAACCCAAAAATGAAAAACCCTGGTATGCATTGTGACAGATAAGCCTGTTCGTTATGAGATCTTTGATAATAATAACCCTTGCTCTGATTTTAAAAATGATCGGAATTATTTAATAAGAGCGTTTAAAATCAAGCGGGTCCTAACTTTTTTCCTAACCTCGAAATTTTGTGAACTATATATGGGAGCAGCCGCACGATGACTGTAGAACTTTTGATTAACTATGCGGTGCAGTTTCTTGGAACCGGGGCCGCATTCTTGCTCGCCTATCGGTCCTTTCAAAAACGCCGAATTCAGTTAGGCTCTGAACCGACGCTACCCCAATACTTTATCCGCAAAAGCACCTACTGGATAGGGATCACATCGTACTGCACGGTTGTGGCAGTTCTTTATGGGTTATTGACCTGGCGTTGGCTGCCCTTAGAACCGCTGGTAACGCTGATCGTGAAGAACCTCCGCCCAGGGGAATTGGTGAATCTTATAAATGGCTTAGACGGAAACACGATCATACCTTTGATCGCCGCCGGACTATTTCTTTTTTTTATCGCCTGGGAAAGCAAGTTTAATCCATTGCTTATCTTGAGGGACAGTGTCCATGACGCTTTCGCAATTCCGACAAAGGCCGTAGAAGTCTATAACGCCCTTATAACATCAAGATTGTCGGCGGTCGACGATAGCCTAAAAACACAAATTGCCAATCGTCTGCTGGTATCGAGCATCGATCCCGGTGATTTCGAAAAATCCAACGCCACGATCGAGTATAAATGGGCTCATAATTGCCTTTTGTTTGACCATATACATAACTACGCCAACCAATCGTCTTTTCGCCGTTTATTCAACGAGCCATCGCTGAAATGGGGGGAAATTTGTATTTCTTATAACGCGATGTCGGAAAAAATTGCCGTCTGGAAGGAAGCGGAACCGCACTATACCAAGACGATAAATTTGATAAAGGAACTTGATCACCTTACCGGGCTGCTCTGTCGCTTACTTGCCTCCCTGGTCGTATTTGGAAGCGCAAGCGAGAATGAAATATGGGCAACCGTGAAGCAACTTGGCGGCAACGTCCGCGAGGCTCGCCTGAAGCACACCTATAAATATGTCCTGCTCTTCACGGCTGCCACCGCTATTGGAGTTATGTTGGGTCGCGAGATTTCGGTCTCGCTACACAATACTTTCCTATTTCCCGATAAACCGCTGGGGCACTTTAATTACACTACGCTCAGATGGGTCGCCTATGCCATTACGATCTATGTCCTGCCGATAGGGCTCGTCTTTATTTCACGGACGCTAGCCTTCAGGCGCCAACGGGAACAATCCGATCGCTACTATGGGTTCTATATGGCAATGATGATCATGGGGTTCATTGTCAGCACCTCGGTATCAGCGCTTATACTCGAATTAACTTATTACCGCAGAGACTATTTTAGTTTTCTGGAAAGCTTCTTAGAGCATATGCGCTGGGGTATTTTGCCGGCGCTCATGTGCGGTTTTGTTGCTTATCAAATGGACACTCCAGTGAGCGAATCGGATGCTCTGGGTAAACTTATGATGACCGCTGTGTTGCGTTTTCTTGGTTGGGGATCGGTCGCCATCATTATCATGCTTTACGCGACCGACAACCTGGCCATCGAGGAGACCAATCTGCGTTTTACCCTGGTCGGCACAGCTTTTTTCGTAGTCGGTCTATTGGGGGCGTCTGCGCGTTTCAAAGCGGCGAGGCCAGATGACTAGCCGTTCCAGACCGCGTAATGATTTTTCAAAAAGGAGACCGCCAGCAGGGTGTCGTTCGACCTCACACGTTGAAGATGAGGATATTCCGAACAGAACAGCTGAAATTTTGGCATCAAGGACGTTCTCACCCGTTCGCTAAAATGGATTTCACCTGGTCAGGGCAGCCCCGTCAACGGCGGCCTTAAATTAGCCAAAGGCGCGGCAGTATTTTTGAGCACAAAACATTTTTCACCATAGTTGTCAAAAATACATTTAGTAAAAGCGCGCTTAATATAAAACATCATGTTTCTTCAGCCTGAATTGCGGGACAGTCCGATTAAATCGCTAATCAGAAAAGCAATGGAGGGCGACCCTATGATCAAGATAAGGGGCTAGCGGTTTGATTTATTATCTAGTTCTTGCAAATGTTTTAATTTTTCCCGGATTTTTATTTCCAATCCTCTTGCTACCGGCTGGTAATAGTTTGTTCCGGATAATTCGTTAGGAAAATAATTTTCTCCGGCAGCATAGGCTTCGGGCTCGTTATGGGCGTAGCGATATTCTTTGCCATAATCCAGCGATTTCATTAATTGGGTTGGTGCATTTCTCAAGTGCACAGGAACACCTAAACTGCCGCTATGCCTGGCATCGTCCATGGCGGCGTTGTAGGCCATATAAACGGCGTTACTTTTAGGCGCGCAGGCCATATAAACGATGGCTTGCGCCAAGGCCAACTCTCCTTCGGGGCTGCCTAGCCGTTCCTGCGCTTCCCAGGCGTTGATAGCAATTTGCAATGCTCTCGGATCGGCGTTGCCAATATCTTCCGAAGCGATTCTGACCATGCGTCTGGCCAGATAGGCTAAGTCGCAACCGCCATCGATCATCCGGCACAGCCAATAGAGTGAGGCATCAGGTGCACTGCCACGTACCGATTTATGCAGAGCGGAAATTTGATTATAGAATTCCTCACCCTGTTTGTCGAAGCGCCTGACGCCACCGGATAATACTTCTTTGGTAATGGTCTCATTAATGACCCCCATGTTTTTTGCGGATGCAAGTTCAGCGGCGATTTCAAGAAGATTGAGCAGGGTTCTGGCATCTCCGTCTGCGGCTTCGGCGAAATGCTGTTTGGTGACATCCGACATTTCGATAGCGAAACTTCCGAGCCCCCGGTCGGCATCTTTTAAAGCACGGTTCAATACGGCCAGTAAATCATCCAACGTCAAGGCATTAAGGACATAAACACGCGCTCGGGACAGCAAGGCGTTATTTAGCGCAAAAGACGGATTCTCGGTGGTTGCGCCTATAAAATAAATCGTACCGTCTTCGACATGCGGCAGAAAGGCATCCTGTTGGGATTTATTGAAGCGGTGAACTTCGTCAACAAACAGAATCGTGCGCCTGTGTTGTTCGATTTGAATTTTTTTGGCTTCGGCAACAGCCACCCGAATTTCTTTTACCCCGGCCAAAACCGCTGAAATCGGGATAAATTCGGCATTGGAATGTTGGGCGACGATACGAGCCAGTGTGGTTTTTCCGGTGCCGGGCGGCCCCCAGAAAATCATCGAATGCAGCCGACCTGAAACGATGGCTTCATATAAGGGTTTGCCGGGTTTTAAAATATGCTGTTGACCGGCATAGTCCCCCAGAACAGCGGGACGCATCCGGTCAGCCAAAGGTTTGGTCAGATCGTTAGGCATAGTTCATCAAAAACCAGATTTCCATGCCGTTTATTCCGAAAAAACATCAGCGCCTTTGGGCGGTTGAAATTGAAACAGGGTTTGCTTGATCGGCGGATTGATCAGGACATTGGAAAAATAAATTCGGGTCAGTTGGCCAAAATTATCGCTTAATTCCATGCCACCAAGAGAACCTTTTCTCATGCCAATTAAAATGTATTTAAAACTGCTTTCCTGGTTTTTCGGTAATAGCCTGATCCACTGCAAGTCATCTTCAACACCCTGTTTTTCCATAATGAAATTATCGTCCAGCGAGATGTCGCCGCTTAATAACAGGGCCGGTGTAGAACCCAGCGATTCATCCAGTTTTTTGATGGTGACCTGTTCAAGATCCTGGTCGTAAAACCATACAGTTCCGGAATTGGCAACGATTTGCTGTTGAAACGGCTTTTCATAATTCCAGCGAAACTTACCCGGCCGTTGCAACAAAAACACGCCATAACTGGTTTGCACGGGATTACCGGCTTCATTGATGACTACTTGCTTGAAATCCGCGGTGAGTGATTTGGAGGATTGTAAAAAGGCTTTTAATTGCTTGACAGGCTGGTCTTCGGCATAACCTGGGTTATTGAAAAAGAATAGGGCAATCAGAAACCATCGAAAAAAATTAACATAATTCATTGGAAAGCTCGCTAGAAAAATCACTCTGTAAATAGATCTTCAAACCAGGATTTATCCTGTTCAATGACTGAATCTCCACAATCTGAATAGGCAACCGGCGTGGAGCCGGAAATATACGGATAATTCTTCGCCCAGCCGCAACCTTCAGCGGCTAACAAGCCGTTGGCCGGATCAACGCGTGCCATTTTGATATTGTCTGGAACAATCAGATTTACCGGCTGCGTTGAAATTTGTTTCATTAACGAAGTCCAGACCTGCAAAGCCCCGGTTGCGCCAGTCAGTCCGATAGGCTTGTTGTCGTCCCTGCCGATCCAGACTACCGACAGATAATCGCCCGTATAACCGGCAAACCAGCTGTCTTTTGAATCGTTGGTGGTACCGGTTTTACCGATCAGGCCATAATCCGGCGGGAATGATGAATAGGCGGAACGCCCAGTCCCTTCGCGCATGACTTCCTGTAAGATGGTGTTGACAATATAGGTGGCTGCAGGATCCACGGCTTGTTTGACAGTAAAAGGATAACTCTGCAACTGTTTGCCATCGGCTGCCAAAACGGCTCTGATGCCTTTGATGGGGGTGAAAAAACCGTCACCTGCCAGTGTTTGGTATATTTGCGTGACATCCATCGGGCTAAGCGATGCCGCACCCAGCAGCAACGATGGAAATAAATCGACAGGTCGGGTTACGCCCATGCTTCTCAAGGTCTTGGCCGTTCTTCCGACGCCGATATCCATGCCAATGCGCACAGTGGCCAGATTGTAGGAGTGTGACAAAGCTGTATGCAGGCGGATAATACCGTGCTCTTTATGATCATAATTTTTCGGAATCCAGTCCGTGCCGTTCTGGCCTTTGACAACAATAGCCGTGTCGCTGACAGGTGTGGTGATTGTGTATTTATTCGGATATTGCAGTGCGGTCAGGTATACCACCGGTTTCATCAATGAACCGATAGGACGGACGGCATCCAGCGCACGATTGAAGCCAGCTGCCGAATTGTCACGGCCACTGGCGAGCGCTGCGATCTCGCCGTTATCCCTGCGGGTGACGATAACGGCTGTTTCAAGATTTTTAGCTTTCGGCAATTTTTCCAGTCGGTCCAGTTTGCTGGCCAGGGTTTTTTCGAGCGTGTCCTGCACCTGGGTATCCAGCGTGGTAAAAATTCGCAAACCCTCTGAAGTTAAATCTTCTTCCCGGTAATCCTGCTTTAACTGGCGCTTGATCAGGTCAAGAAAGCCGGGGTAGCGATTAGATGCGCGATAAACGCGCGGCACGACATTCAGGGGCCTTGCCTTGGCTTCAGTGTTTTGTTGTGCAGTGATGTAACTTTCCGCGGCCATTTCGTCAAGTACCAGATTTCGGCGTTGCAAGGCGCGTTCAGGATAGCGCCGGGGATCATATTCCGAAGGCCCGCGCACCAACGATACCAGTGATGCGATTTGTTCCAGCGATAAATCCTTCAAAAAAGTGCCGAAGTAAAATTCGCTGGCTAGACCGAAGCCATGCACTGCGCTCGCACCATTTTGACCGAGATAGATTTCATTTAAATAAGCTTCCAGAATTTCATCCTTGCTGTAGCGGTATTCAAGAATCAGCGCCATCAAGGCTTCTTTGAGTTTTCGGGACAAACGTCGTTCGGAAGTTAAATAAAAGTTTTTAACCAGTTGTTGAGTAATCGTACTGCCGCCCTGGACCATGCCGCCTGCGCGGACATTCGCCAATACTGCACGGGCAATGCCGCGCAAGGAAATGCCATAGTGTTGGTAATAATCCCTGTCTTCTGAAGCCAGCAAACCTTTGATGAGTAAATCAGGGGCCTCTTTCAGCTTGATCAGAACCCGATCTTCCTTGATGGTAGGATAAAAACTGCCAATTTGCACCGGATCCATTCTGACAATCGCGATGTCTTCTGAATCTGCAAAATCAGTGATTGACGTGATGCCGTAATCGCTAAAAGTAATATGGATATGGTTGCTGGCTTGATGTTGATCCCAGAAAGCAAATTCCCGGGTCTTTACACTGAATTGCTTACCATTTTTAGAATACGTGCCGTCGGCGGCCAACTGCGGATCCTTCCGGTAACGTAATATCTGCAGCAGTTCTTCAAATTTTTCGGCATTTATATTTAACCCCGTATAGAGCTCCACTGGACTGGCGTAAACGCGGGCGGGAATAGCCCAGCGCTTGCCTTCGAATTGTTTACGTACGTTATAATCAAGATAACCAAGATAACTGACAAAAACAAATGTGGCTCCGGTCAAGATTATTAGAATCGTATTTCTAAACCAGTGAGAAACTGGTTTTTTTGAGGTTCTTAACTTGCTGTATCGGGATCCGCGTTTTCGTGGTTTCTCTGCCATAGCCTCTGTAGCTTCGTTATATTTCAATCGGTAACGCCGTATTATACATAAATAGGAGCACCGGCATCGGTTAGCATGACTTTAGCTGTTGATTAATGAATCTAAAATGAACAGGATGTGATTGAGATTGTGAATGTATTCAAGCAAACACGAAGGGTAGGGGGGTGAGAAGTTTGAACGAATGATATACTTGAATTTTCGTAACTATTCAGCGTATTTTGTCATTCCAGGAAAAGTGAGGAGTCTTAAGGCTCACCCATGTTCCAGCGCTTAAAGATTACTCCTGATAGTCGAAATGACAGTAAAATCAGGCTTATTACAAAAAAGCTGAATAGTTATAAACTTTCTGCGTGTCCTTCCTGGTGAATTTTAAGTATCTTGAAATACTCTATCTTCGAGCGAGCTAAAAACATTGTCATCGGATTTAAGCAAGTAACCTCAGCTTCATGACATACTTCGTATCTTTCGTGATGAATAGCCACGAAATATTAGCAATCCTGACAGCGGGTTTGATCCGCTTACTGCCTCAACGACAGGTTTAATGTCGTATTATCCTTCAAGCTCTGGTGGATGTACGTTATAATAATTAAATGATTCCATTTTCTCACCTCATAATTTCGCGTTGGCCATTTCTTTGTGGATAGCGGACTTCCAGAATCGACGATAAAACAATCGGATTTTGATCAATAAAATCATACAGGTGTTTCAGCTTTTCCCATGGCCCAGTTTTTTGCAATACACCCTGAAAATCCGCAGTTGCGGCTCATTCATCGGGCAATAGAAATTATTCGCCAGGGTGGGGTTATTGCCTATCCGACCGATTCATCCTATGCGATTGCCTGCCACATCGGTGACAAACAGGCTATGGATAAAATACGCAGCATCAGGCAGTTGGATGATAAACATGACTTTACTATAGTGTGCAAGGATCTGGCGCAGGTATCCAATTTTACCAAAATCGGTAATGACGCCTATCGTTTGATCAAGGCATTAACGCCGGGCCCGTTTACTTTTTTACTGGATGCTACCCGCGAAGTGCCCCGAAGATTGCAACACCCGAAGAAAAAAACCATTGGTATCCGAATTCCGGATAATACAGTGGCCTTGCTTTTGGTTAAGGAGCTGGAAGAGCCTTTATTAAGTACTAGCCTGATTTTACCGGGCAGTAACGATGCCTTGGTCGACCCCTACGTCATTAGAGACAGGCTTGAACACCAGTTGGATTTAGTGATCGATGCCGGCATCGTTGAGTTTGAACAGACCACGATAATTGAATTTTCCGGCAATGGCCCCAAGATTCTCAGACAGGGCAAAGGCATAGCGCCAATGCTCGATTAAGAGGAACACAATGATGAATGAATTGAGCTTGATGCAGCGAATTGTGGTCTGGATAGTGCCGGTGGTTCTTGCAATTACTGTACATGAAACGGCGCATGGTTGGGTCGCGAAAAAATATGGCGATAACACCGCCTCTGCGTTGGGCCGGTTAACGATTAATCCGATCAAACATATTGATGTGATTGGCACAATAATCCTGCCGGGGATACTTTTATTAACCGGCACCGGATTTATTTTCGGTTGGGCAAAACCGGTTCCCGTAGATGCTCGAAATTTTAAAAATCCGCGCCATGATATGGCAATGGTTGCCCTGGCGGGGCCGGTTTCGAATTTGTTGATGGCGACGGCCTGGGCATTGCTAGCCAGAATCGGGGTAACTATCGGCGTGGAATTTATATCATTGCCATTTATTTATTGGGGCATCGCCGGCATTTCCATCAACCTGGTTTTGGCGTTGATCAACTTGTTGCCGATTCCCCCGTTAGATGGCAGTCGTGTGCTGACCGGAATTTTGCCGAGTTATTGGGCATGGAAATATAATCAACTTGAACGTTATGGGTTTATAATTTTACTGGTATTACTGTATACCAAAGTTCTGAATGTCATTCTGGAATATCCCATGTATGTTGCTCAAAAAATATTTTTTAGTGTTGCCGGGATATAAGCTACTATTTTGAAAGGAGAATCATTTAAAGATGCTTATTATCCGCGCTGATTAATGATGTTGGGCGTCATTAGCTAAATGTATCAAGAAACTGCCGAAATATTAGAAGAAGCATCTCCTGCCATTGCCATCGTGAATGGTGAGCCGTTCATTCAGTTGCCGGAGGATCTTTATATTCCACCCGATGCGCTGGAAGTGTTTTTGACATTGTTTGAAGGCCCCTTGGATTTGCTGCTATATTTGATCAGACGGCAGAATCTGGATATTGTCAACATACCGATCGCTCAGATTACCCATCAATACATCGCTTATATTCAAATGATGACCAATCTGAATTTGGAGCTGGCTGCGGAATACCTGGTCATGGCAGCTCTGCTGGCGGAAATAAAATCAAGAATGCTGTTGCCGCGCCAGCCGGAAGCGGAGAATGAGGAAGAAGATCCCAGAGCGACATTAATACGAAGGCTTCAGGAGTATGAATGCATCAAGGATGCAGCCGAAGAAATTGATCTGATGCCACGGGTTGAGCGCGATATATTTTCTTGTACAGTCGATCTTTCAACTTTAACCTTAGAACGACCACTGCCCGATGTTCAGTTAAAAGAAATGTTGCTGGCCTTTCAGGCCGTTTTAAAACGAGTCGAGCAACTGAGTCACCATCATATTACCAAGGAACCCTTATCAGTCCGTGAACGAATGTCAGCCATTCTGGAAAACCTTAAAGGAGCGGATAGTCTCCTTTTTTCGCAATTATTCGTCCGCAAGGAAGGCCGAACCGGCGCCGTTGTCGCGTTTCTGGCCATTCTCGAGCTCAGTAAAGAAAGACTTATCGATATCATCCAGCTTGAGCCCTTCACCGAGTTGCGAGTTAGAGCCGCTACCACTACAGACGGCTATTGAGTCTATAGAAGTTATTGAACATATAGAAGTTAACGTGGAAATAAAACGTATCGTTGAAGCTCTTTTATTTGCCGCCAACCGTCCGATGACATGTAGGCAGATTCAGCAGGTGTTTCCGGAGCTGGAACAGCCAGACCTAAATGAAATACAAACCGCCATCGATGACATCACCGAAGATTACAGGTCACGGCCCATCGAATTAAAACAGGTGGCGAGCGGTTATCGTTTTCAGGTCAGACAGGAGTTATCGCGCTGGGTAGGCCGCCTGTTTGAAGAGAAACCACCACGATATTCGCGCGCCTTGCTGGAAACGCTGGCCATCATTGCCTACCGCCAACCGGTTACGCGCGGTGATATTGAAGACATACGCGGCGTCAGCGTCAGCTCCAGTATCATTCAAACCCTGCTGGAACGCGACTGGATTCGCGTGGTAGGCCATAAGGAAGTGCCAGGCAGACCCGGACTATATAGCACGACCAAACAGTTCTTGGACTATTTCAATATCACAACCTTAACTCAATTACCGTCTCTGCAGGAGATCAAGGATCTCGATTTGCCGATAGACGACCTTCCACAACCCAAGCAGAGAATCAGTGAAGAACAAGAAACCGTTGAAGAGTTCGCAGAAAGCGACGAGTCAGCCTGATAAACCCAAAATAACACAAACCAGTCAATCGGATATCGGCGAGCGTATTCAAAAAGTGCTGGCACGGGGCGGCATCGGCTCCAGACGGGAAATAGAACGGTGGATAGAAGAAGGCCGGTTGAAATTGAATGGCACTGTAGTTGCCTTGGGTACCCGCTTAAAGCCGGGTGACCGCTTGCTGCTCAACGACCGGGTTATCCACTGGGAAAAATATACGCTGCAGCCAACCCGGGTGCTGCTTTACCACAAACCCACCGGTGAAGTTGTCACGCGCCGCGATCCAGAAGGCCGTCCGGTGGTTTTTACTCAGCTGCCGAAACTATCGTCCGCGCGCTGGATCGCCGTTGGCCGTTTAGATATTAATACCTCGGGTTTATTATTGGTTACCAACAACGGTGAATTAGCTAATCGTTTAATGCATCCATCAACCCAGGTTGAGCGTGAATACGCCGTGCGGATTTTAGGCGAAGTTTCTGATTTTACCATGGAAAAGCTCAAACAAGGGGTCGAACTTGAAGATGGTAAAGCCAGATTTGATGCTATCAATTTTGCCGGCGGCGAAGGCGCCAACAAATGGTATCATGTTATCGTCAGCGAAGGCCGTAATAGGCTAGTAAGACGCTTATGGGAATCTCAACAAGTCACCGTCAGCCGTTTAATACGTTTGCGCTACGGCCCCGTGGTATTACCGGAGCGCCTGAAAACCCATTCATTCTATGAACTAACAGAAAAAGAGCTGGAGTTATTGTTTGAGTTTGCCGGCATGGAGAGAGAAAAGCTGGAAATACCTGCTGTAACCATCAAGGGGGACAAGTCAAAAAACCCTCGTTGGCGATAGAAACTTCAGAGTAATAATGATTTACCTCCAGGGAACAGTATCTGCAATACCCAGCTGAAGACAGCCCGCTTGCGCATCCATTGATAAAAAACACTGACTAGTTACGATTATTTTTCGATAATCGTTAACTTGTCCGACTGAATGCCAAGGAAAAGTTTTCCTTGCAAGAGACCAACCAACTCCTTACCGGCCATGCCAAACCGCCAGCCATGCAGCAACTGGCATTCGTTGTTAGTACTAAACATCAATTCTTCCAGATCCTTGCGCGTCGCAAGAATAGCCGGGTTCAGGGAATTTTCTTCCGCTCGTATTCTGACTAATGCGGTTAAGATATCCAGGATGGCTTCTTGCTGTTGAGTCTTTTTTGCCGGCCGGCCTTTTTCGTTTAAAGGAATCGGTGAACTGTCCTTAGCACTGGCAATCAGTTGACATAGTTCTTTACCATAACGAGTTATTACGCGTTCATTGACTCCGCGGACATTAGCTAATTCCGTCACGGTTTCAGGCTGCAATTTAGCCATGTCAAAAAGTAGTTCATCACGAAGCAGCCAACTCTTTGGTCTGTTTTCGGCTTGTGCGGTTCTTTCTCGCCATTCAGCCAGCGTCTGGACGATTGATAACTGTTTACCCGTCAGTTTATTTTTGCCTTTAAGCTTCATCCAGGCTTTTTCTGGTGCTGATTTATAATAATCGGCATTGGTCAATTCGGCAAAATCCTGTCGCAGCCAGTCTCTCCGTCCTAGCGCTAATAGTTTCTGTTCGATGATTTGATAAATTTTGCATAAATAAATGACATCATCGGCAGCATATTGAATTTGAGATTCGGTCAAAGGGCGTTTGCTCCAATCTGCCCGGGTATGCGCTTTGCTGAGATTTATGTTTAACAAGCTGGAAACCAGCATGGCATACCCCGGATGATCCTGAAAACCCAATAACGGCGCGGCAATTTGTGTATCGAAAACGGGATCAGGTAATTTACCGGTCAATTGATAAAAAATTTCCAAATCCTGCCGGCAGGAATGAAACACTTTTATGATCGATGGATTGTAGATTGCTTCAAAAAGATCATCAAGCGATGGCAAAACCAATGGGTCGATACAGGCGACCCAATCCGGTGTTGCAATTTGCAAAAGACAAAATTTAGGATAATAGGTTTTTTCCCGTAAAAATTCCGTATCAAGCGCCAGCCAGGGCTCTTTTTTTATCTGTAAACATAGATTTGCCAGTTGATCAGATGTATCGATATATTGGATGGGAGGCATATTGGTTGTTAAAGGAAGGTGGAGTTGTTATTGCGCATCTTGGTGTACCGAGAGGAGGATATTTCGCTATGGCAGCGAGGCATGTTTAAAATGAATCAAAACCACACCTTTGTTTATAGATTTCGCTAGCCACCATTTACATGGTCTAAGCCGCTATGAGAAGATTTAGAATTACGCTGGCGTCCACGCCGGGAACGATTCTTGCTGCGTTTTTTATTATGCCCTGATTTCACCCGTTTGATATCAAGTTGTTGATCATTTATTGTCACAGATTTTAAGTGTAAAAATATATCCTGGGGCATATTATCAGGTAGGTCAACGAGTGTATATAGACTTTGCATGATGATATTTTCGATATTGTTTTTATCGACGCCTGATTCATCAACCAGTACTTTAATTAATTCTTCAGTGGTAACATGGTGTTGGCTACCGACGGATAACCGGTAACGAACCATTTTGATGTTTGGGCTCTTGCCATCATATGTTATTTGATAACTTGATTTCTGCGGCGCGACCGGCATATCCAGTTTGCTATTCTGGCAGTTCAAATAAATAAGCGCTGCGGCCAAATCCAGCAACCCTATTTCCAATTCAGCTGCCAAGGTTTTAGCCAGCGTACGCTGATTTTCAAGAGGTTCATGAGTGAGGATCTGGTGCAAACGATTTTTTAGCATGTATAGTGTTGGAACTTTAGCTTGTTATTATGTCCTGAGGCTTATTTATTCAGCGAGTTTTGCAGACTTGTTGATAGAAACCGCTGATCATGTATTTAGAATCGTGAAACACGATTAGTATTAAGGGGGTGAAATGATCAATGATTTGGTTCGTTTAGAATGCGAAAACAATGCCTGAAATCACTCCTGATAAATTTCCACAAAAGCTTCATCACGCAATCTTCTTAACCACAGCTCCGTTTCTTCTTCAATTTTACGTTTTCTAATGGCATCCCTAACCTGATTTTTTCTATATTCCTGACTATTGTCTTTATTTTCACGTTCCAAAACCTGAATTAGATGCCAGCCAAATTGGGTCTGAACCGGTTCGCTAATTTCATTGATCGCCAATTTTTCCATGGTTTCTTCAAAGGGTTTAACCAAATCTCCCGGGCCAACCCAATCGAGCAATCCACCTTTAAGCGCAGAGCCTTTATCATCGGAATGTGCACGCGCCAGAGCTGCAAAATCATCACCATCGGCAATACGCGCTTTCAATGCCAACAATCGTTTTTTAGCCTCAGCATCATCAACCAGTTCATTGGTTTTTATTAAAATGTGCCTGACTTTAGTCTTGGTGACCATGTGTGCTCCAATTCCAGAGCCTTTGATTTCCAACATTTTAATAATATGAAAACCGCTTGGACTTCGTATCGGTTCTGCCACGTCGCCCTGGCCCATTGTTGCAATGCTGTCGACAAACACGGTGGGAATATCTTTTTTCTCACGCCAGCCCAAATCGCCCCCTTTCAAGGCATTGCTATCGCCAGACTCACCTATCGCTGTTTGGTTAAAATCCTGTCCCTCCCGTAATTTTTTGACAAGCGTATCGGCTTTGTTCTTGGCGTTTTGTATCTCAGTGGCGGATGCGCCTTCTCTAACAGGGATCAGTATGTGGCCCAAATGATATTGGGTTGCTTCATCGCCAATTTTTTCCTCTGTCTCCATGGCATGTTCCACTTCCTGATCGGTTACTTTAATACGTCCGCCTATTTCCCGAGCGCGTAATTGATTTATAACAATTTCATTACGTATATTATCTAAAAAATTTTTATAGCTAATTCCCTGACCTTCAAGTTCCGCCCTGAACTGCTCGATATTCATATTATTCCTTTGGGCAATATCAGCAGCTGAATTATTGAGCATTTCTTCGGTTACCTTGATGCCTGCTCTTTCTGCTAATTGTCTTTGCAATTTATCGAGAATCATTTTTTCCAACACCTGCTTACGCAGGATAAAATCAGGGGGCATCTGTGTATTGCTGGCTTTTATCCGCTGCATAATGGTTGACATTTCTTTCTGCAATTCGCCTTCAAGAATCACATCGTCTTCCACAACGGCGACAATTTTATCCAGGACTTCTGCAAGCAGCAAAAAGGAATTGAATAGTAAACTGAAGCACAGGATGAATCGTGCCAATGTTTTCATGTTTTTCCAATTAATCATTTCTCTCGTTTCCGGTATCCATAGATATTTTGTTCAAAGAAAGTATCGAGATCTTGACCTATGCCGGTCAATCCCTTCAGTTCTATCTGAAAAAATAAGCCCGTCTGGGAAGTACCTTGGATTGTCTGGTTAGCAGTAGTAATGAGACCACTGTTAATTAATCCATTGATATAGTGTCTTCCAATGATGCGAAAACGCCAGCAACAGTTTTCTTTTTCCAGCCCCAAAAAGCTTTCCTGAGTCCTATTGTAAAGCAGCGAATATTGCCAGCGGCCAACCGCATACCAGTCATTGAATAGCGGCCAGCGAAATGACACATCGCTTTGAATAATGTCGTTGGCGCGATTCGGAATCAGGGGGTTTTTCCGATATAGATAGCCGATATTAAAAAGTTCATTTGGCCCACTGTTGAAATGCAGGGCTGCCTTGCCTCTTTCTAAATCATTGGTATGAGGATTCCACTGCAATCCGGTGTCAATTGACACGTGATCGGTGATTTCACTACTGAGCTCGGCGATTAGATTAGAAAATGTGTCTGTTTCAGGTGGCGTCACTTGTAGCTGTCGAATACCATTGTTGACCACACTAATCGGTGCGGTAACATTTCGGTCTTGGAAATACATTATCTCGCCTATATTGAGCCGCAACCGTTCCCGGCCAGAAACTGGATCAATCAACCGGGAGGTTAAAGCTGCCGATACTTGATTGGCATCCTGAACTCTATCAGATCCGCTAAAGCGGTTTTCCCGAAATAGGCTGTTGAACCAAAAATCGTACAAGGAGCTATCGAACGTCGGAATATTGCTCTGATCCTTATAAGGAATGTATAAATAAAATAAACGAGGTTCCAATGTATGGGTCATGGCTGTTTTGAAAATATTTACATCCCTTTCCAGAAACAGACCGCTATCGACTGAAAATATAGGCAGAGTTCTAGTGATAGAACTCGATGATCCGACATTTGATGTGCCGGGGGCAAACCCAGTATCTGACAGGCTTTTTAATTCATACTGCGTATATTGCAAGGACATTCTGGGGGTCAAAAAGGTACTGGCTGTCTGCAGCGGAAAACTAACCGACGGTCTTAGGTTCAGACGCTGCCCCTCAATCAGACTGGTATGTTGGAACTGCACATATTCACTCTCAAACACAGTATCAAGCGGCATAAATTTGAAAGAGTGATTCAGGTTTAAATTAACCTGTGGCAACCTTTTATAGGGAAGGGATATTCCACTTAATGTCGGGTCGATTGATTGGTAGTTGTCAAATCGGCCGATTAAGGAAGCCCCATCCCTCACATAACTAAGATCCGCCGTGCTTCTGATAAAACTGCTGAAATTTGTGACACTGAGCGCATTACCTAGCTCGGAGAAATAATCCTTGTCCGATACATAGTTCAAATCGACATTTGAACTGAGGTGAGGGGTAAATCGGGCGTAGTTTTTAAAAGATCCGGAAAAACGAGACCTATTTCTGACCTGATCATAAGCCAGTGCCTCAAATCCGAAATTGCCTTTAGTTTTTTCGAACAGATAGCGGAAATTTCCACCCAGCATTAAGCCTCTTTTGGTGAAGTACTTGGGATGAAAAAAAGCATCGAAATTTGTGGCGATATTCCAGTAATAGGGTACGGTGAGGCTATATCCGCCAGTTCGCGTATAGTTATAGGAAGGCGCAAGAAAACCGGACAATCTTCTATTGTCGATCGGAAAAGAAAGATACGGAAAGTAAAAAACTGGCAATCCTTTTGCCTCCAGCCAGGCGTTTTTTGCTGCCCCTTTACCGGTCGCTTTATTAATTTTCAACTCAGAAGCGTGTACTACCCAGTCCTGATTGCCAGGTTTGCAACTGGTGTAGGCAACCTCTCTATAGCGCGATAGGGCTTTATTGTCGCGGTATACAACTTTTGCACGGCCTCTGATGGGCGTCGTTGGTGCAATAAAAAGTGTATCCCTTAATTTGGCTTGGTCAGATGCCAGATTAAGGGATGCCGTATCGCTATACAAAGCCAGTTCGTCTTCGCTGTAAAAAACGCCACCTTGCAAATCCAGTGTTTCAGAGACACTATCGTAATTGGCCGTGTTCGATAATGAATGCTGATCAGCTCTCGTCATTTCAACATTGCCATAGTAACTGCCAATCTCATTATCAAAAATTTCCGAATAGTCTGATTTAACATCCAGCGGTGAAGTGGTTCTAAGATCTTTTTTGGGCGTAAATTGGCGTTCAGGACCCATTTGTACCGTGCAATTCTCCCAAGGATCATAAGGCAGTTGTGCGGTTAGGGTATTGAAGGTCTGTTCTTGCCTATGATCAAATGCAGGTTCCAGCAGCCGGAATCTGCCCTCATCGCTCTTAACAATTTGCGCCTGGCCTTTGGGATCCGAACCGACCAATTTGCAATCCCAGTTTTCATCCTTTTCGTTGGCGCCACAACTCCACCCTGGTGTTATTGGTTCTTTGACGGCTGGCTTAATATTGGCGGGAGCCCTTTTCTCGACGCTCGTGATCATGGGTTGAGTCGTCTGTTTAGGTTCAGGCGCTAACTTCTGAGCTGTTCCAGTCGTTTCGGGTTTGGCAGGTTCGGCAAGCTTTATTGGCTCATTAATAGCCGGTGCTGGGGAAATGGCTGTTGCCGGTCGGCTTTCCCTTGCGACTTCTGGCTTGGCAACCTCTGCCGCTTTGGGCTTATCCTCTGTTTTTTTTTCACCCACACAAACCCACTCTTTCGTATCCTTGTTTTGTTGACAATTCCAGGATGCTTCATTGGCATAACTGACGGGCACAGCGAGTGAAGGTAAAAAAAACAAAAGCAAGCGGCGGAGCATAAAGTCGTATAAGTAGTAGCTTAGTAGGTCATAAATCGAATAAAATGCCGAGTTGGCATTTTACCTTAATTTGCTACAGCAATATAACTAATCTGACTCAATCCCATGCCCATGATCCCTAAAGACTTAAGAATCCTTGCTATGCTGGACTGGCTTGAAAATGATTTATTAATGACGATCCTTGCTTTCGAACCTGCTTCAAGCGATGCAAGCTTTCGCCGTTATTTTAGAGTTAAAACCTCATCAGGCCAGTTCATTGTCATGGATGCGCCGCCAGACAAGGAAAACATCGAGTCTTTTATTAAAGTCGCTGATTTGATGAGCAACGCGCAAGTTAATGTCCCTACTATTTTTCATATAAACCTGACCGACGGGTTTTTATTGCTGGAAGACTTTGGTCCAACATGTTTTCTGGATCGCCTTAATACCGATAATGCAGAGGCTCTTTATCAAACCGCTTTCGAGAGCCTGCTCAAGCTGCAAACACAAGTGTTAGCACAAAACAGTACTTTACCTTGTTACGATGAACAATTGCTGAAGCGGGAATTGGGCATTTTTGATCAGTGGTTTTTGGGTCAGTTTCTGGATCTGCAACTACCAGAATACATAAAAAATTCTGTATATAATCTGCTTATCAATTCGGCTATGGAGCAACCTGTCACCTGTGTGCATCGGGACTACCATTCACGCAACCTAATGGTTTTAAGCACTAATTCTCCCGGGATCCTGGATTTTCAGGATGCCGTTATAGGGCCAATTACCTATGATTTAGTGTCCTTGTTGCGCGATTGTTATATCGCTTGGCCGGATTATCGAATTGACTATTGGATGACTCAATATTATCAGCGGTTGATGCAAGCTGGCCTTGTCGCTTGCGATCTCGCTCAGTTTACGCGTTGGTTCGATCTAATGGGAATGCAACGTCATCTGAAAGCCATCGGTATTTTTTCGCGGTTGCACTTAAGAGATGGCAAATCGAATTATCTCAAAGATATCCCAAGAACTTTGAATTATGTAAAGTCACAAGCACTTAGGTATCCGGAATTGTCTGATTTCAGCCGGTTCCTGAACGAACAAATTTTACCGGTATTGAGCATAACTGCATGAAAGCGATGATATTGGCGGCAGGCCGCGGTGAGAGAATGCGGCCTTTAACTGACCACACGCCCAAACCGCTTTTGTCAGTAGCTGGCAAACCGATTATCGTGCACACTATCAATCAGCTGGTCTCGGCAGGTTTTCATGATATCGTTATTAACCATGCTCGTCTCGGCCAGAAAATCGAAACGGTATTGGGTAACGGAAGTCAGTTTGGTGCGACCATTCATTTTGCCTCTGAGGGAGAGGAAGCACTGGAAACAGCGGGAGGTATTGTTAATGCCTTACCCTTACTCGGTGATGAGGTATTTTTGGTCGTCAATGGCGATATCGCTACCGATTTTCCTTTTGCAGAACTTAAGAACAAGACTGTAGATTTGGCTCACTTAGTGCTGGTTAATAATCCGGGTCATCATCCCCGGGGCGATTTTAACTTGAATCCGGACGGTAAAGTCATTGAACTGGGCTCCGAGCCAGTTACCTATAGTGGTATTGGTCTTTATCATCCCGATCTGTTCAGTAATACGCCTCCGGGTAAAAGCAAGCTGGGACCATTGCTACGTCAGGCGATTTCAGACGGTAGAGTTTCAGGGCAGAAATATTCAGGTTTCTGGATGGATATCGGTACTCCAGAGCGTCTTAACAAACTTAACTTATACTATACGCAGCGAGAAAAAAGTCATGCCTGATCATATTTATAAAAAAATAGAATTAACCGGCTCATCCACGATCAGCATTCAGGCAGCCATCGAAAATGCCATCAGCAAGGCATCAAAAACCTTGCATGACATGCGCTGGTTTGAAGTCGTGGAAACTCGTGGACAAATACAAGGCGACAAAGTTGTGCACTGGCAAGTTACCATTAAAATTGGCATTTCATTGGTTGAATAAT
>Ga0209798_10000787_pt1 | contig 19503 bp, 19 predicted proteins | sample DOMMetBare3Fresh_FD_187475 | JGI IMG/M metagenome (GOLD analysis project Ga0209798, IMG submission 187475) | Wetland sediment microbial communities from St. Louis River estuary, USA, under dissolved organic matter induced mercury methylation -... | ecosystem: Environmental > Aquatic >...
CGAGGGGCGCTGGGCGCTCAGTCCCTTTGCGTGTGACGGCGAGGCGTTCACCAGGCCGCAGACGCCGCTCATTGTCAGGCCGTTGTCGGTGCACTGGTACGATGCCAACTGCAGCATCGTGTCGAACTACAAGGTCAACCAGACGCTCTATCTGCAAGGCCGTTGCAACGTCGCCGGGCGCGTGGAAACGATCCCGATCATGCTCGAACTCTTGCGCGCTGATCGCCTGCGCGTCGGCTGGAACCGTGAGCCGCTGCAGGAGATGCAGCGCTGCCGGTGAGCGTCGTCGGGGGATGTGCAAGGGTTGGATCAAGAGTGCGTGTAGGATATAAGAGCCTACTTTGGAGAGGCTGCCATGAACAAACAATTGAGCGATGCGATAGTCCGTCTAAAGGAACTCCCGGAGGAGCGGCAGGAGGCAGCAGCATCTCTGTTACTTGATTTTCTCGATCACGGTGACGATTTCGAGCTTACGCCGGAGCAGATTGCGGAGATCGAGCGCCGACTGGACAGTAACGACGTCGCGACGGACGAGGAGGTCAAGGCTTTCTTTGAGCGCATGAAAACATGAAAGTCGTTTACCTCAAGTCGGCCCTGAGGGATTTGGAAGTCATAAGAAGCTATATCGCGAGAGATGATGCAAATGCTGCGAGACGTGTCGTTGCGCAGATAGAGTATTCCGCCAAGCGACTGACAAGATTCCCGTATTCCGGACGTATCGGGCGGCGCGGAACGAGGCTCCTTTCTGTGCCGGGCTTACCCTATATCGTGATCCATCGTGTTCAAGACGAAACAGTGACGATCGTGGCGATCTTTCACGCGTCTCGAAACCGGCGATTTCGCTGATTGGTCTCGCGCCTTCCAATATCGCAGCAGGTTCAGTCGTCAGCCGCTACTTCCCCGACTTGATGAATGCCAGTATCTGGTCGCTCAGCAGCGTGTCGGCGGTGTTGATCGCGTAAGACTGCGACATGTGATTGTGCTTGGGCTGGAGGAGCGTGCGAATGCAGCCGCGCGCGCTCGCGCACATCGCGCTCTTGAGCTGCTCGAGCTGCTCGACCATCCAGGGCGGATCGAGCTCGGCGGCGTTGGCCATGAACGGGATTGTGCTCTTGATCAGGCCGGGCAGCGCCGAGCGCTGCGCATAGAGCGAGCGGTCGGCGCCGAAATAGGCATTGCGGCCTTCGCCCTCTTCGAGCTTGGTCAGGTCGAAGCCACCTGACGAGAACATGGCGCCGGCAAGCCCGCTGCCTTTCGGGCCATGGAACTCCGGATGCGCCACGTAAGTGGCCACATGGGTGGCACCTGCGGAATGGCCCATCAGGTAGATGCGGTTGGCATCCCCGCCGTGGGCCGCGGCATTGTCGGCCGCCCAGCGCACCGCCATGCCGATGTCCTCCTGGCCGGCCGGCCAGGGCGATTGGGGCGCCAGCCGATATTCGATATTGACGCCGATCATGCCGTTGCGGTTCGCCCACAGCATGATGTTGTCGTAGAAGGGGCTGTCGGGGGCGCGCTTGCTGCCGCGCACGAAGCCGCCGCCATGCACGAACACAAAGATGGGCCGTCCGGCGCCCGCGCCTTCGGGCACGAACAGGTCGAGGGTGTTGCGCTCATGCGGACCGTATTTCACGTCGCGGGTAACCTTGACACCCGCATAGGGTTCCTTGGCGTGCATCGGGGCATAGAGCGGAGCGGTCTTGGCCGGGTCGCTGACGCGGCCGATGGCGGCGATCTTGTCGATCAGCTCGGCTGGCACCTGGGCGGAGGCTTGGCTCGCAGCCAGGGCGCCGAGAGCGGCGAATGCCGCCATGGCGGCTCGGTGAATAGCGACATGGTGGTGGGCAGGCTGTAGCATGCGGTCCTCCCGTCGTATGGCTGGCGTTCGCTGTCGCGTGCTCTTGTGGTTGCGGCGATCGTATGATGTCGACATAGGGTGTCAAGGAATCCGGGTGTCGAGGAATTCGGGCGTCAAGGAATCGGATGGAGGCAAAGGTGAGACGTGGCGGTAGCGGGCCCCGGCAGCCCGGCGGCGGACGGCAGGTTGCCGGACCGCGCGACCATGATCGCGGCCGGCGCCCTTCGGCGAACCGCCATCCCGGGACCCGAGCGCGGCCCCCGAAGGGCGCCGGTTCCGGCCGCGCGTCCCTTGAGTCACCGGGCCGCAACGAGGCTCGGATTGACGGGGCAAAGGCGCCGCAGCCGGCCGTGGCGCTCGCTGCGACCGTGCAGACCGTCGCGGTCACGCCCGACGAAGGCGGCATGCGGGTTGATCGCTTCCTCGAAGCCCGCTTTCCGGGGCTGAGCTTCTCCCATATCCAGCGCATCATCCGCAAAGGCGAGCTGCGCGTGAACGGCAAGCGCGCCAAGCCGAAGGACCGGCTCGCTGCTGGGCAAGCGGTGCGCATTCCGCCGCTCAAGCTCGACCCGGAGCGGCCGCGCTCGCCCGGCGGTGAGGCCGACGCCAAGACGCGCGAGTTCCTGCGCTCGATCACGCTCCACGAGGATGCCGACGTGCTGGTGCTCAACAAGCCGATGGGGCTCGCGGTGCAGGGCGGCTCGGGCACCACGCGCCACATCGACGGCATGCTGGAGGTCCTGCGCGCGCCCGGGCCGGACGGCCAGCGCCCACGCCTCGTCCACCGGCTCGACAAGGACACGGCGGGCTGCCTGCTCGTCGCCAAGACGCGCTTTGCAGCGGCCGCACTCGCGAAATCGTTCCGCTCGCGCTCGGCGCGCAAGATCTACTGGGCGCTGGTCGCGGGCGTTCCCCGGCCCGCGCAGGGCCGCATCTCGACCTTCCTGGCCAAGGAGGAGCGCGAGGACGAGTCCATCATGCGTATCGCCAAGCACGGCGACGAGGGCGCGAGCCACGCGGTGACGTACTACGCCGTGGTGGAGACCTCGGCGCGCACGCTGGCCTGGCTCTCGCTCAAGCCGGTCACCGGCCGCACTCATCAATTGCGCGCCCACATGGCCCATATCGGCCATCCGATCGTGGGTGACCCCAAGTATTTCTCAAAGGAGAACTGGGAGTTGCCCGGCGGCATGCAGAACAAGCTGCATCTCCTGGCGCGCCGGATCGCGGTGCCGCATCCGCGCGGCGGCGTGATCGACGTCACCGCGCCGCTGCCGCCGCACATGCAGCAATCGTGGAGCCTCCTTGGCCTCGACGCCACCCGCTACGACCCCATCGTCGAGGCGCCGGAGGAATAGGCGCCCTTTCATTGCGTTGCCGTCGTGCTTAGCTAATGGACGGTGGGCAGGAGGTCCGCTGATGGTCCGCATCTACGGCCTAGTGCTCGCGTGCGCGCTGGTCGCGCCGCCGGCGTTTGCGCAAATCGTGCCGCCGCCGCCGGAACTTGAAAACCGCATTCCGGCGCCGCTGCCGCCGCCACCGCAGCCGCCGATCATCAACGGCCCGCTCGGACAGAGCCCGCCGCCCGGGGTCTATGAGCCGGGCCGGCTCAACACCCACAGCGACCGCACCACGCGCTGCCTGCATGCCGGGGCAGGCTACGGCCTGAAAGGGGCCGAGCTTGATGCCTATACGCGCGCCTGCGCCAACGCGAATTGACGGACGGATGCTGAGTTGTAGGGTGGGCAAAGGCGCGCGCACTGGCGTGCCTCACATCGAAGTCTGTCGTGCGCCGTGCCCACCAACAGCATTGATCCGGGCCGGACAATCCCTGGTGGGCACGGCGCACGACAGACCTTGCCTCGCTGAGAGGCCGTACCACCGCCCTTGCCCACCCTACATCCCGCGCTCCTCTACCGCAGCGCGGCGTTGATCTTGTCGAGGGCCGCTGAGCCGGGGCTCAGCTCCTTCTCGGACAGCGCATTGAGCGGCGTCGCCACCGTGTTGAAATGGGTGTGCAGGTCTTCCGGCTCGCTCTCCACATAGAGGAGCCCGGTCACGATCTGGCCCTTGGCGGCGTGCTGCTGCAGGAAGGTCATGGCGCCGATCCGGTCATGGGCGTCGTAGTCGGCGGCGACCTTCTTGAGCACGAGCTTTGAGCCGTCGTGCTGCTCGACCACCTCGACCGCGCCCGCCTCATAGGCGACCGTAATCGGCGCGCGGCCGGTGATGAAATCGAGCCGGTTCACCGCTTCGTTGTGCTCGCGCACGTAGTCGAAGCTCTTGGTCGAGCCGGCGTGGTTATTGAAGGCGACGCAAGGCGAGATCACGTCGATGAGCGCCGCGCCCTGGTGCTCGATCGCGGCCTTGATCAGCGGCACCAGCTGCTCCTTGTCGCCCGAGAACGAGCGCGCCACGAAGGTCGCGCCGAGCTGCAGTGCCATCGCCACGACGTCGATCGAGTTATCGGCGTTGATCACCCCGCGCTTGCTCTTGGAGCCGCGGTCGGCGGTGGCGGAGAACTGGCCCTTGGTCAGCCCGTACACGCCGTTGTTCTCGACGATATAGACCATGTTGACGCCGCGGCGCAGGGCGTGGGCGAACTGGCCGAAGCCGATCGAGGCGGTGTCGCCGTCGCCCGAGACGCCGAGATAGATCAGGTCGCGGTTGGCGAGGTTGGCGCCGGTGAGCACCGACGGCATGCGCCCGTGCACGGAGTTGAAGCCGTGCGAGGCGTTGAGGAAGTAGTCCGGCGTCTTCGACGAGCAGCCGATACCGGAAATCTTCGCCACCCGGTGCGGCTCGATCGCAAGCTCGAAGCAGGCCTCGATGACGGAAGCGGTGATCGAGTCGTGGCCGCAGCCGGCGCACAGCGTCGAGATCTTGCCCTCGTAGTCGCGGTGCGTGTAGCCCAGCGCGTTCTTCGGCAGCGAGGGGTGGTGGAACTTGGGCTTGGCGATGTAGGTCATGAGACCACCTTGCGCAGCGGCGTGACTTTCAGCGCCTCGAGATCGTCGGCGATCTCGCGGGCGATGAAGCGGGCGGTGATCGGCGTCCCGTCATAATGCAGGATCGGGATGAGCCGCACCGGATCGATGCCGCATTCGTTGACGATGAGCGAGCGCAGCTGCGCGTCGCGGTTCTGCTCGACCACGAACACGTAGTCATGGTCGGCGATGAAGTCGGGTACGTCCTGGTGGAACGGGAAGGCGCGGATGCGCAGCATGTCGAGCGGCCGGCCCTTGGCCTCGATCATGTGGATCGCCTCGTTCATCGCGGGCGTGGTCGAGCCGTAGTAGATCACGCCGTACTTCGTGGGCTTGTCGGCGTCCTTGCGAACGGGCCGCGGCACCAGGTTCTTGGCGGTCTCGAACTTGCGCAACAGCCGCTGCATGTTGTCGGCGTAGGGCGCGCCTTCTTCAGTGTAGCGGGCATAGCGATCGCGCGAGGTGCCGCGGGTAAAGAACGCGCCCTTCGACGGATGCGTGCCCGGATAGGTGCGATACGGGATGCCGTCGCCGTCGACGTCGAGATAGCGGCCGAACTCCTTGCCGGCGTCGAGGTCGGCGGCCGTCATCACCTTGCCGCGGTCGTACTTGCGGCTGTCGTCCCATTTGAGCGGCCGGCACAGGCGCTGGTTCATGCCGATGTCGAGGTCGATCATCACGAACACCGGCGTCTGCAGACGGTCGGCGAGGTCGAAGGCCTGCGCGCCGAACTCAAAGGCCTCGGCCGGGTCCTCCGGCAGGAGCAGAACGTGCTTGGTGTCGCCGTGCGACGCATAGGCGCACGAGGTGATGTCGCATTGCTGCGTGCGGGTCGGCATGCCGGTCGAAGGGCCGGCGCGCTGGACGTCGACCACGACCGCTGGGATCTCGGCGAAATAGGCAAGGCCGAGGAATTCCTGCATCAGCGAGATGCCAGGACCGGAGGTCGCCGTGAAGGCGCGTGCGCCGTTCCAGGAGGCGCCGATCACCATGCCGATGGAGGCCAACTCGTCCTCGGCCTGCACGATAGCGAACTTGTTGCGCTTGCTCTCCGGATCGACCCGCAGCCGTCGGCAATGGCTGGTAAAGGCCTCAGCCACCGATGAGGATGGAGTGATCGGGTACCAGGCGCACACCGTCGCTCCGCCATAGACTGCGCCGAGCGCGACCGCGTTGTTGCCCTCGATGAAGATACGGTCGCCGACCTTGTCGGACGGCTTGAGGCGCAGCCCGATCGGGCATTCGAGGTTCATCAGCACCCAGTCGCGCCCGAGATGGAGCGCGTGCTTGTTGGCGGCGAACAGCTTTTCCTTGCCCTTGAACTGCTCGCTGATCAGGGCCTCGATCGCGGCGACGTCCATCTCGAGCAGCGCCGAGAGCGCGCCGAGATAGATGATGTTCTTGAACAGCTGGCGCTGGCGCGGATCGGTGTATTCGCGATTGCAGATCGCGGTCAGCGGCACGCCAATGACATTGATGTCGTCGCGGAACTTGGACGGCGGCAGCGGCTTGGTCGAGTCATAAAGGAGATAGCCGCCGGGCTCGATCGAGGCCACGTCCTTGTCCCAGGTCTGCGGGTTCATCGCCACCATGAGGTCGGTGCCGCCGCGCGCGCCCAGATGGCCCGCTTCGGAGATGCGCACCTCGTACCAGGTCGGCAGGCCCTGAATGTTGGACGGAAAGATGTTGCGCGGCGCCACCGGGATGCCCATGCGCAGCACCGCGCGAGCAAACAGCTCGTTGGCGCTGGCGGAGCCGGATCCGTTGACGTTGGCGAACCTGACGACGAAGTCGTTTACGCTGCTGATTGGTGCTTTTGCCGGCATTGGTCATCCGCGTGCGTCATGTCGATGAGATACTTTTTCATGTCCCAGGCGCCGGTCGGACAACGCTCGGCGCATAGCCCGCAGTGCAGGCACACGTCCTCGTCCTTGACCATGACGCGGCCGGTCTTGAGGCCGTCGGCGACATAGAGGTCCTGGGTCGCGTTTGTCGCGGGCACTTGGAGCCGCGTTCGAAGCTCGGCTTCCTCGCCGTTCTGGGTGAAGCTGATGCAGTCCATCGGGCAGATGTCGACGCAGGCGTCGCACTCGATGCACAGCTTCGACTCGAACACCGTCTGCACGTCGCAATTGAGGCAGCGATGCGCCTCCTTGAGCGCCATCTCGACGTCGAAGCCGAGCTCGACCTCGGCCTTGATGTCGCGCAGCGCCACCACCTTGTCGCGCAGCGGCACGCGATAGCGCTTGTCGAGCGCGATGTCGTTGTCGTAGCTCCACTCGTGAATGCCCATCTTCTGGCTGACGACATCGACCATCGGCTGCGGCCGCTCGTTGATGTCGAGGCCGGAGCAGAACCGGTCGATCGAGAGCGCGGCCTCGTGGCCATGTGCCACCGCCCAGATGATGTTCTTGGGGCCAAAGGCCGCATCGCCGCCGAAGAACACTTTGGGGTTGGTCGAGGCCATGGTCGCGGTATCGACCTTGGGCATGTCCCACTTGTCGAACTCGATGCCGATGTCGCGCTCGATCCAGGGAAACGCGTTCTCCTGGCCGATCGCGACCAGCACGTCGTCGCACGGAATATGCTGGTCGGGCTCGCCGGCCGGCACCAGGTTGCGCCGGCCCTTGGCGTCGTACTCGGCCTTCACCTTCTCGAACACGACCCCGGTGAGCTTGCCGTTGTCGTGCGTGAATTCCTTCGGCACCAGGAAATTGAGGATCGGGATATCCTCATGCATGGCGTCCTCCTTTTCCCAGGGGGACGCCTTCATCTCCTCGAAGCCGGAGCGCACGATCACCTTGACGTCCTCGCCGCCGAGCCGGCGCGAGGAGCGGCAGCAGTCCATCGCGGTGTTGCCGCCGCCGAGCACGATGACGCGCTTGCCGATCTTGGTGATGTGGCCGAACGAGACCGAGGACAGCCAATCGATGCCGATGTGGATGTTGGCGGCGGCTTCCTTGCGGCCGGGGATCTCGAGCTCGCGGCCACGTGGCGCGCCTGAGCCGACGAACACCGCGTCCCAGCCTTCGGCGAGCAGCGCCTTGAGGCTGGCGATGCGCTTGCCGCCCACGAACTCGACGCCGAGCCCGAGGATATAGCCGCACTCCTCGTCGATGACGCTCTCGGGCAGCCGGAACCGGGGGATCTGGGTGCGGATCATCCCGCCCGACTTGGGATCCTGGTCGAACACCACGCAGCGGTAGCCGAGCGGGGCGAGGTCGCGCGCGACCGTGAGCGAGGCTGGGCCGCCGCCGACGAGCGCGATGCGCTTGCCGTTCGGGGCCGGCGCTCGCTTGGGCAGGCGGCCGCGGATATCCTCTTTGTAGTCGGCAGCCACCCGCTTGAGGCGACAGATCGCGACCGGCTCCTTCTCGACGCGGACGCGCCGGCACGCCGGCTCGCACGGCCGGTCGCAGGTGCGCCCGAGCACGCCCGGGAACACGTTGGATCGCCAGTTGATCATGTAGGCGTCGCCGTAGCGACCGGCCGCGATCAACCGGATGTATTCCGGCACTGGAGTGTGCGCGGGACAGGCCCACTGGCAATCCACGACCTTGTGGAAGTAGTCAGGCGCCGCAATGTCGGTATTCTTCATTTACGATCTACGCCTCGTGCACGTCCACGTGCCGCGCCCTTCTGCGGGAAGTTAAGTCACGCGCGGTCAGGTGTTCGGCCGGTTTCCCTCGTGGGTCGGTTTCTTAGGGTCCGAATCCGGGCCGCAATGTAGTGGAGCAAGTTTGGGAATTCCACCGCTACCATCGTCATACCAGGGGCCCGATTGCCGGTGGCGTGAATAGCGATGCAGCAAGGTCACAGTAGGGCAGGGGTTCACATATTCGCGCTACTGAATTCATTGAAATTGATTAACTATATGAAATATCTAGTATATTTCGTCTGCTGCGATTTTCGGGCTGTCGCCGTGCACGAAAAGTTCCGCGTCTCGAGCTTGATTCAGAGCGCGCCCCAAGTCATTGAACCCGGCGGCCTGTCGCCGCAGCGTTAATGGCAACCCACCATGCGTGAGATCTTTGCGGACATCCGCGAGAACCAGCCGCTAGACCCGACTGAGGCGGCGCGCCGCTCGATGCGGCCGCGATTGCGGCGCCGGTTCTATGAGGAGGTTGCGGTCGTGGAGGAGGGGGGCGGCTTTGGCCTCGCCCTCGACGGCCGCCCGGTGAAGACGCCGGCCCGCAGGTCGCTGGCCGCGCCGACCCACGCCCTGGCGAACGCGCTCGCCGAGGAATGGCGCGCCCAGAGCGAGCATATCGACCCCTCGACCATGCCGCTGACGCGGCTTGCCAACTCGATCATCGACGGGGTGGCCGACACCTCTGGCGAGGTGGCGGCGGAGGTGCGGAGATATCTTGCCTCCGATCTCGTCTTCTATCGCGCCGAGACCCCGCAAGGGCTGGTCAGCCGCCAGCAGGCGGCCTGGGACCCACTGCTTGCCTGGGCCCGTGACACGTTCGGGGCTCGTTTTCGCACCGGCGAAGGGCTGGTGCATCTTCCTCAGCCGGACGATGCGCTGGCCGTCGTGGGTGCCGCCATCACGCGCCACACGGGGGACCCGAGCGACATCTGGCGGCTCGGGGCGCTGCATTCGATCACCACGCTCACCGGCTCGGCGCTGATTGCGCTGGCTGTGGCCGCCGGCCGGCTTTCAATCGCGGAAGCCTGGACCGCCTCGCTTGTGGACGAGGACTGGAACATGGCGCAGTGGGGCCGCGACGAGCTTGCGCTCGAGCGCCGCGCCTACCGCGAGGCCGAGATGCAGGCGGCGGGCAGGGTGGTGGAGCTGTTGCGCGCCTGAGCTTGTCATTCCGGCCCGGAATGACAGCCATGGTTGTGCTATCCCTTGCCCATCGAGATTCCCTTGGGCGGCGCCATGAAAGACATCATCGAGAAGCTCGAAGCGCGGCGGACGCAGGCGCGCGACGGCGGCGGCAAGGTGCGCATCGAGGCGCAGCACCAGCGCGGCAAGCTCACCGCCCGCGAGCGCGTCGAGCTCCTGATGGACAAGGGCACGTTCGAGGAGTTCGACATGTTCGTCGAGCATCGCTCGGGCGACTTCGGCATGGACAAAACGAAAATCCCCGGCGACGGCGTGGTCACCGGCTGGGGCACGGTCAACGGCCGCACGGTGTTCGCCTTCGCCAAGGACTTCACCGTGTTCGGCGGCTCGCTGTCCGAGACGCACGCAGGCAAGATCATCAAGATCCAGGACATGGCGATGAAGGCGCGCGCGCCGATCGTCGGCCTGTTCGATGCCGGCGGCGCCCGCATCCAGGAAGGCGTGGCAGCGCTCGGCGGCTACGGCGAGGTGTTCAAAAGGAACGTCATCGCCTCGGGCGTCATTCCGCAGATCAGCGTGATCATGGGCCCGTGCGCGGGCGGCGACGTCTATTCGCCGGCGATGACCGACTTTACGTTCATGGTGCGCGGCACGAGCTACATGTTCGTGACCGGCCCCGACGTGGTGAAGACCGTCACCAACGAGCAGGTGACCGCGGAGGAGCTGGGCGGCGCCTCGGTGCATACCGCGAAGTCCGGCGTCGCCGACGGTGCTTATGACAACGACGTCGAATGCCTGCTGCAGATGCGGCGGCTGATTGACTTCCTGCCGGCCTCGTTCGAAGCGGGCGTGCCGGAATGGCCGACGCAAGACCCAGTCGAGCGCGAGGAGCCCTCGCTCGACACGCTCGTCCCCGCCAATCCCAACAAGCCCTACGACATCAAGGAGCTGATCCTCAAAGTCGTGGACGAGGGCGACTTCTTCGAGCTTGGGGAAGCCTACGCCAAGAACATCGTCACCGGCTTCGGCCGCATCGCCGGGCGCACCGTGGGCTTGGTCGCCAACCAGCCGATGGTGCTCGCCGGCGTGCTCGACATCGACGCGAGCCGCAAGGCCGCGCGCTTCGTGCGCTTCTGCGACGCCTTCAACGTCCCGATCGTGACCTTTGTGGACGTGCCGGGCTTTCTCCCCGGCACCAACCAGGAATACGGCGCGCTGATCAAGCACGGCTCGAAGCTTTTGTTCGCCTACAGCCAGGCGACCGTGCCGCTCGTCACCGTAATTACCCGCAAGGCGTTCGGCGGTGCCTATGACGTGATGGCCTCGAAGCACGTGGGCGGCGACGTCAACTACGCCTGGCCGACCGCGCAGATCGCGGTGATGGGGGCCAAGGGCGCGGTCGAGATCATCTTCCGCGCCGACATTGGCGACGAGAAGAAGATCGCCGCGCGCACCAAGGAATACGAGGACCGGTTTCTCTCGCCCTTTGCCGCCGCCGAGCGCGGCTATATCGACGACGTGATCATGCCGCATGCGACGCGGCCACGCATCGCGCGGGCGCTGGCGATGCTGCGGGGGAAGCGGGTGGAGATGCCGGCGAGGAAGCACGACAATTTGCCGGTGTGACATCGAAAGGTTGGCGTCATGGTGACGAGTTGGGTCAGTAGGGCGAGCATTCTGAGTGCGTTTACGGGTGCAGCCTTTGCCATTCTCGCTAGCCCTGCTGCCGCGCAAACCTACCCCACCAAGCCCATCCGCATGATCGTGCCCTTCACGCCCGGCTCGCCGGTCGATGCCTCCGCACGCGTGATCGCCAAGGAGATCCAGGCGCGGCTCGGCCAGAGCGTCGTGCTCGACAATCGCCCGGGCGCCGGCACCACGCTCGGCGCCAAGGCGGTGGCGGCGGCCGAGCCCGATGGCTACACGCTCCTCTATATCAGCAACGGCCATGTGTTCGGGCTCTACAGCGATCCCGGCTATGACACGGTGAGGAGCTTTGCGCCGGTCGCGCCGGTCGCCGGCTGGTCGCAGCTGTTGGTGGTCAGTGCCAGCGTTCCGGCCAAGACCGTGAGCGAGCTCGTTGCCTATGCCAAGGCCAATCCCGGCAAGGTGACGTTTGGCTTCGGGCTCGGCACGCCGCCGCAGATCATGGGCGAGTACCTCAAGGCGCTCACCGGCGCCGACATCGTGAGCGTGCCTTATCGCGGCGGTGTGCAGGCGATCACCGACATGCTGGGCGGGCGCATCCATATGTATTTCGGGCCAGTGGTGAATCTCCTGCCGCACATACGCGACGGCAAGGTGCGGCCGTTGGCGACGACCAGCGCGACGCGATATCCGGAATTGCCGGACGTGCCGACGGTGGCGGAGAGCGGCTTTCCGCAGCTTGAGCTCAATGCCTGGACCGGCATTCTGGCGCCCGCGGGCACGCCCGCTGCCGTAGTCGACGCGCTGAATGGTGCCGTCAACGACAGCCTGACATCGCCCGAGCTGCAGAAGGCTTTCGCCGGCATGTCGTTTGAGACTAAGGTCATGTCGCCGACGCAATTTGCTGCCTTCTTCGCCGCGGAAGCGCAGCGCTGGCCGCCGATCATCAAGGCGGCTGGCATCAAGCCGGAGTGACGGTGCACGCAAAATAGTCGGTTCGAAAATCGTCGGTTCGAAAAGCGTGGTTCAAATGCCGGCCGAGCAAGGAGCCCTGCCATGACCGTCCTTCAAGGTATCACCCTGGTTGCCGGCGCAATTGCCGCGTCGGTCCTCGTGCCGCCAGCCTCGGCGCAGACGCAATGGAACGAAATCCCCGCGCCGACCGGCAAGGAGGCGCTTGCGCGCACCTATCCGGCGGGCTACCGCACCGACGTGATCGACGTGCCGATCCGCGGCAACGACGGCGATCTCGAGTACAAGATTCACATGAAGGCCGGCGGCACGGTGGTCTATTCCTGGGAGGTGCGCAATCTCGCCAAGCCGGAGGAGTTCTATACCGAGTTTCACGGTCATACCGAGCCGGTCGGTGGCCGCGGCGATCTGATGTTCTACGAGAAAGGGACGGGCGCCAAGGCGAGCGGCGCCCTGGTCGCGCCCTGGGAGGGCATCCACGGCTGGTACTGGCAGAACCAGAGCGTGGCGCCGGTCGTGGTGCGGCTGCGTCTTGCCGGGTTCTACGAGCTTGTTCCCGGTCAGGCCGGCCAGCCGGTCAAGGAATAGGACACAGAGAGGCCATGTCGACCCGGCGCGCTGTCATCGGCGCACTTGCGGGATTGCCGTTCGCCCACTGCGCGCTCGCGCAGGGCGCTGCGCGGCCAGCGACCTGGGCGACGCCGGTGCCGCTCGACGGCGCGCCCAACCTGCATCGCGTGGAAGCCAACTTCTTTCGCAGCGCGCAGCCCGACGCCCAGGGCTTCAAGGGGCTTGCCACCGCGCACGGCGTGCGCACCGTGATCAGCCTGCGTTCTTTCAACGCCGATGAGCCGTTCGCGCGCGGGCTCGACCTCAAGCTCGAGCGCATTCGCATCAACACCTGGAATATCCAGCGCGATGACGTGGTCGCTGCGTTGCAAAATCTGCGTCGTGCGAGCCGCGATGCGCCCGTCCTCCTGCATTGCCAGCATGGCGCCGACCGCACCGGAATGATCACGGCGCTCTACCGAATTCTCTATCAGGGCTGGACCAAGGTTGCCGCACAAGACGAGATGCAGAACGGCAAGTTCGGCTATCATGCGGTCTGGGGCAACATCCCACGCTTCATCCGGCGCGTCGACATCGAGCAGTTGCGCCGCGACGTCGGTGTGCCCTGATCGGTGCGGCGCGGCACGGCGATGACGTCACGACAAGCGCACCCGGGAGAGTGAGAGATGCTAAGGACGGCACCGTTGTTTGCTGCGCTGCTTGCTTTGCTGGTGGCATCCTCCGTTCTGGCGGCCGACTACCCGACACGACCGGTGACGCTCGTGCTCGGGTTTGCGCCTGGCGGACCGAGCGACGTGGTCGCGCGGCTCGTCGGCCGGCGGCTCGAGCAGGTTCTCGGCCAGCCGGTGGTGGTCGAGAACCGGGCCGGGGCGGGCGGCAACGTCGCCGGCGAGATGGTGGCGCGCGCCGCGCCCGACGGCCACACGTTGCTGCTCGGCACCAACGGCATCCTGGCGACCAATGTCAGCCTCTACAAGAAGGTTGGCTTCGATCCGGCCAAGGACTTCGCGCCGATCACGCTCGTCGGCGCGCAGGCCAATGTGATCTACGTCAATCCGACCATGCCGGCGCGGACGCTGGGTGAGCTCATCGTCTTCGCCAAGGCCAATCCGGGCAAGGTCAGCTACGCCTCGGGCGGGCACGGCACCGCCGCGCACCTCGCCGGCGAGCTCCTGAAGGCGGAAGCCAAGATCGACATCGTGCATGTCCCTTATCGGGGGACCGGGCCGGCGTTGCAGGATGTTCTGGCCGGCCATGTGGCGATGGGAATCTCGGCGGTGGCGCCGGTCGGCGATCACATCAGGAGTGGAACGTTGCGGCCGCTCGCGGTCACGACGCTCGCTCGCACCGCCCTGTTGCCCGACATCGCGACGGTCGCCGAGCTTGCGATCCCGGGCTACGAAGCCACCACTTGGCATGGTCTGGTGGCGCCGGCCGGCACGCCGGCGGAGATCGTGACGACGCTCCACAAAGCGATGATGACGACGCTCAACGATCCGGAGCTGCGCAAGGCGCTGATCGATCTCGGCGTCGATGTCGCAGGCAATACCCCGGCGGAGTTCGGCGCCTATATCCGGGCCGAGATTCCGAAGTGGGCCGCGATCGTGAAGGCCTCCGGCGCGTCGCTCGATTGAGCCCGCAAGGGCGGCTCGCGGGCGGCCGCTACATCATGTCATGGGAAAGTGATATGAGGCGCCTGGCATCGCGGCGGCGCTGTGGTTGGGCGACGCGTCATGCCGGCGAGGGGGACTTGCAATGCATATCGCGATAGTCGTCGGCATCGGCCTGGTCGTGCTGGCGGCGTTTTTTTTCGTGGCGAGTTTCATCGGCAAGGGGGGCCCGAGCGGCGCCTACGTGTTTATCTGGGTGTGGCTGGTGGCCTCGATTGCCAATGGCACATTCGGCGTGATGCGCGCCGGCATTCCGCTGCTGAACGAGTTGGGCGCCTTCATTCCGATCTTCGGCATTCCGGTGCTGATTGCGTGGTATCTTGCCTTCAAATACGGAGCCGGGCGCTAAAGCGGCCTGCGTAACTGCCATGAACTGACGCGCAGGACCCGCGCGCGCTCACCAAGTCGCTGATCGGGCCGGTGTCCTATCTCGTGGGTGCGGCGGCCGCCTGGGTGAGCGTCCATGCGGCCTTCGTGATCTATCTGTTGACGCCGCTGTTCTACATCACGCCACCGGAATGGCATGGCCAGGTCCATGGTCGTGCGGACGAGAAGAAGAAGCCGTGAGCGTCAGGTGGAGAGGCGGGGCCTAACCCTCGGCGGGCGACAATGCCTCGGCGTCATTGGGAGGCGCGAACCGGCCCGACCTGATGCGGTCGGCGTCCTCGGCGAGCCGCATCCAGGAGACGGCGAGCGTGGCCCACAACGGCCTGTCTTGCTGATCCTGGTCAGCTTCGGCCATACGCAGGCAGTCTTCGGCGTTATTGCGATAGTCCTCAACGTCACTCATCGCCCGATACTCCCTTCGCACGCTACTGTTACAATGACTACAAGCGACTGCAGGGATGCTACTTGGTTAACCACTTCTATGTCGAGATATCCTTAGGGCACGAACGAGGCAAAAACGCGGTGAGATCGCGGCGAGCCGACGAGAAAGAGGCATTGAAATACCGATGAGCAGCAGGGACGTCGTCATCGTCCATAGTTCGGACCTTCACGTGGATCATGACTATACCGCTCGCCTTCACGGCGGCGACGGCACTGCAGGCTTGGCGTGTGTCCTTGCAGCTGCTCGCGCAGTTCGTGCGGACGTGGTGCTGCTTGTCGGCGACACGTTCGAAAGCCATCGCCTGCCTCAGCATGTCCTCGAGCGCACCGCGATGGTGATCGGGGCGGCCGGCCTGCCAGTGGTCCTGCTGCCCGGCAACCATGACCCCGCCATTCCGGAGGCGGTGTTTCGGCATGGCGCGCTGGCCACCGTTGAGAACCTGATGGTGCTGGGCGTCACCCATCCGGAGGCTGTCGATCTTCCCCACCTTGATCTTGAGATCTGGGGTCGCGCCCACCTGGACTACGGCGACATGGTGCCGCTTGAGATCACGCGGCCGCGCCGCACGCGCTGGCAGATCGCGGTCGCGCATGGGCACTACGATCCGAGCGTCGACCGCAGCGTCGTGCCGCGCCCGTCCTGGCTTATCAATGACGACGAAATCGTTGCCACGGGCGCCGACTACATCGCGCTTGGCCATTGGAACCGCGCGGTCAAGGTCGGCAACGGACCGGTCGCGGCCTATTACTCCGGCTCGCCCGAATATGCCGGCACGGTCAATGTGGTTCGCCTCACCGGCGAAGGACAGGTGCTGGTGGACCGGCTGGAGCTGGATATTCCGCGCGAGGTCGAGCCCGTGTATGTCCCGTGACGGCGCTCATGCGGCCGATTGGCGCTGGTATTGCGCTACGAGACTGACGATAATTCCGGCATCGACGAGCTGATTTGACGCGAGAGAGGATGGCCGCATGGGGCGCAGAGCTTTGCTGCTGGTGTCGGTTGCGGTCATGGTAGCGCACGATGCGCAGGCGCAGGACCGCCTGAAGATCGCAGTCGGCGGCCGCGGCATCGGGGAGACCTTCGTCACCGAGGTTGGCGATAACGCCGGCTTGTTTCGAAAACACAACCTCGCGCTCGACATCTTCTACACCGACGGCGGCGGGGAGACCCAGCAGGCGGTGATTTCCAACAGCGCCCAGATCGGCGTCGCATCGGGCTTCCTCGGCGCCATCGGGGTATTCGCCAAGGGCGCTCCGGTCCGCATCATCGGCGGCTCCTATACGGGTGGCAGCCAGATCTTCTGGTATGTGCCAGCCGCTTCGCCGATCCGGCGGGTGCAGGACCTCGACGGCAAGACGGTCGCCTATTCGACCAGCGGCTCCTCGACCCACGCGGGCGCGCTCGCTTTGCAGAAGCATTACAAGGTCAACTTCAAGCTGACCCAGACCGGCAACGCGGCCGCCACCATGACGGCGGCGATGAGCGGACAGGTGGACGCCGGCTGGGCTGGGGCGCCGTTCGGCGTCGCCGATCTCGAAGCCGGCAAGACGCGGCTCATCATGAAGTCGTCGGAGGCGCCGGACTTCGACAAGCAGACCGGCCGGGTGATCGTTGCCAATGCCGACGAGCTCAAGGCGCGGCCGGACGTGTTCGTGCGCTACATGCGCGGCTACCGTGAGTCGCTGGCCTGGATCTATTCGACGCCCGAGGGTCTCAAGGCCTACGCGGCGTTCGCGAAGCTTTCGGAGGAGACCGCGCGGCGGGCGTTGCGCGAGTTTCTGCCGCTCAGCGCCGTCGATCCCGACCGGATCTCCGGCGTTGACGAGGTCGTCGCCGACGCGATTGCATTCAAGTTCATCACGGCGCCCTTGACGCCTCAGCAGCGCGCGGAGCTGATCCGCGTTCCGCAACCGAAGTGACAAAGCGCAATGACGCGCATGACGCATCGATGCTTGATTGCCGCCGTCATGCTGGCCGCTGGTGTCGCCGTTGCCGACGCTGACGAGATTGCCGATTTCTACAAGGGCAAGACCTTCACGATCGTGGTCGGCCACGAGGTCGGCACCGGCTTCGATATCTATTCGCGCGTGCTGGCGCGCCATATCGGCCGGCACATTCCGGGCCATCCGAGCGTGGTGGTCCAGAACATGGTGGGGGCGAGCGGCCTCACGCCCGCCAACTGGCTCTACAACGTGGCGCCGAAGGACGGCAGCGTGATCATGACGTTCGTCCATACCGCGGCGCTCGAGCCGATCTTCGGCAACGGCGCTGCGAGGTTCGACGCCGCCAAGTTCACCTGGGTCGGCAATATGGACGAGGGCGTCGGCATCTGCGGCGTCTCGCCCGCGTCCGGCATCGGGAGGTTTGAGGACCTGCTGGTGAAAGAGGTCCCGTTCGGCTCGACCGGCGCCACCGGCCCACTCGGAAAATATGCGCTGGCGGTCAAGAACCTGCTCGGCGCCAAGATCAAGCTCGTGGCCGGCTACCAAGGCTCGGCCAGCGTCAAGCTCGCGATCAATCGCGGCGAAGTGCACGGCATCTGCGGGCTGTCAATGTCAAGCGTAACCTCGCAGTGGCGTGACGAGCTGCAATCGGGCGCGTTCAAGGTGATCCTGCAGCTGAGCGGCAAGCCACATCCGGGCCTTGCAGGCATCGCGCATGTCGAGCGCTATGCCAAGACCGCCGACGACGAGCAGGTCTTTGGCCTGATCTTCGGGGCCCAGGCGCTCGGCCGCATCTACGGCTCGGCGCCCGGCATCCCGGCGGATCGGAAAAGCGCGCTGCGGGCGGCTTTCATGGCCACCATGAGCGACCCGCAATTCTTGAGCGACGCGGCCAAGAGCCAGATCGATGTCACTCCGACCACAGGCGCCGAGGTCGAAGCGTTCATTGCGCGCGTGGCGTCCTCGTCACCCGAGGTGGTGGAGCGGGCGCGGCGCGCGACCCGGCCCGACTGACGGCAAAATTGAAGTGAGGTCAGCATGAACAGCACGATCAAAGGAGCTTTGTGTGTGGCGGCGCTCGTCACGCCCGCGGCCGCCGACGAGGTGTCCGACTTCTACAAGGGCAAGACCTTCACGATCGTCGTCGGTCATGAGGTGGGCACTGGTTTCGACATCTACGCGCGCACGCTGCAGCGGCACCTCGGTCGCTACATTCCGGGCAACCCGGTCGTGGTGGTGCAGAACATGACCGGCGCGAGCGGCATCAACGCGGCCAACTGGCTCTATAATATCGCGCCCAAGGACGGCACCGTGGTGGCCACCTTCGTGCACACGGTGCCGTTCGAGCCGCTGATGGGCAACGCCGCCGCCAAGTTCGAGGCCGGCAAGTTCACCTGGATCGGCAACATGGAGGAGAGCGTCGCGGTCTGCGGCGTGTCGAAGGCGGCCGGCATCGCCAGGTTCGACGACATGCGCAGCAAGGAGACGATCTTCGGCGCCACCGGCGCCACCGGCCCGCTGGTGAAATCGGCGCTTGCGGTCAAGAACCTGCTCGGCGTCAAGATGAAGGTGGTGTCGGGCTATCAGGGCTCCGCCAGCGTCAAGGTCGCGATCCAGCGCGGCGAGGTGCATGGCATCTGCGGGCTGCCGATGTCGACCATCACGTCGTTCTGGCGCGACGACTATCAGGCGGGCAACTTCAAGCCGATCATCCAGCTCTCGGGCCGCAAGACGCCTGAGCTCAAGGACATCCCGCACGTCGATGACTATGCCAAGACGGAGGACGATCGGAAGGTGTTCGGTCTCATCTTCGGCACGCAGGCGCTCGGCCGCATCTATCTCTCCCCGCCCGCGATGCCGCCGGCGCGCAGGGCCGCGCTGCGCAAGGCGCTCATCGACACCATGAAGGATCCGGACTTCATCGCCGACGCGACCAAGACCCAGATCGACATTTTGCCGATGAGCGGGGAGGAGGTGGAGGCCTTCATCGAGCGGTTGTCATCGGCATCGCCGGCGGTGATCGAGCGCACCAAGCAGGCGTTCAAGAACGATTGAGTGATCGCGGGGGCGCTTGCTGAATTATGCCGACAATTCTGATGACCGAGCTGGATCAGCTGCTTATACCAAGGCGCTCAATGTTTGACTCGTCATGCCCGCGCTTGTCGCGGGCATCCACGTCTTAATTCACGAGTCGAATCAAAGACGTGGATGGCCGGGACAAGCCCGGCCATG
>Ga0209798_10000788_pt1 | contig 19462 bp, 19 predicted proteins | sample DOMMetBare3Fresh_FD_187475 | JGI IMG/M metagenome (GOLD analysis project Ga0209798, IMG submission 187475) | Wetland sediment microbial communities from St. Louis River estuary, USA, under dissolved organic matter induced mercury methylation -... | ecosystem: Environmental > Aquatic >...
TTGACCGTCAACAGATCAACCAGGCACTGGAACTCCTCCGCATCACGCTGCAACAGCAGCAGATAGGCGGCAGGGGAGCTGATCTGGCACTCCTTCATCCGCTTGGCCACCGCCTCCACCAGGCTCCGTTGCCGGTTATCCAACGCAAACAGCAGACCGCAGCGTTCAAGCAGCATCTCCTTGAGCGGAGCAAGTGCAGCTATGCCGCTGGCAATGGGAGTCATTACCGGCAACCAGTCTTGTGGAGCAACAGGTCGGGAATCTGCGCCAGCGGTACGATCTGGTCGATGCAGCCACGAACAACTGCCTGCTGATTCATGCCAAAGACAACCGAACTCGCTTCATCCTGCGCCAGGGTTGTCCCCCCCTGTTGCTTGATTGCCACCATGCCGTCGGCGCCGTCATCCCCCATGCCGCTCATGATCAGGGCAATTGCCCGGCGGCCAAACGATTTGGCCACCGACTGCAGCATGACATTGCAACTCGGATTGTAGATATTGGAGTGATCCCGCGCGCCCAGGTGAATCACACCGGCGGCGTCCACCGTCATGGAGTTTTCCGAGGGATTGAGATAGACCGTGCCACCGCAGATTTTTTCCCCATCCACCGGCAGCTTGACCGTCAGCGATGATGAAGCATTGAACCAGGTTGCCATCCCGGCGGCAAAACCTTCCGCCACATGCTGGGTAATCACAATTGGGACCGGCAGGCTTCCAGGAAGCGTGCTCAGAATATATTGCAACGCCTGGGGACCGCCGGTTGATGCGGCGATGGCAATAATGGCAACCGATCTATCCGCCGGCTGCAGCGCTGGCGCAAAGCGTGACGGCGCTGTTGCAGCCACCGGCATGACTGAATTTGAGGCAGCAGACCTCACAGCGGAGCCAGGAGCCAGGGCACGGATATTGGCAACATTAACATCCGCCAGCGTCCTGATCTTGCGAATCAAACGCAGGGCACTTTCGGCACTGATATCCGGTTTTTCAACCGCCTCCAGCGCCCCCTTGGAAACCGCCATGAACGCGGTATGCAGGTCGTTATGGGAGGTAACCACCAGAATCGGGACCGGCCCAACCGCCATGATTTTTTCGATCGCCTCCAGCCCCCCCATTACCGGCATTTCAATATCCATGGTAATGATGTCCGGCTTCAGGGTGGCGGCCATATTAACCGCTTCCAGACCGTTGTGCGCTTCTCCCACCACGTTGATGTCCGGGATCCCCGACAGAATTTCCCGCATCAGATCGCGTGCCATGGCACTGTCATCCACAATCAGAACATGTATGGGGTGGGTTCTGCTCATGACGGTTACCCCGGATCCTGCGGCGGCGTGGCTGGGGAGAGCTTGAAGGTTGTTACCAGGCTCCGCAACTGTTCGGAAAGCGATGCCAGCTCATCAGTCACCTTGTTGGAATCATGAATCGAGGCGGTGGCGGCGTGAATCCCCTGCTCGATATCCTTGAGTGCCAGCACGACCTGGCTGCTGGCGATCTGTTGTTGCTGGGTGGAAAGTGAAATCTGGCGGGCGGCATTGGCGGTTTCTTCTACACCGCTCACATTCTCCATCAACAGCGTGACCGTGTTGATGGCAAATTCCTGCCCTTCCCGTGTCAAGAGCGAACTCTTTTCCGATGACATGACCAGCCGGTTGACCGAGTCCTGAATTTCGGTGATTTTGCGCTCGATTTCGGCGGTAGACTCAACCACACTATCGGCCAGCCGGCGTATTTCCACCGCCACCACACCGAACCTTTTTCCCGATTCACCGGCGCTGGCCGCTTCCAAAGCGGCATTAAAGGCAATCAGCCTGGTCTGGTTGGCAATGTTATTGATCAGCTCCATCACCTTGTTGATCTCTTTTGATTTCTTACCGAGATCAATGATTTCGTTCATATCGTCGGTGATCATGCCATAGATATCGTTGATCCGGGCCGACAACCCCTCCACTTCCTCGGCTCCCCGCTTGGTTTCCTCCAGGGTGGCGTCGGCCCGTTCCACAACCCCCTGGCTGTGATAGGCGATCTGGGTGGCGGTGGAAGAAAACTCTTCCATGGTGGATGAAATCTCCATCACCGAGCTGGAGAGCTGGGATGAAAAGCCCGATTGCTGGTCAACGCTGGAGGCAATCACATTGGCATTGGTATTGATCTTTTCCGTCACCGTGGAAACCATGCTGATCACCGCATGCAGCTTGGCGATGTATTCATTAAACCAGGCTCCCAGCATGCCGACCTCATCGTGGGATCTGACCGGAATCTTGATTGTCAGGTCGTTGTCAAAGGTCTTGATGGAGTTGCTGATGGCGGTCAGCGGACCGGTAATGTAGCGGCTGACCAGGAAAACCGTAATCATCAGCAACAGCAGTGACAGCAGCAGGGAGATCGCCAGGTATTGTCCGATGGTCGTTTTCAGCTCCCCCTGGATGACCGCTTCCTCTTTTGCCACCTGCTGTTCGATATCATCGATGTAGACACCGGTACCGACAATCCATGATGTTCCCGGGATGGTTTTGGCATAACTTATTTTGGGAACCTTGACTTCACTACCCGGCTTCCTCCAAGCGTAGTTCAGAAATCCACTCCCGTTTTCACGGCACAGTTTCGTGATTTCCTTGATGATCGCCACACCGTTCGGATCGGTTATGCCACTGCCATCCTTGTTATCCAGGCGCGGGTCGGGATGCAGAATCATGAAATTGTTGAAATCCTGAATCCAGAGGTAACCGCTTTCTCCGTATTTCATGTTCCGGGCAACTTTCTTCATCTCGTCGGGGGACATTTTTGCCAGGGTCCGCCCTCCCATATCGACCAGATTCTGCAGCTGCAATTTACGCTCGGAGAGGAGTGTGGCACGAATGCCGGCCACCCGTTCCTTTCCCCGCGTCTGAATGTTGGAGACCGAAATAAACGAAAGAACCGTTGCGATGGCAAACATGGCAACACAGACCAGTAACAGCACTTTTTTACGCAGTGTAATATTCATCATCTACCCCTTTTTCAACATTCTGCAGATATCAACAAGAAGCGTCAGCTGATTGTGTCGCAGCAGCACTCCCCAGATTCCGTTCTGATTGGTGCGGGATTCCAGCAGAGCCGGGACAGGCACCATTCGGGAGAGGCTGAATTCCGTGATCGCTTCCATCCGGTCGATCACAACCCGCTGATATCCGGCGTTCTCCGTTTTTACCGTGATCACGGTCGGCTTCAGATAGCTCGGCGCAGTGCCATAATCCGCCAAGTCGTGAAACCAGCGCAGATCATCATCGTGATTGTTATAGTCACTGATTTCCAGAATCTGGGAGGAATGGCAGCCAAAGTGCGCCGCTCCGACCGTAAAGAGCAGCAGATGGAGTTTTTCAATCCCGCTGTTTTCAGCGCTTTCGTTCATAGCGTAATTTTATCCGCCAACAGTTCAATGTCGAGCAAGGAGACCATCACCCCGTGATAGTCAAATTCCCCGCACACCAGTTCACGCGCTACGCTGTTCAAGGTAGCCAGCGGAGGCTGGATGCTGTCAGCCGGTATGTCGGTCACATCCTCGATTTCATCGATCAGGATGCCGGAGCGGAAGCGGTCGGTAACGGCCAGGGCAATCATGCAACGGGAACGGTCGTGGTTCCCGTCGCCGAGAAAGGAGTGAATATCAACCGTTGATTCGATATCCCCCCGGATATTGATCAAACCGGGGAGAAACTCAGGCAATCCCGGCACCCAGCTGATTTCCAGCGGCGGGAGAATTTCACGGATGATCCGTCCATAAAAGGCATAGTGCTGCTCCGAGGACCTGAAAATTACGACCTTGACGGTCTCTTCCTCAACATCCACGATCATGCGGGAATGGGCTCTCCGCTTGATTTCCTCCTGCAGCAGCCCGGAATCACTGGAATCCCCAACGTGCGGTTGCTGTTGTTCCTCCGGCGCCGTCATCCTTTTCCTCCCCGTTCAACCGGCAACATGACCGTAAAGATACTGCCACGCCCCGGCTGACTGTCAACCGCTATGCTGCCGCCGTGACGCGCCACAATCATCTTGGCAATCGGCAATCCGAGTCCGATCCCTTTCGGTTTATCGGTCATGACATCACCGATCTGACTGAACTTGTCGAAGATCCCCTTGTGCAATCCCGGCGCAATCCCCTTACCGCTATCGGAAAGTGTGATCATAATCATCTTGCCGGTTGCTCTGACACGGCAGGCGACCGTTCCACGCTCGGTAAATTTCAAGGCATTGGAGAAGAGATTGTGCACGACTTTGGCAAGATAGTAATCATCCCCCTGGATCAGGGGGAGATCGTCATCAACCTGGCAGGTAAAGCTAAGCCCCTTGTCTGCAAAGCGCATGGCAAACTCTCTGGCTGAACTCTGGATTATTTTTTGCAGCTGCAACGGTTCCTGTTTCAGCTCGATCGTCCCCGATTCCAGTTGTGCCAGTTCCAGCACCGATTCCACCAAGCCTGCCAGACGCTTGGTTTCAGAAATCAGCCGTTCGATATGCCCGTTGATTTGTGTCGCCTCGCTGACTCCACTCCCCCCTGCCGCGCTGCTATCCGCAACCATCCGTTCAAATTTGATCCGTACGATTTCCGCATAACCGATGATCGAGGTTAAGGGGGTGCGCAATTCATGGGAAACCGATGCGATGAACGAGGTCTTCATCTGGTCAAGCTCCTTGAGTTTTTCGTACGCCGAACGGAGGACATCGGTTTCTTCCAGGTTTTTTGCCAGCTGCTTGACTTCCCGTTCCAGGGTCGCTTTTTCAATGGCGCGGCGCAGAGTCAGCACAATCCTGCTGATCTGTGGCGGTTTTTCAACAAATTCGTAGGCCCCCATCTTGATCGCCTGTACGGCTGAAGCGATATCGCCAAACGAACTGACCATGATAACCGGCAGACAATGATCAATTTTCTGCAGTTCCTGCAAGGTCTCAATCCCATCCATCCCCGGCATCTTCAGGTCAAGCAGCACCGCATCGTAGCTGTTGTCGGCCACCAGGCTGATTGCCGCCGGACCGCTGTCGGCAGTTGTGGCGGTAAACCCCATTTCCTGAAGTTTTTCTTCCAGCACCATCCGGATCATTTCATCATCATCAACAACCAGTATATTCATGGGGGATACCTTTCAAGTTCTGGAAAGCGCCTCGGTGACCTGCGCCACGTAATCAGCCAATGCTTTAAAATGTTGCTGAAGCAGTTCGGTCTCCCCGGCCATTGCCGCTGTTTCCAGTGCAGCAGCATGGTTACGCATCTCCAGGGCGCCGATCATCCCTGCCGCACCTTTCAAGGCATGGGCCTGCAGTTCAGCCCCCTGCAGATCGTTGGCTGCCACCGCTGCCGACAGAACCGCCATCTGCTGCGGCACATTTTTTAAAAACAGGGCCGAGAGCTTGTCAAACATCCGCTCATCACCTTCCAGCCATTGCAGCGCATTGCTGCGGAAGGTATGTAGAGTATCATCCATGGCATACCTCGCTTGACACAACGGTATCATGCCAGCTTGTACCGGCTGCCGCTGTCGATAAAATTTGACCTTCCGATTAGTGCAAACAGCTGTTTTATACGATCGAGACCATACACAAGTTTTCTTGTAAATTCAACAATGATGGGAATTTTATAAAAGAAGATAAGCGGGCACGCCTCTCGGGTGGAGAGGCGTGGTTGGGAAGGAGGGACTTACTGGGTCGACTCGTTAAACTTTTGCTGTATTTTCTGCCGATAATCGACAATTTCCTTACGCAGCGAAGAAAGACGCGCCATCTTCTCGTCCACCAGATTGATATGGGTATCGAGTATGCGGATCAGCTCCGGTATCATCCGGTCGGTCTCCTTTGCTTCACCGTACACTTTATACAGATCCTGCATCTCCTTGATGGTCAATCCAAGATCTTTCAGCCGCATGATGAATTTGATGCGGCGCACCGTGTAGGGACTATAGCCGCGATTTGCGCCGTCGGGGCGCTCGATCGCCTCAATTATCCCGACCTCTTCCCAATAGCGCAAGGTACGGGTAGTCAACCCCAGGGTCTTGCACAGCTCACCGATTGTCATTATTTCTTCCGTTTCCTGCATATGTTCCTCCACGTGATCCTGCCAGCGGCACGCAATAATTTTCTACCTTGTATAGTGTTTCTGCCATGGTTTTTAAAGTCAAATTATCGCCCAGCGAGCAACATCAACAAACCGGAAAAATCGTTCTACTATAAATAACATATATTATCAATGTGTTGCAGTCGTCATGCGTAATACTTTCACCGTTTTATTCCCAACAGCATAAATGCTGTTAAATTTTGTGTTGACATATACGTAAGCGTGATATACCTATGTCGCAACATGCCGTTTTATAACGATCGACAAGAGCAGTCGTGCACGTAAGAATAATACAACGACCAAACCAAGCAGGAGCTACCCATCATGGCGAGAACAGGCGAACAACAGAGTCCGGTCTATGACACCAAGTCGGTTCACGTAACCCTGGATCTGATCGGACTGCTGCTGAAGAGCGAGGGCCGGCTTTCACTGGCAGGGTTTTCCAAAAATCTGGGGAGCGTCAGCCCCAACAAGGTATTCCGGACACTGGCGACACTGGAAACCCGCAATTTCATCAGCAGGAACAGCCGGGGTGAATACCAGCTGGGAGCCGAAGCATTCAAGCTGGCACGCGGCATACTGTCGTCAAAACTGACCCACGAGACATTTCTGCCGGTCATACAGCAGATCGCCACCCAGACCAATGAAGCGATGTACCTGGGTTCTTACTCCAAAGGTGACGTTGTTTTACGCGACATGGTTGCCGGCAGACAGGCGGTGCAGGTAGCCTGCTGCAGTGGTTGCAGCTTTACCCCTGCCAATCAAGTCAGGGGACATGAGCAGGGGGATAAAAACGGTACGATGCGGCTGTTTGTTGATACCGACAGCGTCAAGCCGGATGTCACCGCACTGACGGCACTCCTGGAAGCTGCCAATGGAACTCCGGCGGTCGCGCTGGTAATGCTGGTACCGAATTTCAGGCTGGCAGGCGAGAAACAAGAACAGCTACTGCAGATCTTGTCGCGGACAATCGCCGCACTACCGGGGGAACTGCAACCTGCCATCCCCCACCTCACCGCCGATCGACCGGCCACGGCACGCGAAAAACCGGACTCTCCCCTCCCCCCGTCCCCAACACCCCGCATCACCAGAAAACCGAACGGTTCTTCATCGAGCAGTCAACCATACAGAAAGGCGGAGGTACACCATGGCAGCGCACGCATATGATTGGGCGGCAATCGCCCGTAACCCGAAGTTCCTGGAATTAAAGAAGCGCAAGCGGAGTTTTTTGTTCAGCTGGTGGATCGGATCAACAATCTACTATTTTCTGCTCTCGATCCTGTCGGCGTTTGCACCGGAACTGTTCAAAATCAAGATGATCGGCGTTGTCAATTTCGGTTACCTCTTCATCCTATCGGAGTTTGTGATGTGCTTCATCGTGGCAGCCTATTACACCGTGGTTGCCAACCGTGATTTTGACCGCATGACCGACGAGCTGATCAATGAATTGCACCAGGGGGGGACAGTATGATTTCCAGACTATTTGCAGCAGCACTTTTGGTACTTTGCCTCGCCACGATCAGCATGGCGGCGGAACCTGGAAAAACAGCAGCAACCAGCCAGGAGAGTAAAACGCTCCAGGCTGGTCCGGCAGCCACAATGCCAACCCAGACGGCACAGGCTCCCAAACCGGCTGGCGCAGCTCCGGCAGCCACCAGCAAGGTCAAGCCGAATCGCGCCATTACCATCGGGATGTTTCTGGCAATCATCGGCATCACCCTGGGGGTGGTAATCTGGGCAGCAAAAAACACCACCACCGCCGCCGATTTCTACGCCGCCGGTGGCGGCATCACCGGCCTGCAAAACGGCTGGGCGATTGCGGGTGATTACATGTCCGCCGCCTCCTTTCTCGGCATGTCAGGGCTGATTTCGCTCTACGGCATCGACGGCTTCATGTACGCCGTCGGACCCGCATTTTCCTTTATCGCCATCCTGCTGGTGATCGCCGAGCCGTGCCGCAATGCCGGCAAGTTTACCCTGGGTGACATCCTCTCCTTCCGCACCTCCCCCAAACCGGTGCGCGCCGTGGCAGCCTTGTCAACCGTAACCGTTTCGCTCTTTTACCTGATTGCCCAGATGGTCGGCGCAGGAAAACTGATGCAGGTGCTGCTCGACATTCCCTACAAGGTTTCGGTGATCGGGGTCGGAGTATTGATGGTCGGTTATGTCGTGTTCGGCGGCATGAAAGCGACCACCTGGGTACAGATTATCAAGGCCGGGCTGCTGATGAGCGGAACCGTGCTGCTGGCATTGCTGGTCATGCTGAAGGCCGGTATGAACCCGATCGGTCTCTTTCACGATGTGGTCAACAACCCGTTGATCCAGGATCACGTGCGCCTGAACGTACTCAAGGAAGCAATACCGAAGGAAGGTTTTGATTACGGCCAGCGCTTCATGGAGCCGGGACTGTTCCTGAAGAACCCGATGGATCAGATTTCACTGGGAGTCGCCTGGGCACTCGGCGCAGCCGGGCTCCCCCACATCCTGATGCGTTTCTTCACCGTGCCGAGCGCCAAGGAAGCCCGCAAATCGATCGTGGTAGCCTTGGTGATCAACTCCAGCTTCTTCTTCCTGATCAATATCATCGGCTTTGGCGCAGCGCTCTACCTGAGCCCCCAACTGATCAGCTCCGTTGACAAAGGTGGCAACATGGCAACCCTGCTGCTGGCGCAGAAACTGGGCGGCGGCGCCGGCTCACTGGGTGGCGATCTGTTTCTGGCCTTTATCTGTGCAGTTGCCTTTGCCACGATCCTGGCGGTTGTCTCCGGCTTGGTGCTGGCAGCCTCGGCAGCCATTGCCCACGACGTGTACGTCAACATCTTCAAGGACGGCAAGGCCGATCAGCAGACCCAGGTCAAAGTGGCGCGGATCACCTCACTCTTCGTCGGCATTTCTGCCATCGTCATGGGGTTGATGGCCGAGAAGGAAAACGTGGTCGCCTTCGTGGCACTCGCCTTTGCGGTGGCAGCCTCCGGCAATTTCCCCTGCATCATGCTGTCGCTCTTCTGGCGTAAATTCAACACGGCCGGCGTTGTCTGCGGCCTCTCGATCGGCACCATCACCGCACTCGGCCTGGTGGTGATTTCTCCGGTCATGACCTATCCGCAACAGATTGCCGATGGCGCCAAAAAGATCGTTGTGGCGCTGGAGAAGAAACAGACGGAAGGGAAACTACTGGACGAGAAAGAACTGAAAACCCTCGACAAGGCACAGCTCGATTATAAAAAGAACAACGGCGGAACATCGATGGTCGGCTTGAAAGCCCCCATTTTCCCGCTCAAAAACCCCGGCATTGTTTCCGTACCGATCGGCCTGATTGCCGCCATCCTCGGCGCCTTGCTGTTCCGGGAACGTCGTGCCGAAGATATGTTTGATGAAATCGAGGTACGTCAGGTGACCGGGCTCGGCATCTCCGGCGCCAGCGACCATTGATTCTAAAAGACATTTGCCACGGAGACACGGAGCCACAGAGATAAGAATCAACAATTACACAACCATACGGGATCAATTGCGCTCACCACCAGGGTTCCGGGTAACATTCTAAAAAGCTGTCTGTTTTCCTCTGTGTCTCTGTGACTCTGTGGCCCAACAGGCGTTTCAGATTAATTCCGGATTGTCACCGTAGTGCATCAAGCCGGCTCCCCATCCCACCTTTGCCGGGATGGGGAGCCGATGGAAAATCGAAAGGAGCCAGACATGTCAAGTGCCGAGCGGGCAGGAGATGAAGGGATACGACTGTTGCATGATTTAAGCAAAGAAGAGCTGATCAAGATCATTGTGGATGACGCCAAAAACTGGCTGGCCCACGATGGGGTCTGGTTTCAGGCGCTGGAGAAGAAGCATGGCATGGAGGTGGCGGTCGACATTGATACCGATGCCTGGGGAATGTTCACGGTGATCGAAGCGAAACGGATCATGGAGCGGACCGGGATCAAGCCGGGGGGTGGCATACCGGCCTTGGTGGAGTGCCTGAAACACCGCTTTTACGCCCGTCTGAACCTGCAGGAGAGCATCGAGGTAACGGATCAGCGCGCCGTATTCCGCATGATCGACTGCCGGGTACAATCGGCGCGCAAGCGCAAGGGGATGGCTGATCACCCCTGCAAATCGGTCGGGATCGTGGAGTATTCCCAGTTTGCCCGCACCATCGATCCCCGCATCCAGACCCGCTGCATTGCCTGTCCCCCCGATGCGCACCCCGATGATTTCTGGTGCGCCTGGGAATTTACGCTGGTCGAATAGATCGATAAAAACGGCAGCCTGACCACAGAGGTCACAGAGGTTCACCGAGGATACAAACAGGTATGTACCAACAGCATACCACCAAACAGGTACTACTCATAATGCAGGTAACTATTTTGTTTTTCTCAGCTTTTCTCTGTGTACTCTGTGGCAGATGCTTTTTCAGGATAATCACACCGCTCCAAGGAGAGTCCCATGTCAACTCCCATTGCACCGTATAAATCCACCCACAAAGTCCGCTTCGTAACTGCCACCAGCCTGTTTGACGGCCATGACGCCGCAGCCAACATGATTCGCCGCCTGTTGCAGGCTTCCGGCGCTGAAGTGATCCACCTCGGCCACAACCGCTCGGTTAATGAAATCGTCACTGCCGCCATCCAGGAGGATGCCCAGGGAATTGCGGTCAGCTGCTATCAGGGTGGACACGTGGAGTTTTTCAAATACATGATCGACCTGCTCAAACAGCGGGGTGAAGCGCATATCAAGGTATTCGGAGGTGGCGGCGGGGTGATTGTGCCGGAAGAGATCGCCGAGATCGAGGCGTATGGGGTCAGCAAGATCTTTTCGCCGGAAGACGGGCGGCTGATGGGGCTGCAGGGGATGATCAACCTGATGATGCAGAGCTGTGATTTCAATGTCCAGCGCGATCCCCGGGAGCAGGTGGCACGCCTGGCAGAACGTGATATCCGGGCGGTCAACACCCTGGTGACCCTGGCAGAGCAGGCGGTCCATGAACATACCGGCGGTTATGCCGCCTTGCGCACCACCATCCAGGGGATGGCACGGGATGTCCCGGTGCTGGGGATCACCGGAACCGGTGGCGCCGGGAAAAGCTCGATCACCGATGAACTGGTGCGGCGCTTTACCCTCGACTTTCCCGACAAGAGTGTCGCCATTCTGGCGGTTGATCCTTCGCGGCAGCGCACCGGCGGAGCGCTGCTGGGGGACCGGATCCGCATGAACTCCATCAACAGTAACCGGATCTACATGCGTTCCCTGGCGACCCGCGAATCGCAAACCGAGCTTTCGGCGGCGATCGGCGATGCCATTGCCGTGACCAAGGCGGCCGGTTTCGATCTGGTGATCGTGGAAACCAGCGGCATCGGGCAGGGAAATGCCGGTATTGTCAGCATCTGTGACGTCTCGCTGTATGTCATGACCTGTGAATTCGGCGCACCCACCCAGCTGGAAAAAATCGATATGCTCGATTTTGCCGATCTGATCGCCATCAACAAGTTCGAACGCAAAGGGGCCGAGGATGCCTTGCGCAATGTACGCAAACAGTACCGCCGCAACCGCAACCTGTTTGAGGTGAGCGATGAGCAGCTGCCGGTTTTCGGCACCATTGCCTCGCAATTCAACGACCCGGGCACCAACGTACTCTACCGCGCCCTGATCGATTGCCTGAACAGCAAAAAGGGGAGCGCCTGGCAGTCGTCACTGCAGGTTAGCGAAAAGGAAAGCCTCAAGAAATATATCATTCCGCCGGAGCGGGTGCATTACCTGGGAGAAATCGTCACCGCCAGCCGCGGCTATCGCAAGAAAGTCGCCGAACAGTCGGGGATTGCCCGGCGCCTGTTCCAGCTGAACGGCGCCCGGGAAGTGCTGGCCGGAGATGCGGTCAGCAGCGCGCTGGACCAGCAGATCACCCTGTTCGATAGCCGGCTGCATGAAGAACCGAAAAAGATCCTCAAGGAGTGGCCGGAACTGAAGGCAGCCTATGCCCAGGACCAGCTGGTAACCAGAGTGCGTGATAAGGAGATCAGAAGCGATCTCTATACGGTCACCCTTTCCGGCACGCGGATTCCCAAGGTGGCGCTCCCCAATTTCTGCGACTGGGGGGAGATCGTCCGCTGGTGCATGCTGGAAAACGCTCCCGGATATTTTCCCTATACCGCCGGCGTCTTTCCCTTCAAACGGGCAGAGGAAGATCCCAAACGCCAGTTTGCCGGCGAGGGGAGCCCGGAGCGCACCAACCGCCGTTTCCATTATCTCTGCAAGGATGATGATGCCAAGCGGCTCTCCACCGCCTTCGACAGCGTGACGCTCTACGGTGAGGATCCGGACTTTCCACCCGATATCTATGGCAAGGTCGGCGAAAGCGGCGTTTCGATCTGCACCGTCAATGACATGAAAAAACTGTTTGCCGGTTTTGATCTCTGCGCTCCCAACACCAGCGTATCGATCACCATCAACGGCCCGGCGCCGATGATGCTGGCCTTCTTCTTCAATGCCGCCATCGACCAGCAGCTGGAGCGTTTCCGCGAGCAAAACGGCCGGGAACCATCAGCACTGGAATATCAACAGATCAGTGACTGCACCATCCAGACCGTGCGCGGCACGGTGCAGGCCGACATCCTCAAGGAAGATCAGGGGCAGAACACCTGCATTTTCTCCACCGAGTTCGCCCTGAAGATGATGGGCGATATACAACAGTATTTTATTGAAAAAAAGATCCGCAACTACTACTCTGTCTCGATCAGCGGCTACCACATCGCCGAAGCGGGAGCAAATCCGATCAGCCAGCTGGCCTTCACGCTTTCCAACGGTTTTACCTTCGTGGAGTACTACCTTTCCCGCGGCATGAACATCGATGATTTTGCGCCGAATCTTTCCTACTTCTTCAGCAACGGCCTTGACCCGGAATATACGGTGATCGGCCGGGTGGCACGGCGTATCTGGGCGGTGGTGATGCGTGAGAAGTACGGCGCCAATGACCGCAGCCAGAAACTGAAATACCACATCCAGACCTCGGGGCGCTCGCTGCATGCCCAGGAAATGGACTTTAACGATATCCGCACCACCCTGCAGGCGCTGATGGCGATCTATGACAACTGCAACTCGCTGCACACCAACGCCTATGACGAGGCGGTCACCACCCCGACGGAAGAGTCGGTACGGCGGGCCATGGCGATCCAGATGATCATCACCAAGGAGTTCGGGCTGGCCAGGAACGAGAACCCGCTGCAGGGATCGTATATCATCGAGGAATTGACCGATCTGGTGGAGGAAGCGGTGTTGTGCGAGTTTGAAAAGATTGACCAGCGCGGCGGGGTGTTGGGCGCCATGGAAACCCAGTACCAGCGGGCCAAGATCCAGGATGAATCGATGCTGTACGAGCACAAGAAACACAACGGCGAACTGCCGATCGTGGGGGTCAATACCTTCCGTAATCCGAGGGGTGACGAAGCCGGCTACCAGGTGACCGGTGAGCTGGCACGGGCGACCAAAGAGGAAAAAGAGCAGCAGATCGCCAACCTGCGCGCCTTTCATCAGCTGAACAAGGATCTGGCGCCAGCGGCGCTGAAACGGCTGCAGGAGGTGGCTGTGGCAGGCGGGAATATCTTCGCCGAGTTGATGGATACGGTCAAGGTCGCCTCGCTGGGGCAGATTACCCACGCGCTGTTTGAGGTAGGCGGGCGTTATCGCCGCAACATGTAGAAAGGATTCACATGGTTACACCGGAAGAAACCTCCTATTACAAGACGTTGCACCTCTCCAGCGACCCGCTGGTACAACGGCGCTACATGATCGTCGACGATCCGATCATCGGCAATTTCCGCTTCGGCCTGCTGCTGGAAGAACTGGATATCGTGGCGGAGCAGACCGCCCTCGCCTATGTGCAACGCTTTCACAGCGATGCCCGGGTGGTAACGGCGGCCATTGACAACATCATCGTGCGCCACGTGGTCGACATCGACCGGGACATTGTGATTCAGGCCCGGATCAACCATGTGGGGCGCTCGTCGCTGGAAATCGGCATCCGGGTGGAGCATCCGGGGGATCCCTCAACTCACATCGCTTCCTGTTACTTCACCATGGTGGCCCGGGGAGGGGAGAACGCCGAGCAGAGCCGGCCGCTGCCGCCGCTGCAGTACGATCAGCCGCTGGAGCAGCGGCGCGCCGAGAAAGCGGTTGCGGCGCGGGAGGAATACCGGCAGCAGCAGGCGGCCGAGCAGGAACCGCCCAGCCGTGAGGAATTCAAGCTGTTGCAACAGCTGCACAATGCCCAGGAAGAGCCGGGGTTCAACGGCCTGAAAGCGGGAAAACTGGTGGTGGACGGCTGGGATCGCATGTATCCCGAACAGGAGTATGTCCCCCACCGCATCTTTGGCGGCTATATCATGCGGCGCGCCTACGAGCTCTCCTCGATCTGCTCCGAGCAGGTAGCTCCCGACCGTTCCGTGATCGCCGCGGTCAACCGGATCAATTTTTTCCATCCGGTACGCCTGGGAGACAAGCTGCACTACACCTGCCGGGTGGTCTACAGCTGCGACAGCTTTGTCTGCGTGGAAGCCAACATCGAGCGGATCAGCCGTGACCGCAGCAGCAAATCGCTCTCCAATTCATGCCTGTTTACCTTTGCCAACGTGGGGAGCAACCTGCAGGATTGTCCCGTTCCCCCGGTCTATCCGGCAACCTATTCCGAGGATGCCCGTTATCTCTCGGCCTATCGCAGCCATCAGGCAATGCTGGGGCACTACTCGCTGATTTAATTCACTGTCAAGGAGTCATGATGGATATTTTTCAAGTCATACGTGATCGCCGCAGTATCCGTAAATACAAGGATCTTCCCGTGGAGCGGGAAACCATCGAGCAGGTGCTGGACGCCGCCCGCCTGGCGCCATCGTGGAAGGATATGCAGTGCTGGCGTTTCCTGGTGCTGACTGAAGCGGAGCAACGGGCTGCCGTCCTGGAGGCGTTTCCCGATGACAACCCGGGCAAGCGGGCCATCGCCACCGCACCGGTGGTGATCGTGGTCTGTGCCGATCCCCGGGAATCGGGGGTGGAAAACGGCATCGAGTATTACATCGCCGACACCGCCATTGCCTTTGAACATCTCTGCCTGTCAGCCCACGCCCTCGGCCTGGGGAGCTGCTGGATGGGGTGGTACGATGAAGCCAAAATCAAGCAGGCGCTCCATATCCCGGATGAAATCAGGGTGGTGGGGTTGACGCCGCTCGGCTACCCGGATCAGGAACCGAAGCCGCGGCCACGCAAGCAACTGAATGAAATCGCATTTTTCAATACCTGGGGGGAGTCATGATTACGCTGGCAGAGGTACAACAACGTGGCAACGCCATGCAGAAGCTGTTGCAGGAAAAAGGGATTGATGGCGCCCTGTTCATTTTTCCGATCGATGTCTACTATTTTTCCGGCACCCGCCAGAATGCGACCCTCTGGCTCCCAGCCAGTGGTGAGCCGACCCTGATGGTGCGCAAGAGCCTGTCGCGCGCCCGGGAAGAAAGCCCGCTGGGCGATATCCGCCCCTTCCCCTCCAGCAAGGAGTTTGCGGCGGTCTTGCCGGCGGAGGCGCAGAAAATCGGCTTTACCTTTGATGTAGCTCCGGTGCAGCAGCTGAATTTTTACAGCAAGCTGCTGGCAGGGCGCGAGTTCGTGGATATCTCCCCCCTCAACCGCGAAGTACGTTCGGTCAAGAGTCCCCATGAGCTGCAACAGCTCAAGGAGTGCGGCGACAAGCTGGCGGCAATTTTCACCCAGGTCCCGGAATTCCTGAAAGCAGGTATGACCGAGCTGGAGCTGGCGGCGGAATTTGAATACCGCTTGCGCAAAGCGGGCAATGAGGGGTTTGTGCGCATGCGCGCCTTTAACCAGGAGTTGTTTGGCGGGCTGACCGTATCGGCCGGTGGCGCCAGTTACGGTTTCTTTGATGGCGCGGTGACCGGCAAGGGGCTTTCCAGCGCTTCTCCCCAGGGCGCATCCCGTGACCTGATTGCCAGGGACATGCCGGTGATGATCGATTTCACCGGTGTTTTCAACGGTTACATCACCGACATGACCAGGATCTTCGTGATCGGTTCACTCGATCCTGAGCTGCAGCAAGCCTTTGATCTGGCGCTGCAAATCCAGGACTATCTGCAAGGCGCCTTGAAGCCGGGCGCCATCTGTGAAGAGCTGTTTTTAAAGGCGGCCGAGATGGCAGAGGCAGGCGGTTTCGGCGGCAGTTTCATGGGGATGCCGGGTGAGCAGGCCCGTTTTGTGGGGCATGGGGTCGGATTGGAGCTGGATGAATTCCCGGTAATCGCCCAGGGGTTCAAAGTGGCGTTGCAGGAGGGACAGACCATTGCAATCGAGCCGAAATTCGTGCTTCCCGGCAAAGGGGTAATCGGCATTGAAAACACCTTTGCCGTAACTCCCGACGGTGGTAGAAGGTTGACCGACATCCCGGACGGGATCGTGTTTTTGTAGTACTGACGGATTAGCCACAGAGCACACAGAGTTCTCAGAGCAAACCAGAAAATCTCAGCGTTGCCGGTTTGGTCTTTGCATTTAGTTCCCCTCCTTCCTCTATGGAGGGGTTAGGGGTGGTTGCCTTTGATTCTCATCAATCTTAAAAAGCGACAACAGAATTACAAGCGACAACCTTACCACCCCCAGCCCCTCCTAAAATAGGAGGGGAGTTAAAATCTGAGAATCTCAGTGGTAATAGCTTTTATAACAACGCCGTGAATCCGGATCAGAACCGGGCTCACGGCGTTTTCAGTTGTTCACTTTGTCCTATCTCACGTACCTCTGACATTTGAAGCACATATAAGCTGATTCTTCAGACAAATAAGTAATCTTTCCCCAATATATCTTTGCAATATCACCTAAATTGATATATCAATATAAAAATGACCGGTAAAGAAATCATAAAAAAGCTCAAAGCACTGGGATGGGAAGTCACGTCCATCAACGGCAGCCACCACCAGATGATAAAAGATGGCGTGAAGGTCACTGTGCCGGTTCACGGCACACATGACGTTAAAATCAAGACCTTGCTGTCCATAGAAAAACAATCGGGGGTAAAGCTAAAATGAAAATCGAATATCCTGCCATTTTTGATCCTGCCGTCGAAGGCGGTTATACCATTACTTTTCCTGACTTCCCAGAAGCCATCAGCGAAGGGGATACTCTTGAAGAAGCCAATTACAACGCCACAGAGGTATTAGACTTAACTCTTCAATCAAGGATGGAAGATAACGAACTGATTCCTCTTCCCCATGCTGAAACGGGGGCAAATGTGCATATGGTTGCGCCGGACGTCAATATACAAGCAGCATTGCTTGTAAAGTTGAACCGAGGCGAGAAAAAGTTCTCAGACCTTGCACGAACGCTCGGTACCTCATGGCCTGCTGTCTCTCGCCTAGAGGATCCGAAACATTGGCCGTCACTTCGCCAACTTGATAAGTTAGCGGCGGCTCTTGGCAAGCGATTAGTGCTTTCACTTGAATAAGTAACCTCTCCAATTGTCATGAAAACGGGGAGCCATTCTTCTGGCTCCCCGTTTTAGATAAATATCTGAAAGTCAAGCCTGACCCCATAGGTGTTCCCCCTGGCTCACGGCGTTTTCTGTTGTTCGCTTTGTCCTATCTCACGTACTGACCTTACCTGCCAGCGACAACGGGGAGGGGGCGCAGCGGCGAAGCAAAGCGGAGACCGTGTGCCGCTGACCCTAATACTTACTGTTCATTGAAGCAGTCAATCGCGGCAGTTTCTTGATTAGCGAATGAGCCCGCAAACAACATATTGATCTTGTCTAATGCAAGACACACGGCCATAAGTTCACCACCCATCAGAGTGATACTTTCTATATTACCGATTTGTCTATTTGCGTCTTCCTGTTTGACAGAGAGATAACCAACTTCATCAAAAGAATAAATTGCGATTTTATCTAAATCCAAAGGTGGAACAACCCACTGAACTTCGATTACAGGGAATCCATGCTTCAGTTTGTTATAATTTCTGACGAGTAGCCCACGCTTATTAAGGTACTGGTCTGCAACAAGACGAATGTTCTCTAAGATTTTTTTGTAGCCTTCTCTGATACTAATCTTATCTTCTTCGCATAGCCCTATACTTTCTGCCGCACTTAGCACCACTTCCATACGGGGGAAATTGAGAAGTCTCTCAAACGTTAGATGTTTTGTGGCTTTAACTCTTTGATAGAATTGAGTGACGTCGCTAGGCTGAGTATTGATGTAAGACCATCGTATTGATACAGAATCTCGGTTTTGAATGCTTAGGCATAGCATTCCAAACGCTTCCAATAGTGCCATATATTCGCTGAAAATTTTAGCAACGAGGATTCTTTGGAATCGTGATGGTTCAGAAAAGATCCTGTATCGAGCATTGAGGCGAGTTGCTTCAATTACCGAATCGTATAGGGATATTGCCGTGTCATAGCGGTTATACCAAGCATAGCTGTAAACATCATACAAAAATGCTATGTCAGTTTTGCGCTCTGACGTAGGTGGGGATTCCTGCGTTTGAAGTTTTGCACCGCAATGGCAACAAAAAGCCCATGAAGCCTCAACCGCTTTTGCACATTTCCAACATCCTTTAGTTACTTCAGTATCTGTACCATTCAATGGCATCTTCTTTTTACCTATTCTGTTTTTCTTTTGGTTCAACAGCTCCGGCCTTGGCCTGCCTGTTTTTGGGCAGCTATTAGGCCTTGTTGGACATGGCACTCAATGTTCTTTCCGTTTCTCGTGTTCAATAATACCCTCAATAGCTTGAATGAACTGATGATCGAACTGCCCATAATATATAGACTTGAGTGTAGGCAAGCGCTCTTGATTTTCTTTCACGGCAAGAAAGTTATTTAAAAATGTCGAGGACGTGACAAGGTCCGCCTGCATCTTTTCAAAGTTGCCATTATATTTTTCGCTGTAATAATGCTGGAATGCGTCAAGAAGAAGAGAAAGGTATGCAATATTCTTGGCCTCTTCAAGAGGTACAGATTCCGACAGACCATGTACTGAATAAAGCAACTTGGGGTCTTCAATAGTTACTTGCGACGCCAGATCAAAAGTCGAAAATAATTGTAAACGTGAAGTTTGTTCGAGAGCAATCATTGTTGCATCTGCTTGTATTTAGCGGCTTCTGCTTGAATCTTTGCTGCTCTTGCCTGCCATAAAGCAAAAACAGCTGCAACTAATGCTATTCCAACACTTAATGCCGGTATTATCTCTACCATTTTTTCCTCCTTTTCTTGATTACGTGTTGAGTGTCACGACATCGTGGACAGAAACGGCTTGAGGTAGAGTAGAGAGCATGTTATACCCTGCCCTCCCTCATCAAACCGGACGTGCAGTTTTCCCGCATCCGGCTTTCCGATGTTCTTCACTACAGG
>Ga0209798_10000789_pt1 | contig 19441 bp, 11 predicted proteins | sample DOMMetBare3Fresh_FD_187475 | JGI IMG/M metagenome (GOLD analysis project Ga0209798, IMG submission 187475) | Wetland sediment microbial communities from St. Louis River estuary, USA, under dissolved organic matter induced mercury methylation -... | ecosystem: Environmental > Aquatic >...
CGAGCACGTCGGGCACTACTGGAAGCCGTGGATCCTTCGGCATAAGGCAATGCAGGCTGCTAGATCGGCCCTAATTTCGCGAGATATGTTTAAGGCTCGTGCTGATCGAGGGGTTTCGCAGGTCAGCAGCAGTTATTTAGGGATGTTCGGACACCCGAAACGCCTGCGTGAGCACTTCGGGCCGAGTAAGTTCAAATTTCACTATCTCGAACACCATCAGACGCACGCCGCGTCGGCATTTTTTGTCTCACCATTCGACTCGGCTGCGATCCTGACGTGGGACGGCACTGGTGAGGATACGACGACGCTATTTTCACGAGGTAACGGCAACAAGATCGAGGTTCTTAAACGCATCAAACTGCCGCACAGCTTAGGTCAATTTTACTCGGCCGTTACTAATTACATCGGGTTTGATATGTTCGCCGGCGACGAGTGGAAGGTGATGGGCCTCGCGGCCTACGGCAAGCCGAAACACGTCGATTTTTTTCGCGAAAAAGTGCTCACCACAAACGGCAACGGCGATTTTCGACTTGACATCAAAGTTCTCGATCACCATTTAGCGAAGCATTATCAATTTTCAGACGCGATCGTGAAAGAGCTCGGACCGAGTCGCAAAGTGGATGAAGAATTGAGCGAGCATCACTGGGACGTAGCATGTTCGGCCCAAAGAGCTTTAGAGGATACGGCAATTTACCTCGTCAAAAAGATCAAGGAAATGACGGGCGAGGAGAATCTTTGTATGGCCGGCGGCGTGGCATTCAACTCCGTTATGAATGGCCGCATTTTCCACGAGACGCCTTTTAAACGGTTCTTTGTCCAGCCCGCCGCCGGCGATGCAGGATGCAGCCTCGGTGCCGCAATGATGGTTTGGCACCAAAAGCTCGGAAATCCCCGTAAATTTGTTATGAACCACGCCTACTGGGGACCTGGATTTACAAATGACGAGTGCCGATCCGTGCTCGATGGGTCGGGTCTGAAATACGAGACTCTGGACGACGACGTCCTACTGCCTAAATTGGCAAAGATGATCTCTGACGGAGCGATCATCGGCTGGTTCAATGGCCGAATGGAACTCGGCCCCCGGGCACTCGGAGCCCGCAGTTTCCTTGCCGATCCGCGGCGGGCCGATATGCGCGAGATACTAAATCACAAAGTAAAACTTCGCGAATGGTTTCGGCCGCTGGCACCGTCGATGCTTGAGGAGTATGGCGGAGAGGTCTTTGGCGTCGAACACCACGATCCGTTTATGATCACTGTGATCGAGGTCGCGGAGGCTTACAAATCAAAGATCCCGGCGGTCGTGCACGTTGACGGAACGGCGCGGCCGCAAATGGTGAGCCGCGACACAAACCCCCGATACTGGCGGTTGATCGATGAATTTAGAAAGATCACCGGCATCCCTATGCTCCTAAACACCTCGTTTAACGTTCAAGAGCCTATTGTTTGTACACCACAAGATGCGGTCAACACGTTCAACAATTCCAATTTCGATGCCTTAGTGCTCGAGAATAATCTGGTCGTTAGACGTTAGGTTTATCAAATGCTTTCCTTCGGTAGGATATTATTTTTATTAACATTTTTTGCTCTGCTCTTGCTGAGTCTTTTTGTGTTCTCCGATAAGGTTACTGAATTACTTTCGCTGCCCTTGCTCCTGGCCCTTGGTGGCATAACCGCATATTTCTTGAACCGGGATGTGGCTGACCCGGATTCTGATTTTCAGTTGGATATTTTCTTTTGGGCCTTTTCTATTCGTCTTTGGATGGGATTTGTTCTATACGGACTTGATTTGAGCGCCGTCTTTGGCGACGAGGATGCTTCCGGTTATTTGATGGCGTGGAATTTTGCCGAAAATTGGTATAAGAATGGGTTCGACGGATTTCTTTCTGATCTTTTCCTTGTATTGTTTCAAAAGCAAAACATTGGACAAGGGATAATTTGGGGCGTACCTACCTTTTTCGCCGGCGGTCCCAGCCGAATGATTGTTTCGGTAATAAATAGTTTTGCCGGCGCATTGCTTGTTATAGTTATGTTTCGGATGGCTCGCCGTATTTTCGACAACAAAACGGCACGGGTCACCGCAATTCTAGTCGCATTTTGGGCGTCATTCATATTGGTCTCAGCAGGCACGTCGAAAGAGATGCTTGTAATTCTATTCGAATGGTTCATTCTATACTTGGTAGTCCGGAATCCAAGGGGTCTTTCGTATACGGATGTCCTTATCGCTTTACCAGCTTTTGCGGCTTTATATGTGACGCGTTTTTACGCCTTGTACATGGTCGCGGCTGCCTTCCTATTCAGGACGCTTTTTGTCAGTGGCCGTAATATCATCAGAAATTCGATCATTGGTTTCGTTATCATCGGTACAGTCGCGGTCGTATTAAGTTCGAGCGGGGTAATAAACCGTGATTTTGATCGCTTGGATAGCCAAAATAGAGGGATCGTGAATTGGCGGCAAGGCGTCGCAAGTTCCACAGGCTCCGGAATCAATATTTACGCCGAATACGAAGGTTCTTCGATAGCTATTCCAGTTGCTACCGTCTACTTTTTTCTAGCCCCCTTTCCTTGGGAGGTATTCAGTGGTGGCCTTCGGGGCGGGTTTGCGGCGGTCGAGAATGTTTTGATAATCGTGATCTTAATAATCGGATTTCCCGCGATTAAAGTTTACTTCAGGGATACTTTTCCAACCGTTTTTTCTTTGCTGATCTTTTGCGTTTTGTACGCCGGATTTCACATCTGGGGGCTCGCAAATGTTGGGTTGGCTTGGCGGCACAAACAGACTGTGATGCCGTTGTTTTTTATGCTCGTCGGCTTGAGCATAGCCCATCGTAAGGCAAGTTGGCGAATCATATCTCAAAATCTGTCGAGAAAGGAAAAGAAGTGAAGCGTCGTGTCCGCAAATTAGGCTTGATCCGTACGGGTGACGAACTGTTTGCGAGATTGGCCATCAATTAAATAGATGTGCGGAATTGTCGGATTTGTAAATAAGGACGGACGGGCGACTGATCGTGACGTTCTCGAAGCGATGAACCGCGCCATCATTCACCGCGGACCGGATGAGGATGGCTTCTATGTTAATGAAAATGTCGGGCTTGCGATGCGTCGACTTTCGATCATAGATCTTGCCAGCGGGCAGCAGCCGATCCACAACGCGGACAAGACAAAATGGATCGTGTTTAACGGGGAAATTTATAATTACCAGCTCCTGCGCGACGATCTCGAGAAACGCGGCCACCGCTTTTATACAAAATCCGACACTGAAGCCGTAATTCATCTGTACGACGAATACGGGGCGGATTGCTTGCAACATCTGCGCGGGATGTTCGCTTTTGCGATCTGGGACGAATCGGACCAGGCGCTCTTTTTAGCCCGCGACCGCGTTGGCAAAAAGCCTCTGCTTTACTCGCATCAGCAAAACGGCGACCTCATTTTCGGCTCGGAATTTACAGCTTTGCTCGAACATCCGTCCATTACCCGCGAGGTCGATCACGACGCGATAGACAGCTATCTCTCGTACCTCTGCGTGCCGGCCCCGCAGACCGCATTCAAGCAGATCAGAAAGCTTGAGCCCGGCCACTGGCTAAAATGGAAAGACGGGCAGATCGAAACGCATCGCTATTGGCTGCCCGATTTTTCAAAAAAAATAAAGATCAGCGAAGAAGAAGCGATCCTTGAAACAACCCGCATCCTGCGCGAATCCACGCGCCTGCGAATGATATCCGAGGTGCCGCTGGGAGCGTTTCTCTCTGGCGGCGTCGACTCGTCCGTGGTGGTCGCATTGATGGCGCAGGAGAGTTCGACGCCCGTGAAAACTTTCTCGATCGGGTTTGAGGAAGAAGATTTTAGCGAATTAAAATACGCCAAACGTGTTGCGGAGCACGTGGGTGCCGAGTACCACGAGTTTATAGTCCGGCCAAACGCTCTGGATGTCATACCGACTCTGGTCGAGCACTACGGCGAGCCGTATGCGGACTCAAGCGCGATTCCGACATACTACGTGGCGAAAGAGACCAGGCGGCACGTGACCGTGGCTCTGAATGGAGACGGTGGCGATGAGAGTTTTGCGGGGTATGAACGTTACACAGCGATGCGGATCGCAGAGGCCTATAATCGCGTGCCGGCCACGTTGAGAAAGATCTTTGTAGAGGCTCCGGTTGGCCTGCTGCCAACTTCCGAACTCAAACGCAGTCGGTTTCTTGACGCCAAACGATTTCTAAAAGCCGCAAATCTGCCGCGAACTGAGCGTTACTTTCGCTGGATGTCCACATTCAACGGCGATGCAAAAGGCGAGCTTTACACATCTGACTTCAAGGCGTCAGTCGGTCGCAATAATGCATCAGCTTATTTAGAACGTTGGTTTGCAGCCGCCAACGGCACGGGCACGCTCGATGCTACGCTTCTGACCGATCAGATGACTTATTTGCCAAATGACCTTTTGGTGAAAGTCGATATTGCGTCGATGGCAAATTCGCTCGAGGCTCGTTCGCCGTTTCTGGACCACAATTTGATCGAATTTGCGGCGAGTCTGCCCGAGAGTCTAAAAATGCAGGGAGTTCAGACGAAATCGCTTTTAAAAACGGTCGCCGCCCGGCTTGTTCCAAAAGAGGTGATTTATCGCCGGAAAATGGGTTTCGGTGTGCCGGTTGGACGTTGGTTTCGGGGCGAAATGAAAGACTTTGTCCGTGGTGTTTTGCTATCCGAAAAGTCTTTGAAACGGGGAATAGTTAAGCCCGAAATTCTCGAGAGATATGTCAACGAACATACCGCCGGTGAAAAAGACCACGGCTTTCAGCTCTGGACGCTTATGATGCTTGAGCTGTGGTTCCAGCGATTTATTGACTCGTAAATGACGCCAAATATTAACAATGAGGTTGTTGCGGGATTTGGCGACGAATGGTCGCGTTTTGACCAATCGGCGCTTACTGGAGAGGAGTTGCAAACGATGTTTGACAACTATTTCAATATTTTTCCGTGGAAATCCTTACCTGATGGAGCCATAGGTTTTGACCTCGGGTGCGGAAGCGGACGCTGGGCAAAGCTGGTAGCTCCGCGTGTCGGGAAACTTTAACAATGGCTCCGCGCGTTCTGGACGGCGGTCGGTTTTACGAAGTAACCTGTCTCAACTAAACATTTAACCCGTTTTGGTGCTAAAATACGGACTTTGGTTTGGTAGCCGGCAGCGATTTCCCCGCACAATCGTTTGATCCGCCGCCGCTCGCTTTCATCAGCGGGGCGCGGAGGATCCGCCGGTTACCAATTTCGAATCTTCATAATCCTTGATGAAAATCCTCCGTATTATCGCTCGCCTCAATGTCGGCGGCCCGGCACGACACGTGATCTGGCTTACAAAAGAACTGCAGGATGAAGAATTTTGCAGTGTATTAATTGCTGGCACGATCCCGGACGGCGAGGCCGATATGGCCTATTTTGCGGAACAAAATGGGGTTAGTCCCGTCTACATTGATGAGATGAGCCGCGAATTGTCTGTAAAAGACGCCGTTGCACTGTACAAAGTTTACCGACGGATCAAACTCGAGAAGCCCGACATTATTCATACGCACACAGCAAAAGCGGGAACGGTCGGAAGATTTGCAGCATTGATCTATCGCTGGCTGACGTGGAGCACGCTGATTGGAAGGCCCAGACGCGTGAATATCGTCCATACATTTCACGGGCATGTTTTTCATAGCTATTACGGACCGCTGAAGACCAGGGTCTTTTTGACGATCGAAAAGGTACTTGCCCGGATCGCGACCAATAAGATAGTTGTTCTGTCGGGTCAGCAATTGCGGGAAATCAATGAGAGGTTTGGAATCGGCAAAGCAAGTCAATTTAAGGTGATCCCGCTCGGAATCGATCTAGAAACATTTTTGGATATTGACGCAAAAAGCAAAGGCTTCCGTGACGAGATCGGATCTGCTGAGGACGAGATTGTGGTTGGACTTGTGGGCCGTCTTACGGAGATAAAGAATATCTCTTTATTTTTGAAAGCTGCGTCGGTCTATGCCCAGACAGACCCAGACGGGGAGCCAAAACTAAAATTCGTTATTGTGGGTGACGGCCATTTGCGCAAACAGCTCGAAAGCGAGAGTGAGGCACTTGGGCTGGGAGAAATTGTTACATTTCTTGGTCACCGTCCGGAGATTTCTGATCTCTATTTCGGAATGGATATAATTGCGTTAACTTCGTTGAACGAAGGCACGCCGCTCTCTTTAATTGAAGCTATGGCAGCTGGCAAAGCGGTCATTTCAACCGCCGTCGGCGGTGTGGCCGATCTGCTTGGCGAAACAGAAGACACACGAGACGATTTTCAAATCTGCCAACGCGGGATCACTTTTGAGTCTGGCTCGGCACAATCTCTATACAAAGGGTTGATTTATTTAGCAAAAAATGAAAAATTACGGGAAAGGCTAGGCAGCGAAGGCCGGCAGTTTGTTACCGCAAGGTATTCAAAAACCCGCTTAGCAGAGGATGTTAAAGAGCTTTATCGTGACCTCGTTACTCAGTGATTCGCCGTATATAGATGCTTCAATTTTCGACACATCCACTTGTAATTGCCGGAGCGGGCTTTGTAATTAGCCTGTTGATGACGGCCCTTGTGCGTCGTTTTGCCCGAAAGTGGGGCTTTGTCGCAAAGCCGAAATCCGACCGTTGGCATAAACGCCCTACGGCGATGCTTGGTGGCGTGGCGATATTTGTCGCGACTGTCTTGGTTTACTTTCTCTTAGTGCCGCGAACCAATGAATCGCTCGTCCTCATTGCCGCCAGCGGGTTTCTTTTCCTGGTTGGGTTGTTGGATGACATTGTAAGCATACGTCCATATCAGAAGCTAATTGGGCAGTTGATAGGCGCCGGGTTTTTGGTGCTATCAGGGTTAAAACTTCCGCTAACCGGATCTGAGATCATCGATATTTGGCTCACCGTTTTTTGGGTCATAGGCATTACTAACGCCATAAATCTGCTGGACAACATGGATGGGCTCGCGGCCGGTATTTCAGCTATTGCGGCATTTTCTCTGGCGCTGAACTTTGCCGGCAACGGCTTGACAAATGAACTGCTTTTGACGAGCGCATTTATCGGCGCGCTGGTTGGATTTTTGGTCTTCAACTTTAATCCCGCGTCTATTTTTATGGGCGATTGCGGGTCGATGTTTGTCGGGTTTTTGCTGTCGGGATCCGTCTTGCTGAATCAGGTTGGCGGACGCTCACGGGGCATCGTCGCAATTTTGGCGGTTCCGGTACTGATCTTGTTTGTTCCGATTTTCGATACGACGTTCGTTACGGTTTTGAGAAAGTTGTGGGGTAGAAAAGCGTCGCAGGGCGGACGCGACCACACGTCGCACAGGTTAGTCGCGCTTGGTCTCTCAGAACGTTCGGCCGTTTTGTTGCTCTATTTACTTGCTCTCGCCGCCGGTATGCTGGCGTTGCTATTGGGCCAGATCGGGATGGTTAAGAGTTTTGCACTGATCGGTTTCTTTTCGGTCGTGCTGGTGATAATCGGCGTCTATCTCTCAAAGGTAAGGGTTTACGAGGGCGAGGAAGAAGAGAAAGCAGTCAGCGAAAATGCGGCATTCGCATTTCTTATCGATGTTACTCATAAACGTCGAATCTTCGAGGTTTTTTTAGACGCGTTTCTAATTACGCTTGCATATTACTCGTCTTTTGCGTTGCTCAATCCTTCGTTTGAAAATACCGCAAACTGGGGTCTTTTCCTAAAAACTCTTCCGCTTTTAATAGTCATCAAGATCGGTGCATTTCTCGTTGTTGGTGTTTATCGCGGTTTGTGGCGGTACACAAGCATTGGCGATCTTATTACATTTATGAAGGCCGTGGTTCTTGCTTCGGCTTTGAGTGTATTGGCAGTTCTGCTCTTGTATCGCTTTGAGGGTTTTTCGCGAACCGTGTTTTTTCTCGACGGCGTTTTGCTTCTATTAGCGGTGGTCGGGAGCCGGTTGGCCTTTCGTGTTATACGTCAATTGCTTCCCTCACCAACGTCCGGCGAGGGGCAGAAGGTTTTGATTTACGGAGCGGGCGACGGCGGTGAAATGGTCCTGCGGGAGCTCAATAACAACCCCGAGTGGAACTATACCGCCGTTGGTTTTATCGATGATGACCCGCGAAAGATCAATAAGGTGATACACGGCCTCAGAGTATTTTCCGGCAACGGTAAGCTTGATGAGCTCTGCCGCGAAAAGGATGTTGCCGAGATACTCATCTCAGTGCGGAAGATTACGCCCGAACATCTAAAAAAGTTGCGAGAGACTTGTCGGGAAACGAATGTTGCTCTCAAACGGGCTCTGATCAAGATCGAACCAGATGATCTTGTCTAGTCGGGAAAAGGTCCACAGTTTGTCATTAAAGATCCTCAAATTAGACCTCTTGCCGGCCCGCATCGCGATTGTCGCGACGGCTCTTATTTGTCTTTCGACCGCTTGGCTTTTTATTAAGTGGAATTTTGCCAATGTCGTAGCATCGCACATTGATCCGGAGCGTCCCGAATCAATCCTGGTTGCGGATTGGCTAACACAGGTCGCCCCAAACGACCCTCAAACCCATTTTACAGCGGCGACCCTTTACGAAAAAACCTTCAACGCAGATGATCTATCGCGATCTCTGAATGAGTATGAGACGGCGGCCGCGCTTTCGCCAAACAACTTTGTGATGTGGCTTGACCTTGGCAAGGCCCGGAGCCTAAGCGGCGACGCTGAAAGAGCTGAGGCTGCGTATCGACGGGCCTCTGACCTTGCTCCAAATTATGCGACGGTCCGATGGGCCTATGGCAATTTGTTAATTCGACAGGACAGGCTTGGCGAAGGATTTGCTCTATTGGCAAAGGCTGCCGACTCGAACGCTGGTTATTCCGATGCGGCGGCTGTAACAGCTTTGCAGGTATTTGATGGCGATCTCGTGCAGGTCAGGCAAGCGATGGGCGATGGTGACGCGATAAATGCATCACTCGCGACTGCCCTAGCTAACGGAGCGCGATACGATGAAGCTCTCGATGCTTGGTCAAGAGTGGCGGCGGACGTTAAGAGGAGTAAATTCAAGGAGAGTGGAGAGAAGCTTTTTGGCCAGATGGTGGCGGCTAAGAAGTATCGATATGCGGCTAATATTGCCGCGAGCCTGCAAGACGATAACAACAATTTGCCTTTGGTCGGGCAGATCGGCAATGGAGGATTCGAGAACGGCGTAAAGCTCAGGAATGCTCCCTTATTCGAATGGCAGATCGCCGAGGGCGTCCAGCCGCAGATCGGTCTGAACGAAACTCAAAAATATTCGGGCGCCTATAGTCTCTTGATAGTGTTCAATTCGTTCGAGACCGCGGGTTTTCGAAGCGTTGCACAAACGGTGGCCGTCGAGCCGGGAGCCGCCTATCGGTTTTCAGTCTTTTACAAATCAGACGTAAAAACGTCAGCGACATTCAGGTGGGAGGTCGCGGATGCGGTCACCAGCGCACCGCTTGCAAGCACGCCATCGCTCGTTCCGGTCACCGACTGGACGCCGGAAACAGCAGTGGTCAAGGTTCCCCCCGGAGTGGACGGAATTATTGTGCGATTTGTTCGCGAAGGCTGTACAGGTCCGTCATGCCCGACGAATGGAAGGATCTTATTTGACGACTTCGAGCTGATTAAAATTGCGGAATAATGGACGCGTCTAAAAATAGAAATCTTTCGATGTTCCACGCCGAAAATGTCATCATCGGCGAAGAATCGTCGCGCATTAGCTCGGCTATCTTTATTCTTCTATGCCTCGTACCGATCTTTTCGACCGTCCTTTTCGGCGGCGTCGATAATGCAACATGGATATTTATTTCGGTTTTTTGGGCGGCGATCGTCTTGCTTTGGCTCGCCGAGACATGGAAAGGGCGAGGGTTTTTGTTTAATCCAAGTTCCCTGCAGATACCCGTCATTGGCCTGCTCGTGATAGGACTCGTCCAGATATTGCCTCTTGGCGGACTCTGGATTGCTGACGATAGCCTCTCGGTAACGCCTTTACATACTCTTTCGCTCGAACCTTACGCGACACGCCTTTTTGTGACCCGACTTGCGGTTTATCTAGTTTTTTTTGCGGCCTGCCTGGCGTTTATTAACAATGAACGGCGCCTGAAAAAAGTCGTTTATGTCGTAATAATTTTTGGCGCATTGATGGCATTTTTCGGCATCCTGCAGCGGCTTGCAAATCCCGACGCCATTTACGGCATACGCGGGACACCACAGGCGATACCATTCGGTCCTTTTGTTAATCAGCATCATTTCGCCGCGTTTATGCAGATGACAGGGGGAGTGACGCTCGGTTTGCTGTTTGATAAAAAAATGGGCAAAGAAAGGCGGGTATTACTTGCGACGGCCGTTGTAATAATGGGAGTTGCTTGCGTACTGACCAGTTCACGAGGTGGTTTGTTGGGTTTTGTTTCCGTTCTTATGTTTGTTTGGTTGCTGCATTTTATGACCGGCAAACTGGCTGATAAACGTGCCGAAGGGGCCGGCTCGTCTGGCGGTATTTATCGTAAGATAGCGGCTGCTACGGCTGGCATCGCTCTCGTCGCCGTGATTTTTGGTGTCGTTTTATTTATCGGCGGAAACGACTCGCTATTGCGTGGGGTTGGAGTTGTCAACGCTGACGCCGACCTTTCGAGCGGGCGTTTTCATTTTTGGCCGATCGCGATGAAGATATTTCTCGAACACCCAATTATAGGAGCCGGATTCGACGCGTTTGGCGTGGCCTTTACCAAGCACGACACCTGGAGCGGGCAGTTGCGGGTAGAGCAGGCGCACAACGATTATCTGCAGACACTTGCCGATGCGGGGCTCGCGGGTTTTGTTTGCATCGCCGCATTTATCTTTCTGTTATTTAAGAAAGGCCTCGACACCATTGCGAAAACCGACGGCTTACTGCGCGATGCCGCGGTAGGAGCATTGGCAGGGTGTTTTGGTATTTTGATCCACAGCTTCTTCGACTTTCCGCTCCGAACTCCGTCCAATGCATTTTTCTTCCTGTTGCTTTGCGCGATAGCGACCGTTCCTCTAAAATCCGTTCGCTCAAGTTCAGCAAGGCGAGATCATTCGATCAACGGACTCTGACCACGACCTCTCGCTTGCCACACGGCATCTCAAACTTGACCTGAAAGTCGCCTGACTTTGCACTTATTGAACGAAGTACAAATAAGGCCCGAGTCTTGACACCCGCGATGAATTCCTGCCGCAAGCTTATATCTTGCGGGTTCATGGAAACGGCGGCCAGGCCTTCGAGCTCCCCGTCGTCATCGAGCCCAACTATCATCGAAATATCGCCTCCGCCACTTCGAAGCGTGATTATCTCTTCGCTAACGTTGATCTTGCATGGTTTTATTTCAATTTGCTTTTCGGGCGGTGTGGCGACGATTCGCGGGCGGCTGCCGGACACGACTGCTGGGTCGTCCGACTTCTTTTCGGCCGCCGGTGTTGCGGTCGGCGAGGGCGTCGGTTCGATCTTCTCCACAGCCTTCTTTTCATCCGGTTTTAGCGAACTGTCACTCACAATATCATCCTGCTTAGGCCTGGCTTTTCCGGTTTCAGGTGGTGGAATGGTTATGACGACGGGCTCAAAAAGTTCCGCTTTTCGCTCGGGTGTTTTCGTCTCGGCCGAAACTTCCTTCGGTTGAACGTCCGGGATCCTTTCGACAATCGGCACTGGTTTTGGCGACGGCTCAGGAACTGGTGTAGGCCTTACTTCGTTAGGTGTTTGTAATGGCGGTGGTTCCGGCTTTGGATCGTCCATAGCGCCAGCCGGTGTGGCGATCGGCGATGGTTTCGGCGTCGGTTCCGACGTAGGGGCGGGCCGCAGCTCTTTAGGTGTTTCGACTGGAGTTGGTTCCGGCTTTGGCTCGTCCATAGCAACAGCCGGTGTGGCGATTGGCGATGGTTTCGGCGACGGCTCAGGAACTGGTGTAGGCCTTACTTCGTTAGGTGTTTGTAATGGCGGTGGTTCCGGCTTTGGCTCGTCCACAGCGACAGCCGGTGTGGCTATAGGGACCGCAGCAGGAACAGATTCCTTCTTGGTTTCAACGGTCGACGGCGTTTCGATCTCGACCGGTACGACGGACGGCGGCCCGGGCGTTGTGACCGGCGCATTGGTTTTCTCGGTAGTTTGGGCGACGAATTCTGAACCTATGGGCGGTGCCGGATTCGGGCCGATCCTAGCCTCAAGTCCCCGGGTGTTTCCATTAATCTTCTTATAAAGCCCTTCGATCACCGCGTAGCGAATCGGTGTCGGACCGCTGCTTTTATAGCTGCGAATGTACATCTCCAAAGCTTCGGCATCGTTTCCGGCTTGAGCAAGCGCATTGGCAAGCCGCCAGGTACTCGAACGCCACCACGCGCTATCCGCCGGAGCGACACTAACGGCGCGCTTTAAGCGAATAACCGCCTCGTTTGTATCGCCCATTTGAAAAGTCGCCCAGCCGCTGATCTCCTCGATCTGACTGCGAAGGATCGCCGAAAGCGTGGCGGTCGGCAAATTCGGAACGTTCACATATTCGCCTCGAACTGCGGCGATCGATCGATTTTCATATATCTCATTAGCCAAAACAGCCACGGACGGATTATTGATGTCCAGTCCAGCGTCTACGTTTGCCGCAGCCGATTTAGCGATTTCCAGTACCTTCGGCAACGCGATCTTTTTCTCCAAAAGTTGACTCGCAGCGTAGATCTGACGGTGAAGTTTCATCTTGTCGCCGCCGGCAATAAAAGCATCAGTGACTTTCACTACGTCCTCGTCGTTGGGCGTCGGTGATCCTAGTTCCTGTTTGAATGCGAGCAGTGCCGCAAGCTGTGCAGCATTTTTAGGATTGTCGGCTGCGTTCGGGGCAAATATGCTTGCCCGGCGCTCAAACCCGACAAGGTCGATAAAACTCTTTGATTCGCGCGAAACGCGTCCGCCTAAAGCTGTGTGAACGACCCCATCCTTTATCGAAAAGCTTTTCGCCAATTCTTCGGCCGCCTCCCGATAATATCCGGCAGCTAACTTAGCAGACGCGATCTCATATTCAAGAGTAGGAAAATTGCCATATTGCCTTGCCGACAACAGTGTTTTTTCAGCCGAAATCGGATCTTGTTTGCCCAGATACCCTCGAGCCAGTGCAATGTACGACCAGACAAATCGCGGGTCGATCGAGACAGCCTTTTGAGCCAGGCCGATCGATCTATCACTTTCGTTGTGTGCAGCGTACCAATATGCCGCTCCTGCAAGCAATATGACGTTTCCCGGATTTGCATCGAGTGATTTGGCCATTTCAGCCTCCGCATCCGCACGGCTGCCGCCGTCGAAAAGCGAAAGGACCAGACCCGTTTGAGCGGGTAGATCGGATTCGTCTTTAGCGAGAATCTGGCGGTAAAGCGCGATGGCCTCGACCGATTGGCCCATTGCTCGTTTCATTTCGGCAAGTCCTCGGCGGGCCCGCAGCGAATCGGGCTCGATCGAGAGAGCTTTGCTGTAGGCTGCTGCAGATTCCTCGATCAAAAATTCGATTCGATTTGCGAGACCGAGCGTCTGGTAGGCGGTCGGGTTGTTCGGATCGAGCTTGACGGCATTTTCCGTAACGCGTTTGGCATCGGCGCCGTTTTCAACGCTGAGATAAAACGAGGCAAGATCCAGCAATTGGACCGGAGTCGAATCGGCCTTGCTTTCAAGAATCCGTGCGATCTCATAGGCTTCGCTGCGAGCGCCACGAAAATAAAGATTAGCAGGGAATTTGGAAAGGACGTCCGCAAACAGCTGAGACGGAATCGGTTTGGGCGCGTCCTGTGCAGCAGTTTTATAAAATGCTGCGGCAGCGGGTACGTCGCCGGTGGCCATCTTGTCATTTCCCAATACAAACCCGGCCGTAACGATCAAGCTAAGTGCCTCGCTCTTACGCCCCGAATTAGGAAAATCCTCAAGGAATCTCTTCAGGGCGGCGATCCTGTCCGTCGCGTTAGCGATTGCAACCGCTTTTCCCCACTTAACCTTTTCATCAGTATTCCCGACCGCCGTTACAGCGGCCTTCGGCTTCGAGGTTCTTTTGATGCCAGTTGCTGGCGTGGTTTTTGGCTTGGCGGCTGCCGACTTTGCTTTCGAGGTCGCCGATTTTGCAGACGGCACCGTTACTTTGCCCTTTGAGGCTGTTGTTTTTGACTTCGCAGGCGAAGCTTTCGCATTTGACGCCGACACTTTGCCTTTCGAGACAGTTGTCTTTGACTTTGCAGCCACAATCTTAGGGCTTGAAACGGTCGGTTTTGCTTTGGAAGTTGAGGGCTTAGATTTCGAAGTTGAGCTCTTCGGTTTCGTAGTCTGGGGAAAAACCGTAAAAGTGAACAGGCCGAATAAAAAAATGGTCGCTAAGAATTTCATAAATCACTACAAAACGTACGTCGCCTGTCTCAAAATAATACCACGAAATTGCGTTTTACCCCGTACCGCTCTATCCTCGCCATATGACGGAACTCGACCAAATTTGGTCGCAAATGCTCAATGACGCGGTTAAAGACGCAAGTGATTCTGGCCGGCAGCACGTCGCAGATTATCTACGTCTCAAGGCTACGAATGACGCGATCCGCGAACTGGGCGTCGCATGGCTTTTCGATACGTTTATAGAGACCGCCGCCCAAAGCCCCGTAAAACTTCCCCCGATAAACATCGACCGTGAGCATCCGCATAGCTTTCCCTGTTGGAATTCCACAATGGTCGGCTCGCTGCTCTCGATCCGTAGAGGTGTAAGATGTCTCAATGTCGAAGCTGGTTGGGCGCGAACGCCTGCTGACGGCGTAATGCGAAATTCCGCATTAGCCTTAGCACGGATCACGCATTTCGGAATGCCAAAGTTTGGTGCGGAAATTCGACTCGTACATGCGGAGGATTTGCCGAAATGGATCAACAAAGACGGTGTGATCGTCGACAGCGCAGAGGTGCAACGCCATTTTGATGTTTTTATCGGAGAGTAAGATGAACATTGCCGTGGTTTTGTCCTGTGGCTAAAATGCGATAATATTAAAAATTAGCTTTGATATTCGGGAGAAACTTTTAGTGATAGCAGAACTTGATAAATTAATAGAGCTTCAGAAGACAGATACCAATCTCAGACGATTAAAACAGTCGCTTGAGACAGCAGGAGAAAGGCGTGCAGAGATCGAACAGGAGTTTGAACAGCACGCCTTTTCTATACGCGAAATTCAGAATAAACGCGACACGCTGAACGCAACCAAGGCTGGCCACGAAACTCAAATTGCTGAGAACAAAACATATCTCGAGCGTGCAAGCCGCAACTTACAGCACGCCCAAAACTCAAAGGAATACGAAACCGCAATGCGGGAGACCGACGCCTTGCAAAAGCAGATCTCGGCCTTTGAAACGCAAATCGTCGAGATTTTGGAAGAGCTTGAGGGCGTCGAAAAGGAACTGGTTGAGCGGGCTGACGAGATCGCCTCGTTAGATAGCAAACGAGATGCCGCACTGGCTGAGTTTGATGCAGCGCTGGCAAAGGATAAGACCGAGTTTGACGCCGAGACAAAGCATCGGGCAGTGGCCTTTGCGACTTTGCCGGACCGTCTCGCTTCCGTATACGACAGGCTCGCTCAGCGTAGCCGTGACGGGATCGCGGTGGCCGAGGTGCTGGGCGGCGCCTGCAGCGCTTGCTATATGCATCTGCGCCCGCAGGTCCAGGTCAACGTCAAAAAAGGCGACGAAATCATCACTTGCGAAAGCTGCACGCGCATTCTATATATGCCTAAACGCGGAGCCGAAGCCTCGGCTTAGTCTGTCAGCTTTATTTCGTTTTGAATGAGGGCTTCATTCTCAGTCTTGGTCCTCTTCGTCGCTGCCTATTGCTCTTCCGCGCAAAAATTTTCTTAATAGAATCAAGCCGCTCTATCCATGGGCGGTTTTCTTTTCGTCTGTTGTCGCCGTCGATTTTGTCCAGTCGTTTGATATGTGGATATCGACCTTGATCGGGACGCGTGACACGAATTTCTCACCGGCACGCAACATCGCTGATTCCAGCAATTTCGCCGTTTGTTCGGATTCTGACGCATCACATTCGACGATGATCTCGTCGTGTACGATGTTGACGAGTTTACCGGACGTCTCCCGGATGTCGTCGTGCAGCGATCTTAACGCTCGTTTCAGAATGTCGGCTGACGTGCCCTGAATCGGCATATTCTTGGCGTAGCGCTGGGCGGCGCCGACAGAGCTTCGGTCATTTACGTCAAAATTCATTCTTGCCAAACGACCTGATCGTGTACGCGCGGAGCGTTCCGCAAGAACGGCCGTCGATTGGTTACGAAGCCACTCGTCCATCTTCGGATAGGTCGCAAAATATTTACGCAGCGTGTTCTCGGCCTCGGTTTGCGAGAGGCCCGTCATCAGCGCAAAACGTGACGCACCGATGCCGTATACGACACCGAAATTTAGTCGCTTGGCAAATGAACGCTGGTCAGGCGTCACATCTGCGGCATCAATGCCAAAGACCTGCGCGGCAGTCGCTGAATGAAAATCCTGACCTGAGATAAACGCGTTTATGAAATTTTGATCTTCGGAAAAGTCAGCCAGAATTCGCAATTCGATCTGCGAGTAGTCCGCGATCACTAGCGAGCGGCCGTCTGGAGCACGAAAACAGCGTCGATATTCCTCTTCGTGCGGTATCTGCTGCAAGTTGGGCTTAGAGCAGGAAAAGCGGCCGGTCGGAGCGCCGATCTGGCGAAAGTCTGCGTGAATACGTCCCGTCGCGGGCTCGATAAATTCGAGAATATTCTCGCCAAAACTCGACGTTGCCTTAGCGACGCCGCGATACTCGAGCAACTTGGCGACAACGGGATAGGTTTCCGCCAGTGGCTGCAATTCCCACGCCCTGGTTGTGTTCGGCACAGGAACGCCGAGGCCTAAAAGCGCATCCGTGACCTGCGCTTGTGAATCCAGATTAATCTCGGCCCGGCCAAAAAGTGAGGCCTGCGCGACGCCGGCCGAAAGCATGTCCTGCAGCTCGTCGGCAAATTTTGCCTGAGCCTTTGTCACTACCGCAAGTTGATCACGCCAACGTCCCTCGTCAAGGTAGAACCCGTTAAGCTCCATTTCGGCGATCGGCATTACGCATTCGTTTTCAAGATCGAGGACCGTTGTCAGACCGTCGGTAACGATGCGTTCGTGCAGTTTCTCACGAACCTCGGGCATGACAGCAGCGTCGCGAGCAGCGTATTCGATCTGCGACGGTGACAATTCAGAGGCTCCCCAATCGCTGATCTGCTCGCTTTTATCAAGTGTCCGGCCAAGAAAAAACTGAACGACATCCGCGAGGCCGTGGCGACGCTCGCCTTCGCCCGCCGAAATCAAAACGCTTGCTAAATAGGTGTCGTAAACGCTGCCGACCGCGGTGCCGAGATGGTGGCGAACCCATTTCGTGTCAAATTTTGCGTTGTGGGCTATCTTCGTCTGTTTGGTAGAAGCAAGCAGGTCACGCAGCGGCGCGAGGTCACGTGTCGTTCGCAAATCGCCGCGATCCTTAAAGGGTTTTAGATCAATTACCTTCGTATTTTTACCGTCACTGAGCTGTACGAGACGCAGATCGCCCTTGAACGGATCGAGGTCGGTTGTCTCGACGTCAAAGCCCAGAAACGGCTCGTCCTTTAGCTCGTCACAGGCTTTTTTGAGCGACTCGGCGTCGCTGATTAGCTGAAAATATATCTCCATAAATGGTTGGTAATAATTGTATCCGGCGACAACCCCAATGCCAATTGCTGGACAAGTATTAGTAGTTTTATGTTTACTTGGGCGGGGTTATTGTTTATACTGGCGTTGGTTTGCCACGTTAGCGATTTGGAATTGCGGCGAAGAGAGCAGACGTCAGAGGATTTTTACGACAGACACAAGTCTTAAACTCATCGAGATATAAAGGGTCTGAGCACGATTTCTGCAAAATGAAATTTGGTGCTCCCCGCGTAGGAAAGGCAAAGAGCTTTTCCGTGAACGAGATTCCTGCGTGAACAAAATTCAATACTTGTCATTTTGGAAACCACTTCCAAACTCAAGCTATAAAACCAGAACGCGCATTATGCTCAGTCTCGAGTTAGAGACCTAGTCTGCAACTACATCCGCATATCTGACCAACTCTTCGCCTTCAAATACAGGGGCAAAATGAACCTAAATTTGAGGAATATTTTTGTATGTCAAAAGAAATGATCGTGAGCGTCAACGGACGCGAAAAGAAGATCGCCATTTTAGATAATGGCAAAGTTACGGAATTTTACATCGAACGCGGCGAAGAAAACGCGGGCGTCGTCGGTAATGTTTACAAGGGCCGTGTGATGCGTGTCTTGCCGGGAATGCAATCGGCGTTTGTCGACATCGGATTGGAGCGCGATGCGTTTTTGTATGTATCTGACTTCTTTGACGAAGAAGAGGAGATCGAACGCATCGTTATGGAGAAAAGTAAGAAGGGCTCTGCCGAGGAAGCTAAACGCGAGGCCAATGAGCAGATCGACCGTTCGCGCATCGAGCGCGAAAAGCAGATGGAATCTGTTCAGGAACTTGCCGAGCCGTTGGTTGAATCCGCGACTCCAACAAACGAATTGCCGTCCGATGAGGAACCTGTCGATACGCGGCCCGCAAAGAGCAGACGCGGACGCGGACGCGGGAAGCAGGAGGTCGTTCAGGAGGTTCCATCGGAATCTGAATCGGAGCCGGTTTTCGAGATTGAATTCGATAATTCGGGTTTCGAGCGCATAAGCGATAGCGATGAGACCGAAACCGGAGAGATGTTTAAGGACGCGTTTATGCAGGAAGCGATTGTGGATCGGGTCAGAGCGGTCGAATTCGATATGGGAAGCACTGCGGAGGCTGAGGTCGGGTCGCTGTTGGCCGAAGTTGGCGGTGAGGCGAACGGGTTTGAACGAATAGCTGACGAGGACGATGAGGGTCCGTCATCAGCGGATGACGCCGGTAGATCGGATGCACAGGTAGAAGGTAAAGTGGAAAAGGCGCCGGCTAAGCGAAAGCCGGCAGCAAAACGCGGCGCCGCAGCAAAAGGTAAATTTTCAAAACCCAAGGCCAAGAAAACCGCACAGGATCCCGGCCTGGAGGACGCCGAAGCCAGCCACAAGGACTCGGACGATAATGCGGAGATGGCTGTTCGACGTGGAGGCCGAGGTCGTCGCCGAGGCGGCAAACCAAAGACCGAAGACGGTGCCGAAGAAACATCGGAGAATCAGGAAATGACCGATTCGCCTGAAGACGGAACTGAGCAGGTCGCCGAAATGGTCGAAGACCAAATCGAAACGAAGTTAGACGAACGCGAGGCCGAGCTACAGGCCGAAGGCCCAAACGAGAACGAGCCGTCCTCAGAAGATCGGCCAAGAGGGAAAGATGGCCGCAGTGATCGTGAAAGCAGCCGTGGAAGGCGAGGTGGACGTGGCCGCAATGATCGCCCAAGCGGTGATCGGCCT
>Ga0209798_10000791_pt1 | contig 19418 bp, 18 predicted proteins | sample DOMMetBare3Fresh_FD_187475 | JGI IMG/M metagenome (GOLD analysis project Ga0209798, IMG submission 187475) | Wetland sediment microbial communities from St. Louis River estuary, USA, under dissolved organic matter induced mercury methylation -... | ecosystem: Environmental > Aquatic >...
CGAGGTTGGGCCATCGACCTTCACGCCCGGCACCAAGATGCCAGAGCAAACCATCGGCTCGGCGCAGGAGCGTGCCGCGCTGGTGCGGTTTCTGGAGCGGGCGACGAAATGACAAGCAAGCGAATTCGTGTCGGCTACTCTTTTCCCTTCCGCTCCTCTTCCTCGCGCTCGCGCAGATAGTCCTCGGTGGTGCGCACGGGCGGGCGCGGCGGGGCGTGGGGATCGAAGCTTGCCTCGGTGGCCGCGATGGCGCGGCAGTCCTCGCACATCTTCAGAAGCTCGAGCCGGCTGGTGCTGCCCTGGAACATCCAGTGCTTGCCGGCGAGCTTTTCGGTGACGCGCGCGATGGTGCTCCTGGTGCCGAACGGCTTGCCGCAGCGGACGCAGGCGAACGGCTCCTCCTCCTTGAGGATGCGCGCAAGCGCGGTGGCGGCGCGAAAGTCGATCTGGGGCTTAAGCGTGATCACCTTCTCGGGGCAGGTCGCCTGGCACAGGCCGCATTGCACGCAGGCGTCTTCGGAGAAGCGCAGCGTCGGCTTTTCCGGATCGTCGCCGAGCGCGCCGGTCGGGCAGGCCGACACGCAGGCGAGGCAGAGCGTACAGCCCGCGACGTCGATCTCGACCGCGCCGAACGGCGCGCCCGCTGGCAATGCGATGACGTCGACCGGCGCGGGCGCCGCACGATGCAGCTCGCGCAGCGCATGTCGCAGCAGCTCGCGCTTCTCCCCGATGGGCATGAAGCTCGCAGGCCGTGGCGCGCCGTCAGGGGTGGCGATTGCGCGCAGCGCCGTGCCAAGCGCGTCCGGATCGTCGGTCTCGATGGCTGCGACGCGATCCGCGCCGAAGCCAAGCCCCGCCAGGATCGGCTCGGCGAGCGCCAGCGTCTTGGTGAGGCCGGTGACATCGTGGCGCGGCTTGGCGCGCAGCAGGAAACGCATCGCGGAAGCGCCATACGCGAAGGTTGCCGCGATCGCGTCGAGACCTGTCTGCGTGACCTCGTTTACGGCGACCGGCAGCGCGTTCGCGGGCAGTCCGTCGCCGCCGCGCGCCAGCGCATCGATCAGCGGCCCGCCGTGGGCATTGTCATGAATGAGCAGGACCGGCTGCGTGCCGCCGGCAGCTCGATAGGTCGTGAGCAAGGTGCGCAGCCGCCGCATCAGCGTGTCGGCCGGCGGCAGCGCGTAGGCGGCCGCGCCGGTCGGGCAGACCGCGGCGCATTGCCCGCAGCCGGCGCACACATGGGCGTCGATCGCCACGTGATCGCCATTGGGCGTGATCGCACCGGTCGGGCAGAGGTCGAGGCAGCGGCTGCAACCCACGCGCTGCGAGCGCGAATGCGCGCAAAGGTCGGCGGTGAAATTGACGTAGCGCGGCTTGTCGAAGGTGCCGACGAGATCGCGTGCCTTCATGACCGCTCTGAGCACCGCGGCGGGGTCGCCTGGATCGGCGCGCAGATAGCCTTCGCGCAGATCGGCGGCCGCAAACAACGGCGTGCCGCCTGAAAGATCGAGCACGATGTCGCAACGCGATAGGGCGGCGTTCTTGGCGGCCCCGAAGCTGAGTGCGGCGCGCGAGGATGGCGTCGGCTGTGCGAAGTCGTCGACCGTGAGCTCGAAGGCGCCGAGGTGGCCCTTGGCGGCGCGGATCAACCCCTTGGCCACCGGGTATTCGGTGACGCGCGGCGGCATCACCGCGGCCGGCGGCTTGATCAGCACGGTGATGTCGAGGTGGTCCTTGAGCAGGTCCGCCGCCTCGATCGCGCGCTCGTCGCGCCCGTAGATCAGGATCACACCCTCGCTCTCGAACGTGACGAACGGGATCTCGGGTGAAGGCTCCGCAGCCATCGCAATCAGCGCCGCCATTTTGGGGCCGGCGGCCGCGGCGTCCTTCGACCAGCCGGCGGTCTCGCGGATATTGGCGTAGCGGATGTCACCGCCGCTTTCCCAGGCGACCTCGGCGAACAGCGGCGTCTCCTGCGTGCAGGCGACCGTGAGCGGCACGCCGGACGCGGCGGCCGCGCGAAAGCGCTCGAGCTCGGCGCGGCAGAGCTGGCGCGCACTCGTCACCTCGCTGCCGCGGCACCCGCGCTTAAGCGCGCCCATATCGAGCGGCATGGTATCTTCGCACGAGCAGATCAGGACGTGGCGCGGCCCATCGGCCATTCGTCGGTCCTTTCGGGTTGGAAAGCCCAAATCTTGTCGAAAGCGCAAGCCGCTCGATCGCCGGCCGCATGATCCTGGCCAGCGCGCCGGGCAGGTTATATGTATTCCGAACCGAAATCGCGAGTCCCGGTGTCGTCATGTCGCTTGAACGCAGTCGACGCGTGCGCACGGCGCCTGCGCTCGATCTACCTCCGCCGTATCGCCTGCTGACATTGCGCGAGGTGGGCGACGCCTTTGCCCACGCGGTCGCGGTCGCGGCGGACGAGGGGGCTGGAACTCTTGTCTATGTCGGGCGTTTCGATCTCGCCGAGTTCGCGGTGGTATTGGAGCCGGATGAACCGCTCAGCATCGCAAGGCGCGCCTTCTACGCCGGGATGACCGCGCTTGCGGATGCGCTCGCGGCCCATGCACCGCCTGAGAAGCCGATCAGCATCGACTGGCCTGACGCGATCAGGATCGACGGCGGGCTCATCGGCGGTGGGCGGCTCGCATGGCCGCAAGGCGCCGAGGAGAGCGAGCCGCCCGACTGGCTCGTGTTCGGCGCGATGATCCGCACCGTCGCGATGGGTGACGGCGAGCCCGGGCTGCGCCCGCTCTCGTCCGCGCTCGAAGCCGAGGGCTTTGACGATCTCGGCTCCGGCCGCCTGGTCGAGAGCTTCGCGCGCCATCTGATGGCTGTGACCGACATCTGGCAGGAGAAGGGCTTCGGCGAAGTCGCCAAGACCTACCTTGCGCGCCTCGCGCCTGCTGCGTCGAAAGGTGGCGTTCGTCATGATCTTGCTGAAAATGGCGATCTGCTCGTGCGTGGCATGACGGCCGTCGCGCCGGAGCGCCGCGCTTTGGCGCAGGCACTCGTGCAGACGCCGTCGTGGCTCGATCGCGCGACCGGCGGACCGAAGTGACTCCACGCGGGGCCTCATTCGGATTCCGCCACCACGAACGACCACCAGGGCGGCGTGCTCGACCGCAGCATGCCGTCCCAGTACCAGGCCGAGACATCGGACCAGCGTGCGCCCTGCTCATCGCGGATCGCTTCGCACACGATCATGCTGACGCCGCGCAGCGTCGCGCGGAAGCAGCTCATGGTGGCCCCAGTTGCGTCCTTGCGGGCCGCCACCGGCGCGATGGCGTAACCACTGCCGCGAAAGCAATCGGCCGCCGCATGCAGCTTGCGCGTGGGCGCGCCGAGCCACCTTATGATGATCTCGCGGCGGCCATCCGAGAAGCGTCCGACCCGGCCCGGGAAGTCCTGCACGAACGCGGTCTCCCGTTGCGTGAGCGGCAGCTCGACCAGCGCGCGGGCTTCGTAATGCGTCGGCCAGCCCGGAAACTGCGCGCCGACGGCCGCGCCGTTGCTGCGCACGACCAGCGGGGCGAGCGCCGCCGCAGTGGCGGCGACCAGCAAGGCCGCGACGCGCGCTTTCAAGTGGCGCATGGCACGACCTCCCGACCACGCAACCGCGTGAGCAGCCACAGCGTGACGGCGGCTGATAGCGTGAAAGCCGCGATGCCGATGCCCTCGTGCCACCACGTCGGAGCCTGGACGAGCCCGGCCTCGACATAGAACAGGCTGGTGGCGCGCAGCACGTTGCAGGCAATCGCCAACACCAGCGACAGCGCGACGCCGGCCATGACCTTGATGATGCCGAACCGGAACAGCACGCAGCCCATCAGCGTCAGCAGCAGCCCGGCCCACAGCATGTTCACGCCGCTGCAGGGCGCGTCGAATTGGATGAGCTCGTCGCGCCAGGCGAGAAAAGTGCCTTGCCGCGTGACCGCGAGGCCATGCGCCTGCAACAGGCCGACCGACAGCGACGCAGAGACGATGCGCATCGGATAGCCCAGCATGAACTGCAACGATGGCACCACCGGCAGCGCGAGCGCGACGAGGCCCCAGAACGCGGCCGGTGGACGTTCCTTGAAGGCGGCGAGGTGGCAGCAGAACAGCGTGGCCGCGATCGCGATGGCGGCGCGAGCGATCGGCGGCAGCACGGCGTAAGACGCCGCGAAGGCGGCAAGCAGGAGCGCGACCGGTAGGAGCGGCAGCGGCATGGCCTCCCTTGTTCTGCGCGCCACGCCGAGCACGCCGAGAAACCCCACGGTCAGCGCGAGGGAGAGAGCCTCCTCGGGCGTTTCCCACACGCGTTGCACATACCAGCGCCAGGCGTCCCAGGTGGCCGCCATGACGAGCGCGGTGACCAGATAAGGCTGCATCACGCCACTGCCATCTGGGGCCGGTGCCGCCACACGAGCCACGTCAGCGCCGTGCAAGCGATGATGATCAGCGCCCATTCGTGCGGCTCTGGCACCGTCGGCACGGTCGCCTGATTCACGGGCGTGAGGCGGGCCGCGTCGTATTGCTGCTTGGTCTCGAGCACAACGGCGCCGCTGACCGGCGTCACCAGGCGATAGCGGGTCGCGAGCGCGACGGCGTCGGCGCGGTTGCCGCCCATGCGCATGATCTCGAGCACGCGATCACTCGCCCACAGGCGTGCGATGTGATCGGAGCCCGTGGTCACGCCATCGTTCGCCGGTGCTTGCTGGCGCCGGATCACCTGATTGTCGCCTGTGGTGCGTGCGAAAAATCCCTTGAGATCGGTCTCGGGCCCGCCAATCTGTGGCAAGGAGCGCGCGCCCCAGGCCCACGGCGCGTCGGGCAGGACCTCGTTCGGGCCCGGCTCGACGCTGTAGAGCACGACCTTCGGCAGCCGCGACAGCCGGGCGGTCGCTTGCTCGAGCCGCGCCGCGCTGCCGTTGAAGCTGATCGGCTGCGGGCCGTGGACCCAGAGGAGCGTCGCCTGCGGCTCCGCCTCCAGCGCCTGCAGCGCGTCGGCGAGCGCTGGCGCGTTGTCCTGCCCACCCGCGAATGCCGTCGAGCGAATGAGCCGCGCGACCGCGGCCTTCTGCGCATCCGACCACGCCGCCATGGGTACGCGCTGCATCGGCTCGCCGGCGATGATCGCGCCGACCTTTGTGCCTGCCGGAATGGCATCGAGCGCCGCGATCATCTTGGCCGACGTTCCGGCAAGCCGGGCCGAGCCGTCGATGACGAGCATCAGGGTGCGCATCGGCTCACCGCGTGCAATCTCCTGCATGATCGCCTCGCCGTCGCCGAGGCGTGCCAGCCGGCTGGCCGCGCCTTCGGTGCGATCGACTGTGATCACCTGCCGATTGCCCGACAGCACGCGGTCGTCGAGCGTGCCGGAGATGCGGTAGAGCCGGCCATCGACGCGGCTCGTCTCAAGCGCCGCGGTGGCGCTCAGCGCTTGCCGGCTCTCGATCCACACGCTGTGGCCGGTGTCGGCCCCGATCGAGAAATTGCGATCGACGATTGCAGGCAACGTCAGGCGCGCCTTGCCGGGCGCCGCAACATCGAGTGGCGCGCTGATGCCGATCTTGAACTTGATGGTGCCGCCATTGCGCGGAACGGGGAAGGCCTGCGCCAGCACGCGGTCGGCGCCCTTGGTCGTGACCAGGAGCGGATCGCGCCGCTGCTGCACCGCGACCTGCTGATAGGCGGCGCGCACCTCGCCGCGTCCGCCATAGGCGGCTTCGCGCTCCTCGTCATTGACCCAGAGCGTCGCGCGCGACACCACGCCGCCAGGCGGCAGCGCAAGTTGCAGGCGTGCCTCGCGATCGATCGCCGCGGTGTTCTTGAACTCGATGGTCCATTCCAGATAGGCGATGAGGTCATCGCCGCTGATCGATCCGTCGATGCGCGAGGACGCGAGATTGAGCCCCTGCATCCGGCCGCCGACGCGGGTTCCGCCGTGATCGTCATCGAACTGCATGTCGGCGAACCGCGCGGCGTTCCGGAATGGCGCAGGCTTGGCGTTGAACGGCACGCCATGCAGGCGATAGTAGATCTCGCGCGCCTCCGCCGGAGACGCGACCTGCTGCGGCCGGGTGCCGATCCAATTGTTGCTCGTGAGCATCACGAAGCCGCTCAGCAGCCCCGTCGGTCGCCCGGCGGCGCCGTAGCACAGGCGCAGCAAGAGATCGTCATCGCCCAGCGTGCGCAGCAGCGCGAGCCCGCGCTCGCGCTCCGCGGGTACGCTGCTCGCGGCCATCTGGATGCCGATCCGGGTTGCGGCCGGCGGAACGTCGAGCGCGACCACGAACGCAAGGCCCGCGGCGAGTCCGCCAATGAGCGGGCGCGTGAGCGTCTTCGCGGGCTGCCGGCGGGCAAGCGCGGTCCGCAGCCGGAATGCGCTCACAAACGCTGCCAGCGGACCGAGCGGCAAGAGGCCGATCCCGGCCACGATGGCGAGGATTGCGATCGGCAGCAGCGGCAGGAACAACAGCGCGTACAGCGTCGCGATCGCGATGGCGGCGCCGTTGGCGAATGCGAGCCACTTGGCGTTCCATGGCTGCTCGTATTCCAGGTAGGCCCAGATCAACAGGTTGCACGCGGGCACGAACGCGACCGCGGCCACGTGCCAATAGGTCGGCATCGGATTGAAGAACGAATCGGCGCACATGTGTGTGAGCAGCTCGATCCCGATCACGATGGCGGGAAAGAAGACCCCGAGCACGAGATGCCATCCGCTTGGCGGGGCTGGCCTGTGCTGGGTCACCGGCTCGAATGTCACAGTGGCCGTCTTGATCTGCCGATTGCTCATCGGGCTCCTCCGTTGCGGTTGCCGGTCATTCGGCGGCGGTGAGTTGCGGGGCGTCGCCAAGCCCGCCGAAGCGGCGCTCGCGGCGCTGGAAATCGACAAGGGCAGCGCGCAGGTCGGCGGCGCCAAAATCGGGCCACAGCGCGTCGACGAAGCAGAGCTCGGCGTAGGCGGACTCCCACAGCAGGAAATCGGACAGCCGCTTCTCGCCGCTGGTGCGGATGAGCAGATCGACGTCGTCGTGATGGCCGCAGCCGGGGGCCGCGAGGAGGCGACGGAACTCCTCGCGCGAGGGCGGCAGCTCTCCGCGCCAGGCCGCGGCTGCGCGAGCGATCGCGTCGTGCGCCGAATAGTCGATCGCGATCCGCAGATGGAGCCGCGTGCCGGACGCCGAGCGCCGCTCGGCCTCCGCGATGTCGTCGCTGAGACCGTCGGGCAGGCGGTCGCGGCGGCCGATCACCGTGAGCCGCACGCCGCTCTCGAGGAGGCGCATGAGCTCGCCGCGCAGGTAGCGGCGCAACAGGCCCATCAGGGCCGCCACCTCGTCGCGGGGGCGCCGCCAGTTGTCGGAGGAGAAAGCGAACAACGTGAGCGTCGTGATGCCGAGCGCGGGCGCCGCTTCCACCACGCGGCGGACCGCGTCGGCGCCGGCGCGATGCCCGGCGGTGCGGGGCAAGCCGCGCCGCGCCGCCCAGCGCCCGTTGCCGTCCATGATGATGGCGACGTGCAGTTGCTCGTGATTGAGGCCCTGGCTCATGACTTTTCGTCTCCGAGTACTCTGCATCGCAAAGTAAGTTGGCAAAAGAATGGGCTTACGCCGGCTTCAGGCGGCGGGGGCTCGCGGCGGCGGTGCCCGAGTTGGCTGACCCCGACTTGGCTGCGCTGGCGGCATCGCGCACCACCTGCTCCAGCACCTTGAGATAGTCGAGATAGCGCTGCCGGCCTTGCGGGGTGATCCGGCAGATGGTCTGCGGCCGGTTGCGATCGTAGCCCTTCTCGATCGCGATCAGGCCGGCCTCCTCGAGCACCTGCAGGTGGCGGGAGAGATTGCCGTCGGTCAGGCCGCACATCTGCTTGAGGGTGCCGAACACCAGGCCCTTCGGATGAGCGGCGAGCGAGGTGAGGACGCTCAGGCGCGCCTTCTCGTGGATCACGCGGTCGAGCCCCTCATAGGCGAAGCGGCCGGGCTGCTCGATGGGTGCGCTAGGTTTCCGCATGGCTCGTTCCGCTGCGATAGAGAATGCCGGCCATCAGCAATTGTCCAAGCCCGAACGGCAGCGCCATGGCCCAGGGCGAAAACGCCTGCTCGCCATTGGCAAAGGCAAGACTCGCCAGGCCCGCCGCGAGATACCAGACGCCGACCGCGAACATCGCGCGCGGCAGCGACCGGCAGGAGGCGAAGAATCCGAGGCTGAAGACGATCTGCCAGAGGCCGGGCAGCATCCACAGAACGTCCGGCCCGACGCGATAGAGCACGACCGTCAAGAGCGTCCCGGCCACGCCTGCCGGAATGAACTGCTCGGTCGCGGTATGGATCATCTCGTCGGCAAGGCCGGTGTGGATGCGCTGCGAGCGCGCCACCATCTCGCTAGCGATCAGGATCACCGAAGCGGCGGCGGTCGCCACCCACAGGGCGAGATACCCAAAGACAGCAGTGGCCGGCTCCGGAATGAGAATCGCCTGGGTGCCGGCCGCAAAGAGGGCGAGCACGCCGGTGGCGGCGACCGTGATCGGCCCATAGCCCTGGAACTCAGTTCCACGCGCCATCTGGGCGCGCATCGCCGTGATGTCGGCCAGGGCCTTGTCGAGGTCGCGCATGAATGCCCGCGTGATGACTTTACATTGTAAAGTACACGTGATTGCAAACCCGCGTCAAGAGGCCTGCGGGCGGCGCTCGGCCCGCAGAGAAACCCGCGGCGTCCGCAGGGGTCGGCCGCGTCACTTCGCTACTCGGCTTTGATATTGGCGTCGCGGATGACCTTGCCCCACTTCCCCGAGTCGCTGCGGATGCGGGCGGCGAAGTCCTCCGGCGAGCTGACGATCGAATAGATGAAGCTCGGTGCCAGCACGCGCTCGCGGAATTCCTTGTCGGCGAAGATGCGCTGCGTTTCCGCATTGAGCTTGTCCACGATGGGGCGCGGCGTGCCCGCGGGCGCGAACAGCCCGTACCAGGAGCCGGCCTCGTAGCCCGGCAGGCCGCTCTCGGCGAGGGTCGGCACGTCGGGAAATTGCGCGATCCGCGCATTGCTGCCGAAGCCGAGCACCTTGAGCTGGCCGGCCTGCCAGGGCTGCGCGACCAGGCCGATGCTCACGATCATCATCTGGATGTGGCCCGCGATCGTGTCGGTCAGGGCGGGCGTCGCGCCGCGATAGTGAACGGGCGTGAACTTGGCGCCGGTCATGCTCTCGATCAGCACGATATTGAGGTGGCCGCTGGTGCCAATCCCGAATGTCCCGTAGTTGAGCTCGCCTGGCTTACTTTTGCCGAGCTCGATCAGCTCGGCAAATGAGTTGGCGGGCACCGACGGATGCACGATCAGGGCCTGCGGACTGATGCCAAGGCCGGTAATGGGCACAAAATCCGCCTGCGCATCGTACGGCAGCTTGCTGTAGGTGTGGGCCGCCGTGACGAAGGCGGCGTCGGCCGCCACCAGGAGCGTGTGGCCATCGGGCGCCGCCTTCGCGACCGCGTCAACCCCGACGATGCCGGCGCCGGTTGGCCGGTTCTCGATCACGACCTGCTGCTTCCAGGCCTCCGAGAGGCGCTGGCCGAGCGCCCGCGCGATCACGTCCGTGATGCCCCCCGGCGGAAACGGCACCACGATGTGAATGGGCTTGGCCGGATAGATTTGCGCCTGCGCGGCGCGATCCGGAGCGATGCCCACCGTGAGCACGAGGGCGATCAGGCCTAGCCTTAAGCCAGTCGATAACATTCAATCCTCCGGAAGGGTGCGCGCCGCCATGGTATGATAGCTGTCGCCTAAGCCCGTCGGGCGTGACGGTAAGTCATGATGGTAGGTCATGGGTTCGACCGACCACAAGGGAGCCTCGCCATGAAGGACTTCTGGCTCTCGTGCGGACACCACCTGCTGGACCGCGACTCTGGCGGCGGGCTGATCGTGACCGACGATTTTCTCAAGGCCTATCTGGCGCGCCGGGAGCTTGCGCCGCCGCCCGAGGCCTGCGTGGTCGAGCGCACGCTGCACGCGGCGCTGCTCGCCGAGCCGCGCCGGCTTGTCGACGCGGACGATATCGCGGCGATCGCGGATGCCGACGCGCGCGAGAACTGGGCCGTCATGATGGCCTGGCGGGATCTTCTTGTCGCGCATCGCACCATCGAGGCGGCCTATCTGCATCTCGTTCGAGGCGGCATCGGCAACACGCCGCCGCTGTTCGTCAACCAGCTCGTCCATGTCATCCTGCGCAACCTGCTCGACGGCTGCGAGGACGCCTTCATGCTGCGCGCGGCGGAGCTGTTCTTCCGCCCGCAACGGCTGACCAGCCACGGCGGCTCGCTGATTGCGGCGGACGACGAGGTGATCGCGGGCGGCAATCCCCATTCGTCGCCACTCGTGTCGATGCTCGGGTTGCCCGCCAGCGCGGCGATCGACGTGCTCAACGACGACAATGCCGCGACCTACTGGGCGCGCAGCGATCGCTTCGACACCGCGCTCGATCTCACGGTCGGTCGCCGCGGGCTGGCGGCGCTCGGCGATGTGATGGTGCGCTGGCTTGGGCATCTGCTCTCGCTCGACTGCCGGATCGAGCCGCTTTCCGCGGTGCGTGGCGCCAATTTCACCTGGTATGTCGGGCTCGATGCGCAGGCGACCGCGATCGGCGATGCGCTGTGGAGCGGTGAGGATCTCGATGCGGCCACGCAGGCGCGGTTGGTCGGCCTCTATCGGCTCACCGTTGCGGATCCCGCCATCGTCTTGGAGGCAGCGAGCGGAGAGCCTATCTATCTCCTGCTGGCAATGACGCCGGATGGCTTGTTGCGTATGAAGCCGCAGAATCTCATCACCGGCCTGCCGATCCGCCAGATGGAGGCGGTGTCGTGACCGTGGCGCCCGCGCTTGCCCGCATTCCGGTTGGCGTCGTGGTGGAGCGGCGCAAGGCTGCCAACCCCTGGATCGACATGGTGTGGCAGCCGATCGGCGTGCTGGCCGGTGCGCCGGATGCCGCGCCCTGGACAGTGCTGGAAGCGGGCGACGACCGCGCGAGCTTCTATGCCGGCGCGGCCGAGATCGCGCTCTACCGCACTGAGACCGGCCACTATCGCGACAATCTCGGTTCCGGCCGGCCGTCATTGTGGGTGTCGCTGCGGCCGACCGGGGTGGAACCGCCCTTTGAGATCGTTGCGGTGACGGCCGATCCGGCCGAAGGCGAATCATTCACGCAGGCGGGTGACGATCTGGTGGAGGCGGTGCCGATGCCGCCTGCGGTGCGCGCCATCGTCGAGGCGTTCGTGGCCGAGCATCACGTCGAGCGCCCGTTTGTGAAGCGCAAGCGCGAGCGCGCCGATCCGCAGGCGCTGGCGCGCCGCGCTCCGCTCGAGAAGGATCGGCGCCGATGAGCGATGATTTTTTGGCGCGCTGGTCGCGCCGCAAGCGCGACGTCGCCGAAGCGGAGCAAACCAGGAGCTCGGCGCCCGATGGCACTGCGCCCGAAGGCGCCGCGGCGGACGGAAGATCGCTCGAGCCGGTCGAGGCGATCGAACGAGCGCGGCCGCCAGAGCCGGCCTTCGATCTCAAGGATCTGCCGTCGATCGAGTCGATTACCGCCGCGACCGATATCCGCCCCTTCCTGGCCAAGGGCGTGCCGGTGGATATCGCGCGTGCGGCGCTTCGCCGCGCATGGTCCGCCGACCCGCGCATCCGCGACTTCGTCGGGCTCGCCGACTACGACTGGGACTATCACGCCGTAGGCTCGGCGGCCGGTTTCGGGCCACTCGAAATGACCGACGAGTTGCGTCGGGCGGTGGCGCGGATCGTCGGCGGGATCGCCGATGTGGGCCTGCCAGATCCGGCCGTGGACATGGGGGCGGGCGCCGATTCTCCAGACGAATCACGTGCATTGGGCGCCGTGGCAAACGCGCTGCCCACGGCTCTGTCTCATGGTCCTGGAGGGCCTCGGCATGGCGCTCTCCTGAATGACGCGGGCCAGGCAGCGACCGTTGTCGAGCCGGCCGCCAAAGCATCCACCGCGGTGCAACATGAAGCTCGCGAGGACCAGGTCCATCGATCCATGACCCGGCGAGGACATGGGCGGGCGCTACCAAAGTAGCCCCCCTTGCATAGGCCTCAGCTATTGACGCACACAGCCTCGGGTCGCACACTTCCGTTGAAACAATACTGGGGTAGAGGCGATGCGGGACCCCGGACTCGATAAAGCGATTGCGGCTGCCGGCGGCGTAGGCGCGCTTGCCCGGAAAATAGGCATAGCGCAGCCGTCGATATCAAACTGGTCAAAGGTGCCCGCCGAGCGTGTGCTCACGGTCGAGGCGGTCACTGGTGTCGGCCGCGCCGTGCTGCGGCCCGATCTCTTTGGCGAGGGGCCCGGTCCCGAGGTCGACGAGGTCGATGCGGCGCGCGCCCGCGAATATGCCTTGCTCGCGACTCTGCTGGCGCGCGCGCCGGACCAGGCGTTGCTCGATCGGATCGCCGGCCTGCGCGGGGACGCGAGCGCGCTCGGGCTGGCGCATGCGGGATTGGCCGAGGCGGCGAGACATGCCAGCGCCGAGCGCGTCGAGCGTGAGTACTTCGACCTCTTCATCGGGCTCGGCCGTGGCGAGCTCTTGCCCTACGGCTCGTACTATCTCGCCGGCTTCCTGCATGAGCGGCCGCTGGCGCGCTTGCGCGAGAGCCTGGCGCGGCTCGGCATCGAGCGGGCGGCGGGACAGGCCGAGCCTGAGGATCACGCCGCGATCCTGTGCGAGATCATGGCGGGGCTGGCGGGCGGCCGGTTGCCGGCTCCGGAAGGTGCCGCGCGCGCGCTGTTCGAGGAGCATCTCGCGCCCTGGATGGAGCGGTTCTTTACGGATCTCGAGCAGGCCGAGGCTGCGGCATTCTACCGCCGAGCTGGAACGCTCGGGCGGGTGTTCATAGGAGTAGAGCGGGAAGCGTTCGCGTTGCCGTCGTGAGCGACGGAACACGATGGGTAGCGCGACACAAGGAGGATGCGGTCATGGCCGAAGGACGAGAGAAGGAACGAGAGAGGGCACGAGCGACCAAGCTCGGTCGGCGTGATTTCCTGCGCGCCTTGGGAGGCGGCGCAACCGCGGCCGCTGTCGTCGCGCCACTTGGGGGCGAGGCGCGCGCCGACACCGAGACAAACGACGAGAAGCGCAAGGCCCGCTACAAGGAAACCGACCACGTCAAGTCATTCTACCGGGTCAACCGGTATCCGAGCTGAGGGAGGCGCCCGTGCTGATCAAACGCACTGAACGTGAGGCCCGCCGCGGCGCACTTGCGGCTGCCCTGCAGGGCCAATCCGATGGCGGTCTCGATCGCCGCAATTTCTTGCGCAAATCCGGGCTGGTCGCTGGCTCGCTGGCGACGCTCGGCGCACTGCCGCTCGCGAGCGTGCGCAAGGCCGAGGCCGGACCGCCGCCGCCTGCGGGCGCGCAGGTGACCATCCGCAAAAACGTCTGCACCCATTGCTCGGTCGGCTGCACGGTCATGGCCGAGGTCGCCAACGGCGTGTGGATCGGTCAGGAGCCCGGCTGGGATTCGCCGATCAACCGCGGCTCGCACTGCGCCAAAGGCGCTGCGGTGCGCGAGCTCGTGCACGGCGACCGCCGGCTGCGCTACCCGATGAAGCTCGTCAACGGCCAATGGACCAAGCTCTCCTGGGAGCAGGCGATCGACGAGATCGGCGACAAGCTCACCACCATCCGCACGAAATCGGGGCCCGAATCGGTCTACTGGCTCGGCTCCGCCAAGTTCTCCAACGAGGGTGCCTACCTCTATCGCAAGCTCGCGGCCTATTGGGGCACCAACAACGTTGACCATCAGGCCCGCATCTGCCACTCGACCACGGTGGCGGGCGTCGCCAATACCTGGGGCTATGGCGCGCAGACCAACAGCTACAACGACATCCGCAACGCCAAGACCATGATCATCATGGGTGGCAATCCGGCGGAGGCGCATCCGGTCTCGCTGCAGCATCTGATCGAGGGCAAGGAGCTCAACCGGGCGAACTATATCGTGATCGAGCCGCGGCTCACCCGCACGGCCGCCCACGCCACCGACTTCGTGCGCATTCGCTCCGGCACCGATATCCCGGTGATCTGGGGCATGCTCTGGCACATCTTCCGCAACGGCTGGGAGGACAAGGAGTTCATCAAGCAGCGCGTCTACGGCATGGACGACGTCCGCAAGGAGGTCGAGAAGTGGACGCCGCAGGAGGTCGAGACCGTCACCGGCGTGCCGGAGGCGCAGCTCAAGCGCGTCGCCGAGACCTTCGCCAAGCAGAAGCCCGCGACCCTGATCTGGTGCATGGGCGCGACCCAGCACACCGTCGGCACCGCCAACGTGCGCGCGTTCTGCGCGCTGCTGCTCGCCACCGGCAACGTCGGCGGCTTCGGCAACGGCGCCAACATCTTCCGTGGCCATTGCAACGTGCAGGGCGCCACCGATCTCGGCCTCGATATCGGAACCCTGCCGCTCTACTACGGCCTCGCGGAAGGCGCCTGGCGGCATTGGTGCCGGGTCTGGGAGACCGACTACGACTGGATGCAGACCCGCTTCGACTCCAAGCAGGTCATGGAGACGGCCGGCATCCCGTCGACGCGCTGGTTCGACGCCACCATGCTGCCGAGGGACCAGGTTCGCCAGAAGGACAATCTCAAGGCCATGATGGTGTTCGGGCACGGCGGCAACACCATCACCCGCATGCCGGAGGCCGCCAAGGGCATCGAGGCGCTCGAGCTGCTGGTGGTGGCCGATCCGCATCCAACCACCTGGGCGGTGCTCGGCGAGCGCAAGGACAACACCTATCTGCTGCCGATCTGCACCCAGTTCGAATGCGACGGCTCGCGCACCGCGTCGAACCGCTCGATCCAGTGGGGCGAGCAGGTCGTCAAGCCGATCTTCGAGTCGAAGAACGACTACGAGGCGATGTATCTCCTCGCCAAGAAGCTCGGCTTCGCCGACCGCATGTTCAAGAACATCAAGGTCGAGAACAACCAACCGCTGGCGGAAGACATCCTGCGCGAGATCAACCGTGGCGGATGGTCGACCGGCTATTGCGGCCAATCGCCCGAGCGCTTGAAGGCGCACATGCGCAACCAGTCGAAGTTCGATCTGGTGTCGCTGCGTGCCCCCAAGGATGCGCCCGAGGTGGGCGGCGACTACTACGGCCTGCCGTGGCCGTGCTGGGGCACGCCCGAGCTCAAGCATCCCGGCACCCATACGCTCTACAACACCAATCTCCACGTGATGGATGGCGGCGGCACGTTCCGCGCACGCTTCGGCGTTGAGCGCGAGGTGACGCTGCCCGACGGCAGGAAGGAGACGCATAATCTGCTGGCGGAAGGCTCCTATTCGCTCGGCTCCGAGATCAAGGACGGCTACCCCGAGTTCACCTACGGGGTGCTCAAAAAGCTCGGCTGGGACAAGGATCTGACCGCGGCGGAACTTGCCGTGATCGAACGCATCGGCGGCAACAACGCCGACGGCGTGTCATGGGCGATCGATCTGTCCGGCGGCATCCAGCGCGTCGCCATGGCGCATGGCTGCATCCACTACGGCAACGGCAAGGCGCGCGCCAACGCCTGGAACCTGCCCGATCCGGTCCCGGTTCACCGCGAGCCGATCTATACGCCGCGGCCCGAGCTCGTCGCCAAGTATCCGACGCTGCCGAACGCGGTGCAATTCCGCATGCCCAATATCGGATTCGACGTCCAAAAGGCGGCGGTGGAGAAGGGAATCGCGAAGCAGTTCCCCTTGATCCTCACCTCCGGCCGCCTGGTCGAGTATGAAGGCGGCGGCGAAGAGACGCGCTCCAACAAGTGGCTCGCCGAGCTGCAGCAGGACTCGTTCATCGAGATCAACCCGGCGGACGCGGCTGCGCGCGGCATCAAGGATGGCGCCTGGGTCTGGGTGTCGGGCCCCGAAATGGCGGGCGGCAAGGCCTGCCGCATGAAGGCGCTCGTCACCGAGCGCGTCGGCAAGGGCGTGACCTGGATGCCTTTCCACTTCGCCGGCTGGTTCCAGGGCGTCGATCAGCGCAGCAAGTACCCGAAGGGCGCCGATCCGATCGTGCTCGGCGAAAGCGTCAACACCATCACGACCTACGGCTACGACCCGTTCACCGGAATGCAGGAGCCCAAGGCCACGCTCTGCCAGATCAGGGCAGCTTGAGGGAGGCAATAGACCATGGCTCGAATGAAATTTCTCTGCGACGCCGACCGCTGCATCGAATGCAACGCCTGCGTCACCGCCTGCAAGAACGAGAACGAGGTGCCGTGGGGCATCAACCGCCGCCGTGTCGTCACCATCAACGACGGCAAGCCCGGCGAGCGCTCGGTCTCCATGGCTTGCATGCACTGCACCGACGCGCCGTGCGCGGCGGTGTGCCCGGTCAACTGTTTCTACACCACCGCCGACGCGGTGGTGCTGCACTCCAAGGATCTCTGCATCGGCTGCGGCTATTGCTTCTACGCCTGCCCGTTCGGCGCGCCGCAATACCCCAAGGTCGGCAACTTCGGCTCGCGCGGCAAGATGGACAAGTGCACCTATTGCGCCGGCGGCCCGGAGGCGGACGGCAGCGAGGCCGAATTCGTCAAATACGGCGCCAATCGCCTCGCCGAAGGCAAGCTGCCGCTGTGCGCCGAGATGTGCTCGACCAAGTCGCTCTTGGCCGGCGATGGCGAGATCATCGCGCAGATCTACAAGGAGCGCGTCCTCAAGCGCGGCTACGGCTCCGGCGCCTGGGGCTGGCAGACCGCCTACCGCGAGTCCATCGCGACCTGACGGCGTGGCCCGGCGCGCGCTGCGCCGGGTCCGATGGCGGGCCGCGGGCGGCGATCTCAGTGAGGTACCACGCATATGGCGCGGGCAAGATGGAGGGAGAGCATGACGACGCTTATCGCGCGAATTCGCATCCTGATCGCGGCGGTCGCAGTGCTCATGATAGCGGGTCTCACCGCACCAGTGGGCGCTCAGCAGGTCAACCCCACGCAGGAGTCGGTCAACGAGCAGCAGCTGCTGCGGCAGCTGAACCAGATTGACGGCCGCGGCTCGATTCCCGACACCAAATCCTACACCATCGAGCAGCCGCGCGGGCGCGAGTGGCGGGAATTCCACCAGGTTACGCTGAAATGGATTGGCGCGGGCGCGATTCTCGGCGTGCTCGGGCTCCTGGCCGTTTTCTTTCTATTTCGCGGCCGGGTGCGGATCGAGGCCGGACGGGCCGGGCGCACGGTGGTGCGCTTCAACGCGTTCGAGCGCATGGTGCACTGGATGACGGCAACCTGCTTCATCATCCTGGCGCTCTCAGGCCTCAATATCACATTCGGCAAGGAGCTCCTGCTGCCCTATCTGGGGCCGGAGACCTTCTCCAACTGGTCGCAATGGGCCAAGTACGCCCATAATTATCTGAGCTTCCCGTTCACGCTCGGTATCGTGCTGACGTTGCTGATGTGGCTGCCGTGGAACTTTCCAACCAAGGCCGACGTGCAGTGGCTCAGGGAAGGCGGCGGCATGACGGGCCACGGCCATCCCCCGGCCTATCGCTTCAATGCGGGTCAGAAGCTCCTGTTCTGGTTCGTCACGTTTGCCGGCGTGGCGATTGCTGTTACCGGCTACCTGTTGATGTTCCCGTTCTACGCCACCGACATCGCGGGCATGCAGATCGCGCAGGTGGTTCACAGCATCATCGGCGTGGTGTACGTGGCCCTCATCATCGCGCATATCTATATTGGCACCCTCGGCATGGAAGGCGCCTTCGAGGCGATGGGTTCCGGCACCGTTGACGTCAATTGGGCGAAGCAGCACCACAGCCTGTGGCTCGAACAGGAAGAGGCCAAGGGCCACGTCGCGCCGGCGGCCGGCCGGATGCAGCCGGCCGAATAGGGATGGGCGGCACACGCTAATCGCTGATCCGTCATCCTGAGGTGCGACCCCGGCCTCGTGCGCCGGGAGAGCGCCTCGAAGGATGCGGCCCGGGCCGTCGCCCACCGATCTCGGGTTTACCCGAGATCGGATCAATAAGTGCGCAAGTCGGCCAAGGCCGACGTGCGATGGCGCGACTCTCGGCGCGCGCTTCAGGGTGACGGGTCAACGGATTTTAGCCTGCTATAGTGCGGCCATGCGCATCATCGGCCTCGCGGGCTACAGCGGCTCCGGCAAAACCACGCTTCTCACCAAGGTGATCCCGCGCCTCACCGGGCGCGGGCTGACGGTGTCGACGCTGAAACACGCGCATCATGAGTTCGACATTGACCAGCCCGGCAAGGACTCGCACAGCCATCGGATGGCGGGTGCCACGGAGGTGCTGGTCGCCTCCAGCCGGCGCTGGGCGCTGGTGCACGAGTTGCGGGCGGAACCCGAGCCGGCGCTGGCCGCGCTCCTCGGCAAGCTTGCTCCAGTCGATCTTGTGTTGATCGAGGGCTACAAGGGCGCGCCGCATCCGAAGCTCGAAATGCACCGCGCCGCGGTCGGCATGCCGCTCCTGGCGCCCACCGACCCCGCCATCGTGGCGATCGCGTCGGACGCGGCGCTGCCGGAGGCATCGGTCCCGGTCGTCGATCTCGACGATGTCGAGGCGATTGTCGACGTGCTCCTGGCGCACGCGGCGCCGCTCGATGCCGTGCTGGCGCGGTTGAGGGCCGGCTGATGGCCCAACTGACTGACGATTGCTTTGCGTTCGCAGGGCCGCTGCTGCCGCTGGCTGAGGCCGAGCGCCTGATCCACGAGCGCGTCACTCCGGTCGCCGAGATTGAGACGGTGCCGCTTCTGGCCGCGCGCGGCCGCGTGATCGCCCGCGACATCGTGGCGCCGCTCAGCCTGCCGCCGTTCGACAACTCGGCGGTCGATGGCTACGCGGTGCGCCATGCCGATCTCGCCACCGCGACCGAGACGCGCCTGGCGGTCGGCGAGCGCGTGACCGCCGGTCGTGCCGCCGCGCATGCACTTCCGCCGGGCGAGGCGATCCGCATCTTCACCGGCGCGCCGATGCCGGCTGGCGCCGACACCGTGTTCATGCAGGAGGATTGCCGCGTCGAGGGCGCAAGCGTGATCGTGCCGGCAGGCCTTGAGCGCGGCGCCAACCGCCGGCTGGCGGGCGAGGATTTGCGCGCCGGGGCCGTGATGCTGCCGGCCGGCCGGCGCCTCACCGAGCAGCACGTGGCGCTCGCGGCCGCGGTCGGGCTCACCACTCTGCCGGTGCGCCGGAGGGTGCGCGTTGCGGTGTTCTCGACCGGGGACGAGATCGTCGAGCCCGGCGCTCCGCGCCCTGCGGCCGCGCTGTTCGACGCCAACCGCTATCTGCTCGCCGGGCTGATCGAGCGCCTCGGCGCCACCTCGACCGATCTCGGCATCCTGCCGGACGATGCCGATGCGCTTGAGCGCGCGATCACCGCCGCCGCCGTCGAGCACGACCTGGTGCTGACCTCGGGCGGCGTGTCGATGGGCGA
>Ga0209798_10000792_pt1 | contig 19409 bp, 13 predicted proteins | sample DOMMetBare3Fresh_FD_187475 | JGI IMG/M metagenome (GOLD analysis project Ga0209798, IMG submission 187475) | Wetland sediment microbial communities from St. Louis River estuary, USA, under dissolved organic matter induced mercury methylation -... | ecosystem: Environmental > Aquatic >...
GACAAAGCGGTAGCTGAGCGCCCGCTGTAACTATGGCGCAGCACAACGATCTCATGGCGGCCGGTCGCCAGCTTAGCGGCATGTATGGCTGTGTCGTCGGCCTCGGTTCCACTATTGGTAAAAAACGACTTTTTCAGTGGCCCGGGCGTGATCTGGTAGAGCTTCTCGGCCAGGTCTGATTGCGGCTGGTTGGCGTAAAGGGTCGAGGTGTGTTGCAGTTTCCTTACCTGATTGACAATCGCCTCCGTCACCTTCGGATGCGCGTGCCCAACGCTGACGGTGAGCACGCCACCGAAACAATCGAGATATTTGTTGTCCTGATCATCCCAGACATGGTGGCCTTCGCCCCGCACCAGGGCGATCGGCTCCTGGTAATACATGGCGACGGCGGGAAACAAAAACTCTCTGTGTTTGCGGACCGTTTCTGATGGAGTAACTTTAGCTTCAACTGTGCTCATTTTGTTCTCTCGTGTTTTAGGTCGGCTTTGCTTGCCTTAACCGCAATCTTTGCGCTGAAATCCGCTTTTCGCCCCGCTACGCTTTACTGTCGTTTCTTAATCTGAAGCAGGGCACGTAAACGAGCGGGACAAAGTCATCAATACAGATTGCCTTCCCGTTTGCGCCCCGTGTAGTCCACATACACGACTTTCAAGTCTGTGTAAAAATCCAGCGCCGTCGAGCCTTGTTCCCGGTCACCAATGCCGGTGCCTTTGATGCCGCCAAATGGAACGTGGGCTTCGCCGCCGGTGGTTGGCGAATTAACATGAGTCATGCCGGTTTCAATCGCGTCGATGAAGCGAAAGACGCGAACGGCGTCATTGGTAAAGATCGACGAAGACAAGCCATATTCGCAGTCGTTGGCAACCTTGATCGCCTCGTCAAAGTCCCCGACGCGCAAAATTGAAAGCACCGGGCCAAAAATTTCCTCGCGCGCAATGCGCATGTCCGGGGTGACATGGTCAAAGACGGTGGGATTGACGAAGAACCCCTTATCCAGGCCGTTGCCGGTCGCACGTGATCCGCCGCAGACCAGCTGCGCCCCATCGTCGCGCCCGATCTCAATATAGCTCAGCACTGTCTTAAACTGCCCCTCATCCACGGTTGGCCCCATCTCCGTTTCGGGATCGATTCCATGACCAATACGCATGGAACCAGCTCGTTTTGCGAGGCGCTCGACAAATTCGTCGGCAACATCATCGATGACGATCACGCGGCTGGTAGCCGTGCAGCGCTGGCCCGATGAACCGAACGCTCCCTGCGCTGTGGACTCGACCGCCAAATCCATATCGGCGTCTTCAAGGACCACCACGGGGTTCTTGCCACCCATCTCGCACTGCACCTTGGCGCCGCGTCGCGAGACCTCTTCATACAAGCGTATGCCAACCTGGTTCGAGCCGGTGAAGGAAACCGCCTTTACCGCCGGATGATTGATAATCGCATCGCCCGCCTCTGAGCCCGAGCCGATAATCAGGTTGAGCACGCCTCGTGGAAGGCCGGCTTCCTGAAACAATTCCACGATGCGCACTCCAGTGGCTGGAGTGAGCGTGGCCGGTTTGAAGACGACTGCGTTGCCGGCAACCAGGGCCGGAGCAATTTTCCAGACAGGTATGGCGACGGGAAAATTCCATGGCGTTACACAAGCCACCACTCCCAGAGGCTGTTTGATCGTATAAGCAAAGTTGGCCGGTAACTCGGATTGAATTGTTTCGCCATTCATGCGGCGCGATTCGCCGGCGCAAAACTCAGCAACATTGATAGAACGTTGCAGTTCGCCGCGCGATTCGGCGATCGTTTTGCCTTCCTCGCGGGTTAACAATTGCGCAAGTTCTTCCTTATGCTCTTCCATCAGACGGGCGGCACGCGCAACGATGCGGCCGCGGGCGGGCGCGGGCGTAGCACGCCAGCTGCGAAAAGCTTCGGCGGCCGCGTCAACGGCGTGCCTGGCTTCTTCGCGGGTCGCCTGACGAATGTTGCCAATCACATCGTCAGTGTTAGCTGGGTTAACATTCTCTACGCTGCGAGACGAACTTGATTCAACCCATTCTCCGGCTATGAAATTGCGATATGTATCCATGTTAGTTACAAGCTCTCAAGGTCTTTGCGAATGAAGTGCGTGGAGCAATATATCACAATCCTTTTTGTGAGGCGTTCAGAGTACCAACTTCAGTTGGCGCTCTGTTTTGAACGGTAAGACCCGATTTGCACGCGAACTCGGCAGGTCAGAAAAATAGGCATCGCGATGGTGGCCCTACTTGCCACGGCCCTTAAAGATAGTTCAAAGTTACGGCCAGGAAAATGACGACCACAACTGACGAAACCACCCCGCCTGCAGCCAACCTGCGTGAGCTCCTGGAGCAACGCTTAGTCGCCTCCGGTGCTAAGACTTTTCTCTTTTCCGAAGCCGATGGCCGCCGATTCACTTATTCCGAGTTCAATAAGGCAGTTCATCGCACCGCTGCTCTGCTCGTTTCGCGAGGAATCGGAAAAGGCGACGTCGTGAGCCTCATGATGCCCAACAGCGCTGAGTACATTATCGCCTACTTTGCTTGTTGGAAACTCGGCGCTTTGGCCGGACCGGTCAATTCCCTTTTGAAAGCCCAGGAGGTTTCTTATGTTATTTCTAATTCCGAGGCCAAGGCGTTGTTGCTGCACTCTGAGTTTGAGCCACTGATTGCAGGTCTGCGCAACGAGCTACCCGCCCTGCAGGCAGTCATACGATTTGATGACGCTGCGGATGCCACCCGCGAATTCAGCGAGGCAGCGCAGTTCCAGTATCCGGACCTTGAAAGCGACGACGAAGCAATCATCATCTATACCTCCGGCACTACCGGCAAGCCGAAAGGCTGTCTGCTGACCCACGGAAATCTGATCGCGAATGCCCGCCAGATAAGCGCCTGGCTTGGCTTCACTGAGAGGGATCGTCTGCTCTCGGTCATGCCGCTGTTCCACATGAACGCTGTCTCGGTCACCACGCTGTCGGCGTTGTATGCGGGGGGTTCGTCCGTCGTTAGTCCAAAGTTCTCAGCGTCGCGTTTCTGGAAGATTATCTCGGACTACGAGGTTACCTCCTTTGGCTCTGTGGCGACGATGTTGTCGATGCTGCTGAGCAATTATCCGCATGGTGTGCCCCCAGGTCTGAAGACCGAACAACTGCGCTTTGCCATGTGTGGCTCAGCGCCCGTGCCTGCCGAGGTACTCAAGCGCTTTGAAGAAACTTTTCACTGTCTGGTAATTGAAGGGTACGGGCTTTCAGAATCCACCTGTCGTTCAACCTTTAACCCGCCGGACGAGCGGCGGCGCGCCGGCTCCTGCGGCCTTCCCATCGGCAACGAGATGAAGGTAGTCGATGATAACGACAATGAAGTTGCCGCCGGCTTGCTCGGCGAGATAGTGCTGCGCGGAGAGAACATCCTCAAGGGCTACTACAAAAATCCCGGTGCAACGGCGACCGCGTTTCGCAACGGCTGGTTTCACACTGGAGATATCGGCTACCGCGACGCTGATGGCTTTTTTTACATCGTCGATCGCAAGAGTGACATGATCATTCGCGGCGGTGAGAATATTTACCCTCGGGAAATTGACGAAGTGCTCTACCAACATCCGGCGATTGCCGCCGCGGCAACTATTGGCGTTCCGGATCCACTCTACGGCGAAGAAGTCGCGGCGTTCGTGGTTTTGAAAGATGGTTCCCGCTCGGACGAACAGGAGCTAGTTGGTTTTTGCCGCGAACGGCTGGCTGACTACAAGTGCCCAAAGACCGTACGGTTCGTGAAGGAGATTCCCAAGGGTCCCACCGGCAAATTGCTTAAGCGCGAATTGGCCCGCCGCTTTACGGAACCAGATTAGAACGAGGCCCCAGTTTGGGCTTGGCCCTGGTTCAGTCACAGGTTGACCGACAGCGCTTCTCATTGTTCGCTCCGCGCCAGACTCCTGGGAAAATATTTTGAACCGCTGTCCCAAATTCCCTTCGTCCGGTCGAAAGTTTTTTGCTGAAAAAAAATTAGGTGCATGAGCCGACCTGCTATAGAATGGCGCCCGCTAATGCCAGCGCAAAGTCTCTTCGAGCCGATTCTGACGCCATTGATGCGGAATCGTGCGCTGACTTTGGTAATTTCTGGAGCCGCCGTTCTGCAGATTGGGCTAACCAGCCTTGGTCTGCAAGGTTGGCCCTGCCCGATTCTGCACCTGACAGGTATTCCTTGTCCTGGTTGCGGGCTAACTCGGGCATCGGTTTTGCTTTTCCAAGGCGATTGGCAACGCTCTATCCGCTATCACCTGTTCGCACCACTCTTTGTTTTCGCATTCGTTTTAATTGCCGGCAGCTCCGTGTTGCCGCGGTCGCCCCGAAAGCGCGTCATTGAGGCGACGGAATCATGGGAACGCCAGACCGGGCTCGCCGGCATAGTCTTGATTTGCCTGGTTCTTTACTGGCTCGCACGATTACTCATAACACAGGCATCGTTTGTGAAACTCATCCAAGGGTAACGGGCGCTCGTCTAACAATCGCAAATCGAAGGAGAAAACAAAATGGCTTTCGTCGGAATGCTAATGTCGCTAGGTTGTCTCGTCTGTTTCATCATCGTGCTAATCAAGTTGTTCCAGAACGAGGGTGCTCTCAAGGGCATACTCGGACTGATCTGCGGCCTTTACACGTTCATCTGGGGCTGGATGAATGCTACCAGGCTGAATATCAAGACAATCATGATGGCCTGGACGGTGCTCTTAATTCTCGCGATCATCATTAACATGATGACGGGCGGGTTCAATTACTCGGTCGGAACGCCGATGACTCCGTAATAACCGGTTACGCAATTACACCGGGGCTGTCTTTACCTGCCGGCGCGCGACTCAAGGGGCTTGCGGCACTCCCTGAGTCGCGCGCCGGCGGCCCTTCCCCCAAAATCAGGAGAATACTACATCCTCACCGGATGCTGATCGCAGTTAATAAGAATATCTGCCGCCTGGTTGGGAGGCAGGAACCAAGGTCGTCATTGAGTTAGCTTCTGTTCAGGCAGCGAACTTATTTGCTTCTCATCTCATTCAGCATCAGTTGAATCTGGGCCAGCAACAAGCTGGTGAGCTCCCGGTAGGCCTCTTCCTTGTTGCCATTCACCATATCCGTACAAGGACGAATCGGTTTGCCGAAATGGATTTTTACCTTCGCTAGTCTTATATGATGTGACTTTCTGGGCCATACCTTGAAAACGCCATCCAGGGCGACAGGTATGATTGGCAGATCAAGCTCGCTGGCCAGGATTGCGGCCCCTTTCTTGAACGGATGGAGCAAGCCGTCAAAAGAGCGCTCGCCCTCCGGGTAGATGTTCAGGATCTTGCCCGCCTGCAATCCTGCCGCGCCGGCCCGCATGGCCCGCAACAAGTTCGTATCCGGATCGACCGGAACGATGTTGAGCAGGCGCGCAATCTGAGCAGTGAAAAAGTTGCGCCAGTACTCGCTGGCTCCAACATGAAAAATATTTCTGAGGATCCGGTGCGGGTAGATTGAGCAAACGAGGATCGGATCAAGAAAACTCTGATGGTTAGGACAAATCAGGAAGGGCGCCTCGAGGCCCTGCAAATGTTCCAGGCCGCGCACTTCCATTCTCAGAAACAAACGCGCGCCGAAATAAACCGGGCGCAGCAAGAGATATGCCATAAGCGCAGTTAACGGGCGTCGCTTCAGGATTTGCTCGACCTCAGTCTCATCGTCGTTTGCCCGGTTGAGAATGTGCGACCAGTCTGTTCGGGTGGGGATCCTTTCGGCTGAAATTTCGGCAGGCTTCGCCACCGGGGAATTGTTTCCATTTACCAGCGCGATTACATCGCCAACCGTGAGAGCGGCGGCCAGGGCTGCCGAATCGAGCTCAATACCCAGCGCTTCCTCTACGCTGCTGATGCACTCAGCTCGAGCCAATGAATCAAGTCCCAGGTCGAGTTCGAGATTCATGCGCGGATGAATGGCGGGAGCGTCGGGCGCGTGGTGGCGCACGGCAGTTGCCAGCACGCTACCCGCCCGGCTCTCCATCAGAACACGATCCTCGGAAGTGAAATCGAGCTCACCACTCTCTCTGGCCTGGCGCGCGACTACTCCCAGCTCCTCAATCTGTCGCTTGAGCTCGAAGCGGCGTACCTTGCGAATAGACGTGCGCGGCAATGGCTCAGATCGCACGATGTAATCGCGGGCGCGTTGATATTCAGGCAATTCACGTCCGAGATTGTCCAGTTCATAGCGGATCGCTTCGCGGGCGTTTGCGATTTGATGCGCTTTGAGATATTCGAAATCGGGCACCACCACCGCGCAAAGTTTTTCCGCCAGCGCAAAGTCGCCGGCGTTGTCGCGCACGCCCAGCACGCAGACCTCGCTGACCAGTGGCGAGAGGGCGTACTGAGATTCCACGTCCTCTGGATAAACGTTCTGGCCCGAGGGCAGGATGATCACGTCCTTCATGCGGCCAACGATGTAAAGGTGACCCTCGCGATCAAAGCGGCCAAGGTCGCCGGAACGAAACCAACCGTCTTCAGTAAAAGCCTCTTTCGTGGCCTGGGGGTTGAGATAATAACCAGGCATGACGATCGGCCCACGGATCAGCACTTCGCCAATGCCTTCAGCGTTGGGCGCCGCGATTTTAACCTCGACACTGTTCAGGGGCGTGCCCACTGAGCCGACCTTGTTATCTTCAAAGCGCGTCACCGTGGCGGCGCCTGCAGTCTCAGTCAAACCGTAGCCCTGCAGAATCGTGAATCCCAGCGCGTGATAATCGCGGGCGATGCCCTGGTCGAAGCTCGAACCGGCTGAAACCGCCAGACGGAGTTTGCCGCCAAATTCCTTGTGTATGGTCCCGAAGAAAAGCCGCCCGGCGTTCAATCCCAATGAATCGCGCAGCCAACCGTTCGTGCCAAGCAGCGAACGGAAGAGCCAGCGCACGAGGCGTGGCTTGCCGCGCACAGCATCAAAGATCTTCTTGTGAAAGAGATACCAAAGGCGCGGCACTCCGGTGAGCGTCGTCACGCCGCCCTCCTTCAGTCCGCGCGCAATCTCTTCGCTGTTTACCTCAGTGATGTAAACAATCCGCGCGCCGATGACCGTCGCCAGCCAAAGATTTACGATTTGCGAATAAGCATGGAACAACGGGAGGAGACTAAGGATCACTTCGCGATCCGAAAGGTGCATTACCTCCTGCACGCCATCAACTTCCGCATAGATGTTGCCGTGGGTGAGTGGCACACCTTTGGGCACCCCGGTCGTGCCCGAGGTGTACATCAGCACGGCGATGTCACTTGCCCGGGCGGGTGGCACTGCAGCGTCGAACTCCGGCGGCCGAGGCGTTGCCGACCATTCAGCCAGAACCGGTCCGGAACTGTTATCGGCTTGCAGCATTACAGCCTTAATTGGCCGGCCCAATTGATCGCAAACCTCGCCAAATTTTTCCAGATTAGAGGCGGAGACGAAAGCCAGCTTTGTTTGTGAGTTCTCCAGGAAATTTGCGAGTGCTTCGACTGGAGCGCTGGGATCGAGCGGCACGACCACCGCGCCACGATACATCGTGCCCAGGTAAGCGATGGCCCAGTTGGGATGATTCTCGCCGATGATCGCCACTCGATCACCAAAAGCGATCCCCTCGATTCCGAGGCGATAAGCCAGGCTGCGGATCTGCGAAAGCATCGAGCCAAACGTCGTCGCTTCCGCGCCGTCCGTACCGAGCAGCGTCATCGCGACTTTTTCAGGCCGCTGATTGACCGCCTCAATTAGCCTTTGGCAGAAAGTTTGTTGTTGCATTATTAAGATCGGTGAAAGATTCCTGCTCGCACTCTCACCGGTTACAATAGGGTGGTAATTTGTGCTCCGCGAGGCGGCCGCAGTTTGAGATTTAATCAAACTCAGCCACCACCGGAGCGTGGTCCGATGGCCGCTCCCAGGAGCGCGGACTGGTGTCAATCCAGGTATTGACGTTCCGCGCTACCAGCGACCGGCTAATCCAGATATGGTCGATACGCAAGCCGAGGTTGCGCCGAAAGGCGCCGGCCCGATAGTCCCACCAGGAATATTGACCGGCGTCTTCGGTATGCAGTCGAAACGCGTCTGTGAAACCCCATTCTTTTACACGTCTAATTGCCGCGCGCTCCGGATCACTAAAGAGAATGCGCCCCTGCCAGAGGCGAACATCGTGTACATCGCGCTCCTCAGGCGCGACGTTAAAATCGCCGCATAACAGGACCGGCGTATCGGCAGCGTAATGGGCGTCAAAGAATTTGCGCAGACGCTCCAACCACTCCAGCTTAAACTGATATTTTTCAGAGCCCACCATCTGTCCGTTGGGCACATAGACATTAACAACCTGAATACCGCCGACCTGGGTGGAGAGCAAACGCGCATGGGACCCCTCGAGATCGTCAGGATAGCCACGCTGTCTTATAACGCATTCTGCACGCGCAAGAATAGCGACTCCGTTATAAGTTTGTTGTCCAAAGGTCAGGCAGTTATAGCCACGCTCACGGAAAACATCCGTGGGAAACTTATCGTCGGTACATTTTATCTCCTGCATGCAAAGCACGTCAGGGCGAATCTCGTCCAGCCAACGGGTCACGTTCGGGAGCCGGGCGAGGATTGAATTAACGTTCCAGGTAGCGATCTTCATTATCTGACAGGTGTTTAGAGTATGACGTTAGTCGGGGTGTTGGCTGGCGCATAGAACCCGACCAGAGCCGGCCCTCCAGACACCTGCGAGACTGCTCATAACGTGGCCATCAATCCGGCCAGTAATGTGCCGCGGCGCGCGATATCATCGATCAAAATGTGTTCATGCGTTGCATGTGCCCCATCACCGTCAATTCCCAACCCGTCCAGAACAGCAGCGCCGACAGCAGCCGCAAAATTCCCGTCTGAAGCACCGCCGACCTGGGCTTCCCCGAGTTCATAGCCAAAACCGGCAGCGATCAGCCGTGCTTGCTCGTAAAGGGCCAGCACCTGTTCGGTACGCTCGAGCGGCGGGCGATTAATTCCGCCCCGGACCACGATTTCCACTCGCGAATCATAAGATTTAAGCGCAACGATGGCGGCTTCCGCGCGCTCACCCTCTTCATTCGATCGGAAACGCAAATCGACTTCGGCAACGGCTTCGGCGGGCACAACATTAGACACCGTCCCGCCGCGCACAACACCGACATTGACGGAGATACCCTGCGATTGATTGTTCATTCGATGCAGGTATTCGATCTGCCGGGCGATTTCCAGGATGGCGCTGGCGCCTTTCTCCGGTTCGAGGCCGGCGTGGGCAGCTTTGCCGCGCGCCTCGATAGTGAACATGCCGGTTCCCTTCCTTCCTGTCTTAACTCTACCGCCGGCCACCGGCGGTTCCAGCACCAACACTGAGCGCGCGCGCTTTGCCTCTGCCTCGACCAGGCCCCGGCCGGACATGCTGCCGGTCTCTTCATCGCAGGTGAGCAACAACACCACGGGACAGCGCGGCGTGATATTCAGTGTGGCGCAAGCGCGAATAGCTTCAATTGCCAGGGCGCAATTCGCTTTCATGTCGAATACGCCAGGCCCATAGGCCCGATTGCCTTCAATGCGCCAGGGGCGGCTCTGCAAAGATCCGAGCGGATGAACGGTATCGGTATGGCCGAGAATCAAAATCGTCCGGGCGCCGTTGCGGCCTCCGGCAAATGCCTGGACCCGAAGATTCTCGCCATAGTTCTCGGTGGGAATTCGCTCGATGGAGTTTATTGCATTAATGGTACGCGCGGCCGCGGCGAGCATCGAGACCACTGCTTTGCTGCCCGCATCGTTTCCCGAGGGTGATTCTGTTTCCACCAGGGCCCTTGTCAAGGCAAGAATCTCACGTTGGCGCTTCACAAAATAGTCGTGAAAGGCAGTGGCGGTTGTATTGGTTGTGGTGAGTGACATCAGGTTTGGTCTTCGGTCTTCGGTCTTGGGTCTTGGGTCTTGGGTCACGGTTGCACCCTGCTCTTTATCTCCTAACGGATGACTTCCTGCCGCACGGTCAACTCTTCGATTCGCGCCAGCCTGACGTCGTACCCAATTCCGGGCTTTTGCGGCGCCCGGATCGTACCCGTCTCCGTAACGGTAACCTCGGGCTCAATAATATCCTCGGCCCAGTAACGAGCACTGGCCGAGATGTCGCCCGGCAAAGTAAACCCGGCCAGCGTGGCCAGCGCGATGTTGTGCGCGCGGCCAATGCCGGATTCCAGCATCCCGCCGCACCAGACAGGAATCCCATTCTCGCGGCAAACTTTCTCAACCCGCTGGGCCTGGGCATGCCCGCCGACTCGTCCCAGCTTGACGTTGATTATCCGGCCCGAACCCAGCTGAATCGCATGCCTTGCATCTTCCGCCGAATGGATCGATTCGTCCAGACAAACGGGCGTCTTAATCTGCTGCTGCAACTTTGCGTGATCGAAAATATCGTCGTGAGCCAGCGGCTGTTCGATCATCATGAGATTGAACCGATCGAGCTCTTGAAACAAGGAGGTATCCGCCAGACTGTAGGCCGAGTTGGCGTCTCCCATCAGACGGATGTCTCCGAACTGCCGGCGCACCTCTGCAATGATGTTCGCGTCCCAACCCGGCTTGATCTTGATCTTGATGCGCTGATAGCCGGCCGCGAGTTCTTTCTCGATCTTCTTAATTAATTCCCCAATCGAATCCTGAATCCCAATCGAGACGCCGCAGGGAATCTCATCCTGGACGCCGCCCAGGTGGCGCCATAAAGGCACTCCCTCCCGCCTCGCTTCCAGGTCCCAGCAGGCAGTCTCAATGGTGGCCTTGGCCATGCGGTGCCCGCGGACGGGCTTCATCAAGCCCCAGGTGTCGGCCGCGCGCTCGAGATCATGCCCGACAATCATGGGAGCGAGAAACTCCTTGAGGGTTGACCAGGCGCCGTCGGTCCATTCGTCGCTGTAGAACGGGCCTTCACCGGCGGTACACTCGCCCCAGCCCTCGCCACCCTCCTGATCGATTACGCGGGCCAGCACTATACGTCGTTCCGTGGTGCGGCCAAAGCTGGTCTCGAAGAAATGAAGCAACGGCAGACGAATCTCACGCAGCTCTACTGACGATATGATCAACTGATGTGGGCTCCATCCTGGAAGTTCAGCAATCCGAAGTTCAGCAATTATGCCTACGCTCGGGTGTTTTGTCAGCCTGGCGTTAATAACGGTGACGCTTAGTCAGCGCTGTGTTCTTTGCCCTGAAAAACACTCCCTGACGGGCACCGAGGCAATTTCGGCGACGATGTAAGGAATTTTGCATCTTTCCTTGACCTCTTGCAAAATTATTGCTAAAAGCTTCCTTCCCTGTAAGAACTTTTGCTACCGAGCCAATCTCAGACGGCGGCTATTTTCCGGATCGGATTGCTCACAAAAATGGCTGTCCGCACTAATCAACTCAATGAGAGGAACACTTATGTCGAAATCCACCCGCCGGGTCGCAAACCGCTTGCGGCGTCTTGTTCTACTAATGGTTGTCCTATTGTTTGGAATTGCCATTATGGTGCAGCTGATGTTCTCTGCGCGTCACGTGCAGGCAGTGTCAGCTACAGTCGTGATTAGCCAGGTATACGGCGGAGGGGGTAACTCGGGCGCAACGCTCAAGAATGACTTCATAGAATTATTCAATCGCGGTAACTCACCGGTCAGCCTTAGCGGCTGGTCGGTTCAGTACGCGGCCACGACAGGAACCAGTTGGCAAAAAACAGACCTAACGGCCGTAACGCTTCAACCCGGGCAGTACTACCTCGTTCAAGAAGCGCAGGGTACAGGCGGCACGGTGAATCTTCCCACTCCAGATGCCACCGGAACAATTGCCATGGCCGCGGGCGCCGGAAAAGTGGCCTTGGTAAGCAATCAAACGTTGATAACTTCTGGCACTAGCTGCCCCTCCGGAGCCAGCATTGTCGATTTCGTAGGTTATGGTACTGGTACAAATTGTTTTGAGGGCAGTGGACCAACGCCGTCGATATCCGCCACACTAGCAGCGTTGAGGGCCGCCGCGGGATGTAACGACACAGACAATAACTCAACCGACTTCGCAACCGGTGCTCCTAATCCTCGTAATACCGGTGCGAGTCTTAATGTTTGCGCTGGCCCGACACCCACCCCGACGCCGACGCCAACCCCAACACCCACTCCGACTCCGACACCGACGCCCACTCCAACGCCGACGCCCAGTCCAACTCCAACTCCTACGCCGGCGAGCAACGTAATCATTAACGAAGTCGATTCAGACAACACAGGTACCGATACGACGGAGTTTGTTGAGCTCTACGATGGCGGCGCCGGTAACACTTCGCTGACTGGCTTGGTTGTGGTCTTCTATAACGGCAGCAATGATCTATCTTATGCCTCATTTGATCTCGATGGATTTACTACGAATGCCAATGGCTACTTTACTTTGGGAAATGCGGCAGTGCCTGGCGTTGACCTGGTTTTCCCGGACAACACCCTCCAAAACGGCGCCGACGCGGTAGCCCTCTACCTGGCCAACGCTGCTGACTTTCCGATCGGCACGCCGGTTCCGACGCCGAATCCGAGTCTGCAGGACGCAATCGTTTATGACACAAGCGACCCTGACGATCCCGGCCTTCTGGCATTGCTGAATGCCGGACAGCCCCAGGTCGATGAGAACGGTGGCGTAAGCGGACAAACCCAGTCGAGCCAACGCTGCCCCAACGGCACAGGCGGGCAGCGCAACACCTCTACCTACACCCCAAACACGCCCAGTCCGGATGGTGTAAACAACTGCGTGCCGCCGCCTCAGCCAAGCAACAGCGTGATCGTGATCAGCCAGCTCTACGGCGGCGGAGGTAACTCCGGCGCAACTTATCAAAACGATTACGTAGAGTTGTATAACCGCGGCACCACCACAGTTGACATCGGCGGCTGGTCGCTGCAATACGCTTCAGCTACCGGCAGCGGCTGGGACTTCAACAAACAACCCCTCGGCGGAACGATCGCTCCGGGTGAATATCTTCTGATCTCGCTGGCGTCGGGCGGGGCAAACGGCGCCCCTCTGCCGCCCGCCAACATCTACGGCCTGATAAACATGAGCGGCACCAACGGCAAGGTCGCCCTGGTCGACAACTTTGATGGACTGGTTGGCAACTGTCCCACCAGTGATCCACACGTTAAGGACTTTGTCGGTTACGGCACTGCCGACTGCCGCGAGGGCGCTGCGACGGCGCCGGCGCCCAGCAATACAACCTCAATATCCCGCCTCGGCGGTGGGTCGGTAGACACTGACAATAACGGCAGCGACTTTATTACCGGCTCACCAAATCCGCGCCGGACCGCGCCCATCGTTGAACTGGGGCCTTTGGTTTTGAGTACCGACCCGCGCACGAACGGCATCAACGCTCCGCGCGATGCAACCATCCAGGTTACCTTTACCGAGCCGGTAGACGTGGTTGGCTCGTGGTTTGACATCACCTGCGCCGGCACCGGCCAACACAACAGCGCGACCTTTGCCGTCAACAACGGCGGCCGCGACCGCTTCATTACGCCGAACGTTAACTTTCTGGCGGGCGAACAGTGTACTGTCACGATCTTCAAAGACCAGATTCACGATCAGGATCTGGACGACAGTGCGCCAAACACCGACACCCTGCCGGCCAATTACGTCTGGTCATTTACGGTTTCGACCGGCACCGCACCGCCTTACCCCGCGAGCGTGCATCTGACGATGGGTAACCCCAGCGGCGCCATTGCCAACACCGGCCTGCCCAATAACTACCTGATGGAAAAGCCTGAATACGCGCTCTCTTACAACAGGAGTCTCGGCCGTCCGAACTGGGTTAGCTGGCACCTGACCGATGAGTGGATTGGCAGCTTAACGCGGGTGGACACTTTCCGTCCCGACCCGGCGGTGGATCCCACCTGGTATCGCGTGCAGTCATTCGATTTCTCTCTCAGCGGTTTTGACCGCGGGCACATGGTTCCCAACGCCGACCGCGACAAAGAGACTTCGATCCCCATCAACCAGGCGACCTTCCTGATGTCGAACATGCTGGCGCAGGCTCCTGATAATAATCAGGGCCCGTGGGCAGAGTTTGAGGGTTACCTCAGGACCCTGCTGCCGGCTGACGAGATCTACATTGTCGCGGGTGGCGTGGGCGCCGGTGGTTCGGGAAGTAATGGCGGCGTCACCATGACGCTGGCAAACGGCAATGTCACCGTCCCGGCCCAAACCTGGAAGGTGGCGTTGGTGATTCCAAAGCTAAGCGGTGACGACATTTCGCGCGTGTCATGCAATTCGCGAACGATCGCCGTCATCATGCCCAACACACAGGGCATCAGGACTGATCCCTGGGGAAACTTCCTGACGACTGTCGATGCGGTCGAGGCTTTGACCGGCTATGACTTCTTCTCGAACCTGCCGGAACCGATCCAGCGGTGCGTGGAAGCGGGCAGAAACGGCGTCAATCCGCCGCTGGACACCGACGCCGACGGCGTGCCTGATGTGATGGATAATTGCCCGTTCGTAGCCAACTCCAATCAGGCAAACTTCGATAACGACATGTTGGGCGATGCCTGTGACCCGGATGACGACAATGACGGGGTGTGGGACATGAACGATCTATGTCCCAACACTCCGCCCAACACTCAGGTGAATACTGACGGCTGTCCGGACGCCGACGGCGATGGGGTGGCCGATACGGCTGACAACTGTCCCAACGTCGCGAATTCCGATCAGGCAAATTTTGATAATGACGGCCTCGGTGATGCCTGCGATGAGGACGACGACAACGACGGCGATCCCGACACGACTGATTGTGCGCCGCTTAATCCGGCCATCAATCACAGCGCAGTCGAAGTCTGCGACGGTCTTGATAACAACTGCAACGGGATCATCGATGAAGGTTTCACCGACACGGATGGCGACACTCAGGCCGATTGCGTGGACACGGATGACGACAACGACACCGTGCCCGATGCTACTGATAACTGTCCTTTGACGGCTAACACCGACCAGGCAGACAACGATCAGGACGGCGTCGGTGACGCCTGCGATGCCGATGATGACAACGACACCGTGCCCGATGTGACCGACAACTGCCCGTTAACGCCCAACACCAGTCAGGCAGACAACGATCACGATGGCGTCGGCGATGCCTGCGATGCGGATGATGACAACGATGGCGTGCCGGATACGACCGACAATTGTCCGCTCACGGCCAACCACGACCAGGCAGACAACGATCACGATGGCCTCGGCGATGCCTGCGATGCTGACGATGACAACGACGGCGTGCCGGACGCCACCGACAACTGCTCGCTAACGGCCAACCCCGACCAGGCAGACAACGATCACGATGGCCTTGGCGATGTCTGCGAAAATGACGATGACAACGATGGCGTGCCCGATGCGAGTGACAATTGCCCGCTGATCGCCAATCCCAGCCAGTCGGACAATGATCAAGACGGCCTCGGTGATGCCTGCGATCCCGATGACGACAATGACGGCGTGCCGGATACGACCGACAACTGTGCGTTCGTAGCCAATCCTGGCCAGGCGGACAACGATCACGATGGAGCTGGCGACGCCTGCGATGCCGACGACGACAATGACGGTGTGCCGGACACCGCCGACAATTGTCCTTTCACGGCCAACCCGGGTCAGTCGGACATCGACCATGACGGTATCGGTGACGTTTGCGATCCCGACAATGACAACGATGGTGTGCCGGACGCGACCGACAATTGCCCGCAGACACCCAATCCGGATCAGCGCGATACCAACGGCGACGGAGTAGGTGATGTTTGCACGCCGTACCAGCTACCGGCCGGCGGTTTGTTTGTAATCGGCGACAACGTAAGTCTGGCGAACGGCGCCACGGTTTACTTCTGGGGCTCGCAGTGGTCGCAGAATAACCCGATGAGCCTCGGGTCAGGCCCGAATGCGTTTAAGGGCTTCGAGAACGGTCCTTCGCCGCCGGCTTGCGCTGGCACGTGGACGAGCCGGCCCGGCAACAGCTCGAATCCGCCGGCCGGGCTGCCCCAATACATGGCGGTGATTGTCTCCAGCTCGATCCAGCAGAACGGCACAGTCCTTTCTGGAGACATCAGGAAGATCATCGTCGTGCGGACGAATCCGGGCTACGGCCCGTCGCCGGGCCATCCCGGCACTGGTCAGGTAGTCGCAGTACTTTGCGGCAACTAGCCTGCGAGATGCACGAGAGTCACTGGAACCCCACTCGGCGTTCCAGTGGCTCGGTGATGGCGGAGGGAAACCGGACCTATTTGCAGCCAAAGGCTCACTCACGACCGTCGTGAGCGAGCCTTTGTTCTGCTTTTATGAACTTACACGCAGACACGGAGGGAATAGGAAGTTGAAAAGCGACGAAGTGATATTAGCGGAGTTGAAAAAGGCGAGCGAAGGCCTGCTAGTTATTAGCGAGTCTGACTATCCACTCGAACCCATCCGCTGGAACGGCCAAATTGCAATTACACCCGAGTACCTTTGTAGCATTGGTGGATTGCCGGCGGACTCCCCGGTAGAGGAAACTGACGTGGAGACGTTCTTTCACATGAGCGAGAAATTTCGAAACGTTACGGCCCTGCTTAACAAGAATCTGTCAGGGCTCAAGGTCTATAAGGTTGGCCTCATAAATATCCCTGTGTATATCATCGGCCGCAGCCCGGAAGGCAATTGGCTCGGGTTCTCCACCCGTCTGATTCAGACCTAGAGGAGCTGTAGTAGCCCACTCGGTGGAAACTTTTCAACGTCAATAATTTACTACACGAATCAGACCGCGAGAGGTGGTGGTAAGTAGAGGTTAAAATTTCAGCAGTACGGGATCTCTGTTCAGAGTGTGGATGGTTGCTCCATCGGTTCTGAGGTGGGTGAAATGGTTGACCGCTAAGGCTCGTTGACCCGACTGAATAAAGGCCTTCATTGCGGTAAACACATTATCAGCGTCGGGTCTAGGATGTTTGAGTACAATGACCCCGCCGTGATGGCAAGGTTTGTATTTCTTCTTGGTGATGGTTTTTTTGTCGCCGGTCAGCAATACCCGTCTGAGATTGACCGTGCCTTCGTTAACCAAGACTTCGTCCTTTGCGTCTTGCCGAAAGCCGCATTCAATAATCGTCTTAATCTTCAATGCTCGTATTTTTCTCAGAGCCGCGAGTATTGTCGGATCAAGCAGATTATAGTCAATCATCAGATTCAGATGATTCAGGGTCACACGCCGCTTCGATGAAGTCTTGGGCATAGGCAATGGCTTCTTTGATTTGCTTTGCGCTTACGTCGGGATAGATTCCCTGTACTCTTTGTATGTCTCCATACACGTATAGCTTAGCGAGAATGTCACCTACGGACAGTCGAACATTCTTGATATGAGGAATCCCTCCAAAAATCCCCGCATCGGTGCTGATGCCTGGATGCGTTTTGCAGAGCCTAGACGCCAGAGCGCGGAGCTTCTCACTTAGACCCTGTTCTGCTATTGGTGCCTTAAGGCGCGTATCTACACCACAACGAGGTGGGATTTCTACAACGACCCCGGTGCCACCCCATTTACTTAGAATAAACGCGGAAGCAAACTCATCCTCAAAGCCCTTGTCGTGTTTTCGAGGTTTTCTTATTTCCGCCATTGTTTTTCTCCTGCTCCCTCACTAGAGAAGATACCGTTCCGCGTAGTTTTTCTAATTCCACGAATAGGTCAAACTTCTTCAATCGTATTGCGCTCTCTTTTTGTCGGATATTTAAGTAAATTTTCGTTTTTAGCTGTTCGAGAACCACATGCTGAATAAGGTGACCTTTTGGATATTGAAGCGCTAGACCTGCTACCTTTAGTCCAGTCAAAGCCTTATCGTCCGCAACTAAAGGGAACGGCAGAGGGATAGCTGTAGAAAATTCTCTCTTGTCGAATCTGTACGTTGTGTTGATGCGCGATGTTACTGTGTCGTGCTTAAAGAACCCACCAAGCCACTTTGCGCTCTCTTCTAGGTAAGGAGGCTTTTCATCCGTCCTTTTTTTGCCCGCTTGGTGAAAACTAAGAGTCGCTACTCCTGTTTCATCCTTATGGATCAGTATTCTGAGATGCGCATGGTTCTTTGGTGGTTTGGAGCGGCTTCCAAAAGAAAGGACAAGAAATAGATCACCATCCTCATCCACGTACTCGCTCTCGTCCTTAACTTTTACTGCCTTAAGAAAGCCGTCCTTATCAAATTCTTTCAGCGTAAACGATATCCGAATGTCGAACGCTTCGCATTGGAAATCTTCCATATTCATTGGATATGAACCCTGAACCGTCGCCTAATCCTGTGACTACAACTCCGGCTGGATTATGGTAATCTAAAGACCTAACATAAGTAGTACAATCATGTAAAGGGCGTTGGGCCGGATTAACCGCAGCGGAAGCTCGCTATGAAAGAAAAATCCGAGTTTGGTGCATTCGATAAAGCATGAGCGGACTCTTGGCCGTTCCATACTTCTGAATTACAAAAGAAATTAGAAGAAGAGAAATGGGAAAAGGCTAAAAACAAGAAGAAGCGGACTACTTCGACCGCTTCTTGCGCCCGCGCTTCTGCTTCCGGTGAAAAGCGAGTTGCCTAGCACGATAATTTATCGTCGTCAGGTAGTTTGCCAGTGACTCCGCCAAGGTGAGACGCTTGCCGAGAACTTGCTCCATTGCTCGCTGAAATCGTTCTCTATCGTTGCCCTTACTATTGTTGAAACGAAACGGCTTACTGCACCGTGAAGGGACCGCGCTTGGTATTCGGAATTACCACAGTTCGGACTTCACCGAGACCTCCAACAAACCCATGACAGCAACGGTCAGGCCTTGATCGTCTCCGGTGTTGCAGAAATTTCCGGCCCGCAGGCTCCGCTATTTGGTCGTTACGGCCTTCGACGCCGCGCCACCAAGACTGCTTCGCACAGTGATGTTCTGCGGGTTCACCGGCCAGGAGAACTGGCCACTGTACTTGCCCGCCCCAATATTTCGCAACTGTCCCACGAACGCTCCGGTCGCCGTGACATAAACCCTCAGCGTGGCAGTGGCGTCTGTGTCGGTAGCGTCAACGCGCAACTGACTTTTCGAGATTGCATACTCCGCGCGTTGAATGGCGATCTTCTCAAGCGCTTTAACGCTGAGCACGGCCGTTTTGGTCACCCCACCATAGCCGGCGGAAATCGTTACCGAGGTCGTCGCGCTCACCGGATTTGTGGAGACAATAAAACCAGCGCTCGTCGTACCTGCCGCAACTGTCACGCTCGAGGGAGTACTCGCAACCGCGCCGTTGCTGCTGGCGAGCGTAATCAAGGCGCCTCCGCTCGGCGCCGCGCCACTCAGAGTAACAGTGCCCTGCGCAGCGCTGCCGCCGGTAACGCTGGTTGGATTCAACGTCAGCGAAGAGAGGGTCACCGGTGTAGGGGATGGCGTCGGCGTCGGTCC
>Ga0209798_10000793_pt1 | contig 19390 bp, 13 predicted proteins | sample DOMMetBare3Fresh_FD_187475 | JGI IMG/M metagenome (GOLD analysis project Ga0209798, IMG submission 187475) | Wetland sediment microbial communities from St. Louis River estuary, USA, under dissolved organic matter induced mercury methylation -... | ecosystem: Environmental > Aquatic >...
CTAGCAGGCTGCTGAAAAAGTAACCTTGTTGCATGGTCCAACGTAATAGTGGCGAGTAGTCGAACCTCGCAACCAGGAGAACAGAAACGAATGCGTGGAGATGATCTGCAGCAAGCGGGAATGTTTAGTTACTTGTCGCCCGAGCAACGAGTGCCGCAGGATCATCCTTTGCGCGCGATTCGCAAGATTACCGAGGCGGTGTTCGTGGAACTGTCGCCACAGTTCGACAAAATGTATGCGCGCCTGGGTCGGCCATCGATTGCGCCGGAGAAGTTGCTGCGGGCGTTGCTGTTGCAAGTGCTTTACAGCGTGCGGAGCGAGCGCCTGCTGATGGAAGAGTTGAACTACAACATGCTCTTTCGCTGGTTCGTGGGCTTGAACATGGACGACCACGTTTGGGACCCGACCACCTTCACGAAGAATCGCGAGCGGTTGTTGCGTGGCGACATCGCGGAAGAGTTCTTCGCGGGCGTGTTGGAACAGGCGCGCGGGTACGAGTTGCTCAGCGATGAGCACTTTACAGTTGATGGCACGCTGCTGGAAGCGGCGGCGAGTCTGAAGAGTTTCAAGGCCAAGGATCAGCACGACGAGCCGCCGCCGGACGATCCCGGCAATCCGACAGTAAACTTTCACGGCCAGAAGCGCTCGAACAAAACCCATCAATCTACTACTGATGCGGAAGCAATGTTGTGCCGCAAGGGCAAAGGCAAAGAGGCGAAGATGGGTTATGCCGGACATCTGTTGATGGAGAATCGCAACGGTCTGGCGGTTTCCGCTTGCGTGACTGCGGCGACCGGCACCGCGGAGCGCGAGGCGGCTCTGGTCTTCGCTGACGAGATCAGCGGCAGCGGTCGAGTAACGCTGGCTGGCGATAAGAACTATGACACGCATGACTTCGTGAACGACCTGCGTGCGCTGGCAGTAACGCCGCACGTGGCCCAGAACAACACTAATCGGCGCTCGGCCATCGATGGCCGGACCACGCGGCATGTCGGTTACCAAATCAGTCAGCGGAAACGCAAACGGATCGAAGAGATCTTTGGTTGGCTGAAGTCGGTGGGCTTGCTGAACAAGCTGCGCCATCGCGGTACCGAACGCGTCAACTGGATCTTCATCTTCGCGGCTGCGGCTTACAACCTGGTCCGCATTAGAAATCTGGCCGAAGTCACCTGAAAGACGGCGACCACTTGCCCAAAGGCGCTTAGGCAAGCGAAATAAAGTGGCCCACGAGCCACTCAAGGGATCAACCGCAGAAAGAAAATCGCACATCATCGATAAGCAAAAGTTTTCACGAAGACGAAACCAGTAACAATCCCTATTTTTTCAGCAGCCTGCTAGGTCTGGACCACCTTCTTCGGCTGAGTTAGGTACCGCTCGGGCATTGAACTTTCTGCCCGCGGCACTCGTTCGAAAGTTTATGTATTGTCCCCAATGTGGCACTGAATCGTCGGCAACGTTGCAGTATTGCCGTCTTTGTGGCGCCAATCTGAAAGTGATTGGCAAAGCTGTGGCGCTCAGCGAAGCCATTGCCCGCAGCGATCGTGGACCTCTCCCAAAGCTCAAGGAGATGGTGCGAAACTTCAAACTCGAGCAGGTCACCGATGAAATCTCCGGCGCTTTGGAGAGGATGAACGAGGAGATCGTCCGCAGTTCAGATGAGCCGCAGCCAAAGCCAACTCCCTGGTGGCAGCTGCGCGAAAAGAAGTCTCCCGAACGCCGGCGGGAAGACCAGCGAGTGAGAGGCACTATCTCATTCTTTAGCGGCATTGGATTAACGATTTTTCTTTATAACCTGGCCGGCGCTGTTGTGCTGAAGCTGCCGCCCGATGTATTGGCCAAAATTCCCTTTGAACTCGAACCTATGATTCGTGTGCTGTGGACTGTGGGATTGATTCCCACACTCTCAGGGGCCGGGCATCTGGTCGCCAGTCTTTTTATCAAGTCGACGCCCACGCAGCGGCTGGAGTCGGCGGTTTCGGCACCGGTGGTGCTAAAGCCCGGGATCGAAGTTCCCGCCGCGATTGTGTCCGAGACAGCACCGCGCAGTGTGACGGAGGGAACAACAGAACTGCTCCATTCCGACTGATCAACTCTGAGAACCCCACCGGTTCAGTTATCATCACACCGCCGATGAATTTGTTTTCGCAACACGGGCGGTCAATGGTTCTGGCTATCGCCTCAGTGCTCTCACTAGTGGCCTGCGGCTTTGGGTTTGCCTCGCGTGCTCAGGACCCGGCGGATCAGGATGATGTAATTCGCACAGAAACAAATCTCACCAACATCCTGCTCACGGTTACTGACAAACACAATCGTCTGATTACAAATTTGCTGGCAGACGATCTGCGCGTGCTGGAAGATGGCGTGCCGCAGAAGCTCTTCACTTTTCAGCGCGAAACGGACCTCCCGTTGGCAATTGCTTTTCTAATAGACGTCAGCGCTTCCGAAGAACACACGCTGCCCGATGAAAAGGCCGCCGCGCGGACCTTTATCGAAACCGTTATTCGCTCCAGCAAGGACGAGGCGGCAATCATTCCCTTCACGGATTACGCCTATCTCGAGCAGGGTCTGACCAGAAATGTGCTGGGCGTCTACCAGGCGCTGGGACGTGTTGAGGCCGCCCTGCCTTCTTATGTGGGTACGGGCCGGCCCATCAGCGGCATAGCTTCCCGACCTGGCGGGGTGGCCGACCCACCCGAAGGTTCGACAGCGATCTGGGACGCCATTACGGTGAGCGCGAGCGAAGTCCTGGCCCGCAGTCCCAGCCAGCGACGCCGGGTGATGATTCTTTTGACCGACGGACAGGACAGCAGCAGCCGCGTAACGAAGTTTGAGGCGATCGATCAGGCGCTCAAGACCGAAACTGTGATTTATGCCATCGGCATTGGCGACAGCAGGTTCGAAGGTGTCGATAGAGGGGTGCTCAGAATGGTGGCTGAGAGTACCGGAGGCCGCGCGTTTTTTCCCCGTAAAGGCGCCGAGCTCAATGCCGTTTTTGCCGAGCTCGAGCAGGAGCTGCGGTCACAATACTTGCTGGCCTATTCCTCCAGTAATAAAGCTCGGGATGGCGCCTTTCGGAAGACCAGTATCGAGATCTTAAATACCAACCTGTTCAAAGAACGTTTGAAACTTCGCTACCGTCCGGGTTACTTTGCCGCGCCTCTGCCAGCCCGACCTTAACAATTGGTTTGGACTTGGGTGGCTGCGGGGCTTCGCCATCACGGCTTGGCGCCTATGCGTGAAAATCTTTTGCTATATTTGACTGGACGACGGTGTCTCCATACGATAGCGCCCAAATTGGAAGTTTCGTGAAAGGAGTTCCCGTGAATAACAGTAAACCGTCTAATAGTTTCCGAACTCGAAGGGCGCTATGGCCATTGCTCGCACTCCTGCTGACAATGTCAGCCGTCGGGCAGCTGGCCGCTCAACGCAAGCCCAAAGAAGCCGCGGCAACGGATTCGATCAACATTCCCTTTGAAACCTATAAGTTACCCAACGGCCTTAATGTGATCCTCTCGGTCGATCGGGCCACGCCGACCGTGGCGGTGGACATCTGGTATCACGTCGGCTCCAAGAACGAGGTGCCCGGGCGCACAGGCTTTGCCCACCTGTTCGAGCACGTGATGTTTACAGGCTCCGCTCATGTGCCGTATGGAATGCACGACAAACTCACCGAAGGCGTAGGTGGAAGCAATAACGGTTCGACGAATAATGACCGCACTAATTATTTTGAGATTGTTCCGTCGAATTACCTCGAATCTGCGCTTTGGATGGAAGCCGATCGCATGGGCTTCCTGTTGGACAAGTTGGATTTGGTCAAGCTCAACGCCCAGCGCGACGTCGTCAAGAATGAGCGCAGGCAAAGCTACGACAATCAACCCTACGGCCGGGTCAGCGAGATCTATGCGGCGGCGATCTATCCGAAAGGACATCCTTATTCCTGGCCGGTCATCGGATCGATGGCGGATCTGAGCGCGGCTTCGGAAGATGACGTCAAAGACTTTTTCCGACTCTACTACGCGCCCAACAATGCCACCCTGGCGGTGGTGGGTGATTTTGATCCGGCACAGGCAAAACTATGGATAGCGAAATACTTTAACGATCTACCGCAGGGCAAGGCGGTGCAGCGACCGGCAGTGCCGCTCATTAAACTCGATCAGGGAAAACGCCTCGTGTACGAAGATCGCGTAACGCTGCCACGGTTGTATCTTGATTGGCCGACAGTTGGCGCCAAAAATGAAGACGACCTGGTCCTCGATGTGGTGGCGGCCATTCTTTCGGGTCCGCGAACCGCCCGGCTGACGAAAGCGCTCGTTTACGATTCACAGGCAGCCGCTAACGTTTTTGCTTTCCAGGCGACTAATGAAGACGTCGGGGAGTTCCAGATTGTGGTTGTGCCTCGACCTGGCCACACGCTTACGGAACTCGAGGCGAAGGTAGACGAGGTGATACAGAATTTCCTGCGCGAAGGACCAACGCCCGAAGAGATGCAAAAGGCCACCAGCGGTGCTGAGTTGAGCTTTCTGCGCGGGCTCGAATCAAACCTGGGCAAAGCTGAACAGCTTATCAATGGCGCTGTATATCACGGTGACCCGGGATACTTTCGCACAGACTACCAGAAACGGATGGCCGTCACCGCTGCCGACGTCAAGCGGGTAGCGAATACTTATCTTTCCCGGGACCGGGTGGTGCTGAGTGTTGTCCCGCAGGGCAAAAAGGATCAGGCAGCCAAGCCGGCTGAGAGTGAAACGGTCAGCCAGCACCGTCGAGCAGGCAACACGCGTGGAGGTAGATCATGAAGACATACAGACAGCGTACGGCATTTATTTTTGCGCTTGTTTTAAGCGTTGCGACTCTCAACACTGCACTGCAGGCCCAGCAACCGCTTGACCGGACAAAGGTCCCCGCGCCGGGCAAAACCCCGCAGTTACGTGTTCCCACCTGGACCAAAACGTCACTGGCCAACGGCGCTACATTGATCGTTTCCGAGCGACGTGACTTGCCGCTTGTTTCTTTTTCGATCACCTTCGTGGGCGGCGCCAATCAGTTTGAACCGGTCGAGCGCCGGGGGCTGGCAGCCATCACCGCCTCGATGTTGACCGAGGGCACAACGACGAAAACCGGCGATCAGCTTTCCGACGCGCTGCAGCTGCTGGGTACCAATGTCACCATAAATATCGGCGCTGAGGAAGGCTCTTTAGGCTATGTTTCCACGACACGAAATTTTGAGAGAACGTTGGCGCTGCTGTCAGACATGATGTTGAACTCGACTTTCCCGCCAGAAGCCCTGGAGCGTTTGCGGGGACGAACCCTCGTGGGACTCGCCCAGGCCAAGGACCAGCCGACGATTGTTGGCGCCCAGGTGTTTGCCAAAGTCTTGTACGGTGGTGCCCACCCTTACGGACAGCGAGCTACGGAAACATCAGTCAAGGCCATCACCCGCGATGATGTAATGACTTTTCAGAAGGCCTATTTCCAGCCAGGACGCGCAATCGTCACCGTCGTCGGTGACGTCAATGCGGGTCAGGTTAAGAGCGCCGTGGAAAAGGCTTTTGCGGGCTGGAAAAAAGCGGGGGATAAGCCCTCCTTCGACTATCCGAAGCTCCCAGAGCGACGTCCCGCGACGATCTATCTGGTTGACAAGCCGGGAGCGGCCCAGTCGGTGGTCAACATTGGCTTGCCCGGCCCACCACGAAACACGCCGGACTTTTTTGCTCTTCAAGTCCTGAATACGATCCTGGGCGGTCAATTTCAATCAAGACTCAATGCCAATATTCGCGAGCAAAAGGGTTACAGCTATGGCGTGAACTCGCGCTTCGATTTCGGCAAAGGGCCGGGCGCGTTTCGTGCCGGGGGATCGATATTTTCCGCCAAGACTGACGCGGCCCTAATCGAGTTTATGAAGGAACTCAGGGGTATTGTCGGAGAAAAGCCAATCACCGACGAGGAATTGCAGACGGCAAAAGAGGCGCTTATCCAGGGTTTGCCGCAACGGTTTGCTTCGGTCTCCGCGATTGGAAACACCATCGCCGGTTTGCTGGTGCAGGGGTTGCCGGATAACTACTATCAGAACTATGCGGGAGCTGTGGCAGCCGTTAGCAAAGAAGATTTGACGCGCGTGGCGAACCTTTATCTGGATCTCAATCATTTGGCCATCGTGATTGTAGGCGACCGAACGGCCGTGGAGCCGGCGCTGAAAGCCACCGGCATTGCGCCCATCACGATTCTGGACCTCGAAGGCAATCCGGTCGCGGGGGCCGCTGCGGCGCCGAAACCGGGAAACTGACGCTTGCTTGTAAGGCAAACTATTAGTTCGCGTTACCCCTTCCGATGTAAGTTTTGTTCGATCCCGAGCAAAGGCCAGCGTAGGTGTGGACGCAAGTTTAATCACTTGCGTTACATCTATCCGTCTTGCTCCGCGCTTCTTATTACTGCTAAGCTCGCCTCTCTCGGAGCTTCGTTTTTGAGCACGCCCACATGCAGCCAAATTCCGTAAATCGAAAGGTGTTAACTCTATGGCCATCAGCCAGGATTTGTTGGAAATACTCGCCTGCCCCGCCTGCAAGGCGAGGGTAGAATTGAAACCTGACGGCAGCGCACTCAAATGCGTCGAATGTCATCGCGTGTATCCAATCCGGGATGACATTCCTGTCATGCTAATAGACGAAGCGACCATAGAAAATGAAGAGTCTGCGGGAAATAGTTGAATCATCCCCGCGTATGCGCTCCGTTGCTGCGCAGGGTCTAAGGCGCGAGGAGGAACCCCAACCTCTGGGACCTGCTCGCTGGGACTGGGGCAGAGTCCGGAGCGTCCTGATTGTGCGACTGCGCTCGATTGGCGACACGGTTCTCACTACCCCGCCGCTGTTCGCTCTGCGAAGATTCCTTCCCGAAGCTCGGCTCGATATTCTGCTCGAGGATTGGGTCGCCCCGCTGCTGGAGAATTTTTCACTCGTGGATAACGTCATAGTGCTGAAACGCCGCAGTACTACCGCCCGGCTTCGCCTGGCTCGCGAGATCCGCGAAACGCAATATGACGTCGTCTACAACCTGCACGGGGGCACGACAGCGACGCTGTTAACCCGCGCTTCAGGCGCGCCGTACCGCGTCGGGTTCGCCCACTACCAATACGGACGCTTGCACAATCACCTGGCGCCTTCCTCATTGGCGTTGTGGGGGACTGAAAAAGCGCATTCAGTAGAACAGCAACTCGCGCTGCTCGGTTGGACCGGCATACCAGTTAGCGATCGCCCGCCGACACAACTGGGATTCTCCGAAGCTACTGCCGCCAGGGTCTCAGCAAAACTGAGCGCCGCTGGTATTGATTCTTTGACGCCGTTCGCGCTGGTCCATCCGGCAGCAGCCTTTGCCACTAAGCAGTGGGCGGTGGAGAAATTTGGCAAGGTTGCTGAATACCTGGCCGGCCGGGGTATTACCACGGTGGCCCTCGCGGCGCCGCATGAAGCGGGCATGATCGAGGGTCTGCTCGCTAACACCTCAGTCCCAATTGTAGGGTTCGCGGACCTGACGTTGCCCGAGGTGACCGCCCTGTCCGCGCGGGCGCGAGTATTTGTCGGCAACGATAGCGGGATTGCGCACATCGCAGCCGCAGTGCAAACTCCGGCAGTCGTCATCTTCGGCTCTTCCAACCTTGCGCACTGGAAACCCTGGGCAGCGGCGCCGGCCGAAGCGGTTCAGGAAGAAATGGAATGCCAGCCGTGTCATGGCTACTTCTGTGAAAAATTTGCGCAACCTGAATGTATTCTGCGCGTGCCGGTAGCGCGAGTAATCTCGGCCATCGAGAGGGTCTTGCGAGAATCAGCATTTTGAGGAGTTTTCTATCGCCAAAGCGCAGGCCTATAGCGGCAATGGAAAAAGATCCCCGCAGGAGTCTTGTCTTTGCGTGTTGCGCCTTTGCGGAAGCTGAGATTACATGAACCAACTATCCAGAGACCGGGCTGAAGAGATTCTGGGTTCAATCAGCGCCTGTAACATCGTGGTGCTGGGAGATGTGATGCTCGACGAGTTTGTCTGGGGCGATGTCACCCGCATCTCTCCGGAAGCGCCTGTGCCGGTTGTCGATATTCGCCGTGAATCGGTGCATCTGGGAGGAGCGGCCAACGTGCTGGCAAACCTGGTAGCGCTTGGCGCACGCGCCTGCGTCATCGGCGTCACGGGAAAGGATGTCGCTGGGGACCGACTGCGCGTTGCCCTGGCTCAAGCTAACCCCGCCCAGACGACTGACACCCTGATTTCTGACGCCGGCCGGCCGTCAACGATCAAGACGCGGATCATCGCCCATAATCAACTTGTTGTCCGGGCCGATCGCGAGCAACGCACACCGATAAGTTCCGCTATAGAAGATCTGGTGATTGACGCGCTGCAAGAGGCCCTCAGGAATGCCCACGCTCTGGTCGTCTCCGATTACGACAAAGGCGTGGTAACGAAACGCATTCTCGCAGAAGTTCTGCCCCTGGCTTATGGCCGCATGCCGGTGCTGGTTGATCCAAAGCTACGCAACTTTAGTTTCTACCGGCCTGCAACGCTGGTGACACCAAACCATCACGAAGCCCTCCGCATGGCTAATCTGGAAGATGATTCCAACGAGGGTTTATATCAGGCAGCAAAAATTATTCGCGCGAAGCTGAGCTGCGACTCAGTGCTCGTAACGCGGGGCGATCGCGGCATGATGCTTTTGGAAGGGAATGGCGATCCGGTTTTTGTACCCACCGTGGCCCGCGAAGTTTACGATGTCACCGGAGCTGGTGATACGGTCATAGCCACACTCGCGGGAGCGCTGGCTGCCGGCGCGGCGATGATCGAAGCAGCCACCCTGGCGAACCATGCGGCCGGCGTCGTGGTCGGCAAAGTGGGTACGGCGACAACCGGCGCCGAGGAACTGATCGCGACCTTTGCAGTGTAAAGCATTCTTTGTGCTCTTGAACTTTGCCACCCCGGCCGGGGATTGAGCCGGGACCATAGTTGGCAATGAACCAGGTACAAAGATCCCGCGGAAAACGAAGTGTATGATTGGCAAAACCCTGGGCCATTATCTGATTCTGGAAAAGCTCGGCATGGGCGGCCAGGGGACTGTTTACAAAGCCACCGATACCAAGCTCGGCCGCACCGTGGTAGTGAAGGTGCTACCGCCGGAATTGACCGCCAGGGAAGCGAACCTCAAACGATTTGAACGCGAGGCGCGTCTGGCTTCGTCATTGGACCATCCCAACATCTGCACGATTTTTGATCTCGATGAAATAGACGACGTGCACTTCATAGCCATGCAGTACGTCGAAGGAAAGAACGTCAGGCAATTAGTAAAGGGCCATCCGCTGGAATTGAAAAGTGCGCTCCTGATTGCTATTCAGGTCGCGGATGCACTCGCAGTGGCCCACGCGCAAGGCATCATCCACCGCGACATCAAGTCCGGCAACGTCATGGTAACGCCCTCCGGACAGGTCAAAATTCTTGATTTTGGTCTGGCGAAGCTGCTGGATGACGAACAGGCTGGATCCGCTGGCCTGCATCGGACGGAATTGACCGAAGTGGGTGTGCCCTATGGCACTGCCACCTACGCGGCGCCCGAGCAAGCGCGCGGCGACCGGGTCGATAAGCGCGCCGACATCTTTTCCACCGGCGTGTTGTTGTATGAAATGGTTACCGGCACCTGGCCGTTTCGCGGTAAGAGCACCATCGATGTCCGGCATGCAGTGTTGTACGACGCGCCCAGGCCGCTGGCAGAGATGCGGCGCGATCCACTGCCGGCGCGCCTGCAGCAGATTCTGGACCGGGCCATCGCCAAGAATCCACGCGATCGCTACCAGAAGATGGAAGAGATGCGCGATGAGTTGCGCGCAGTGCTGCAGGATGTAGCAGTCGCTGCCGCCGGCGGAGTGCCCCTGGACACCATCGCACCTGAGCCGCCGCGCCATGTGGCGGGCGCAAGTCCGGTCTCGCGGGCGATGCGCTGGATCCGGCGCATGGGAAGATCTGAAGGGCCGACGTCGAGCCCGAGCTTTACTACATCTCCGCGACAAAGAATTCACGAGTCTTCCTCGATCACCATTGCCGACCAGGAGAAGAAAAAAAGCCTGGCGATCCTGCCCTTCCGGAACATTGGCGGCGATGGAGCATCCGGTTTTTATGAGTTTTCGCTGGCCGACGCGGTGATCACTGAACTGGCCCGGGTGCGTTCGCTGGTCGTCCGTCCCTCTTCGGTAATCGCCAAATATCAGGGGCAGCAGGTCGATCCACGTGACGTAGGAAGGGAACTGAACGTCAGCGCCGTGCTCGCTGCCGGCTTCATTCATTCCGGCGGGCGTTTTCGCGTTACCGCCCAATTACTCGATGTTGGCTCCGGCGAAATCCTGTGGAGCGATCGCATCGACACTTCGGCCGCCGACATAATTACCGTGCAGGATACGATAGCGCAGCGCATTATGCAGGGCCTCAGTCTCGAACTGAGTCCCGCCGAGCAGGTGAAAATCGCCAAGCCGGCCACGGGGAGCTCGGCCGCCTATGAAGAATACCTGCGTGGTCGCGATTCCTTTGCCCGCTTTATATTTCGCACCGTGGCCCCTGAGGATTGTGAGAAGGCAATTGAACATTTTCAGAACGCGATTGATCTCGATACGAATTTCGCACTGGCCCACGATGGTCTGGGTGCTGCTTATGTGAACAAAGTGTTCAAGGGATTTGGAGGAGCGGAAGATTTTGAACGGGCCGAAGCCGCCTTTGGCAAGGCGCTGGCAATCGATCCGCACATGGCTGAATCGCGCATGTTGATGGTCTTCGTCTATCTCTGGCGCGGCGAGAAACAGAAGGCGCGCGATGAGGTTGCCCAAATGCGCAGGGAAGCTCCGGGTGAAGCAGTGGTCCATTTTGTCAAAGCCACGCTGCACCGGCTGGACGGTGAATATGGACGAGCCTTGCGCAGCTTTGACCGGCTGGTGCGTTTGGATCCGGCAGCCCATGTCGTGGCCAGCTACAATCGGGCTCTCATCTACATGTACATGGGTCAGTTTGAAAACGCGAACCGCGAATTGGATAACACGGGCGAGCCTGATAATCCATTGGTGCGCACTTTTCGCGCGCTCAGTCTGTATTACACCGGCCACACCGACGAGGCTGCAACCCTAATGCGGCAGGTTGTCGAGCAGCACCGCGATATGCACGGCATTCGGCCCTTCCTGGGCATGTTCCTCAGCGCGCAGGGACGGCACGAGGAAGCGCGCGCACAACTTACCGACGCCGTAAAACGAAATGCCGAAGTAGACGCGGATATCGCTTATTCGCTGGCTTCGGTCTATGCGCTGGAGGACGAGCGCGAGATGGCCTTTCAATGGCTGGCACGTTCAATCGCGCTGGGCAACGAGAACCGGCCCTGTTTTGAAAACGATCCCAACTGGGCAACGTTGCGCGACGATCCGCGGTTTGCCGCACTGATGAGCAGAGTCAGAGGCGCGGAAAAAAGTCCGGTCCTCCCCAGCAACACCTAAACTGAAGTAACAAAGCGTTGGACCAGCTTTGCCCGTAAAGTCCGCGTTCAGTTGACGGCTGAAAATAGCCCAGCGATTCATCGCTGGGAACCAATGCCCTTGATGCGGAGAAGTCCGTGAAACGGACGGCTGAAAAACCTTCGGTTCTCCATTTGTTTGACAGCCGTCCCTTTCACGGACTGAGACTCTGGTTGGACCTCCCACGCAGCAGTGAACTGCTGGGCTACTTTCAAGTGTTCGCTAACGCGGAAGAGACAGGACTTTTCGGGCCAGGGTCGTTGGACTTATGCATTGCCTGGCGCTTCCCGGTAGGCAGCGCAATGCGGCGCCTGGTGTACGCAGGTTCAATTCAGAGAGAATGACGTGAGCGACAGGCGGACCAGGTGCATTGTCTGGGCGAAAACCAACAGAGGGCACAACATTTCAGGGGTTACGAGTACATGATGAACAAGCGATTAATCTCTGGGTTCTTATTTTTGGCCTTGAGTGCCGGCAGCGTGCCGCTCTTTGCTTCTCCTTTTCCGCAACGCGAGCGTAAGGTCGTTCCCACGTCGACACTGCCGGTGGCCGAGGCCGCTAGCCCCACTCCAACTCCGAGTCCTCTGCCTGGTTCCCAGGCGGCGCCGGTCTCAAATCAGCCCCGTACCGCCGCGACGACGAAAACCCTCGCCGAACTCCAGAGTCGCATCAGGGACGTTCTGCGCAAGCCGGAGCTGGCCCCAGCCATGGTTACCGTCAAGGTTTCTTCGCTCGATACAGGGCGCGTGCTGTTTGAAGAGAACGCCAACAAGCTGGTCCGCCCGGCTTCGAATATGAAGCTCTATACGATAGCTGCGGCGCTCGATCGTCTTTCACCGGACTTTCATTTCATAACCTCGGTTCAGGCTGCCGCCAAACCCGACAGTGACGGGACCGTTCGAGGTGATCTGACGATTTACGGCCGCGGCGATCCATCGATTGCCGCGCGCTTCAACGACGGAGACTATTACAAAGGCATCAATGATCTGGCTGCCAAAATCGCCGCGGTGGGAGTCAAACGTGTCAGTGGAGACCTCGTTGGTGATGAATCCTACTTCACCGGCTCCCCTTTTGGCGCAGGTTGGGAATGGGAAGACTTGACCTGGTACTTTGGCGCTGAGGTCAGTCCGTTAGCGATCAATGACAATGCGCTGGATCTTTTTATTAAACCTGGGGCGCGCCTTGGAGCCCCGGCCCTGATAACTACCGGGCCGCCAGATCCGCTGCTGACGATCATTAATAGAGTGGTGACGGCGGCAAATGGAACACGGCGAAATCTGGCGATCTATCGCGGCCTGGGCGAGAATACCCTCGAGATCTCCGGATCGATTGCGTTAGATGACAGGGGGTATACCGGGGCCATCGCCATCTCCAGGCCAGCGCTGCTCTTCGTTCATATGTTACGAACGGTACTGGCGCAGCATGGGGTGACGGTTGCCGGCAAGCTACGGACGACGAATGGTAAGTCAGATCGCGCTGTTGCCAATACCTCAGCGGGGGCTGCGAGATTGCCCCTAATCGAGATTGCCAGTATGCAATCACCGCCACTGAGTGTGATAGCGGCGCACACACTCAAGCCCAGCCAGAATCTGTATACCGAATTAGTGCTGCGGGCATTGGGTAAGACCGCCCCGGCGCCTGCCAGTTCAGAATCAGAATTTAGCAGTGAAGACGCAGGCAAGGAAGTTGTCAAAGCGTTTTTGAAAGAAGCCGGCATCAATCCTGATAGCCTGGTGCTCTCTGATGGTTCGGGACTATCGCGAAACGACTTGATAACCGCCGCAGCCACGGTCCAATTGCTTACCTATATGAGCAAACAGAAGTACGCAAACGTTTGGCGTGACGCACTACCCATCGCCGGCGTTGACGGCACTTTGCGCAATCGTCTGAAAGGAACTGTGGCCGAAAATAATCTGCGGGCCAAGACCGGTTCGCTCAGTTCAGCAGCCAGCTTGTCAGGCTATGTGACCAGCGCCGCGGGCGAAAATTTGGTGTTTTCGATCATGGTCAATAATTATCCCTCGGATGCTGAACCGCGCGCGGTCTGCATCGACCCAATTGCCGTGTTGTTGGCATCGTTTGCCAGCCGGTCCATGTAGGGCGTTTCCTTGCACGCTGAAAAACAAAATGTCAGTACACTTCACAAAGTTTCATGGCTATGGCAATGACTATTTGGTCATCGAGGCCGGAGCGCTGGCTGCCGAGGTTTCCAGTCCGAACCGGTTCGCCCGCGAGATTTGCGACCGCCACTACGGCGCGGGAGCAGATGGAATTGCCATTGTCGATCGCGACACGGGGGCGGCCGACTTTAGTGTTCGGATTTTTAATCCCGACGGCAGTGAAGCCGGACTCTCGGGGAATGGCACCCGTTGCGCGGCTTCTTACTTGTTCTATCGCGCCCTGTGGACTGCCAGCGAACTACGCCTTGGCACAAAGTCGGGAGTGAAAAAGTATTTCCTGCGCGACCAGCTTGGTCCCGGCACCTACCTCTTCGACTCCGAGCTGGGCCAACCACGCTTTGCCAGTCTGTCTGTGCCAATTGATGTCGCGGAACCTCTGGAGCGGGTGGTCGACTATCCACTGGTTGTAGATGGCCAGACCTTCAAAATAACGGCACTTGAGATGGGTAATCCAAACTGCTCGATTTTTGTCGCGGAGTTTGACTCGCTGGACTGGCGCCGGGTCGGCAAGGCGATCGAAAACCACCGCCAATTTCCTCAGCGTACTAACGTGGAATTCATTCGCGTCCTTGATCGAGAAAAGATCGAGTTGCGGATTTGGGAGCGCGGTGTGGGCGAGACCACGGCATCGGGGACCTGCTCCTGCGCAGCAGCTGTGGCCTCAATGATCAATGGTTTTACTGAGCGGCAGATTGAGGTCCAGACTCCCGGTGGCACAGTGAATGTTCGCTGGCAGGACGACGGCCAGGTTGTGCTCACCGGTATAGCGGAGTTCGTCTATCAGGGTGAATGGCAGAATGAGCGCTGATTTCTTTTTGCTATGTTCTTTTTCGAAGTTCTTTTTGCTACAAGTCCTCTTTGCTATTGACACGCATTTGGACCAGGAGTACATTCGCGGTGAACTTGGCATCTCTCGTTCTCATGAGGCTCCGTCCCCCACGACTTAAGCCCCCCAAGCTTTTGATAGGCATCATAACCGTTGGCGACTGAAGTTCCGCCGCCAGAACTTCTCATCCAGATCCTGCAAAACCGTGGACTTTAACAGCTGTCCCGCTATGGTCGGACGAGCGTGCCATCGCGACGAACGTCGATCTCACTCTGATTCTAAAAGGTAGATCAACGTCTGTTGGGTTGTGCCGGAGCGAAGGTCAGCAAATTTTTCTTTCACAACACCACGATTGAGGACTCATCATGACTCGCATACCTCTCGCTTACTCACACAGCATCGGCCGCCCGGCACCTAGTGTTGGGAGGACACTATCCGCTTTCCTGGCGTCGCCGGGCAGGTTTTGGCTTCTCTTCGTAAGCACGATGGTGCTTTTGCCCTGCGCGGCGTTGGCACAGAATGTCCAGCACAACAACCAGGCGATGGATATGGGCTTCCGCAGTAACCTGACGGTCAATCCAGCCACGCGGGCCGTGGAATTTCAAATCCCACTCGGTAATTATCGCGGTCGCGCGGGACATGCCGTGCCCGTGAGTCTTTCCTGGTCTTCAAAGCTCTGGGATATGGCCTTCCAAGCCTATGATCCCGGTCACTACGGTCCCAACGGCGTGCCGCTTGGCGACGGATATACCATGGCTGTGGCAAGGTATGCGGAACATTCTGTGTCCGGGTGGACCAGTACTGTAGGATTTCCGGTAATCGATTTTAGGCCCAGTGCGGTTCTCTACGACCCGAACGGTAACCCGAAATCTGATGGAGTTTGTACCTTCGGCTGTTATTTTATCGATCGCATCCTGGCCTGGATGCCTGACGGTTCAAGTCACGAATTGCGTTCCAGCGATCAACCCCTCCTGGTGCCAGCTCAACCTCCCGACAACCTGTATTCGGTCGACGGATCCCGGATGCGTTATCAGCGGTCGACGCAGACGCTGTTTTTGGCGGACGGGTCACGGTATGTCTTGTCTAATCCACCAGCGTTCATCGATCGCCACGGCAATAGTATTACTTCCACTGACACGCTTGGCCGCACCATCAGCAGCCCGCTTCCCTACAATTATGGTTCGACTCCAACTCAGCCTGGAGACCAGAATTACTCGCTGCCGGGCGTTAACAGTTCCGTAAATTACATTTTAAAGTGGCGCTACCTGGCAGATGCACAGACCACGCCACAGCCCTTGTCCTACTCGGGGAACAGTGGTTGTCCTTGGGGAAATGGGTCTTACAGCCCTTACTTATTCGCATCAGATGGGGGAACTAGAACCTGCATTCAAAACGCGAATTCACTGTTCAATCCCATCGTGCTTAATCAGATCGTCCTGCCCACAGGACAGGCGTACACACTTACAACCTTTATGGCGAGATCGACAAAGTAGTCCTGCCGAGCGGCGGTTATGAAAAATATGTCTACGCTTACGTTGCTCCGCTCAGCTACGTGCCATCAACGTTTTATACTCAAGGCAATCGCGGCGTTGTCAGCCGGAAAGTGAGCGCCACAGGCTCGATTGCTGATGAAGTGCAATGGGTTTACTCGGGAGGCGGCGGATCTGTAGGCATGACGGCGCCAGACGGCACCCGTACGGAGCGCTATCAGTGGACAGATGCAAACACCAACTGGGGTTATAGTGCGGATGGCGCCCGAGCGGGCCGAGCTTACGACGAGCGTGTCTATTCGGCTGCGGGCCAAATGCTGCGCCGGAAATTGACCGAATGGGTGACGACCCCCTCGAATGCTGGTGGGAACCCTCCGGGCGCGCAGTCGGCCAACCGCAATGCCCGCGTAGCCAGGGAAGTGGATATTATTCTCGACACCGGAGGCAGTGCGCTGGCAAAGACCACGACTTATGGATACGACACGATCTATCAATACGACGTTGGTGTCGATCAGATTTCGGTGAGCGAATACGACTATGTACTAGTCGACCAAAATGCAGCGCAGACCACGCCCATTACTTCGCTCAGCTCAATTCCCAACGGCGCGATAGTGCGCACTACGCAGACTGCGTATCTCACCAGCAACGCAAACTATCGCAATCGAAACATTGTAGGCTTGCCCACCTCGACAACGGTTTACAAAGGCCCAGCAACTGGCAACATCGTGATGGCCCAGAGCTTGATCAGCTATGACGAAACCACCTTGCTGCCAGGCGGTAGCGTATCCAGCTGGGCCGATCCCCAAACACCTTATCGCGGTAATGCGACCACCAGCAGCCGCTGGCTGGATACCTCTGGTACGTATTTGCAAACGCATGCTCAGTACGATCAGTTCGGCAACGTGCGCACGACTACTGATGCGAACGGCAATCAGTCTCAGGTGGATTACTCGAGCACCTATCAGTATGCCTATCCAACGACAACGACCTCGGCGGTTGCTGATCCCAGCGGCGGATACGGTTCGCCATCCGCTTTTTCCTCGTCGACCGTTTTCGATATCAATACCGGCTTGGTTACTTCGACGACGGATGCCAATAATAGGACCACCACCTATGATTACACTGATCCACTCAATCGGCTAAAACTGGTGACACGCCCTGATGGCGGAACGACCACCTACAACTACAACGACGTGCCTGGCAGCCTTTATATCGAGACGCTGACGAAACAGGATGCAACGCGCAATCTCGATGCCTATCAGTTCTTTGACAACCTGGGACGCCCTAACCGTTCATTCGTCAATATTGGCGGCGGCAATTACATTACGAGCGACACACAGTATGACAGCCTGGGCCGTGTCTATCGCGTCTCGAATCCCTATCTCTCCACCGGTTCGGCGAGCGCCATCAATCCGTCCGGACGTTGGACCACTTCTGTCTTTGATGCGTTGGGGCGGGTAGTTTCTGTGTCCACGCCTGACGGTGCGCAAGTTACGACGTCCTATGCCGGCAGCACCAGTGGTAGTTTGGGCGCGACAGCGACGGTAACCGACCAGGCCCAGCGGATGCGGCGCAGTTTGACCGATGCCCTGGGTCGGTTGGTGCGGGTAGACGAGCCGACCGCTGCTGGCCTGGGAGACGTGAGCAGTCCCAACCAGCCAACCAGCTATCAGTACGATGTTCTGGGGAACCTGCGTACGGTGACGCAGGGACAGCAACAACGATTTTTCATGTACGATTCCTTGTCGCGTTTGTTGCGTGCGCGCAATCCTGAGCAGGTGATAAATCCGGCGTTGAATCTCAGCGACGCAGTCAGCGGCAATAGTCAGTGGTGCATGAGCTACAGCTATGACAACAACGGCAACCTGACTAGTAAGGTTGATGCGCGCAACATCACCACCACCTATGGGTACGACGCACTCAATCGAAATCGGACCATCACTTACTCGAACGACCCCGCCGGTACGGCAACCGTGAGCCGGTTCTATGACGGCTGGCGTGGCGGCAACTATAACAGCGGCATAGCCAACAGCAATGGTCGCCCGTGGCAGACGGAAACAGCAGGCCCTGTGGGTACGCGTCTGACCATCGATGGCTATGATGTGATGGGCCGCCCGCTGCAACAGGAGCAGCAGTTTTACACAACGAGCGGCTGGAGCCTGTCCTACAATGCTAGTCGCACCTACGATCTAGCGAGCCATGTGCTCACACAGGCTTACCCCTCAGGACACACGGTAACTTACAGTTACGATCAGGCGGGGAGATTGGCAGACCAAGACGCCCAGAATCTTGCTTTCACCGGCAACCTGGGTGACGGCGTCACTCGAGCTTATGCTGCGGGTTTGAGGTATGACGAGGCCTCGCGCATGATCGAAGAGCAGTACGGCACGCAGACGCCGCTCTATCACAAGCAGCATTTCAACGTGCGCGGCCAGCTTTACGATATTCGGTTGAGCACAGTGCCCTGGGCAAGCGATCAGTGGAATTGGAATCGCGGTGCCATCACCAACAGCTACGACAGCCGCATGACGCATCAAGATCCAAACAGTGGCCCGGACAACAATGGCAACCTGTTGCGTTCAGAGTCATGGAGTTCCAATGACGACCAAATCAGCGGTTACAGTTGGACCCAACAAAACTACACCTATGATACGCTCAATCGCCTCACCTCGATTGCCGAGTACCCGGGTACGCAGAGCGGGCTCGGTGCGGCGAGCTTCGCTCAGGCTTACGCATACGATCGCTGGGGTAATCGCACCATTAACACGCAGAACAACGCAACCTGGGGTAACCAGATCAATGCCATGCAGACGGCGGCCGACCCGAACACGAATCGTATGTACGCGCCGAACGATCCGAGTCATTTGTCAATCGACTATGATGCAGCCGGGAATCAGACCAGGGATTACCTGACCTGGAACGGATTGCGCACCTACGACGCCGAGAATCGGTTGTTGACGGCAAACAACGGCACGTCGAACACTTACACATACGATGGTGATGGCCGGCGGGTGCGTCGCAATCTGGGCGGGTCGGAGACCTGGCAGGTATACGGCATGGATGGCGAATTGCTGGCAGAATACGCCTCGAACGCAGCGCCCTTTGTGCCGCACGAGGAGTACGGTTACCGCAACGGCCAACTGCTCATCACGGCTGCGAACGGCGATGAAGGGCGGCTCCTGCGCTTCGTCAACCACTATTATCAGCGCTCGCTCAATCGCAATCCGACCACGGCAGAAGCGACCAGTCAGATGAACGCGCTGGGAGCGTCGGGGCAGAGCCAGACCCAACTGAACGAAGCAGCGAAGACGCTGGCGCGCTCGTTGTTCAACTCAGCGGCATATGCGGCGCGCAACCGCTCTGACCATGACTTTGTTTATG